>Ga0299913_10004172_pt1 | contig 12058 bp, 5 predicted proteins | sample RVTome_9_FD_201360 | JGI IMG/M metagenome (GOLD analysis project Ga0299913, IMG submission 201360) | Soil microbial communities from uranium-contaminated site in the Upper Colorado River Basin, Wyoming, United States - RVT155D38 (version 2) ... | reverse complement strand
AGGCGCCCGAACCGGCCCCGGCCCCCCGGCCGGTGGAGGGAGTGACCGGCAACGGGTCGGCCGCCGATCCGGGTCCGCCGATGCTGCTCGGTGAGCCCGGCAGCGGGGCCACCGACCGGCCGGCGGGCACCGAGCCGATGTCCGAGCTGGAGGCGACGCTGGCCGTCGTGTTCGCCCAGGCGCTCGGCTTCGACCGGATGGGGCCTGCCGACGACCTGTTCCAGCTCGGCGCAGACTCGCTGACCGCGACCAAGCTCGCCGCCTGGGCCGGCCGGCGGTTCGGCGTCGCGCTCAAGGCCGCCGACATCATCCGGGCGCGGACCGTCGCGGCCGTCGCCGGCCTCATCGAGCAGCGACTCGGCACGGGAGCTCGCGAGCTCCGCGCCGCCCCCGCTCCCGCCGCGGACGGGAGCGGGAGCGGGTCGAGCTGGCTGAGCTGCCGCCGCAGAGTCGCCGCCCCTGCCGTCCGCCTGTACTGCCTGCCGCACAGCGGCGGGGCGGCCGGCGAGTACCTGCGCCTGGGCGACGCGATGCCCGAGGTGGAGGTGTGGGGACTGAACCTGCCCGGGCGCGGACCACGGCTCGACGAGCCGCCATTGGGCAGCATGGCCGAGCTTGCCGTCGCCATGGTCGACGATGTCGAGTTCGTCACCCCGTTCGTGCTGTTCGGGCACAGTTTCGGCGCACTGCTCGGCTATCACGTCGCGCAGGAGCTGCGCGCCAGGGGACGCGAGCAACCCGAGCACCTGCTGCTGTCCGGCTACCCGCCGCCGCACGTACCGCGGGTGGCGCCGGTGGTGAGCGACCTACCCGACGAGGAGTTCCTCGCCAGGCTCGGCGAGTTCTACGGCGGCGTGCCGGCCGAGCTCGGTCGGGACCCGGAGCTGGCCGCGCTGGTACTGCCGGCCTACCGGGCCGACGTGGCGATCCTGGAACGGTACGTCGACGCCGGCCACGAGCCGCTCGACCGGCCGCTGGTGGTCGTCGGCGGCGACCGGGACGTGTTCAGCGAGGAGCAACTCGCCCAGTGGTCCCGACATGCCACCGCGGAATGCCGGGTGCACATGGTGCCCGGCGGTCACTTCTACTTCAGGGAGCGGCCGGAGCTGCTGATCGGACTGGTGCGTGGATGTCTGCTGACCAGATGAGCTTCCTCGCCGAGCTGCGAGCCGGCCGGTTCCGCTGGGACCTGATCCACCCGTTCCCGCAGCAGGATCCGGCCGACCGCACGCTCGGCGCCGCGGCCGCGGCCGAGCTGCTCGACCTGCTGACCGGCGTGGTCGACCCGGACGAGCTCGACCGCACCAGGCGGCTGCCGCCGGACCTGATCCCCGCACTCCGGGCGAAGGGGTACCTGGCGATGACCGTGCCGCAAGCCGACGGTGGGCTCGGGCTGTCGCCGTTCAACACGTTCCGGCTGCTGGAGACCGCGTCCACCTGGTCCGCGTCGGTCGGGATGTTGCTGTCCTGGCAGAACACCCTCGGCATCGGCGCGTACCTGGAAATGATCCCGCCGGGGCCACTGCGCGATCTGGTGGTCGCCAGGGTGGCCGACGGTGCCGTACTCGGGTTCGCCGACTCCGAGCCCGGCGGTGCGGCCAACGCGACCCGGAGCACGGTGGCCGTTCCCACTGAGGGCGGCTACCTGCTGACCGGCGAGAAGCTGTTCACCGGCAACGCCAGCGTGGCCGACCTGCTCACCGTCTCCGCCACCGTGTGGATGCCGGACGGCGGCGAGCGGATCGACATGTTCCTCGTCGACACCACCCGCGACGGTTTCACCGTGATCGGCGTGCACGACCTGGTGGGGCTGAACGGCTCACCGCTGGCCGCGGTCCGGCTGGACCGGGTGTTCGTGCCGGCCGAGCACGTGATCGTCCCGTCCGGCCATGGCTTCCGGGCTTCCCCGCTGGTGGCCAGGCTCACCGCCATCGCCAGGATGTTCATCACGGTCACCCCGCCGCTGGCCGCGGCCCGATCGTGCCTGGCCTGGTCGCGGGAGTTCCTCGGCAGGCGGCGGGTGAACGGCCGACCCCTGGCCGGCTACGACTCCATCCAGCGCCGCCTGGCCGCCTCGCTCGCCGACGTCTTCGCCATCGACAGCGTGGTCCGCTGGTGCCTGCTCGGCCACCACGCCGCCATGTTGCCGGGCGGGACACCCGTACCCGAGCGCCTGCCCGAGCTCACGTCGGCCAAGAACATCGGCACGGTGACCGCCTGGCGGGTGATCGAGCGGACGATGTCGCTGCTCGGCGGGGAAGGCGCGGAGACGGCGCCGAGCAAGGCCCGGCGCGGTGCGTCGCCGCTGCCGGTCGAGCAGGCCTGGCGGGATGCCAGGAGCCTGCGCATCGCCGGCGGTGTCGACTTCAACATCGACATGCGCTCGGCCTGGTCCGGGATCTTCTCGCCCATCTACGACGGGCAGGTCGACCCCGCTCGGCCGACGGCTGGATGTCCCTCCACCGGCCGGGGGGCAGCCACTCCCTCCACCGGCCGGGGGGCCGCGGACTCCGGGACGGCGAAGCTGTCCGCGGCAAACCGACGGAACCTGCAGTTCGTCCGGTCTCAGACCGCCGTGCTGCGGTCGCGATGCCTGGAGCTGGCCGGCGGCAGCCCGGCGGACCAGCTCGCCGAGCGGCAGGAAGTGCTGATCACGATCAACCGACTCGCGGACGAGCTGTTCACGATGTCGGTGGTGCTGGCCAGGGCGGCGAGCCTGGCCGACCGGCAGGCGCAGGACCTGGCCGCGGTCTTCTGCGCCGGTGCCCGCACCCGGATCCGCAGCCTGTGGTCGGCCCTGGACGCGGTGGACGAGGTGGACCACGCCACGCCGTGCCGGGCGTGGCTGAACGGCGATCTTGCCGGCCTCTTGGTGGATGTTGAGCACTGACCCTAGGGAGCAACTGTGAGACGCACGCTGTTCGCCGGTGGGCTCGTCTTCGACGGCACCGGCAGCCCGCCGCAGCCGGCGGACGTCGCCGTGGCCGACGGGCGCATTGTCGACATCGGTACCGGCCTCGACGGTGACGACGTGGTCGACTGCTCGGGGCGAGCCGTCCTGCCCGGACTGTTCGACTGCCACGTCCATCTGGTCTACAACGGCTTCGATCCGGTCGCGTGGCGGCACCGGCCGTTCTCGCTGGGGTTCTTCGAGGCCGTCGGCGCCATGCGGGACACCCTCGCGACCGGCGTCACGACCGTGCGCGAGGCCTGCGGCGCCGACCTCGGGATGCAGGAGGCACAGCGGCTGGGCCTGGTCAAGGGGCCGCGGATGCAGATCTCGATCACCATGCTGAGCCAGACCGGCGGTCACAACGACCCCTGGGAGCCGTCCGGTTGCGCCTCGCCGATCTTCCCGGCCCATCCCGGCCGGCCGGACGGGGTCGTCGACGGCGTCGACGAGGTCCGCCGCAAGGTCCGTGAGCTGGTGCGGGCCGGCGCCAACGTGATCAAGGTCGCCACCAGCGGTGGCGTGGTCTCGCCGCGGGACGACCCCCGGCACGGCCACTTCCGTGATGCCGAGGTGGCGGTCATGGTCGAGGAGGCGGCCGCGGCCGGGCTCTACGTCATGGCGCACGCCCAGGGTTGCGAGGGAATCAAGACCGCGATCCGCTGCGGCGTGCGGTCCATCGAGCACGGCGTCTACCTCGACGACGAGGCCATCTCGATGATGCTCGAGCGCGGCACCTGGCTGGTGCCGACCCTGATGGCCTCGCGCGACATCCTGGCGGCCGCCGAGTCCGGCATCGCCGTCCCGGCGCACATGCTGGCCAAGACGATGATGGTCGCCGACATCCACGTCGAGTCGGCGCGCCGAGCCATCGCCGCCGGCGTGCGCGTGGCGATGGGCACCGACAGCGGCATCACGCCACACGGGCGCAATCTGGAGGAACTGGCGCTGCTGGTCGGTGCCGGCATGACCCCTGCCCAGGCACTGCACAGCGCCACCCTGGGCGCCGCACAGCTCATGGGACTGGACGCCGAGCTCGGCTCCGTCGAGCCGGGTAAGCGCGCCGACCTGGTCGTCGTCGACGGCGACCCGCTCGACGTCCACACCCTCGCGGGCCGGGTGGCCAGGGTCTACCAGGACGGCGCCTTGGTCCACAGCACCGACGCCGACAGCACAGTCGACAGCGCGGTCGACGGCGCGCGGCTACCCCTCGGCGTCGCCGCCGAACTCGACGACGCGGCGATGCCATACCGACCCGACCCGGCGACCACGTCCTGACCGCGCTGATGCCGGCCCCGCAGTCATCCTGGCCGGCGATCCGCGTCACCCCAACCGCACTCTCCAGCGTCCTCCCGAGACCAGCTGACCTCCACGGGACATCAAGGAGCCGAAGCCGCCGAAACAACCGGAGCCGCCGAAACGGCCGCGATCGCCGGGGCCGCGTTTCGGGCGCTAGGACACGTTCGGTCCGCCGTCGACCAGCTACCGGCACACCTATTCGGCCGCGAACGCGTCAATCGCCGTCTCCGCGCCGCGTCGCTGAGCGCCGAGACCGGCCCAGCGGGACGCGGTGGCCGATTGGCCGGCCGGTGCAGGCCACTATGCGTCGATGGTTCGAGGCTGGATGAGCCGGCCGGAATCCATATTCTCCGCGGCCTTTGTGTATCGGCACCTGGCCGGTGCGCTCGATTATGCCGCTGCGACATTCGTCAATGCGCCGTTTCTGAGGCCGGCTATGGATGACCGACTCCCTGCCCGATCGGCGTAAGGATACGGCTAGACGGGTGATGAGGCGACACACCCGTTCGGCCCGTATTAATGACGCAGTCGCCCGCTCCTCTCGTCGTCCGGAAGGAGATGTCATGTTTCCAGCCACGGTCCTCGGTAGCGTCGAATGATCACGAGTTCGGGCGTTCGGTCGCTGCCGCACCCGGGCTGGGCGGCGGCGCGGGGTACTGCCGGCGCGGGCCTCCTGTTCGAGCGCGATGAGGAGCTGGCGAGGCTGGACGAGCTGTTCGCCGGCTGCGCGCGCGGCATCGGTGCGGTGGTCGTGGTCAGCGGTGCGGTAGGCACCGGGAAGACGGCGCTACTGCACGCCGCGGCCGAGCGGGTGGTCGAGTCCGGTGGCCTGGTGCTCAGCGCGACCGGAGTGCGTGCGGGGCGGGCAGTGCCGCTTGAGGTGGTCAGCGAGCTGTTCTGGAGCGCGCAACTGCCGGCCGACGCGGCCGAGCGGATCGGGGAACTGTTGGGCGAGGCCGCGCTCGCGGCGGAGCCGGCCGACTTGGGCTCGGGCGCGGTGGAGCCGGTCCGCGGCAGGGCGATGTACGGCATGTGGACGGTGCTGCGCGAGCTGGCCACGGACGCCCCGGTGCTGCTGACCGTCGACGACGTGCACCACGCGGACGCGGCGTCGTTGCAGTGCCTGCTGTATTTCGTCCGCCGGCTGCGGTCCTCGCGGATCATGTTGGTCCTGGCCGAGTCGGAGCATTCGCACCGGGACAACCCACTGTTCCGCACGGAACTGCTGCGCGAGCCGCGCTGCGAGCGCGTCCACCTCCGGCGGCTGTCGGCGCACGGGGTCGGACAGGTCGCCGGAGAGCGGCTGGACGCGGCGGCCGCGGTGGAACTGACCGCGTTCAGCGGCGGCAACCCGCTGCTGGTGCGCGCGCTGCTGGCCGACCAGCGGATGCCGGACCCGGGCCGGTGGGATCGGTCACGGACCGGACTGCTGGTGGGTGACGCGTTCGGCCAGGCCGTGACGTCGTGCGTGCACCGGGTCGAGCCGGCGATGCTGGCCGCGGTCCGTGGCCTGGCACTGCTCGGTGCGGCAGCTTCGCCGGAGTTGCTGGCGCGGCTGCTGGACGTCGACGCCGGGTCGACCGCCCGCGCCATCCGCGGACTGCAGGATGCGGGGCTGCTCGCGGTCGGCTGGTTCCGCCATCCGGCGGTCGCGGCTGCGGTGCTGGACAGCCTGTCCGCGCGGGACCGGCGCGACGGCCACCGGCGCATCGCCCGGCTGCTGCACGACGAGGGCGCGCCGGCCACCACCATCGCACGGCACCTGGTCGCCGCGGGCCACGTCGACGACGAGTGGGTGCTGCCGGTGCTGCAGGAGGCGGCCGAGCAAGCCCGCATGGACGACGCGGTCGGGTTCGCCGTGGAGTGCCTCGACCTGGCCGTCGCGGCCTGCTCGAACGACGCGGAGCGCGCCGTGGTGACGATGGAGCTGGCCAAGGTTCAGTGGCGGACGAACCCGGCGTCGGCGGCGCGGTACCTGGCCCCGCTCACCAAGGCGCTACTGGACGGCCACCTGCCGGCCGGTGAAGCGGCCAGGCTGGTCCGGGCCCTGCTGTGGCACGGCCGGGCCGACGCGGCGGTCGAGATGCTGGCGCACGGCGAAGCGGCCGGGGCTGACCTGCTGGTGGTCGACCATTGGCTGCGCTCCTGCTGGCCGGAACTGCGCACCCCGCCCGTGGCGCCGGCACCACGGGCCGGGTTCGGCGGGCCGCTGCCGGCCGCGGCCGCCCTGACCAGCGTGCTCACCCGCTCCACCACTTCCGACCCCACCGCCGACGACACCGCTGACCGGGCCGTCACGGTGGCCGAGCAGGTGCTGCGGTGCGGGCAGCTCGACGACGACGGCCTGGACACGATCGAGGCCGCGCTGCTTGCGCTGGTCTACGCGGACCGGCCGGAGCTGGCGGCGCGGTGGTGCGCCCCGCTGGTCGAGCAGGCGGCCGAGCGTGGCGCGTCGACCTGGCAGGCCCGGCTGGCCGCGGTGCAGGCCGACATCGCGCTGCGGCAGGGCGACGCGCCGGGGGCGGCCCGATGGGCGCGCACCGCGCTGACCCTCATCCCGGCGCGTGCCTGGGGCGTGGCGATCGGCGCGCCGCTGGCCACCCTGGTGCTCGCGCTGCTCGCGATGGGCCGGGTCGACGAGGCTGGGGAGCAGCTCAATCAGCCGGTGCCGCCGGCCATGGCGCGGACCAGGTTCGGGCTGCTGCACCGGTACGCGCGCGGCCGGCACCACCTGGCGACGAAGCGGCTGCACGCCGCGCTGGCCGACTTCCTGGCCTGCGGCGAGCAGATGACCAAGTGGGGCGTCGACCTGCCGGCGCTGGTGCCGTGGCGGGCCGGTGCCGCCACGGCGTACCTGCGCTTCGGCGAGCGGGAGCAGGCCAGGCGGCTCGCCGAGGAGCAACTGACCCGGCCCGGCGCGGGGCGCTTGCGCAGCCACGGCTCGTCGCTGCGGGTGCTGGCCGCTGCCAGCGAGCCGGGGCAGCGGCCGCGGCTGCTGTGGCAGGCGGTCGAGGCGTTGCAGGCCGGCGGCGACCGCCTGGAGCTGGCCGGTGTGCTGGCCGACCTGAGCCGGGCGCACGGCGTGCTCGGTGAGGCGGCCCGGGCCCGCGCGCTGGCCGAGCAGGCCATGGAGCTGGCCGAAGAGTGCGAGGCGGAACCGCTGGCGCGGGGGATCCGGCGGCACCTGGCGCCGGCCCAGCAGCCGGCGGAACGGCCCTCCCTGCAGGACCGCCTCATGGTGCTGAGCGACGCCCAGCGGCGGGTGGCCTCGCTGGTCGCCCGCGGGCACACCAACCGGGAGGTGTCGCAGGCGCTGTTCATCACGATCAGCACAGTCGAGCAGCACCTGACCCGCATCTACCGCAAGCTCAACGTGAGCGGGCGGTCCGACCTCGTCGTGTGCCTGAACCTGGGAGATCCAGGTGCCTGAGGACACGGTCGCCGTCGACGCGACGTCCCGGGTGGCCGAGCTGCGCGCCATCAAGGAGGCGGCCCGCCAGGGCCCGTCGCCGCGGGCGTCCCAGCAGCAGCGGGCCAAGGGAAAGCTGACCGTCCGCGAGCGCCTCGACCTGCTCTTCGACCGCGACACCTTCCGCGAGGTGGAGCAGCTACGCCGGCACCGGGCCAGCGGCTTCGGCCTGGAGGACCGGCGCCCGCACACCGACGGCGTGGTGACCGGCTGGGGCCAGGTGTTCGGCCGGACCGTGTTCGCCTACGCCCACGACTTCCGCGTCTTCGGCGGCTCGCTCGGCGAGGCGCACGCCGCCAAGATCCACAAGGTGATGGACCTGGCCGAGTCGGCCGGGGCGCCGCTGGTGAGCCTCAACGATGGCGCCGGCGCCCGCATCCAGGAGGGGGTCACGGCGCTCGCCGGCTACGGTGGCATCTTCCGCCGCAACGTGCGCGCCTCGGGCGTCATCCCGCAGATCAGCGTCATGCTCGGGCCGTGCGCCGGCGGCGCGGCCTACTCGCCGGCGCTCACCGACTTCGTGTTCATGGTGCGCGACATCGCGCAGATGTACATCACCGGCCCGGACGTGGTCCGCGCGGTGACCGGCGAGGACGTCAGCCACGACCGGCTCGGCGGCGCCACGGTGCACGGCACGGTGTCCGGCTCCGGCGCGTTCGTCTACGACAGCGAGGCGGAGTGCCTGGCGGACGTGCGCCACCTGCTCTCGCTGCTGCCGTCGAACAACCGCGAGCTGCCGCCGGTGCTGCACCCGACCGATCCGGCCGACCGGCGCAACGACGTGCTGGCCGGGCTGGTGCCGGCCGACCAGAAGCGCTCCTACGACATGCGCGCGGTGATCGAGGAGATCGTCGACAACGGCGACCTGTTCGAGGTGCACGCCGGCTGGGCCACCAACATCGTCTGCGGCCTGGCCCGGCTGGACGGCCACGTGGTCGGCGTCGTGGCCAACCAGCCGGCGGTGCTCGCGGGCGTGCTGGACATCCACGCGTCGGAGAAGGCGGCGCGCTTCGTGCAGACCTGCGACGCGTTCAGCATCCCGCTGGTGACGCTGGTGGACGTGCCTGGTTTCCTGCCCGGTACCGCGCAGGAGCACGGCGGGATCATCCGGCACGGCGCGAAGCTGCTGTACGCCTACTGCAACGCGACGGTGCCGCGGGTCCAGGTGATCCTGCGCAAGGCGTACGGCGGCGCGTACATCGTGATGGACTCCCGCTCGATCGGCGCCGACCTGTCGTTCGCCTGGCCCACCAACGAGATCGCGGTGATGGGCGCCGAGGGCGCCGCGGACGTTGTGTTCCGCCGGGAGCTCGCCGCGGCGCCGGACCCGGACCTGGCCCGGATGCAGCGGATCAAGGAGTACCGGCACGAGCTGATGCACCCGTACTACGCGGCAGAGCGGGGTCTGGTGGACGACGTGATCGATCCGGCCGATACCCGCTCCGGGCTGATCGACGCGCTGGCAATGCTGCGCGGCAAGCACGCCAGGCTGCCGGACCGCAAGCATGGGAACCCACCGGTATGACGACGGTGCTTCGGGTGGTCAGGGGCGCGCCGACCGACGACGAGGTGGCAGCGGTGACGGTGGCGCTGCTCGGTGTGCTCCGCGCCGCCGTTCCTGCCGCCCCGGTGCCTCCTCCTGCTGCGGCGGGCTGGGCTCCGGTGCGGGGCTACCGCCCGCCGGGGGCCTGGACATCGCGGTGACGGGCCCCTCCTGGTTGATACGAGTCCGGAAGGTATGTGACGAAAGGTGAGTGACCATGGCGGCAGCACCCGCGGAGAGCACCGCGTGGGTCCGGCGGTTCCATCCCGCGCCGGAGGCCCGCACCCGGCTGGTCTGCTTTCCGCATGCCGGCGGCTCGGCCACCTTCTACTTCCCGGTGTCCCGGGCGATGTCGCCCGCGGTGGACGTGCTCGCGATCCAGTACCCGGGCCGGCAGGACCGGCGTGCCGAGCCGTGCGTCGACGACCTCAGGAAACTGGCCGATCTGGTGGTGGACGAGCTGTACCCGTGGATCGACCGGCCGGTCACGCTGTTCGGCCACAGCCTGGGCGCCACCCTGGCCTTCGAGGTGGCGCTGACCCTGCGGCGGGAAGGCATCACGCCGCTCGGCCTGTTCGCCTCCGGCCGCCGGGCGCCGTCGCGGCACCGTGACGAGCGGGTGCACCTGTCCGACGACGACGGGCTGGTCGTGGACCTGAAGCGGCTGAGCGGAACCGAGTCGCAGATGTTGGACGACGACGAGGTGCTGCGGATGATCCTGCCGGCCATGCGTGCCGACTACCGGGCGGCGGAGACCTACCGATACGAGCCGGGGCCGAAGCTGGACTGCCCGGTGCTCGCGCTGGTCGGCGACGACGACCCGCAGGTGAGCGTCGACGAGGCGCGCGCCTGGGGCGAGCACACCACGGCCGGCTTCGACCTCAGGGTGTTCCCCGGCGGCCACTTCTACCTCAACACCCACGCCGCCGCGGTGATGAAAGCGATCACCGAGCACATCGTCGTCCGCACCGGGCCGAAGTGATCCCCGGTGAGTGACACGGAAAGGCTTCTCGAATACCTGCGGCGGGCGACCGCCGACCTGCGCGACACCCGCCGGCGCCTGCACCTGGCCGAGGCCCAGCTCGCCGAGTCGCAGCTCCCGGTGGCCGGCGAGCCGGTCGCGGTGGTGGGGATGGCCTGCCGATTCCCCGGCGGGGTGACCTCGCCGGAGGACCTGTGGCAGCTCGTCGCCGACGGTGTCGACGCGGTGTCCGGCTTCCCGACGGACCGCGGCTGGGACGTGGCCTACGACCCGGAGCCGGGCGTCGTCGGCAGGACCTGCTCGACGGAGGGCGGCTTCCTCCACGACGCGGCCGACTTCGACGCCGGCTTCTTCGGCATCAGCCCCGACGAGGCGCTGGGGACCGACCCGCAGCAGCGGCTGCTGCTGGAGTGCTCGTGGGATGCGGTGGAACGGGCCGGCATCGACCCGCTGTCGCTCAAGGGCAGCCGGACCGGCGTGTTCGCCGGCGTGATGTACCACGACTACGCGCTCGGCAACGGCCCGGCCGGCACCAGCGCCGGCAGTCTGGCCACCGGCCGCATCGCCTACACGCTCGGCATCGAGGGACCGGCGGTGACGCTGGACACCGCGTGCTCCTCGTCGCTGGTGGCCGTGCACCTGGCGGTGCAGGCACTGCTGCGCGGTGACTGCACGCTCGCGCTCGCCGGCGGCGCCACCGTGATGTCCACCCCGGACATGTTCGTGTACTTCAGCTCCCAGCGCGGCCTGGCGCGAGACGGCAGGTGCAAGTCGTTCGCCGCCGCCGCCGACGGCGTGGGCTGCTCGGAGGGCGCCGGGATGCTGCTGCTGGAGCGGCTCTCGGACGCCCAACGGCTGGGCCACCCGGTGCTGGCCGTCGTGCGCGGCTCGGCGGTGAACTCCGACGGCGCGTCGAGCGCGTTGACGGCGCCGAACGGTCCTTCCCAGCAGCGGGTGATCCGCCGGGCGCTGGCCAATGCCGGCCTGTCCACTGTGGACGTCGACGCGGTCGAGGCGCACGGCACCGGGACCACGCTGGGTGATCCGATCGAGGCGCAGGCACTGCTGGCCACCTACGGGCAGGATCGGCCGGCCGACCGGCCGCTGTGGTTGGGGTCGGTCAAGTCGAACCTCGGCCACACCCAGGCGGCGGCCGGGGTGGCCGGGATCATCAAGATGGTGCAGGCCATCCGGCACGGCCTGCTGCCGCGCACGCTGCATGTGGACTCGCCGAGCCCGTTCGTGGACTGGTCGGCCGGCCGGGTGGAGCTGCTGACGCAGCCGCGCTCGTGGCCCGCCGTCGACGGGCGCCTGAGGCGGGCAGGGGTGTCCTCGTTCGGGATCAGCGGCACCAATGCGCACGTGATCGTCGAGCAGGCGCCCTCCGTCGTGGCACCGGCCGGCAGCGGCGCTGGGCTGCCCGTGACTCCGCTGGTGCTGTCCGCAAGGACGTCGGATGCCGTGCAGGCGCAGGCGTCGCAACTGCTGTCGCACTGGTCTGCCCGCCCGGACCTGAGCCCGTTGGATGTGGGCTATTCGTTGGCGGCGAGGTCCGTGTTCGAGCACCGCGTCGTACTCCTCGCCGAGGACCGCGCCGCCGCCGTACGTGCGCTGGCCGGTATGGCCCCGGTTGAGACGCCGTCGCCGACGGGTGGCCTGGCGTTCCTGTTCACCGGGCAGGGTGCACAGGTTCTCGGGATGGGTCGGGAGCTGCACGCCGCATTCCCGGTGTTCGCCTCGGCCTTCGACGCCACGGTCGCGGCGCTGGACGCGCACCTGGATCGGCCGCTGCGCGACGTCATGTGGGGATCGGAT
>Ga0299913_10004171_pt1 | contig 12058 bp, 13 predicted proteins | sample RVTome_9_FD_201360 | JGI IMG/M metagenome (GOLD analysis project Ga0299913, IMG submission 201360) | Soil microbial communities from uranium-contaminated site in the Upper Colorado River Basin, Wyoming, United States - RVT155D38 (version 2) ... | reverse complement strand
TGGCTTCGCGGAGGCGGCCGGCGGCCCCGGCGTGGCGCTGCACGGCCTCGCGCCGCTCACCTCGCTGTTCGTGCACACGCGTAACACCCGGTACCACATCGTCGTCTCGTGCGGCGACGAGATCTTCATTCAGGGCGGACGCTTCTTTCCGGATCCGACGCCGGCCCATCTCGAGGGGGCGACGCTCGGCAGCAGCCTGCTGAAGGTCGGCTGGATCGGCGTCGGCCTCCGCATGGAGATTCGGGCCGGGGGGCAGCGCATCGTCACCACGGCCGTGCACTCGATCGTGCGCGGCGCGCTGGAGCCAGGGTCGCGCACCCATTGATGCGCGGGGGCGGGCGGAGATGACTACGGGGGAGAGCGCCGCGCGGCTCCAGGTCAGCGACAGTCACGGGCGGCGCACGGTGCCGCTCGACAAGGCGGTCTTCATCATCGGGCGGCGCACGGCCGCCGACCTGCAGCTCGTCAACGCGGACGTCTCGCGCGAGCATGCGGAGATCGCGCTTGAGGGCACGCGCTTTCTGCTGCGCGACCGCGGCTCCCGCTACGGCACCTTCGTCAACGGCGAGCAGATTACCGAGCGTCCGCTCGAGCACGGGGACCGGATTCGCCTCGGCCGCACCGAGGGCGTCGAGCTCGTCTTCATGACGGACGGCACGACGACCGAAGCGACGGGCCTCCGCGACGCCGCGTCGGAGGGCGATCTGCGCCAGATGGCGGCGATCCTCAACGGCCTGCGCGCCCTCGGCTCCGGCCGCGTGCTCGACGAGGTGCTCACGCTCGTGCTCGACTCGGCGATCGACGTGACGAAGGCCGAGCGCGGCTTCGTGATGCTGGCGCGCGCCGACGGCGAGCTGGAGTTCAAGGTGGCGCGCGGACGCGGCCGCATCACGCTGCCCGGGACGTCCTTCACGACGAGCGCCAAGATTCCGCGCGAGGTCTTCCTCACGGGCGAGAGCCGGATCGTCGCCGACCTGATGGACGGCAATCTCGCCGGCCTGCACGACGGCACGATCGCGATCGGGATCCGGCACGTGCTGTGCGTCCCGCTGAGCGTGCACCCGATGTCGTCAGGGTCCGGGGCGGCGGCGCCGCAGGTCATTGGCGTCCTGTACCTCGACGGCCGCGAGCGCGGCACGATGCTCTCGCAGCAGACCCGATCGTCGCTCGAGGCGTTCGCGACGCAGGCCGCGCTCGCCATCGAGAGCGCCCGTCTCTACGCCGAATCGGCGGAAAAGGCGCGGCTCGATCGCGACCTGCGCATCGCGGCCGAAATCCAGCGCGCCCTGTTGCCCGAGGGCTCCTACGAGGGCGAGTTCACGGATCTGGCCGCCGCCTCCATTCCGTGCCGCACGGTCGGCGGCGACTTCTTCGACTACCTCGAGCTCGGGCCGCGCGGGTTCGGCTTCGCGCTCGGCGACGTGGCCGGCAAGGGGCCGCCGGCGGCGCTGCTGGCCGCGGCGGTGCAGAGCAACTTCGCCGCCCAGGCGCCCGTCACGGCCGATCCGGCCGAGACGATGGCCCGCATCAACAAGGCGCTGCTGCGGCGCGCGATCGACGCGCGGTTCGCGACCATGTTCTATGGCAGCGTGACGCCCGAGGGCGTCCTGAGCTACTGCAACGCGGGGCAGGAGCCGCCGCTCGTGCTCCAGCGGGACGGGACGGCGTGGCTCGAAGCGGGCGGGCCGGTGCTCGGGCTGCTGAGCGCCGCCACCTACGAGTCGGGGACCCTCACCCTGGCGCCGGGAGACATCGTCGTCATCTGCAGCGACGGCGTGACCGAGGCGAGGAACCGTGCAGACGAGGAGTACGGCCGCGACCGTTTCGTGGAGACAATGAATGGCGCCCACGGCGCCAAGCCGGAGGCGGTGCTCGAGCGCCTGCTCGAGGACGTGCGCGCGTTCTCGGATGGCGCCGCGCCGGGCGACGACATCACGGCGCTCGTGCTCCGATATCGCGGCGGCGGGGTCTAACCGAGAGGACCTGGTGCGGGGTGCCGGGGTGCGGCGTGCTGAACGATTCGAACGAGCCGAACGTGAGGAGGAGCGATGCACATCGATGAGAAGGTGAGCGGCGATGTCGCCGTCATCATGGTGAGAGGCGACATCACGCTCAACCAGGGCGGCGACGTCCTCCTGAAGGACAAGGTGCAGAGCCTGCTCCAGCAGGGGCAGCGGAAGCTCGTGCTCGATCTGGGCGAGGTGTCGTACGTCGACAGCGCGGGGCTTGGTCAGCTGGTGCAGATCCATGCGACGACCAAGAGCCACGGCGGATCGCTGCGGCTGGCCAACGTGACCAAGCGCCTGAAGGATCTGCTGGTGGTGACGAAGCTCGTCACCGTGTTCGATACGTACGACAGCCAGGAAGCGGCGCGCGCCAGCTTCGCTTAGGGTGGGTAGGGCGGAGTGAGGCGGAGTACGACTCCGCCCTCAATTCAGCGCGTTGGGGACGGCGAGCGTGAACGGCGCGATCATGGCGTCGAAGCGCTCGCCCTCTGACGTTACCATCTGATAGCTCCCCTGCATCGAGCCGACCGCCGTCTTCAGCGGACAGTAGCTCGTGTACTCGAACGACGCGCCGGGCGGCAGGACGGGCTGCTCGCCGACGACGCCGGGCCCCTTCACGCGCTCCACGTCGCCGTCGGCGTTGGTGATGATCCACTCGCGCGAGATGAGCTGGGCCGTCTGCGATCCGACGTTCGAGATGCGGACGTGGTACTGGAACAGGTACGATCCGTCGCGGGGGGAGCTGCGCTCCGGCAGGAACTCGCTCCGCACCTCCACCGAGATGCCGCGCGTCGTCGTACCCGTCGGGTGCAGGCCGCGGGCCGGCGCGCGATCGGCGCGAGCGTCCCGGGCGCGAACGTCGTCTTTCTTGGTCTCGCTCATAGGGCTCTGGTGATTATGGCATGACGCGTTGGGGAGAACGGAGGAGGCGGAGGTAACGGAGTCGGGATCTACACGGAGGAACGGAGAAACGGAGGCCATTTGGCTATGACGCCCCACGACTCCAGGAAAGCCATCTTGGCGTCTCCGCTGCTCCGCTTCTCCGTGTGAAGATCGCCGTTCCGTCCGTCCTCTCCGTTGACTCGGGGAACCGGCGAGCGCGTCGCCCGTAGTACAGTGCACGTACCGGTGGCAGATCCCAAGAAGACGCGAGTCACGGTCTCGGCCGCGTGGCGCGAAGCGCGCGAGCTGATCTGGCGGCATCGGCGGCGCCTGGGGCTCGGCCTGACGCTGATGCTCATCAGCAGGGTCGCGAGCCTCGTGCTGCCGCTCTCGTCGAAGTGGCTGATCGACGAGGTGGTCGTCAACGAGCGCACCGAGCTGCTCACGCCGATCGCGCTCGCGGTCATCGCGGCGACGGCGATCCAGGCGGTCACCTCGTTCGCGCTCTCGCAGATTCTCGGCGTGGCGGCGCAGCGCGCGATCACCGAGATGCGGAAGCGCGTGCAGGCGCGCGTCATGCACCTGCCGGTCCGCTACTTCGACTCCACCCAGACCGGCGTCCTGATCTCGCGCATCATGTCCGACGCGGAGGGCATCCGCAACCTCGTCGGCACCGGGCTCGTGCAGCTCGTGGGCGGCTTCGTGAGCGCGCTGCTCGGCATCGGGCTGCTGCTGTGGCTCAACTGGCGGCTCACGGTCATCACCATCGTGGTGCTCGGCGCCTTCGGCGGCGGGATGGCCTACGCCTTCCGGACGCTCCGGCCGCTCTTCCGGGAGCGCGGCAAGATCAATGCGGAGGTCACCGGCCGCCTCACCGAGGCGCTCGGCGGCATTCGCATCGTCAAGTCGTACACCGCCGAGAAGCGGGAGGAGATCGTCTTCGCCAAGGGCGCGCACCGGCTCTTCCGGAACGTGGCGAAGGCGATGACCGGCGTGTCGGCGACGACGGCCGGCAGCACGCTGATCGTCGGCATCATCGGCGTTCTGCTGATCTGGTTCGGCGGCCGGGCGATTCTCGCCGGCGAGATGACCCCGGGCGACCTGCTCGCGTACATCTTCCTCATCGGTCTCGTCTCCGCTCCGCTCGTGTCGATCGCGTCCATTGGGACGCAGATCACGGAGGCATTCGCCGGGCTCGATCGCATCCGTGAACTGCTCGACATGCCGACCGAGCTCGATGAGGACGCCACACGCGCCCCGCTCGGACGCGTGACCGGTGCCGTCGAGTTCCGCGACGTCTGGTTCGAGTACCACCCGGGGCAGCCGGTGCTGCGCGGCGTCTCGTTCCGCGCGCCCGCCGGCACGACGACGGCGCTCGTCGGATCGAGCGGCTCGGGCAAGAGCACCCTGATCAGCCTGGTGATGGCCTTCAACCGGCCGACACAGGGGCGCGTGTTCGTCGACGGGCGGGATCTGTCGACGCTGCGCCTGATGGATTACCGCGAGCAGCTGGCCTCGGTGCTGCAGGAGAACTTCCTCTTCGACGGCACCATCGCCGAGAACGTCGGCTACGCGAAGCCGGGCGCCACGCGCGAGGAGATCCAGCACGCGTGTCGCATCGCCCATTGCGACGAGTTCATCGGCCGGTTCCCCGACGGCTATGACACGATCGTCGGCGAGCGCGGCATCAGGCTGTCGGGCGGGCAGCGACAGCGCGTCTCGATCGCGCGGGCGATTCTGGCGAGCCCGCGGATCCTGATCCTCGACGAGGCCACGTCGAGCCTCGACAGCGAGAGCGAGCAGATGATCCAGGACGGCTTGCGCAACTTGCGGTCGGGGCGCACCACGTTCGTCATCGCGCATCGCCTCTCGACGATTCGCAGCGCCGACCAGATCCTCGTGCTCGAGGCGGGCGAGATCGTGGAGCGCGGCACGCACGCCGAGCTGCTCGAGGCCAACGGCCGCTACCGGCAGCTCTACGAGAAGCAGTACCGGTTCGAAACGGACCGGTTCATCAATCCTGGCGAAGACTTCACGCCGGAGCCCGAGCGGCCCGCGGTGCCGCCGCCGCGCGTCGGAACGACGTTGTAGTACGTAGTGTCCGGCTTCAGCCGGACCCGGAGACGGCACATGTCGCAGCAGCAGTGGTACATGGCGATTGGGGGACACCAGGTGGGGCCGGTCTCGCAAGACGACGTGATCACGAACCTCCGGAACGGCACCATCGACGGCAACACGCTGGTGTTCACCGGCGGCATGACGAACTGGACGCCGCTCAAGTCGGTGCCCGAGTTGGCCGCCTTCCTCGCGGGCGGTCCGGGCGCCCGCGCGGCCGCGCCGCCGCCGATCGTGCCGGGCCGCACCGCGCACGAGATCGACTTCAAGGTGCTCGGCACCGAGATGCAGTTCGTCGAAGTGGAGCTCGATCCCGGCGAGAGCGCCGTCGCCGAGGCGGGCTCGATGATGTACATGACCCACGGCATCAACATGGAAACCGTGTTCGGCGACGGGAGCCACCAGCGCTCGGGCGTGATGGGCGCGCTCCTCGGCGCCGGCAAGCGCCTGATCACCGGCGAAAGCCTGTTCATGACCGTCTTCACCAATCAGGGCGGCGGCAAGCAGCAGGTGGCGTTCGCGGCCCCGTATCCGGGGAAGATCCTGGCGATGGATCTCAAGCAGCTCGGCGGCCAGTTGATCTGTCAGAAGGACTCGTTCCTCTGCGCGGCGAAAGGCGTGTCGATCGGGATCGCCTTCCAGCGGCGGATCGGCGTCGGCCTGTTCGGCGGCGAGGGATTCATCATGCAGCGGCTCGAGGGTGACGGCCTCTGCTTCGTGCACGCCGGCGGCACGGTGCACCCGGTGGATCTCACCGCCGGCCAGACGCTGCGCGTCGATACGGGCTGTCTCGTCGCGTTGCAACCGACGGTCGGCTACGACATCCAGTTCGTCGGCGGCGTGAAGACGGCGCTGTTCGGGGGCGAGGGGCTGTTCTTCGCCGCGCTCACCGGCCCGGGGCGCGTGTGGCTCCAGTCGCTGCCGTTCAGCCGGATGGCCGACCGCATCTACAAGGCCGCGCCGGCGGCCGGGGGCAGCCGCCGCGGGGAAGGATCCGTGCTGGGCGGCCTCGGCGGTCTGCTGGACGGTGACAACTCGTAAGGCCGAGGGGCGACAGTCGGAGTGCTCACACGGAGGAACGGAGCAACGGAGGACTGCGTGACCGCGGCTGCCGAAATCCGCATGCAACGGTGAAGGCAGCTCGACGCAATCCCACGCGACTCGAACGTATCAGCGTGTCTACGGAATTGATGACGGCGAGCCGATCACAAGGTAGAGAAGAACTGCCGCCACGGACACCATCATCCCCAACCAGTACATGGTCGTCACAGAGCTGGTGCGGTGCCCGCTGGTCACGACTTGCGAGGAGGCGGTGCGCAGGTCGAGTGCCAAGCGCTGCTCGAGCTCCTCGCGATCGTGCAGAAACTGTGCTCGGGTGATGCGCTGATGGCGTAGCTCTGATTCGAGTTCGGCGAACTGGTTGCGATAGACGTCTATATTGGCTCCTGTCGTCGCGTTCCCCGCATTAGACTGACTGGGAGCCCGAGCTGGCAGGAAGACGAAGACAAACGTGGACACGATCATCCAGGTGCAGACCAGCCAGAAGAGGATCACGACGGCTCACTCCCGTCAGCGAGATCGAGCAGCCGGCGCACGCGCTTCAGTTCACCACCGGACGGCGGTGGAACGCGTACAGTCGCCGCCGCTGGCGTGATCGCACGACAGAGCACGAGCAGCCCCGACACAAGGAGAACGAACGGGCCGAACCAGAGCAGATACGTGCTGGGCTTCAACGGAGGCCGGTACAGCACGAAGTCCCCATAACGCGCGGTGAGAAAGTCCCTGATTTCTGCGTCGCTCCGGCCAGCCATCATCTGGACGCGAACCTCGTTGCGGAGGTCGACGGCGAGCTCGGCTCGTGAGTCGGCGAGCGTTTCATTCTGGCAGACGAGACACCGTATCTCGAGCAGAAACGCGTGCAGCCGCGCCTCGACGTCCGCGTCGGTCGCTGTGGGCTCCGGCGGGGCACTCGCAGCAGCCAGGAGAAGCTGAGAGGCCATGACGATTGCCGCCAGGACGACTTTCACCGTCTCAATCGCGCGACCATCGGCACGATGGTCTCCTGGACGACATCAATCGTGAGAGGGCCAATCTGCTTGAAGCGGATGACCCCAGCCTTGTCGATCAGGTAGGTTTCCGGTACGCCGTACACCCCGTAGTCAATCCCGACGCGACCGTCGGGATCCTCGATGCTCAGGACATACGGATCGCCGAACGACTGAAGGAACGCGAGCGAACTCTCTCGGCCGTCCTTGTAGGCGAGCCCGTAAATCGGCACGACACTCGCACGCGAGAGGGCCGTCAGGAGTGCGTGTTCGACTCGACACGATACACACCAGGAAGCCCAGACGTTGAGCAGCCACACCTTCCCGAGCATGTCTTCTGGCGTGAACGTCTGGCCGGGCTCATGGAGCTTCGTCAACTCAAAGTAGGGGGCCGGTTTGCCGATCAATGGGGAAGGGACATGCTGCGGGTCGAGCCGCAGCCCTGCGGCGAGGAAGGCCGACAGGATGAGAAAGATGCAGAGTGGTAGGACGAATTTCATGGATGCGCACCCGGCAGCCCGGCCGACGCCGGCCTGCCTGAAGACTCTTGCGTTGTGCTCGGCTGCTGACGCGTCGAACGGACGTATCGGCGATCGAACACCGCCAGGCCGCCGCCCACGGCCATCAGCAGCGCACCGGCCCAGATCCATCCGACGAACGGCTTGTGCTGGATCTGCACACGCCATGACGCGCCGTCCAGCGGCTCGCCAAGCGAGACGTAGAGATGTCGCAGCGGTCCCATATCGATGGCCGACTCCGTCATCGTGTTGGCCGACGCGCCATAGAGACGCTTTTCCGGGTGCAGCGTCCCCAGCAGCCGGCCGCCGCTGGAGACGTCGATGTTCGCGCGGGCGGCCAGGTAGTTCGGTCCGGTTACGTCCGTCACGCCTCTGAACGTAAAGGCATACCCGCCGAGGTTCACGTCATCCCCGACGTCCATCCGCAGGTCCCGCTCCGACTGATAGCCGGTGACGAGAGTGATGCCGACGATGGACACCGCTGCGCCAACGTGGGCCAGGTGCATCCCGTAGTAGCCGAGCGAGCGTGACTTCACGGCTGACAGCAGTCGGTGCCGGCCTCCTGTCGTCATCGTCTCCCACAGGCTCACCGTCGCGGTCGTCACGATCCAGACGGCCAGCAGTAGCCCGAGGCTGACCAGCGGGCGCCAGCCGCCGAGCGCCATAGGGACGGCCAGCGAGACACACGCGCTCACTGCGAATGCCCATCGCAGCCGCACGGCCAGATCAGGAAGGCTCGCCTGCTTCCAGCGCGCGACAGGACCCACGCCCAGCAGGAACATCGCCGGCGCCATGATCGCGACGAAGACGGCATTGAAGTAGGGCGGTCCGACCGACAGCTTCGCGTCGCTGAGCGCGTCGACAAACAGAGGATAGAGCGTGCCAAGCAGGACGGACGCCGCCGCCACCGTGAACAGAACGTTATTGGTCAGCAGAAGCGACTCGCGCGAGATCGCCTTGAAGCTGCCGCCGGGCGTCGCGGTCGCGGCGCGTGCGGCATAGAGCAGGAGCGATCCGCCGACGATGATCGCGAGAAAGACGAGAAGAAACACGCCGCGCTTCGGGTCGGTCGCAAAGGTATGGACCGAGGTCAGCACGCCCGACCGTACGAGGAACGCTCCCAGAAGGCTGAGTGAGAAGGCTGCGATCGCGAGCAGGACGGTCCAGCTCTTGAAGGCGCCTCGCTTGTCGGTGACCGCCAGCGAGTGGATCAGTGCCGTCCCTACCAGCCACGGGATGAACGACGCGTTCTCCACCGGGTCCCAGAACCACCAGCCGCCCCACCCGAGCTCGTAGTACGCCCAGAAGCTCCCGAGCGCGATGCCACAGGTGAGGAACGTCCAGGCGAGTGTGGTCCAGGGACGCGACCAGCGCGCCCACGCCGCATCCAGCCGATTCCCCAGCAGCGCAGCGATCGCGAGGGCAAACGCGACCGAGAACCCTACGTAGCCCATATAGAGGAGCGGCGGGTGCAGGATCATCGCGAGATCCTGCAGGAGAGGATTCAGATCCAGACCTTCGGCAGGCGCGGGCACGAGGCGCAGAAACGGGTTCGAGGTGAGCAGCATGAACAGGAGGAATCCTGTGCTGATTCCACCCAGCACTCCCAATGCCCGGCCGAGCATGTCTGCTGGCAATGACCGGGAGAACCACGTCACCGCGGCGGTCCAGAGCCCCAGTATCAACGTCCAGAGCAGCAACGATCCCTCGTGCGAGCCCCACGTGGCCGCGAAGCGATACGGAACAGGCAGGCGCGAATGGGAATGGCCCGCGACATTCAGCACCGAGAAGTCATTGACGACAAACGCATGAGCGAGACAGCAGAAAGCGAGCGCAAGGAGGATGAATTGCGCCTGCGCCGCCCGCCTGGCGACGTGTATCCAGGACTGGATGCCGCGTGCGGCGCCGAACATGCCCGCCACGGCTTGGGCGACGGCCATCGAGAGGGCGAGAATCGAGGCGAAGTGTCCGATTTCCGCGGTCATGTGACTGTGGCCTAACGATCAGGGACGTCCGTGTCCGCCCCGCTCGAGGAGCGCTGAGCGCGTTCGATCGATTGAGCGGCTTCGATCGGCATGTAGTTTTCGTCGTGCTTTGCCAGTACGAGATCCGCACGAAAAACGCCGTCTGGCCCGAGCGTCCCTTCAGCCACGCAGCCGCGGCCTTCCTTGAACAGGTCGGGAAGTAGCCCGGCGTACGCGACGGGGATGCTGTGCACGGTGTCGGTGATCGTGAAGTGGGCCGTCAGCCCGTCAGGTCCTCGCCGGAGACTGCCATCCTCGACGAGGCCCCCAACGCGGAAGCCGCGAGACGAGGGTGCTTCACCGGCGACGACCTGCGACGGGCTGAAGTAGAAGCGGAGGCTCTCGTTGAAGGCGCTCAGCGCGAGACCAACGGCGGTCGCCACAGCGCACAGGCCGGTCATGATCAGCAAGAGCCTCCTGTGACGTGGCTTCATGGCCGCTCTCCCAGGCCCGCTCGAGACGCCGCGTTCTCGACGGTGTCGAGCAGCATCTTTCGTCGCCACATCAGGAGGGCCACTTCGCCACCCATCGCCGTCAACGTCAGCGCGTACGCTCCCCAGACGTAGACACCGTAGCCGCCCATCACGAGAAACTCCCGCCAGCTCACTTCACCACCGCTGTCACGGCGACCAGCGGCTCCCGTTCGCGAATCAGGGTTTGCAGTCGAGCCAGCACGACGGCCACGGAGTACAGCCAGCATGCGGCAATCATGATCAGCAGTGGAGCCAGCATCGAGCCCGCCATGGTGGTCTCGCCACCGACACGAATCGTGGCGCCCTGGTGCAGCGTGTTCCACCACTGGACCGAGAAGTAGATGATCGGGACATTGACCACTCCGACGAGCGCCAGCACCGCAGCCGCGCGATCCGCCCGCCTGGGATCGTCGATCGCCGACTGCAGAGAGATGAAGCCGACGTACAGAAACAGCAGAATCAGCGTGGACGTCGTCCGCGCATCCCAGACCCACCACGTCCCCCACGTCGGCCGCCCCCAGAGCGATCCGGTGATCAGGGCAACGGCCGTGAACATGGTCCCCGTGATCGACAGGGACGAGGCCATCATCGATGAGACGCGCGTGTGAAAGACCCATCCGATCCCGGCATAGATCGCGAGGAGCACGTACAGCAGCATGCCCATCCACGCCGCGGGTACGTGGATGAACAAAACCCGGTACGCGTCACCCTGCTGAAAATCGGTCGGCGCGACAACAAGGCCAAGATAGAGGCCGACCACGAACAAGGCAGCTGCCGGAACCGCACACCACGGGATGAGCCGTCCGGCAAGGCGATACGCGTGGCCCGGCGATGCGTATCGGTACCATCGAGTCATTCGAGCGATACCTTGAGCGCAGCCGACGCCGCCCACGGTGCGAACACGAGGGCGAGAATGAGCGTCGCGCCGAGCAGTCTCATGTTCGCCGCGGGGCTTCCTCCGCCGAGCGACGCGTGCGCCGCTCCGGCTCCGAAGATCAGCGTCGGGATATACAACGGCATGACGAGCAGCGAGGTCAGCGAGGCGGCCCCGCGCAACCCCAACGTCAAGGCCGCGCCGACCGATCCGATGAGAAGAATCGTGGGGATGCCCAGCACCAGAGACGCCGTCAGGACGAGCGGCGTGTCGTGCGACAGGCCGAACTGCAGGGCGAGCACCGGCGCCAGCGCCGCCAGCGGGACGGCGAATACGATCCACTGAGCCAGCACTTTCGCGAGAACGACGACATACACGGGCTGCGGTAGGAGCAGCAGCTGTTCGAGTGTGCCGTCCGCGTAGTCGTCGGAGAAGAGCCGGCTCAGGCCCATCGTCGAGGCGAGCAGTGCCGCCACCCACACCACGCCGGGTGCGATTGATTGCAGCAGCCGGCTGTCGGGGCCCACCGTCAGCGGGAAGAGGCTGACGACCATCACCAGGAAGACGAGCGTAGCCACGGCATCGGAGCGCCGCCGCCAGGTGAGCGTGACGTCCCGCCACACGAGCCAGCGAACCATTCCGAGCCGCGGCAGCGCTTTCATGCCGCCAGCTCGATGCAGCCAGCGACCCGCATGCCGGTGGGCCGATCCTGATGGGTCGCGCCGATGGCGATGCCGCCGGCGGTGACGTGCTCGAGGATGACGCCGCGAATGGAGCGCTCGGCCTCCGCGTCCAGTGACGCGAGGACTTCGTCGAGGAGCCACAGTGGACGCCGGCAGGCGATCAGCCGGGCCAGTGCGAGTCTCCGGTGCTGTCCTTGGGACAGGAACCGCGCGTGGGTACATTCGTGCTGTGCCAGCTGCACGCGTTCGAGGACGTTCCGGGCGTCGTTCTGACTGAGATCGCATCCGCTCAACGCCGTTGACACGCGGAGATTCTCCAGCACCGTCAGCTCATCCTTCACCGCGCAGCGATGTCCGATGTAGGTCACGGACGAGAGGTATGACTCTCGCCGCGCGTCGATCGCCTCTCCGCGCCAGAGGACGACGCCGCTCGTCGGC
>Ga0299913_10004170_pt1 | contig 12058 bp, 11 predicted proteins | sample RVTome_9_FD_201360 | JGI IMG/M metagenome (GOLD analysis project Ga0299913, IMG submission 201360) | Soil microbial communities from uranium-contaminated site in the Upper Colorado River Basin, Wyoming, United States - RVT155D38 (version 2) ... | reverse complement strand
GCCTCGTCGGCGCCGTACACATCCGTCAGGCTGAAGTCGCGCTCGTGGGTGGGGATGCCGGCGTCGCGCGCCAGCCGCAGCACCGTCCCCCGCGTGATGCCACCGAGGCAGAAGGCGCCCGACGACGTCCACAGCTCGCCACGCCGGACGACGAAGAAGTGGGTGGAGTTGCACGTGGCGACGAAGCCGTGCGGGTCGAGCATCAGCGCCTCGTCGGCACCCGCCGAGTAGGCCTGGATGCAGGCGGTGATGTCGTTGAGCTTGCTGTGGGTGTTCAACTTGGGGTCGAGCACGTCCGGGTACGGGCGCCGCACGTGCACGGTGAACAGTCGGATGCCGGTGTCGAGGACGGCCCGGCTCGGCTGCTTGTACTCGGGGACGATCACGATGGTCGCCGGCCCCACGGTCATCCGGGGATCCTGGTACGGCGTGCGCTTCACGCCGCGGGTCACCATCAGGCGCACGTGCACGCCGTCGGTCATCCCGTTGGCACGCAGGGTCTCGTAGACCGCGTCGCGCAGCTCGTCCCGGTCGAGCCCGATGTCGAGCGCGATGGCCTTCGCGCCCTCGTAGAGGCGGTCGAGATGCTGGTCGAGGAACACCGGGTGGCCGCCCTGGACGCGCAACCCCTCCCACACGCCGTCGCCGAGCACGAACCCCGAGTCGAAGACCGAGACCACAGCCTCGGCCCGCGGCCTGAGCTCCCCGTTCACGTGGACGAGCACAGCGTCGTTGCGCGGGTCGTCGTCGTACTCGTGAACCCCGTGCACCACCTGATCGGTCATCCCGAACCTCCTCGTCGCCGGCACCGCGACGCGTCGCTCGGGCGATTCTGCCAACGGCACGGCGTCCCGCGTGGGTTGGCTCATAGGCTCGACGGGGTGCCGACCTCGCCGAACCCGGACGAGCTCGATGACATCGTCGCGTTCATCGCGGCGCAGCAGGCGCACCCGGACCGCCGCGTGACCTATGTGGGCGTCGATGCCGCCGGGATCGTCGCGGAGCTCGACGGCCTGGAGCCGTCCTGGGTGGCCACGGCCCGGGTCCTGCGTGACGGCACGCGCATCACCGGGGCGGTGATCGCCGAATGGGACGACGACCTGGGGCGGGCGTGGATCGTCGGTCCGTGGGCCGCCGGCGACGGCGACGGGTGGATGGCGGCGGCTGTCGCGCTCCTCGACGCCGCGCTCGCCGACCTGCCGCCCACCGTCGCTCGCTACGAGATGTCCGGCGACATCGCCAACCGCCGGCTCGCCGACCTGGCTGCCACACGGGGTTGGACGGCGACCGCGCCGAACCACATCCTGCTCGCCGATGCCGCTGTCGTCGCCGCCTGGTCACCGGTCGAGGACGGGCGCACGACCGCGCTGCGCGCCGCCGCTCCCGAGGACGTCGGGGCCATCGCGGCGCTGCACGACGCGGAGTTCCCCGACACGTATGCCGCCGCCACCCAGCTCGTGGCCGGCCAGCTCGACGGCTCGCGCGTGGTGCTCGTCGCCGAGGACGGCCACGGTGGCGTCGCCGGCTACGCCGCCGGGGAGGTCGCCCACGACGGTGAGGGATTCATCGACTTCGTGGCCGTCGACCCCGCCTGTCGCGGCGCCGGCGTCGGCCGGCAGCTCGTCGAGGCCGTCACCCGCCGAGTGCTCGATCGGTCGACGCTCGGCCGGGTGTGCCTCACGGTGCAGGACCGTCGCACGCCGGCCCGGGCCCTCTACGCGCGGCTCGGCTTCCGGTCCGAGGGATCGCTCGTCGCCTACCGCTCGTGGACGTGACGCACGACCCCATGGACGGATGTCGGTCGGACGGCCGTCAGTCGGTCGGCCGCATCGACTCGAGCATGGCCCGCATCTGCTCGTGCACGACGTTGACCGCCTGTAGCGGCCGGATCATCACCCGGAACTCCACGATGCGCCCGCTCTCGTCGCAGCGGATGATGTCCACGCCGTTCACGTACTTGCCCTCGACGGTCGTCTCGAACTCGAGCACCGCCGTGTCGCCCGACATGACCTGCTTGGTGTAGCGGAACCGCTCGCCGGACGAGCCCTGGCCGCCGCCCGACGCCGCGTCGCCCGGCAGCGCCACACCGGCGGCCTCGAGGTACAGCTTGGTGATCGCCTTGCCCTCCTGCGGCGTGTACACCACCGGCGAGTAGAAGACCACGTCGTCGGCGAGCAGCTCGTCGAGCCCGCCGGGCAGGTCGCCCCTCAGGTGCTGGTGCCACCGCTCGACCACGCTCTCGATCATCGTCGTGCTCCTCGTAGGTCGCGCCCCGCCTGCCCACGCTGTCTAGCGCGTGGACGGACCGGGGCGGCGACCGCCGGTGGGGGTGGCCTAGAGTCGCCGCCGTCCGGCCCCTCGGCCGGGCCAGGCGAGCAGGGGGAAGGGCATGATCCTCGACCGGTTCCGACTGACAGATCGGGCGGCGGTGGTGACCGGCGCCGGCCGGGGCATCGGCGCGGCCAGCGCGGTGGCGCTGGCCGACGCCGGGGCCGACGTCGTCATCTCGTCCCGCACCGAGTCCCAGCTCGCCGACGTCGCCAAGCAGATCGAGGCGGCCGGGCGGCGGGCCGTGGTCGTGCCGGCCGACCTGTCCGACCTCGACGCCGTCGCCGGCCTGGCGGCGGCCGCCCACGACGCGTTCGGCCGGCTCGACATCGTGGTCAACAACGTTGGCGGCAGCATGCCCCGCGAGTTCCTCCGCACCGCGCCCCGCCACCTCGAGGAGGCCTTCCACTTCAACGTCTCCACCGCCCACGCCCTCACCCGGGCCGCCGTGCCGCTCATGCTCGAGGGGCGCGAGCCGGGCGCCCCCGCCGGCGCCATCGTCAACATCTCCTCGGTCATGGGGCGGGTCAGCGGCCGCGGCTACGCGGCCTACGGCACGGCCAAGGCGGCCCTGTCGCACTACACCAGGCTGGCGGCCCGCGACCTGGCCCCCCGCATCAGGGTCAACGCCATCGGCGTGGGTTCGGTCGCCACCTCCGCCCTCGACATCGTGCTCACCGACGACGCCCTTCGCACCACCATGGAGAAGGCCACCCCGCTGCAGCGCATCGGCGATCCCGACGACATCGCCGCCACGGTCCTGTTCCTGGCGTCGGACGCCGCCGCCTACATCACGGGCAAGGTCGTCGGCGCCGACGGCGGGCTCGACCAGCCCAACCTCGACCTCGGCCTCCCCGACCTCTGAGGCGGCCGCGCACCATCAGGCCGCGGTCACTCGGTCTCGGTGGCCCCGGTCGTCGTGTCGGCGAACCAGTCCAGCGTTCGCATCCACGCGTCGCCGGCCGACGCCTCGTGGTAGGCGGCGCTGCCGTCGCGGTTGAAGCCGTGGCCTGCGTCGGGGTACCGCACCACCTCGGTGCGCACCTCGGCCTTGGCGGCGGCCGCCGCGAGCTGCTCGACCTCCTCGACCGGGATGCCGGCGTCCCGGTCGCCGTACAGGCCCAGCCACGGCGTCCGCAGCCGCGGCGCCAGCTCGACCAGCGGCGGGAAGCCGAACCGCCCGGCCGTGATGCCCGACCCGTAGAACGTGACGGCCGCGCCGAGCTGCCACTCGGCCGCCACCGCCAGCGCCACCGTGCCCCCCATGCAGAACCCCACGATGCCGGCCGTGTCACGCGGGAAGCCGGCGCTCTCGACGTACGCGAGCGCGGCGTCGACGTCGGCCAGGATGCTGTCGACCGTCAACGACTGGGCGTGCCTCCGCCCCTCGGCGATGTCGTCGTGGACCAGCACCGGGTCGCCCGTGCGGTGGAACAGGTGGGGCGCCACGGCCAGCCACCCGACGTCCGCCAGCCGCTGGCACAGGTCCTCGATGTGCGGCGTCACGCCGAAGACCTCCTGCACGACCACGACGCCGCCTGCGGCGGGGCCGTCGGGATGGCGGATCGACAGCGGGGTCTCGTCAGCCATGGGCCGACGGTACCCCGGCCCCTGGCGCCTCAGCCTCGGGCTCGACCTGGGCCTCGGACCCGGGCCTGGCCGGCACCGGCGCCGGAACCAGCCCGATGGCCATGAGCAGCACGCCCAGGTGGAGCTGCACGGCGGGGACCACCAGGTGGCGCGCCGTCTCCATGCCGTCGCTGTGCCACGCGACCAGCCCGTGGGGCACCGCCAGGGCCACCACCACCAGCCCGGCGACCATGGCGGGCGACCACCGCCCGCGGCCGATCAGCCAGCCGACGACCCCGGTCGCCACCACCAGGACCAGCGGCGTCGGCAGGGCGAGGACCCGGTCGATCAGGGGGACACGGCGCATGTCCTGGGGTGCGTAGAACCCGCGGTCGCCCAGTGCGTTGTTGAACGCCCGCTCGGGCGAGCGCAGGGGCTCGAGCGCCAGGTAGGTCGGGTGGGTGGCGGCGAAGCGGGCGAACGTGGCGCGCCCGTCGCGCTCGAGCCAAGCGAGCCACGGCTCGAGATCGGGGTCGTCCTCGGGGACGTACAGGACCGGCACCCCGTTCGGCTGGACGTGCGGCTTGCGAGCGCCGGAGCCGGCGAACACCTCGGCCTGCGGCATGCCGCGGTCCGAGAACCACTCGACCCGGTCGGGGTACGGCAGCACCCGCACCTCGTACACGTTGCCCAGCGGGAACACGTGGCGCTCGCCGTGCGTCGAGGCCCACCCCGCCACGACGCCCATGCCCACCGTCGCCAGCGCCACGCCCGCCCACACCCCCAGCGCGGGCGGCGAGCCGTCGCTCGCGTCCGAGGCGACGGTGCGCCGGCGCCGCTCGACCAGCCACCCCGCCGCCACCACGACCGCCAGTGCGGCGCCACCGACCAGGGCCACGACGGCGTGCGTGTCGCGCACGGCCACCCACAGTGCCAGCGCCCCGCCGAGCAGCCCCGCCCGCCGGCGGGTGACCCCGAGCGCCATCCGCAGGCCGGCGGCGACCACGAGGGCGAGCAGCGAGAGGGCGAGCGACTCCGACAACGCCGAGCGGTCCCACATCGTCGCCGGCGTCGTCAGGGACAGCGCCACCACGGCCAGCGCCGCCAACGGGCCGGCGACCCGGCCCCTGACGGCCGCGAGCACCGAGGCCGCCAGCGCTGCCCAGCAGGCGACGGCGATCGCGGCCTGGACCACCGTGTACGCCGTCGCGTCGCCCCCCACCAGCTTGAGCAGCACGGCCGTGCCGGGCGGCCGCTCCCCCGCCCACAGCTCGAGGCTCGCCCACCCCGCCTCGGACGTGGCCAGGAAGTCGGCCGTGTCGGCCCACTCGAGCGTGCCCAGGCCCCACATCTGCCAGGCCCGCACCGTGGCGCCGACCACCAGTGCGACGACGAAACCGGTTCTCGGCGTCACGGGACACGACGGTAGCGCCGGTTCCCCCGCCGGCACCGGCAGGTCAGGGCAGCACGACCAGGTCGTCCCGGTGGACCACCTCGTGGATGATGCCCTCCGGCAGCTCGTAGGTGCGCAGCCCGGCGACCTCGCGCAGCCCGGCGGCGTCCAGCCGGCACAGGCCCTTGGCGAACACCGTGCCGTCGGGCCCGGCGATCTCGACCGCCTCGTCGGCCTCGAAGCTGCCCTTCACGCCGGTCACGCCCGCCGGCAGCAGCGACACGCCCCGCTCCAGCAGCGCGCGCCTGGCCCCGTCGTCGACGATCACCGTGCCGGCCGACCCCACGGCGAACGCGATCCACAGCTTGCGGGCCGGCAGCCGGCGGGACCGGGGCACCACCACCGTGCCGATGCCGGGCTCACCCTCGACGGCGCCCACCAGCACGCCGTCGCGCCCGGCCTGGGCGATGACCGCCCGCACGCCCGACCACGCGGCGATCTTGGCCGCTGCCAGCTTCGACGCCATGCCGCCGCTGCCCCGGTCGGTGCCGACCCCGCCCGCCATGGCCTCGAGCGTGTGGTCGATCCCGACGATCTCCTCGATGAGCGACGCCTCGGCGTCGAAGCGGGGGTCGGCGGTGAGCAGGCCCGGCTGGTCGGTGAGCAGCACGAGCAGGTCGGCGCCGATCAGGTGGGCGACGAGCGCGGCCAACCGGTCGTTGTCGCCGAAGCGGATCTCGTCGTCCGCGATGGCGTCGTTCTCGTTGACGACCGGCACCACGCCGAGCTCGAGCAGGCGGGTCAGCGTCGATCGGGCGTGCAGGTACTGGTGGCGCACCATGAAGTCGAGCGGGGCCAGCAGCACCTGGCCCCCCACCAGCCCGCCGCTGGCCAGCGCCGCGTCGTACACCCGCATCAGGCGGCTCTGGCCCACCGCCGAGGCCGCCTGCAGGGTGACGGCGTCGCGGGGCCGCACCGCCGACATGCCCAGCGCCGGCAACCCGGCGGCGATGGCGCCGCTGGTGACGATCACCACCCGGTGACCGGCGCGGCGCAGGGTCACCACCTCGGCGCAGACCTTGGCGATGGCGGCGTCCTCGATCTCGCCGCTGTCGTTGGTGATCGACGACGTGCCGACCTTGGCCACCACGATCATCTGTCGAACGCCTCGTCCTCGGCGTACTCGAACACCAGCCCGCCGATCCGCACGCTGTCGCCCGGCCGGGCGCCGGCCCGGGCCAGCGCCTTGTCGACGCCCAGCTTCCTCAGCCGGCGGTGGGCCTCGCCCAGCGCGTCGTGGCGGGTCAGGTCGGACAGGGCGACCGCCCGCGTCGCCTCGCGACCCTCGACCACCCAGCCGCCGCCCTCGCGCACGACCTGGTAGCCCTCGCGCACGGGCCGGTGCACGACGAACTGGCTGGGCTCGGGCAGCGCCGCCCGGGCGGTGCGCACCGCGTCGCCCAAGCGCCCCCGCAGCCGGGCGATGCCCTCGCCTGTCACCGCCGAGATGCGCATGTCGACCGGCAGGTCGCGGGCGCCCTCGCCGTCCGCCGCCAGGTCGGCCCGGCTGCCCACGACGACCCGCTCACGCTCGAGCAGCTCGGGCTCGTAGGCCCCCAGCTCGTCGAGCAGCACCGCGAGCTGCTCGGCCGGCGAGCGCTCGGCCATCGGGGCGAGGTCGAGCAGCACGCACAGCACGCGGGCCCGCTCGATGTGCCGCAGGAACTGGTGCCCCAGCCCGCGGCCCTCGCTCGCCCCCTCGATCAACCCCGGGATGTCGGCCACGACGTACTCGTACCCGTCGTCGAGCCGCACCACCCCGAGATGCGGCCTCAGGGTCGTGAACGGGTAGTCGGCCACCTTGGGCTTGGCCGCCGAGATGCGGCTGATCAGCGTCGACTTGCCGACGTTCGGGAACCCGACCAGGGCGACGTCGGCCAGCAGCTTCAGCTCGAGCCGTAGCCACCGCTCCTCGCCCTGCTCGCCCTGCTCGGCGAACGCCGGCGCCCGCCGCCGGTTGGACAGGAACCGGGCGTTGCCCCGCCCGCCGCGGCCGCCCTCGGCCGCCAGGTACCGGTCGCCGGCGTGCACGATGTCGGCGAGCACGGTGCCGTCGCGGTCGCGCACCACGGTGCCCGGGGGGACGGGCACGACGATGTCGTCGCCGGTGCGGCCGTGGCGGCCCTTGCCCATGCCGTGGGTACCGTCACCGGCCCGCCGGAAGGGATGGTCCTCGAACGCCAGCAGCGACGCCACGTTGTGGTCGGCGACCAGCCACACGTCGCCGCCCGAGCCGCCGTCGCCGCCGTCCGGCCCGCCCCGGGCCACGTGCGCCTCGCGGCGGAACGACACGGACCCGGCGCCGCCGTCGCCGGCCCTGGCGTGGAGGTTGCACTCGTCGACGAACTGGGCCACCGCCACGGAGTATGTCGGCAGGTCCCCCCACATGCGAACCTGGGCGGCCGACGGGAGGACACCATGGACATCGAGTGGACGGACGGCACCGCCGTCCTGCATCTGGGCGACGGCGCCAACGCGTTCGAGGCCGGGTTCGTCGACGACCTGCACGCCGGCCTCGACGAGGTCGAGGGCGCCGGGCCGGCCCGGGCGTTGGTGACGACGGGAACCGGCCGGCACTACTCCAACGGCTTCGACATCGAGTTCCTCGGGTCGCTCGACGGCCTCGCGCTGCACACGTTCATGGCACGGGCGCTCGACGCGCTCGCGCGGCTGCTGACGTTCCCCCTGCCCACGGTGGCGGCGGTCAACGGACACGCCTTCGGCATCGGGGCCATGCTGGCGCTGGCCCACGACCGGCGGGTGATGCGCGACGACAGGGGCTGGTGGTGCCTGCCCGAGATCGACCTCGGCATGCAGTTCCACCCGTTCATGCTGACGCTGATCACCCACCGGCTGCCGGCGCCGACGGTGGAGGACGCGATCCTCTCGGGGCGCCGCTACGACGGCGCGGCCGCGGTCGAGCGCGGCATCGCCCAGCGCGCCGTCCCGTGCGACGACCTGGTGGCGGCGGCGATCGAGGAGGCCGTGCCACTGACCGGCAAGGCGCGCGACATCACGGTGGCGCACAAGCGCGCGCTGCACGCGCCGGTGCTCGCCCACCTCGAGGCCTGACGGGGCCGGCGCAGGCCGCGACGACTCGGGGCCGACGGCCGGCGGTCAGTCCGCGGGGACGATGTCGACGAGCTTGCGGCCCCTGCGCTGGCCGAACTTCACCTTGCCGGCGGCCAGGGCGAACAGCGTGTCGTCGCCACCGCGGCCCACGTTCTCGCCCGGATGGAAGCGGGTGCCCCGCTGGCGCACGAGGATGGCGCCGGCGCTGACGGCCGTGCCGTCGAACGCCTTGACGCCGAGGCGCTTGGAATGCGAGTCGCGGCCGTTCTTGGTCGAGCCGGCGCCCTTGGTCTTGGACATGTCGTCGGCCTCCCTCAGCCCTTGGAGATCCTCGTGATCTCGATCGTGGAGTACCGCTGGCGATGGCCCCAGCGGCGCCGGTTGTTGGTCTTGTTCTTGTAGGTGAAGCCGGTGATCTTGGGGCCCTTGGCCTCGCCGACCACCTTGGCCGTGACCTTGGCCTTGCCGAGCGCCTTGGGGCCGGCCAGCACCGTGTCGCCGTCGACGAGCAGCACCGGGGTGAGCTCGACCTTGCCGTCGTCGGCCGGGCCGACCAGCTCGACCTCGAGCTGCTGGCCCTTCTCCACCCGGTACTGCTTGCCACCGGACTTGATGACTGCGTACATGCGATCTGCCTTGCCGGGCGCGCCCCGGGGGCGCGCACTACCTCGAAGGGGACGGGTCAGCCTACCCAGCCGCCCGGCGCACCTGCCACTCGGTACGGGTCAGTCCGGGAGCAGCTCCTCGTCGACCAGCAGGCCGCGGCCCTCGCACTCGGGGCACCGGGCGGTGAACGACTCGAGCAGGCCCTCGCCGATGCGCTTGCGGGTCATCTCGCACAGGCCCAGCTCGGAGATCTCGAACACCTGGGTGCGGGTCTTGTCCCGCGACAGGGCGTCGCGGAACACCCGCACCACCTCGTCGCGGTTCTCCTTGCGCTCCATGTCGATGAAGTCGACGACGATGATGCCGCCCACGTCGCGCAGCCGCAGCTGGCGGGCGATCTCGACCGCCGCCTCGAGGTTGTTCTTGAACACCGTCTCCTCGAGGCTGGACCGCCCCACGTTCTTGCCCGTGTTCACGTCGACGACCGTGAGCGCCTCGGTGTGCTCGATGATCAGCGACCCGCCCGAGGGCAGCCACACCTTGCGGTCGAGGGCGCGGTGGATCTGCTCGTGCACGTGGTGGCGCTCGTACAGGGGCAGCGGCTCGGCCTCGGGGTCGTAGTACTCGACCCGGTCGGTCAGCTCGGGGCTGATCGAGGCCACATAGTCGCGCACCGCGGCGTACAGCTCGCGGTCGTCGATGAGGATGCTGCGGTAGTCCTGGCTGAACTCCTCGCGGATCACCCGCACCGCCATGTCGGGCTCGCGGTAGAGCAGCGAGGGCGCCTTCGACCGCTTCGCCAGGGCCTCGATCTGGCTCCACTGGTCGAGCAGCCGGCGGACGTCGTCCTCGATCTCGTCGGTGGTCACGTTCTCGGCCGCCGTGCGGACGATCACGCCGTGCTGGGCGGGCTTGACCCGGTCGAGGATCTGCCGCAGGCGCTTGCGCTCGTCGTCGGGCAGCCGCTTGGAGATGCCGTAGGTCGACGAGTTGGGGATCAGCACCACGAAGCGCCCGGGGAGCGACACCTCCTGGGTGAGCCGGGCACCCTTGGCACCGATGGGGTTCTTGGTCACCTGGCAGACGATGGTCTGGCCCGCCCGCAGCACGTCCTCGATGCGGGGGCGGCCCTTGGCCGAGCGCTCGATGTCCTCGGGGTCGTACTGGACGTCACCCCGGTACAGCACCGCGTTCTTGGGGGTGCCGATGTCGACGAAGGCGGCCTCCATGCCGGGCAGCACGTTCTGCACCCGGGCCAGGTAGATGTTGCCGTGGATCTGCGACACGTCGTCCGACGGCCGCGACACGTAGTGCTCGATCAGCGAGCGGCCCTCGAGGACGGCGATCTGCGTGGCTCCGCTGGTGACGTGCACGCACATCGAGTAGCGACCGACCGCCCGGCCCTTGCGCTCGCGTCCCCGACGCCGCCCGAGCGTCTCGTCGTCGAGCTCGGTCGGCTCGTGCGCGATGACGGCCTCGACGGGCTTGTCGCCCTTGCCGCGCTTGCGCGGCGCCTGGCGCTGCGACTGCTGCTGCGACGACTTGGCGCCGCCCGAGCGGCCGCGCCCGCCGCGGCGGCGGCGCTTGCGGCGGTCGCCCTCGCCCTCGCCGTCGCCGTCGCCGCCCTCGTCACCCTTGCGGGCTTCGAGCTGGCGCAGCGCCTCGGGCGGGATGCTGTCGCCGATCTTGGGCTTGGGCGGCGCCTTCGGCACCAGCGCCGCCTCGGCGGCCGCCACCGAGGACGGGCGTCCCTCGCGCATCCGGTCGGGCAGCTCGGGGTTGCGGTCGTCGTCGGCGCCGCCCTCGCCGGCGGACTCGGCGCCCGCCCCGGCCTTGCCGGCCCCCCCGGCGGCCGGCCGGGCGTTGTGGGCCTCGCCGGTGCCGCCGGCGGTGGTGGCAGGGCGGGCCCGGCGGGACTGGCCGTCGCCACCGGAGGACGCCTCGCCGGCACGCCGGGAACGCCCGCCGCCGGCGGTGGTCGCAGCCGCTGCCCGACCGGGCTCAGCCCCCTCGCCGGGCTCGGTCCCGTCACCGGGCTCGGCCCCCTCGCCGGGCTCGGCTCCCTCGCTGGCCTCGGCCTCGTCGTCGCCGGAGGCGACGCCCTCGGCGTCGGTGCGCTGCTTGCTGCGCTTGCGGCCGCCGCGCGACCCGCGCCGGCGGCGCTTGCGGGCGGGTGCGTCGTCGTCGCCGGGGGTGGCCCCGGCGGACTCGCCGGCCTCGGCGGTCCCGGGCGACCCGGCGGTTTCACCGGTCGAGGCGGCCCCGCTCTCGGCGGTCCCACCGGTCGCGGTGGTCTCTCCGGTCTCGCCGTTCCCCTCGTTCTTCGGGGCCGTTGCCTTGGGAGTCGACGCGGCCCCGGTCGCCGGGGGTGCGGGCGTGGTGTCGGCACCGGCCGGGGGCGCCGTGGCGGCGTCGGTCGCCGCCGGGGTCGCCCCCTGGGCGGCCGGTTCGGCCGGGGATGCGGCCGGTCGGGTCTCCGGCGCCTCAGGGCCCGGCTTCGGCGCCTCCGGGCCGGAAACGTCTGTCTCGGACATGGATGGGTTCCCTTCTCATGACGCACGCGCCTCCGCGTGCGGCGGCGGCGTCGCTGCCGGCCCGAGGTCGATGACCTCGCGCCGGGCGCCGCCGGCCTGCGTCCATTGGTGGATGCGCGTGACCCGTGCCATCACCCAGGCGGGGTCGATCGCAGCGATCAGCTCGGCCGGGCGCAGCGCCCGGGGCTGGGTCGCCAGCTCGGCCTCGAGGGCCGTGGCGATGCCCGTCGCCCGGGGCGCGAGCGGTGCGGACACCTCGGTCACCGGACCGAGGACCCGCAGGTCGAGGATGGCAGGCCGGACGTCGTCGGTGACGGGCTGGCCCTTGCGTTCGCGGGTCACGGTGAGCTCGGTCGCCGCCAGCATCCGCACGACGCCTGCGGTGGCGTCGGGGGGCGTGACGTCGCCGACCTCGATGTACCAGGTGCAGCTGGTGACGACCTGCTGGAGCGAGTCTCCTCCGGGCGGCAGGTCGACCGCCGACTGCACCTCGATG
>Ga0299913_10004169_pt1 | contig 12058 bp, 12 predicted proteins | sample RVTome_9_FD_201360 | JGI IMG/M metagenome (GOLD analysis project Ga0299913, IMG submission 201360) | Soil microbial communities from uranium-contaminated site in the Upper Colorado River Basin, Wyoming, United States - RVT155D38 (version 2) ... | reverse complement strand
GAACTCGGGACGCTCGGGACCGAGCTCGGAGAGCGACCCGCGTGGCACCGCCGGCGCGTCGCTCGAGAGCTGGCGATCCTCCAACTCCCACTTCATGCGCCCCCCGTCGAGCAGGCGGACCCGGTCGAACCCGCGGTACTTGAGCAGCCAGTACGCATAGGCCGCGAACCAGTTGTTGTTGCCCCCGTACAGGACCACGGTCGTGTCGTCTCCCACGCCGGACCGCTCCAGGAGGTCCTTGAGCTCCGCCCGGCCGAGATAGTCGCGGCGCAGCCGGTGGTGAAGGTCCTTCTTCCAGTTCCAGCCCACCGCGCCGGGAATGTGTCCCGCGGCGTACGCCTCGGTATCCTCGTCCACCTCGATCGGCCGGATCGATTCGTCATCGAGGTGATCGGCGAGCCAGTCGGTCGATACGAGCGCGTCGGGATTGGCGTATGACATGGGCAGGACTCCTGTCGGTTCGGCGTGTCTCCACGTCGAAGGTAAGGTCGGACCGCCTCGGGCGCTCCTGTGGTCGGCGGCCGCGCGATAGAGGCAAAAACCGTTGTACGCGCACAACAGACGGGGGGTTCCGGGACCCCCCCCTGGCTGGACAGCCGGGGTGCGTCCGATGTCTAAGCGGTTCGGCCAGAATAAGTTACGGGCCGAGGCGCGTCCGGCGACCGAATCGGGTACGTTTTCTTCATGGAACCCTCACTGCCTGCACGGACAACCACGGTCCCACGCGGTCGGGTACCAAACCAGGAGGCAACAGAAAATGCGCGGATTCCTCAAGCAGCTCTGGACCGACGAACGCGGTCAGGACGCCACCGAGTACATTCTGCTCGTGGTGCTGATCGCGCTCGCCATCACGGCCGGCATGACCGTGCTTGCCACGGGCATCAACGGCGCGTTCGGCAACGCGGCGAACACGCTCAACAACCCGTCGGGCGGTTCCTGACCGGAAGCACACGACGACGAGCCGCGGTCCGACGTCCTCACGCGTCGGCCCGGGCTCCTGTGTTTCGCACGCAGCACCTCGCGGGAAGGGGTGGGGCCATGGACGGCTCCATCCCTTTCGCCTTTCCAGTGGGGGCGTCTCGATGACGGGCCGTTCCATGGCGGCGATCGACGGGGCGCTCCGCTACGGGACCCCCGTGTAGTGCCCGTGGATGGCGAGCCAGCGGCCGTCCTCCCGGACGAAGATCCGCGTGGATTTCCCCCGGCTCGTGAAGCGCTCGCCTCCGGACCACCCGGAATCCGTCCAGTAGTATGTGATCCACGCCACATCCCCGCGGATCGTGACGGCCGGCTGGTGCATCTCGGTGTGGACGTCGCGCGCACGCGTCAGGTAGTCCCCGATGGCGCGCAGCTCCGGCTCCTTTCCGGACGCCAGGTAGACGTCGTTCTCGCCGAATTGCGTGAACTCGGGGTGGATGTGTCGCGCGTAGGCCTCGATGTCGCCCCCCTCGATCGCCGCCCACATCGCTTCGAGGGTGGCGATCACTTCCTGTTCGGCCGGCTGCGCCGCGAGCGGCGTCGCCAGGGCGAGGATGACGATCGCGAAGGCAACCGACTTCGACGTGGATCCCATGATCCTCTCCATCGGGCGAGTGGAGGAACGATGCGGCCGCGACCCCACGGGGAGCCTCCGATCCTTGCGGGGGCGGAATCGGCGGTCCAGCTTCGGTCGGCGCAAGGGGCTCTTCCCTCGAGACCAGGGATACCGGTAACGTCATGGTCGACACCGCCTCCAACGACGACGAGCTGTTCTCGATGGACGAACTCGAAAAGGACCTCAAGCGGCCGCGCGGGGCACGCAGGGCGCTGTGGTTCGTCGCGGGTCTCGTGCTCGGCGTGGCGGGATCGATCCTCCTGCCCCGCTATGCGGGCCCGTATCTCCCTTTCGGAGGGGGCGGCGAGGTCCTGAGCGGTCCCGTGCTCTCGGAGGAGCGCGACGGCGAGCGCCTGCTCCTCACCATCGAGGCCGAGCAGGGGGCGTTCATCGCCAGCTTCTCGCGCCGCGTGTCCGAGATCGCCCTGCTCGTCGAGCCCGGCGACACCGTGGCGATCGCGGCGGAGGGCTACGACCCCTTCATCGAGGACCCCGATTTCGAAGGTGTCAGGAAAGCGCACCCGACCGAAGGGGTGGCCGCCCCTCCCCCCGCGCCCGGGCCCGCGGAGCGGGGGGCGGAAGAAGCGGAGCCGCCGGCGGTCCCGGATTCCACCGTCGCCGATACGCCGGAAACGATCGACCGTGACACGGCGGTCGCGCCCTCCGATACCGCGGGGACGCGCCGAGGGTGACGGGTCCCGTCGAGGCCCGCGTAGCGCGCGCTTCTAGCGGTGGCTGCGGTAGACCCGCGTGCCGGATTCGTCGAACAGGATGACGTCGAAGGGGTCCACGCGATCCCCCTGCTCCATGCCCGGGGATCCGATGGGCATTCCGGGCACGGCGAGACCGCGCGCGTCGGGCGTCTCCTCGAGGAAGGCCACGATGTCCTCGACCGGGATGTGTCCCTCGAACACGTAGCCACCCGCCACGGCCGTATGACACGACGAAAGGGACGCAGGGACGCCCTGCTCCGCCTTGACCGCGGCGAGATCGTTCGTGTCCTCGACCTCGACATCGAACCCGGCCTCCCGCAGATGCTCGATCCAGGACTCGCAGCACCCGCATGCCGGCGACTTGTAGACCGTCATCGCCACGTCCGCGACGTGCGCGGACGCCGTCGCGACCTGGCCGGTCTCGGTCTCGGCGGCCCCGCTCTCGGCGCTTCCCGCCTCACCCGGAGCACACGCCCAGGCGGCGACCGACAGGGCCACACAGGCCGCCAGACTCCAATTGGTGCGCGACATCCTTCCTCCTCGTTCGATCGGTTCCTCGCGCGGTCGCGAGGCCCGAAATGTAGTCTTCGGGGTCTGCCGATGACACCGGAGCGACCCGACCCGAATGCGGGTGGCCGGCGATCGACCGCGGGCGGGGCGGCCGGCGGTGAACCTCGAGCCCCGCGTCCGGATAGAACAGGCGGGCGAACGATCGGCGATGAGGGCACGGGGCGCCGCACGCGTTCTTGGAAGCGGGCATCCAACGCCCTGTCCAAACGGGAGATCTGCATGCGGGAGGCGCATGAGGCGGCGCGGGCGGGCTGAGCGGGCGTCCGGGGTGGTCGGGCGTCGGGGATCGCCCGGACGGGCGCGCGTCGACGGGGTCCGGGGAGGGCGTAGCCGCCGGAACGGGCCCGGTCGGGTGGCGGTGTGGGCCATCCTTGGCGCGGCATCGTTCGCGGCCCCGCTCGCCGCGCAGCAGCCGGAAGTGTTCGTAGGGCGCACGGCCGAGCTGTACGTCAACGCGACCGTGATCGACGGCCGCGGGGGACCCGCGCGGCCGGAGACCGCCATCCTCGTCATCGACGGTCGCATCGAGGGGATCGGCTCGCGGGAGCAGCTCGTGCTCCCACCGGGGACGAGCGTCGTGGACGTCGAGGGTGCGGTCGTGGTGCCGGGCTATCTCGACGCCTGGGGAGGGAGGCGCGAGGGCGCCGCGCTCGCCGAGCTGGCCGCCGCCGGGATCACGGGGGTGCGCGAGGCGGTCACGTCGCTGGACGACTTCCGCCGGCGGGGCCGTTCGGTCGATGCCGACGACCCCGCCCCGATCGTGTTCGTCGGAGGCGTCGTCCTCGATTCCGGGGCGAACGCGATCGGGCTCGCGCTCTCGAGCCAGGACGATGTGCCGGCCGCCATGGGCCGCCTCGTCGAGGTGGACGGCGCGGCGTTCGTCTCCATCGCTCGATCGGTGCCGGCGGAGTGGATCCCGGCGATCGCGCGGGAAGCGCGCCGCCGGGATGCGACCGTGTGGGTGAATCCGAGGACGCGCGGGTGGCTGCTCGCGCTGCGCGCCGGCGTGGATGTGTCGAGCGGGCTGATCTCGGGAGACCCCGAGATGCTTACCGGAGACGCCCGGGCCGGATACGCCGAGCTCCTCGACGACTCCGACGCGGCCCCGCTGGCGGCATGGCTGGCGGCCCTCGACCCGTCGGGGGACGAGGTCGAGCGCGCGATCACGGCCCTGCTGTCTCGTGATGCCGCTGTGGTTCCGCTCCTCGCCGGCGCGGCGGCCACCCCCGGCATCGAGGTCGTGTGGCCGACGGCCGAGACGCTCGTGCGCCGGCTGCACGCGGAGGGCGTCCGGCTCCTCGTAGGGTCGGGTCCGGACGGCGAGGCGGGACGCTTCCACGACGAGCTCGAGCGCCTCGTGGCCGCGGGCGTCCCGGCGGTGGAGGTCATCGCGATGGCGACGCGCAACGTGGCCGGCGCGCTCGGCGTGCTCCACGACCGCGGGACGCTCGAGACCGGGAAGCGGGCCGATTTCGTCGTCCTCGAGGGGGATCCCACCGACGACATGGCCAACGCGCGTCGGGTCGACTTTCTCGTCGTGGAGGGCGAGGCGTGGCGGCCCCGACCCGAAGGCGGTTTCGAGCGTCTGCGCTTCCGGTAGGGGCCGGCGACCCGACGGCGCGGACGGCCCCGCGCGCGCGGACTCCGCGCTCCCGGCTACGGTCGGGCGGTCCCGGTCCCCGCGCCCGCGAGGGTGGAATCCCGGTCCGGGTGCCCCCGACCGGAGTCCGAACCGTCCTCCGGTGGGCGGGGCGGGCGGGGACACGACGCGTCCCGCCGACGCGTGAGGTCGGCGATCGCCGCGGCCTTGAACCCCTCCACACCGCCACGCTCGAGCAGCCCCGAGCGATAGGCGCGAATGTCGACGACCTCGGCCCGGAGGACGACGCGGCGAAAGAGCCGCGGCCAGCGGTCGCCGGGGGCGTGCACGTGGTGGAGCCCCTGGCTGTACGCGAGCAGGAGGCGCCCCCCCGGGACGGCGAGCAGGATGTCGGCGATTCCGCCGCGGATTGTCATCGGGTTGCCGTCGGCGTCGAGCCCGGAGCGTCGCATCATCCGCCCTTCGGGGAGGATGACGATGAGCGCCCGCGGGTCCTCGATGCGCTGGAGGAACTCGGTCCACGTGTGGTCCCGCTCGCGCGTGACCGGCACCACGTGGCGGGCCACCAGGCGGAAGAAGCGGCCAACCATCGGCCGCCGGGCGGTCTTGTCGGCGATCGGCACCGCACCGTGGGCGGCGATCTGCCAGAGCAGCCGGTTGGGGGCCAGCGCCGCGAACACCGGCTCGAACAGGCTCGTGTGGTTGAGCATCGCCAGGACGCGGAGATCGGACCAGGGGTCGGGTTCCTCCTCGATCCACTCGAGTCGGACCCGGAAGAGCGCGCGGCTCGCGAGCTTCACGGCGAGCAGGAAGAGGAACACGACGTAGCTGCGCATGGCGTCGCAGTCTGCCGCCCCGCGTGACCGGCGGTCAAGTCGTCCCGCGGTCCGCCCCCGGGGGCGGAGGATCGGTGGCATCGGACTCCCCGGCCCCGCATCTTCGGGGCGTTCGAGCGCCGCGGCCCGTTCCGATCCGCGGCGGGTCTCCCGGTTCCCCGATCCGACGGCTCCCGTCGGCGATCGGGAAGAGCACGAGCGGAGCGCTCATGTCGATTCTCGCGGTGTCTCCCGCGGCCTTGCAATCGGTGCCGGTCCTGCCGATCGACGTCACCGGCATCGTCGCGGTGATCATGGGGATCATGGTGGTGCTCATCCCCGTCGCCGGGGTCACGGCCAGGTTCGCCCTCAAGCCCATCGCGGAGGCCGTCGCGCGCATGCGCGAGGCGCAGGGCGCGAACCGCGAGCTCCAGCTCGTGGAGCAGCGTCTCGCGCTGATGGAGCAGCAGCTCCAGAACCTCGAGACGGACGTGCGGAGGATCGAGGAGAAGACCGACTTCGACCGCCAGCTCGGCGCGGGGAAGGAATCATGAAACGATCGCGAACGGCGCTCGCCGCACTCCTCGTCGGCGGGCTCGGCGCCGCCCCGGCGGCGACGCAGCAGGACTTCGAGGATGTGCGGATCGAGGCGACCCACGTGGCCGGCTCGGTGTACATGCTCATGGGCCGTGGCGGAAACATCGGCGTCTCGTCGGGGCCGGACGGGGCCGTGATGGTGGACGACCAGTTCGCCCCCCTCGCGGACCGGATCCGGAGCGCGCTGCGCGAGCTGGGCCGGTCCGACGCCGCCTCCGACGTGCGGTTCGTCCTCAACACGCACTGGCACGGCGACCACACCGGCGGAAACGTCGAGTTCGGACCCGAAGCCACGATCATCGCCCACGAAAACGTCCGGGCGCGGCTGTCGACGCCCCAGGACCGCGGTGAGGGGAACGTCACGGAGCCTTCCCCGCCCGAGGCGCTCCCGGTCATCACGTTCGAGCACTCGGTCTCGGTCCACTTCAACGGCGAGGAGATCCGCGCGCTCCACATCCCGCACGGGCACACCGACGGCGACGCCGTGATCTGGTTCACCGACTCGAACGTCGTTCACATGGGGGACGACTTCTTCGCGGGCCGCTTCCCGTTCGTGGACCTCGCCAGCGGGGGCAGCGTCGAGGGTCTGGAGCGCGGCATCGCGCACGTGCTCGAGAACATCCCGCCCGATGCGCAGGTAATACCCGGTCACGGACCGCTCTCGACCGTGGACGACCTGCGCCTCTACCACCGGATGTTGCGCGAGACGATCGCCTCCGTGCGGTCCCGCATGGAGGACGGCGCGACGCTCGAGGAGGTGCAGGCGGCGGGCGTATCCTCCGACTGGGATGGGTGGGGCGAAGGCTTCATCTCCACCGAGCGGTGGCTCGAGACGATCTATCGCAGCCTCTCCTCGGACACGGGAGGCGGTCACGTCGACCACGGGCACTGACGGTCGAAGCGGCGTGCGATCCACCATCATGGCGAGAAACGAGACAGGGGTTTCGTGACGGAAGCGAGCGACGGCGGAGGGGCGTCGGGGAACGGCGCCGCGGACGGATACAACGCGGGTTACGCGGATCGCCTGTACGAGAACCAGCTTCGTGACCGGGGGCTGATTCCGCCTTCGCTGGCGGACTGGTCCGGGATCGTCGGGGAAGCGCGACCGGCGCCGCGACGGCTCGCGCCGGTGACACCGTCGGTGGCCGAGGTCGTCATGGCGGAGGACCTGAGGCTCGCGGCGATCGCCGGGGCCCTGGTCGAGGCGTATCGCGCGTACGGCCACCTCGGGGCGGATCTCGATCCGCTGGGCTCGACGCCGCCGAGGCATCCGCTGCTCTCGCCCGAGTTCCACGGCGTCCACCGTGAGGAGCTCGCGCACATCCCCGCCTCGGCGGTCGGGCTCGAGCACCTCGGGGCGAGCGTCGCCGACGTCCTCGAGCGTCTGGAGAACATCTACTGCGGCCGCATCGGATACGAGCTCGACCAGCTCGAGAATCCGGCGCAGCGCGACTGGCTCGTGGACTACATCGAGTCCGGACGTCACCGTCAGCCACTCGAGCCCGAGCGCGCCGTGCGTGTGCTCGAGCGGCTGACGCGTGTGGAGGGGCTCGAGCGCTTCCTCCACCGCTCCTACCTGGGCAAGAAGCGGTTCTCCATCGAGGGGCTCGACATGATGATCCCCATGCTGATGGAGATCCTCGGTGGCTCCGGCCGGCGCGGGTCCCGGCACGTGTACCTGGGGATGGCGCACCGGGGCCGTCTCAACGTGCTGGCGCACATCATCGGACTCTCGTACGAGTCGATCGTCGCCGAGTTCGAGGAGCAGATCCACCGCGGCATCCAGACCGCGCTGCCGGAGCTGGGGTCGGGCGACGTGAAGTACCACGTCGGCGGTCGCGGTCGCGTGTCCGCCGAGGAGGTCGACATCGACATCCACCTCGCGCCGAACCCGAGCCACCTCGAGCACGTGGATCCTGTGGTCCTCGGGATGGCGCGTGCGGCCCGCTTCCTCGACGGGTCGCGCGATCCGGCCTGCGCGCTCCCCATCCTCATCCACGGGGACGCGTCGTTCGCGGGGCAGGGTGTGGTCGCCGAGACGCTCAACCTCTGCCGTCTCGAGGCCTACGAGACCGGTGGCACGATCCACCTCATCGCGAACAACCAGCTCGGGTTCACGACGGTGCCCGGCGACGGCCGCTCGACGCGCTATGCGAGCGACCTCGCGCTCGGCTTCCGCATCCCCATCGTGCACGTGAACGCCGACGACCCCGACGCCTGCATCGCCGCGGCCCGTCTCGCGGTCGACTACCGGTTCGAGTTCGGCGAGGACCTCGTCATCGATCTCGTCGGATATCGGCGCTACGGCCACAACGAAGGGGATGAGCCCGGCTACACGCAGCCGCTCATGTACGAGAGGATCTCCGGGCACCCGAGCGTCCGGGAGCAGTGGGCCGCCGCTCTGGTCGAGCGGGGCGTGATCGAGGAGGCCGACGCGAAGCGTCTCGTGGACGAGGTGGACGAGCGGCTGGCCGCGGCGCGCGAGGCGCTGGCCGGCGCTTCGGAGGAAGAGGAGGAGGGGGCCGGGACGCCCGATCTCCGCTGGCTGACCGACCCCGCCGACGAGCCCGCGCCCACCGCCGTGGAGGAGACCCGGCTCCGTGCGATCAACGATGGCCTCCACACGTGGCCCGACGACTTCACGCTGTTCCACAAGCTGGGCCGGCAGCTCGAGAAGCGCCGGGGCCAGCTCGAGGACGCCATCGACTGGGCGCACGCCGAGGCCCTGGCCCTCGGCTCCCTCCTCACGGAGGGCGTGCCGATCCGCTTCACCGGCGAGGACGTGGAGCGGGGCACGTTCAGCCAGCGGCATCTCGTCCTCCACGACGCGGAGAACGGGCGCATCCACGTACCGCTCGAGCACCTCGAAGAGGGGCAGGCGACGTTCGAGATCGCGAACAGCCCCCTGTCGGAGATCGCCACGCTCGGGTTCGAGTACGGGTTCTCGACGGTTGCCGCCGATGCGCTCGTCCTGTGGGAGGCGCAGTTCGGCGACTTCGTGAACGTGGGGCAGCCGATCATCGACCAGTTCATCGTGGCCGGCCGCTCCAAGTGGGGGCAGGAATCGCGGCTGGTGCTGCTGCTGCCGCACGGGTACGAGGGGCAGGGGCCGGAGCACTCGAGCGCGCGTCTCGAGCGCTTCCTCCAGCTCGCGGCGGAGAACAACATCCGCGTGGCCAACTGCACCACGCCCGCCCAGTACTTCCACCTGCTCCGGCTCCAGGCCCTGTCACGGGCGCGCCGGCCGCTGATCGTGATGACGCCGAAGAGCCTCCTGCGACACCCGGCGGCGCGCTCGACGCTCGCAGAGCTGTCGGGCGGCGCGTTCCGGCCGGTCATACAGGATGCCCGCATGGTCGAACGGGCGGAGGCCGTCGACCGGATCCTTCTGTGTAGCGGGAAGGTCTACCACGACCTCGTGGAGGCCGCGCGGGAGCGGACCGACATCGCCATCCTCAGGCTGGAGCGCCTGTATCCGTTCCCGGAAGAGGAGCTCGAGGCGGCGCTCGAGCCCTACCCGTCCGCTGCGGAGGTGGTCTGGGTGCAGGAGGAGCCCGCGAACATGGGCGCCTGGACGTCCGTTCGCCCGAAGATCCGTAAGGTGGCGGGGACGGAGCCTCTGTACGTGGGCCGTTCCGAGCGGGCGAGTCCCGCCGAGGGGTACGCGGGGAAGCACGCACGCCGCCAGGAGGCCCTGATCGCGTCCGCGCTCCGATTCTGACGCTCCGCCCGGGGGGAGGGCGGAGCGGGCGTCACCCGTTGCTCAGCGAATGCGCTGGTCGATCGTCCGCTTCATGTCCGAGAGCTCCGAGACCACCTTCTGGTGGAAATCGCCCAGCGCCTGCGACGCCTCGTCGGTCGCGGATCCGCTGAACTCCTCGAGCTTCTCCTTCGCGCCGTCGTATTTCCGCTCCAGCCGGTCGATCATCGCCATGATCTGGACCTTGCGGCCCGCCCGCGCCTGGCGGAGCTCCTCCCTCAGCTCTTCCGCGCGCTCGCGGTACTTCTCGACGGTCGCCTGAGTACGCTCGACCAACTGGTCGAAATCTTCGGAGATTTCCATCCCTTCTCGCTTCCACGGGGGACGTTCGAGACCGTGACACCGTTGTCGACGGCTCGTGACACGGGGGCGGCATCACGGGGGGGCCGCCCGCTCCACCAAGATGACCCGCGGGCGAGCAGGGCGCACCCCCCGGCGCTCTGGAAGTTGTGCGCGCGGACGGTCGGAGGCGGCGGAACGCGTGGTGGCGTCGCGGGTTCGCCGCTCGGCCGGTGGTGCGTCCTACGGCCCGCGGCCGGCGCTCCCGACGGCGATCGTCTCGCGGATCGGCACCTTGGGGAACGTGGTGATATAGGCCGCGTAGCAGAGGCCGAACGCGCCGATGAAGCCGAGCGAGATCATGACCTCCGGCAGGCCGAGCGGGGCGCTCGTCCCCTCCCATATGGAAGGCACCACCACGTTGTAGCGCTCCACCCAGAAGCCGATCAGGATCACGACGGCCACGAAGGCGAGCCAGCGCGGGTTCATCTTCGGCTTCCGTCCGAGGAGGAAGGGGAACGGCAGCGCGAAGATGAGGATCATCTGGAGCCAGTACAGGTTCTTGAACGGCGCCGCCATGCGCGGGTCGAAGTAGTTCACCTCACGCGGCAGGTTGCCGTACCAGATGATCATGAACTGCGAGAACCACAGGTAGGTCCAGAACACGACGAAGGCGAACATCAGCTTGCCGAGATCGTGGAACTGGTACCTTCCCCACAGGGCCACGTCGTAGCGGCCCTGGTAGTGGTTGGCCATGATCGCCACGATCGCGAGCAGACAGAGCCAGCCGCCCACGAAGTAGTACGGGCCCCAGATCATGCTCACGAAGCCCGGCGTGAGCGACATCCCGAAATCGAACGCGAGCAGCGAGAGCACGATGGCCCACGCCAGGATGAGGACCGGCGAGAGGCGGCCCAGTCGCCGTCGGCAGCGCTCGACCTCTTCCTGGTCGCCGCGCCACCCGCGCGCGAAGAACGAGGAGAACGACTTCCGCCACCCGGAATGACGCGACGCCATCAGCGGCGCGTCGGCCCGGATCGAGTACCAGAGGAAGACGAACGCGCCGATGTACAGCAGGGTGAGCAGGATCCCGTTGCGGAGGAACACGCCCTCCACCGTCAGCCACGTGCGGTTCAGGTGCTCGGTCTCCACCGGGCCGATCCACGGGAAGATCTGGTCGGCGCCCAGCCGCAGGAGGAAGAAGAGGAGGAGCGAGACCGGCAGGAACGCGCCCGCAGCCTCCGCCAGCCGACGGAAGCCCTTCCCCCAGTGCCCCTTCGCGGCCTGGAGCACCGCGCCGAACACGACGCCCCCCATGGCCACGCTCGTCCACATGAGGAAGTTCATCCACACGCTCATCCACGCCCGCTGCGGGTCGTCGCCCACGGTCATCACGAAGCCGAGCACGCCGACCGCGATGGCCGCGAGCCAGGCGATGAGCCACGCACCGGGGATGCGGCCTCCGATCGTCGAGAGCGCCTGCTCCGGGGTGAGCGACGAGGACTGGTGACTCATCGATCGTCTCCCGGGGCCGCGGCCGCGTCTCCCGCGGGGGCGTTCCCCGCGTTCCGTTGCAGCTGCCGCACCCAGCTCACGAGATACCAGCGCTCCTCGGCCGGGATGCGCCGGTACGAAGGCATCAGACCGCGCCCGTTGGTGATCATGCCCCAGAGATATCCGTCCGAGTAGTCCGCCGTGCGCTGGCTCGTGAGGTCGAGGAGTGGGAGGGGCGGGATGCGGTTCGGCCCCACGACCGACCCGTCTCCCGTGCCGCTCGCGCCATGGCACACGACGCAGAACGTCTGGAAGAGCCGCTCGCCCCGCGCGAGCTCGCCCTGGGCGCCGGCGAGCGGGTTCGAGAGCAGGCTGTCGGCCTCGAGGAGCCCGTACGTACGCTCGCCGTCGATCGGCATGGTGCCGGGCACGGGGGCGCGTGGCGTGCCCTCCTCGAACGCCTCGAGCGACGGCTGCGTGGACATGGTCGAGAAGACCGGGACGTACTTGATCTGGTCGTCGCACCCGGCGAGTAGCGCGGCCACGACGGCGCCCAGCACCGCGCGACGCGGCCTCACTCGTGCACCTCGACGTCGACGGGGGCGGTCTCGCGCACCAGCGCCTCGGTCTCGCCCC
>Ga0299913_10004168_pt1 | contig 12059 bp, 7 predicted proteins | sample RVTome_9_FD_201360 | JGI IMG/M metagenome (GOLD analysis project Ga0299913, IMG submission 201360) | Soil microbial communities from uranium-contaminated site in the Upper Colorado River Basin, Wyoming, United States - RVT155D38 (version 2) ... | reverse complement strand
CGTCAACTTTCCACGACGCACGAATTCGTCCTCGGTTTTGGGGCCTCGAAGCTGATCTTCTAGAGCCTCGAGCACCATGCGTAGTCGACCCCTGGTGAGCATGCGATAGAGGGGGAGATGGGACAAACCTTTTCGGACGGCTCCATCGGTCGGCCACAACCGCGACTCCGAGTCCGATTCGAGGAGGTAGTCCGCTGTTGTCAGGTCCACCGGATCGGCAGACGCTTTGATACGGGAGACCAACTCGAGGACGATTCCGTTGTAGTCCTTGGTGGTCATGCGAGTGACCATGCGCCGAATGAGATAGCTCTCTATTAAGCGAAGGGTTCGGAGTAGCTCGTCGGGTCGCTCATGCAAGCCGTCGAATACTGCGAGAAGCAACGGAGTGGTCACTCCGGCGTCGAGCACGCGCCATCGATAGAGAAACGTTCCAAACTCGGATGATTGGTCGATTTCATCCCAGCCTCGATAGATCTTCGCAACACGCATGACATCAGCGACGATGTCTCCGATCTTCGGTTCGGTTCCTCTCACCTTTTCGCGAAAGCTCGTGAAAACGAGATGCGATTGAACCTCTTCTGCCAGGTCAGAGACCAGCCAATAATTGAGGAACACGTCAACGCGAGGGCGACGGAGGCGACCCTGGCGGATCTCTTGCCGCCACCACTTGTCCTCCAGCTGCTTCCAGTTCTTCGAATAGAACTCGTCCGCAGATAGCCCCAAGTCGTGAACAGTCTGAAGGACAAAGTTCTTGACCAGATCTGAAGCAATCAGTGGTGTGCCTCGTGCGTTGAGAGTCTCAAAGATTACGTACGGATCATCCGTCGAGTCGAGGTCGATAACCACCATCTCGAGCAGTCCCAGCAGCGCGGTTACCAAACCAGCAGCGAGGTCTTTACGTCGTTCCGTGGTTTCCACTTCGCCAAGCCATTCGTAGACCTGCGTGTAGAAGAACTGGTGTGCCTCGACGATCAGCGACTTCGTCGGTGCGGTTTCGTGATCAGTCATCACAGCGCGGTAGGCGTCTTGGTCGAGCGACGCAGGCCACAACTTGAAGGTTTCGTCGCCGTCAGCAAACTGATTGGTCACCAAACGACCGAGACGGTTCGCCGCGCCAAGCAAGTCGAGGTCGTGTAAAGCGTTCCGGGCAGCGTGGATACAGAGTTGCAGAGTCGTCATCCGCTGCTGGCCATCGATAATGCTGCGCTTGTCGACTTCAGCTGCGGGCACCGGAATCTGCTGAAGCACCACCGCACCGAGGAAATGGCGACCAGCTACCTCTTCGGCTCGCGACTCCCGGTTTTCTGAGTCCGGAGGTAGCGAATGAAGCGCATCAACGTATCGCTCCGCCGCGTTTCGCACGTCCTCCCAGAGCGGCTCCCACTGTCGATCCTGTTTCCAGACGTACGGACGTTGAAACGGCGGGATGATGTACCGGACATCAGGTTGAAAGAGTTCCTTCAATTGTCGCGTATTGGCCTGCACTCGTCCTCCTTGGCCTATCTCAAAGGCACTCGTTCGTGATCATTCCGAACGGATCACCCCAACCGAAAGGCGTCACGAAGATGGGAATCGGTCTGCGTTTCTCTGGAGTTTCTCCCACAACGCATGGTTCAGCTGGATATCAAGTACATCGGCCAAACGAATCAAATACTGCAGTATGTCGGCGAGCTCATCAGCAACCGCTGACCTAACCGTGCCGTCGTCAAGGTGCGATGACTCCGCAGGCGTCAGCCATTGAAAGATCTCCAGAAGCTCGCCGGCTTCGGCAGCGAGGGCCATGGCAAGATTCTTGGGAGTGTGGAACTGAACCCAATCGCGGTCCTCAGCAAATTTCTGGAGGAACTCCTGGGCTTGATCGAGGTCGATCGAATTGCCACTCACAGACGCTCCTCTTGCCGCTCGGAAGCGGGCGCCTGCTCAGTTCTACTCAGAACGAAGTCCCGCGTCTCCTCATCCTCGAAGTAGACGTAGCACCCTTTGAGCCCTCGAGTCAATAGCACTCGGTACGTCTGCTTTATCAGCGCGGTGAAGTCGGCATCTGCTGAATTCACGGCCCTCTTGACCACCGAGTCGCGTGAGTACTCCGGCTGGCCGACCCATCCCTCCCCGAACCTGTAGATGAGATCTCGCCCGAAAATCACGCCCACATGATCGAATTCGAATCCCTGAGCGGTGTAGACACAACCGACCTGATCGATCCCTCCCGGCTCTGACGCCCAGAAGTCCGATTTCGGTATACCTTCCGCCAACCGCCCCGAATCTGGCTTGGCGTTCCAAGGCATCGAAAAGGCGCCCACCACGACGTCGTCGACGAGTGTGCCGTCCTTGTTCGGCTTCGACCAGGGCCAACAGAACCCAGCGACGAGACGGGCCGTGGAATCCGCCGAGTTCTTTGACTCCACAAGTGCCTTGAGCTCCTCTACGGAACTAACCACATCGAAGTCGAACTCCTCGTCCCCGTCCCAGAGAACGTCAGCAGTTTTCCGAAGGGCCAGAGTGTTCTCCACCCATCCAATGAATGACTCCGAACCTCCGCATCTGAACTGAGCTTCTAGCTCGTACTCCTTGATGGTCGCCCCGGCTCGCTGTGCCGCCTGCCTGATCAGCTCCGAACTCCCTAACTCTCCCGGTCTGACAACTTGAAGGTCATCGATGAAGAACACCGAGACCCGAGCGACATCAATGAGCTCGTCGATCTGTGGGCGATTGGTCCGCTCGTCCTTGGGAGTGAAGCGGCTGTGGCTCACCTCCCTGATGCGGTGCGCCTCGTCACAGACCAATACGTCGATCGAGTCTGACTCCTCCCCGAGAAAGGAGTTGAAGTACTTGAATTGCGCCGAACCGCGACTGCCCACGATCTTGCGAACGTTCCCAGTGAATGCCCTCGACCCGGTTGCGTGCAACGTGGCGTAGCCGGCCTCGGACAGCTCAGCTACCAGGTTTAGAGCCACGACTGACTTTCCCGTGCCTGGCCCTCCCTTGATCAGGTAGACAGACTTATGCGCTGTTCGGTGTGACTCGGCCACCCCGGCCAGCACGGAATTGAAGGCGACCTTCTGCTCGTCGAGAAGCACATAGGTGGGTTCGCCCTTGATCATCCTCGCTGTGTGGGCGAGGAGCTTCTTGTGAGGCTTGAAGCGGCCGTGGATCACGGAGTCGAGGATCTTCACCCCCCCTCCCCCGGAGAGATGCTCTTTCAACCACTCCGTCAGATCGTCGACTCGGTCCGCGGCGAACAGGGGGTCGGAGTTCAATGCCGCCGCGTGGCGTATGTCGAGGAGTTCGGACTCAGAATCGAACATGAAGTTGTGCAGGTAGGCGGAAGCTCGGAGACCAAGCCCGCCGTCTGCGAAGGCCTCGTGAGTGTCCACCAGATACCTGCGGTACTGGCCGACTTGAACTGAGGGGTGAGCAACCTCTCGAAGGCCTCCGCCGACCCAAGCCAGTACGACCTCCGGGATGTTTGTCGGCTGCGCTTCGTCCCACTGCTTCAACTCGATCACCGTGGCCATAGGCCGCCCTTCACCGGAATGACCGGTGAACATGACGTCGAGTCGTTTCGAACTGAGAGGAAGCTGGTACTCGACCAGCACACCGTGATCGGTCAGGCCGGCGCGTTCAGCAACCCGAGCCATGGCCTGCAGCGAGTTCCGCCAGGACATCACTTCAGAGTTGGGCGGTTGATATCGGAAGTGATCGAAGAAGTTCGCCTTCAGCTTCTCAACAATTCCGCCGGTGAGAGCGTCGTACCCGAACTCGGTCGTCGTCCCAGAGTAGAGATGCATGATGGGCAGGCTAGAGCTTCATACCCAAAGCCTCCGAGGAATGGGACCTCCGGCCTACCTGCGCGCTCGCACTGTTGCCTCGACCTGCGTCGCGGCTTGGGAGACTTCATCGTGTTCCCAGTAGCGGAGCACAGTCCAACCAGACCCCTCCAGCTCCCGCGTGTGCCGCCTGTCACGCTCCGAATTGGCCTCAAGCTTGGCGACCCACCACTCGTGGTTCGATCGAGGAACCGTCGCATGCTCTGGACACGAGTGCCAGAAGCATCCATCGACGAAGACGGCCACCTTTTCGGTTGGAAATACGATATCGGGCCGACCTCGGGTGGCTCCCGGAACAGGATGATCTACTCGAAACCTCAGACCACGCCGATGGAGTCTGCTTCGCAACTCCACCTCTGCAGGCGTGTCACGCTGCCCGGTCGCCTGCATCCTTCGTCGGACATCAGGAGAACTGGCCGCTGGCGTCTCATTCGACGAACTCGAATGGTGGGTCATTCCTCTCATCGTACGTCGAGGTGATGAGAGCCAAGACCTCCGAGTGCGACCACGTCTCGTCCTCGGTTGGTCGCCTTGCTCGAGGCGGAGACGCGCCTGCGTCGAAGTACCAAACCTGTCCCCTCCGAGACCCCTCGAATTCGTAGATACCGATGTAGAAGGCCTCAAACAGTTCCGGATCATCCGTCGGCTGTTCACGTCCACGCCGAGATCTGAAGTACCGAACGGCCGAGGCGAACGAGGAGACCGACGTGGGCCGGTCCGGGTCACCGTCGTCGCAGGAGTCGGCCGGTAGATAGAGCAGACCGGCGAGGACGGAATAGGGCTGGCGGACGTGGTAGTCGGTCGCCTCCGCCCGGAGCTCATTATCGACTCGGCTGTAGTTCTTGGTGTACCGCTTGGTCTTCCGATCCCGGTAGTTCAACGTCTTGATGGAGACACCGAGCCCGAGCCCCAGTTCCGGGGTGGAGTATCCGACGTCCAGTTTCTTGAATCCCTTTGCGGTCCTGGCCGGCGTCTCATGTCGGGTGCCATCCGCCAAGGGGGTTATTCCGGGGAAAGCGTTCCGCAACCCTTGGGCAACGTCCTGTGCAATAGCCCGGGACAGCCGCTCGGCATAGTTCTTCTTCTCCCCACGCGAACCGTCGAGACTGGGCCGAGGTTCGGAAACCTCCAAGGCGCGCAGAAGATCGGTCAGAACGCCTCCCTGAGTGACTCGATATGCACCGCAACGTCGTCAAGAAAACTTTCGACGAACCTGAGACCACTGCGTTCTGCTCTCGAAAGGAATCCGGAAGCTGCCCTCTCGGACAACGGCTTCACTGGATACTCGAGAAAGTCAGCGAGACCAACGTACGGCATCGACACCGGCCACTCACTCATGTCGGCCCGATGTGCTTTGCCATCGATACCCCAAGCAGCTGTGGGCCAAGAATCGTCCTCCTGGAGAACATCGTCTCCAGCGAACTCGTACCTCTTCGGGTCAAGCAGGCGCTGGCCGACCCAAGTAGAGAGTGGAACGGAAACGGCATTCCCCACGAGCTTCCAACGATTGCCTGCCCGTGACTTCGGTAATTCGTCGGCGGGTTGGGTCCAGTCGGCATCGAAGCCCTGGAGCCGCTCTGCATCTCGAATGTCCGGCGTGACCAACGATCCGTCAGGCATCCAGATCGCCGGTGGCGAAGGGATCCCGAGCCCAGAGCCGCCCTTCAGGGTCGGTACGCAGGAAATACCCCAGCCGAGTCCTCGCAGACCCTCGGTCCAATAGAAGCCGAACGCCGTTTGATCGTCTGGGTCCGCTTCGCGTGGTTCTTCTGACCCTACAAAGAGGACCTCACGCGGATCATGCACTCGGGAAGCCAACAAGAGGACCCGCTTCCTTCTTTGCGGCAAGCCAAAGGCCCGCGTGTCCACGACTCGGTAGGCCCACGCGTAACCCATAGAGTCGAGAGTCGTGGTCAAGAAGGTCATGGCTTCACCACGATCCAGTCGCAACATGAATGGCACGTTCTCGAGAAGTAGCCACTCCGGAGCATTGTCAGGTTCGATTAGTCGGAAGACTTCGCCAACGAGGCCGGAGTTGCTACCGCTGATTCCGGCGGTCCCCCCAGCCTGAGACAAGTCCTGGCATGGGAATCCCGCGGAGACGAGATCCACCTTCGGGAGCCGCTCGATATCGCGGACGTCGGGTATGAGGTCGACGCCCCCGAAATGGGACTCCAAAACCGTACGAGCAGGCTCCCAGATCTCATTCACGAGCTCGGTATGGTGCCCTGAGGCGTGTAACCCCAGTTCGATGCCACCGATGCCGGCGAACAGCCCTGCAACCGAGAGACCTTCTGATTGTTGGTTCGTTCGCACCATCGCTGCTCTTGGAATCACAATAGTGTAAGTAAAGGTATCGGCCCTCTGTGACGAGAATGTTCCTGAGCCATCGAAAGCGGGCATGTCTGAAGATTCGGACTGGTTCTCCAACGACGCGTTGTTCGCAGAGGAACTTCGCCAGGGCCACGCGTGGGCAAGACACGTAGCCTCCAAACTGAGGAGTGAGGGATTGACGGTTCAACAACCTCGCTTGGAGTGGCGGAAGACGATCGACGATCGCGGACGGTTCGCCTCTGAGGAGGACTTGATAATCCTTCTCCCGGGTGGACGTTTCCTGCTTGAGTGCAAGTCGAGGAATCTCCGGTTCTCGGACGACCCGGCCTCATACCCCTACCCGACAGCTTTCGTGGACACAGTTTCTGGATGGGATCAGAAGCAAGAAAAGCCACGGGCCGTCGTACTCGTGTCCCAGCAAACGGGAAACATGCTGGCGATATCAGTCCGCGAGACCACACAGGATTGGACCATTGCCAAGAGAAGGGATCGAGTTCGCGGTATCCCCGACTCCTGGTACGAGGTCAGGAAGGATCAGATCCGCCCTTTCGAAGACTTGACGCACTACCTGGTCTCCCAGTCCACTGGAGTGCTTGACGCATGACGACGCCCGTCCTCATGGGAGATGCTCTCAAAGCGGTGAGGCACAGGGGCTCGCACATGCAGATCATTGCGTCTGCTGGGTCCGGAAAGACGGAAGTCGTCTCACAGCGCGTGGTTGACCTCCTGGCCGACGGCTACTCACCAGACTCGATCGTGGCGTTCACATTCACAGAACGAGCTGCCGAGGAGCTCAAGATGCGCATCGAGGCTCGCGTCGAGGATCGGCTTGGAGCAGCCCAACTCGATCGACTCAACGGGTTGTTCGTAGGCACCGTCCACGCGTACTGCTTCAGACTCCTTCAGCAACACGTCCCCCGGTATGACACATATGACGTTCTCGACGAGAACCAGCTGACAGCTTTCCTCAGCCGTGAGGCGAACCGGCTGGAAATCCGTCAGCTCGACCCGCAAGGGCGCAATCGAGTCTTCGCATCCATCGCCGCCTTCTTGGAGAGCGTGGAGGTCATCGAGAACGAACTTCTAGACCCCCCTGAGATGCCCGAGCCCTTCCACACGGTCGTCTCCAACTTCTACGAGTCGCTCGAACGGTACCGACTGCTCACATATGGTCAGCAGATCGCACGGGCCGTGCAGGCCCTCACGCAACCCCAGGTGTCGAGTGCTGTTCACGAAACACTCCGCCACTTGATCGTCGACGAGTACCAGGACATCAATCCGGCTCAAGAACGCCTGATCGAGCTACTGACCGGCCCACAGGTCGAACTCTGTATCGTCGGCGACGACGACCAAGCCATCTATCAGTGGCGGGGTTCGGACGTCGCCAACATCGTCACCTTCGCCCACCGATACTCACCGGTCGAGACATTCACGATCGCGAAGAACCGTAGGAGCCGTCCAGAGATCATCGAGACAGCCAACCAGTTCGCCACCTCGATCTCCGGGCGACTGGACAAAGTCATGGAGCCGGATCGACCTGCTTCGGAGGATGGGCATACGGTCGTGGTCTGGGCTGAAGAATACGAACTCGACGAGGCGGGCTGGATCGCAAACCTGATACTCGATCTGAACGAGGCCGGCCTGCCCTACCGCGATATTGCTGTCTTGGTGCGAACGAGCGCCGCCTACCGCAAGCTGGTAGACCAATTTCGCACGTTCGATATCCCGGTTCAGCCAGGAGGCCGCACGGGGCTCTTTGACCAACCGGAAGCGATCGTCCTCGGAAGGATGTTCAGCTGGCTCAGCGGCATCGAATGGCGAGAGCCATATCAGCGTGGAGAACGGGTCGAGCTGACCCCGCTCGCTGAAGAGTTCAAGCAGGTATTCAGACTCACCAACGCACATCGCAACCGTGTCAGACGTGCCCTACGCGAGTGGCAAAACGTCGTACCGAAAGAGAGCAGACCCGCCGACCTGGTCGATGAGTTCTATCAGTTGCTCGACGTGCTGGAGGTGAGAGAGTGGGACCTCGAGGATCCTCTCCAGCTCAACCGTTTGGGAACACTCGCCAGGTTCACTGGGCTCCTCGTTGACTACGAGTCGGTTCGGCGTCGGGCACGACCTGACGCCGAGGTGGAGGGCGAACAGGTAGGAGGACAAGATAGGGGACGCTGGTTCTACAAGAACCTGGCGATCCATATCGTGAACCACGCTCAGGGGGCCTACGACGGGTTCGACGGAGAGCCGAACTTCGGCCTAGACGCGGTCGACCTCACCACAGTGCACCGGGCCAAAGGGCTGGAGTGGCCAGCTGTCTTCGTTCCATCTGTCACTTCGTCTCGATTCCCATCCTCAAAGACGGGACAGCGGCGAGACTGGCTAGTGCCGAGAACGATGTTCAACGCAACGAGATACGAGGGTTCGGATGCGGATGAACGGCGGCTCTTCTACGTGGCGCTCACACGTCCACGCGACTGGCTCTCGGTTTCTCGGCACGATCGAGTGAACGTGAAGGCAACAGCTCCCAGCGACTACTGGTTGGAACTGTCGGACGGGCAGATCGAACCCGGGAAAGTGGCGTTGCCCGAGATCATTGCCAGGTCCGAGGCTGATGACGAGGACCTAGCGATCACCTACAGCGAACTCGCTCAGTTCATGACCTGTGGCATGGAGTATCGACTCCGCAATCTCCTCGGATTCCAGCCCCGGCTCGCACCTGAGCTGGGCTATGGGAAAGCAGTGCACCATGTCCTGCGGACTGTCGCTGATCGCACACGTGATACGGGATCGGTCCCTGACGCGAATGAACTCGCTTCGATCCTCGACATGAGCTTTTTCCTCCCGACCGCCAACAAGCCGGCGCATCGCGAAATGAAGGAGTTCGCCCGTCGTCTGATAGCTCGCTACACGTCAGACCACGCCGACGATCTCTATCGAGTGTGGGAGACGGAGCGGCCCTTTGAACTCCACCTCGATGGAGTGACCGTCAGCGGTCGAGCCGACGTGATTCTCGATGAGGAAGGCGGGACGCCGAACGCTCTGGCCATACTCGACTACAAGACGTCGACAGCCGGCGAACTCGACCCCTACGAACTCCAGCTTCAGGTGTATTCAGCAGCCGGCAGACGGGAGGGGCTCGACGTTCGAGCTGCGTTTGTTCACGATCTCAAAGGAGCCGCCCGGCACACAGTTGACGTGAGCGATCAGGTGATCGAAGAGGCAAACAAGCGTGTTGAGAAAGCGGCCGAGCGCATCCGGGATCGCGACTTCCGGCCCTCGCCAGGACCGATCTGTCGATCGTGCGAAGTCAGGACAGTCTGCCCAGCCGCTCAGATCTGATCAGACCTCGAGGATCTTCATCACCTCGTCGCCGTAGTCGTTGATGACCTTCACAGCGATCTTGCCCGTGTCCGGTCTCGCGAACGGACGCGATTCGGTCCGGTAGAGAGTCGCCCAGGCGTCTTCGTCGATATCCGCCTTCAGGGCAGTCTTCAGGCGCTCGTAAGGGTCGAGCCCACCAGTGAAATAGCAGTGCCGGACGAAGAAGGACTCTTCGTTGTAGACGGTGTCGATCATCCAAAGGGCTACTTGGTCCGTTGAGTCGCTCCGAAGCTCACCGGTAGTTGGGTCATACACGTCAACACCCCGGAGTTCCACGATTAGTTCACCGCCTTCCGACTCCCGAACGACGATATCCGGTTCACCAAAGACGGTGAAGAGATTGCCTGTACCGGTCTTCTTGAGCTCCTCTCCCATCACGAGATCGGCATTCATCCGCACGATGAGAACGGGCACGCTGCCGAGCTTGCGCTCTGCGGCCACGTCAAAGCCCTCATCGGATGTGACGGTCGAATCGTCGAGGGTCCCGACTGCGGCAGGGTCGAATGCGAAACCAAGAACACACAGCAAATCGATGTCCCCGACCTTCATGGCCTCTCGCGCGGCGTCTTTGATGAGGCTCGGGCCCACAGTTCCAAACTGAGGTCCGATCGTGATCGCCACTCTGAATGGACTTCCCTTTGCTGCTGTTGCTTCTCCGACAGCGTTGATAAGCGGACTCGCAAAGGGTTCAAGAGCCTCAATCTCTAAGCGCTCCTGCCGACGCCCGTTTTGAATACCCGCGCTAGACAAATTGTCGAGAATGGTCCGCTCGATCGTCGTCCCGCCGTTCTGATCCACTGCCTCACCAAGGTCTCCGGTGCTCCAGGTCGAGCGGTGAGGAGAAAGCCCCTCGATTGTGAAAGGTCCAGAGACGCGGACCTTCTTTGGATCCTCGAGAGGATCATCGAAGAGAAACTCTCGGCCCGCGTGCTGCTCGATCGCCTCGGCTATCTCGGACCGTGACATTCCCGGCTGAATGTCTGGGTTGTTGGCTATCGATCTGAGGGTGATGTGAGGAATAGTCTGGTACACGAAGCCTTCCCGAATGTCACTAGCCGTACCCTGGCCATCTGATGCCTGGTCTGCCTTGCCGAGAGCTCTGAGCCCTTCGGGAGAGTCGACCAGTATGTAGTACGGGAAACGGGCGCCGAGGAGTCTCTGACGCGCTAGTGCCAAGGCGACTCGAGACGTGTCAATGGTTATCCAACGACGACCCCAATGTTCCGCTACGAATGCTGTTGTACCGCCACCGCACGTGGGATCGACCACGAGATCGCCAGGGTCTGTCGTCATGAGGAGACATCGCTCTACAACTTTCGTGTTGGTCTGAACGACATACACCTTGTCGCTCATGAAGCTGCTAACTGTGTCGGTCCACAGATTCGTGAGGCGAACTGCAGGGAAGTCGTCAAGATACCGGACGTAGCCAATGCGTGATTTCGTGGCTTCAACGCGATTCGCGGCAATAAGACGGTCCATACCTTCTGCGCCCGTCTTCCAGACCTGCCTGCCAGGTGTGAATGTTCGACCATCGATTTCGACTTCGTAGCGAGTCTTGTCGACGCCACTCTGCGACGTCAGGTTGTCGAGGGCGTAGAGACGTGCACCCTCCGCCAGCACACCCTGCTTCTCGGCCTTGGTCGCCGACCTCCTGGAACCAACTGCCTCCTCGACTTTGTTGTAGGCCGAGGGAATGAACGAGTCGATTCCTTTGGGCAGCAAAAGCTCCCGATACTTCACCGAATCGATGTCCTTTGCATACCAGAGCAGGTAGTCGTAGACCTGCGCCAAGACATTCGTAGTACCGCTGGGACTGCCCGCTCCACTCGTCTTCTGAAATGCGATCTGATTCACGAAGTTCTCTGAGCCGAACACCTCGTCGAGCACTGCGCGAACCAAGTGAACGTTCTCATCTCCGATTTGGACGAAGATACTTCCGCTACTCGTTAGAAGGTCCCTCGCTGCGATCAGTCGATCCCTGAGATACGCGAGGTAGGAGTGGATTCCCAGTTCCCAGGTGTCTCGGAAAGCTCGAATCTGTTCGACCTCTCTCGACGTTGCCTCATACTTTCCATCGGTGACGGATCTGCTGTCGACCCTGGCCTGCCAGTTGGATCCGAATTTGATCCCGTAGGGCGGGTCGACATAGACCATTTGGACCTGGCCGCGCATGGCCTCGCGCTCCGCCAGGCTGCTCATCACCTGGAGCGAGTCGCCAAGAATTACCCTGTTCGACCAGTTCGCAGCGTGTTGGTAGTACTCGATGTCGTCAAGACCGCTCAGCCCATCGAAGTCATCGAAGAGGGTCAACTCAGGCTCGGGCTGTCCCTTGTTTGCAGTCTTTCGCAGATTCTCGACCAGAACTCTCGGGTCAATCTTCTCCTGTATGAATATCGGAGGCGCCTCAACCTCAAGATCCGTTGAATCCTGCTCGTCCTTTCCACGCCAAACGAGCTGAGGATCCAATGACGAATCACGTGGATAACTTACCTTCTTCGTTGCCTCGACTTCCGGGCT
>Ga0299913_10004167_pt1 | contig 12060 bp, 12 predicted proteins | sample RVTome_9_FD_201360 | JGI IMG/M metagenome (GOLD analysis project Ga0299913, IMG submission 201360) | Soil microbial communities from uranium-contaminated site in the Upper Colorado River Basin, Wyoming, United States - RVT155D38 (version 2) ... | reverse complement strand
GCTATTCCGTCCACTTTGCGCATTATGCTGGCAGGCTGGAACAGCACCTGAGGAGAAACGGCATCTCCTGCCGCGACGCGGACGCCATAATCGAGGAAAGCTCCGAGCTCTATTTTGAAAAGCTGCAGTCGGCGGGAACAAAGTTTTTCAAGCTTGTCAAAAAGCACGACCCCGCGCGGCTATTTGCCGAATCCGCGGCAAGGGCCATAGAAAGGCGCCTGCCGGAGGCAAAGGGCACATTCGGGTCGTACGGCGAGATCGCAAAGTGCATCCGGTAAATGGGCAAAGTAATAATAAATGAACCAACGATAGTGTGGTAATTGATAATCGGGATTCCAAGGGAGCTGAAGGACCAGGAGAACAGGGTGGCTTTGACTCCCCGCTCCGTTTCGTCGCTCGTCAGATCTGGCAGCAAGGTGGTTGTTGAAGCCCAGGCGGGAACCCGGAGCGGCTTTTCTGACGACGAATACAGCACAGCCGGCGCGGCTGTGGTCGGCTCGCAGGCAGAGCTTTACGATAAGGCGGATCTGATTGTCAAGGTCAAGGAGATACAGATTGGCAAGGGCGAGCACTCGCATATCAGGCCGCGCCACACTGTCTTTGGATTTAACCACTTTGAGTCGAGTAGGGAGCTCACGGACGCGGCGGTAAAATCCCGCGCGACTTTTATCTCGTTTGAAAAGGTGGTGGACGAAAAAGGCCAGACGCCGCTACTTATGCCGATGAGCAGGATCGCTGGCACAATGTCCGGCATCTGGGCGGGCTTTTTCCACAACTATGCCTTCAAGCATGACAAGTCGATCAGGCTCAAGACTGGCGCGGACCTAGTCAAGAACAAGTTTGTAGACGGGTTCGAGCGCATCGTAAATGTCAACATCGACTCTGATCTGAAGCGCATGCTGTCGCTGCAGGACAAGTTGGCCGTGATATTTGGCGGAGGGAGCGTGGGCGAGATGGCCGCCAGGGTCTGCTCGGCGCTAGGAGCAAAGATCATGATAATAGAAAAGCGCGAAGGTCGCAGGAAATACCTGCAAGAGATCAACCTGCCAAGGTGCTCCATAGTCGCGGCAGCCGAGCGCGACGTCCTGCGCAGCGCATACGTCATCATCGGTTCTACCTACGACAAGGAAAGGGCCGACAGGGTAATCGACGAAAAGATGCTCAAGGAAGCCTCTGAAACGAGGAAGAAAATAATCGTCGACGTCGCGGTGGACCAGGGCGGCAACTTTCCCTACGTCAACCCGTTGGGCAAGTACTCGCCGGCGAGCACCGGCACCATACTGGCGCCGGCGCAGATCGACTATTTCGGCAACATCTTTATCCGTGTGCCCAACATCCCGTCGATCGTGCCGAGGTACGCGTCGATAGAGCTGTCGGCGATAATAGCAGAGTACGTCAGGGACGTCGCGAACAAGTCGCCGAGGCCCGAGCTGGCAAATGCAGTCAGCATAAGGGCCGGCAAGGTGCTGGACGGTGCGATAATTAAGGCGCACAATCTGAAGTAGCCTTTTAGTAGAAAAAGATTCCAATCTCGATATAAGCATGGCACATCAGTCTTGTTTGGATTATGCTGTGCCTCATTTGCAAGACAAAGATCGATACCGCGTACAACGACTGCTGCTTTGACTGCTACCAGAGGCAAAAGGCGGGAAAGGAAAGGCCGAATGGCCGGATCAGGCAGAGCGTTGCGTGAAAAAAGTGGGGCCGAAGGGATCTATTCTGACGCGGCAGTTAACCGCAATCAATTGAACCCTTGACCCACGGGTTTCTTCTAACTAGCCCTTGTGTTAGATCTGGAGCCCGTTGCGATGCCAGGCTTCGCTACGACCCCACCTAGTTTGGCATCGTGCTATGGATAGCATAAAGATGTCCGTATAAGTCTTGCGAGGTTTTTCAAAACAGTGGCTCAAGCGAGGTAGAGTTCATCGGGTTCCCCGCGCCTTTCTTGCCGACGAGCTGGCCATCATTGAGGTACCAGCGCTGCGAGTCCGGGAATAGCGGCAGGTGCAGTTTTTCCCCGGTGTCCGAGGCGAGAAAGCCGGCTATCATTGTGTCGTTGTACGTCCTCACCATCTTGTGCGCAGCGGTCGGGACAATGAGGTTAAAGTCTCCCAGCGTGCTGTTTGCCATCAGTTCGGGGACGGCGCCAAGCCTGGCGGTTGCGTTTGCGTTGCCGAGCAGCACCCCCCTTTCAGCGTCGAGCCACTCTTCGTCAAACTGCAAAGTCAGCAATGTCACCGCCGCCTGCTGCATCGCGGAATGAAAGTTCTTTTCCGATGACTCGACCCCTACGATAAAGCCGTTCCAGATGCCGGCGTCGCCGGCGGTGTAGTTGCGCGTAAACACCATCGCCCTGCCCGTGATCGTCTTGCCTTCGACGTCGAAAGTGTATTCCACGTCGTGCGCCGGGATCATATGTGTTGAATTATTGCCGTACGGCAGCGCGTAGACGGGCCGCTCCGACTCGACGCTGTACGAGTCCAGGTTCTTTTTCAGCACGGGCAGGACCTCGCTTGCGAAATACTGCTCAGGGAGCTTGGCGTCAGAGATCGCTACCGGGGCGTTTCCAAGCGACGTTTCCCTGACCTGCTCTGCAGAAACCGTGCCGGAGCAGAGCCCTGCAGAATCGCAGAGTGAGTCGCTTGGCGACAGGTTGAGGGGCATGAACGGCTGAAAGACGTAGAACAGCGTGTTTTCGCTCGCCCTTGCAAAAAATACAAAGCCTGTCATTGAGTTGTACGGCCGGATTATCTGGAGGTCCGCGCTCCAGCCTTCCGGCATAAAGGCTGTCGCGGCCTTTTCCTTCGGGTCGGTCCACTTTGCAAACCGGCTTTCCTTGGAGGCTTTGGCCTCTATGGATATCCCGCCGCCGTATTTCGTGCCGTTCAACACCAGCTCGTAGCTGTAATCCGGCTCGGTCGAGTTTGTCTGGATGAAAAACTTTGACGACCTGGCCACGTTCTCAATCATCGTAAAGGTGACGGTATTGCGCTCGGCAGTCGCGTTCCACCAGTCGGGGGCGGACGCCTTTTCCACCGGCGCCGACGACGTGAGCGTTATCTCTGCATCGGTGGCGTAGACGGTCCAGTTGGCCGGCAGGAGCAGCACCGTCCGCTCGCCCATCTGGCCGGTCGCAAATTCCGGCTCTGATTCCTGCGCGTACGCAGGATTCAGCAGCAAGAGGAGCGCGCAAGCCAGCCAGCTATAACGTATCAAAACGGTCAGCCGATCTAGCTTGCACAGCGATCGCATTTAACGATTAGTTTGATCAATCTTCTCGAACACTGTTCTGCGAGCTCGTTCCGAAATTGATAAAATATTTCATTGGCTATCATGAGCAGTTGGCAGGAGAGACGCAGCTACGGGCAAGAAGGACCAGGATAAAGATCCTGAGGGCCATAGCGGACAGGAACGGCATGGCGGGCTTTTCAGACATTAAGGTCTCTACCGGGCTTTCCACCGGATCGATCTATTACCACCTGGAGCGGATGGGGAGCTACGTAACAAAGGACTCAAAGCACTACATGATTACCGAAGAGGGGCTGCAGTTTCTGCGCGAATCCGACCCCAGGTACTCTGGCCTAGCGCCGCCGAGGAAGGAGGAACAGACACAAGACCCGGGCAGGTCCGAAGAAGCTGTCAGGCAGGCGCGGCACTGGGGGACGCGCCAGTACGCCTTTGTGGGAACGACGGCGGCGGTCATTGCATTTGCAGCCGCCGGCCTGTTTACAAACTGGCAGATCTTTGCCGGCATTAGCTCCGGCGTGGCAGCGTCTGTGGCAGTAGCAGGCGCGCTTTTGGCGTCACTCGTGGTGCTTGGCAGGCGCGCGTACCCGGTCATCGGCTATAGGGGCACGATCCTCTCTGCCCTGGCGCTTGGAGTAGTGCTCGCAAGCGTTTTCGCGTTCAGCCCAGAGATCACGGGGGCGGCACCGGCGCAGTCATACGACAATTCGATGGACGCCCTGCTGTCGTCGTATTCGATGCACTGGAAGATTAGGTAAGCGCGTGGATCTGCCTGCTTGCCAGAAAGAGCCCCTTGACGTTTTTGTCCTGATTCTGGATTTGAGGCTCGGCCGCCGGCTGCGGAACCTGCCTGTCCTCCCTTCCTCCTGACAGAAGCTCATGCGTTTTCTCTATCGATTTCGCCAAGAGCTGCGAGTTGCCCGCCTTTACCAGCTGTATGATTTCCAGGCACCTCTTCCTTACAGTCACGGTGCTCACGTCAGCCGCTATCGCTATCCTGAGCTGCGTGGTGTACTCGCTAGTCTCTATCGTCGCAAGGTAGAGCGAGGCGGCCGCCAGCGACACCGGGTTCTTGCCGGAGAGCAGCGCGTTGTCGCCCACGAGGGCTATTATCTCGAGCGCTTTTCTCACCGTCCTTTCAGACAGGCGCGCCTTGTCGGCGATCCGGGATATGCTGTTTGAAGGCACCGGCAGCGGGATGTTGATCTTCATTTCGCGCAGAAGGAACTTGTAGTAGTAGACGATGTTCCTCCGGTCGGCGTTGCCTATCACGTCCCGTATTTCGTGTATCGAGCGCGTGGTGCCGGCGTCCTTGCACGCGATGTATATCGTCGCGGCGACGATGCCGGTTATCGACCTCCCCTTGATCAGTCCCTTTTCAAGCGCTTTTCTGTAGATGTAGGCGGCGCGCTCTGCGACCGGCGTGCCTATGCCGAGGATCTCGGTTATCCTGCGGATCTCGCGCATGGCCTTGTTGAGGTTCTTTGTCTTGGAGTTGTTTGACACGGTTATCTTGTTCAGCCTGCGCAGCCTGTCGATCTCGGAATACCCCCGGATGTGCTTGCCATTTGCGTCAATGTTCTTGTTATCGATAAAGCTTGAAAGCCCCATGTCGTACATCATGAGTGACGCGGGCTCGCCCGTCCTGTACCGCTTGTCCATCTCTTCGAGCGTAAACGCGCGCCTCTCAGCAGCCAGCTCTATGCTGTCGCGCGCGACTATGCCGCAGCTGCCGCACACTTCTTCGCCGCTGTCCGGGTCGCAAATGAGTTGCCCGCTGCAAACCATGCAGAGGTTGTCTGTTGGCTCTTGTTGTCTGGCTAACATAGGGACAGACAGCAATAAGTCGCTTTAAAGCCCTGTGCAGAAGGAATTCAGAAGGATCAAGAATATCAAAATATAGTTAGACGCAACCGATTTGTTGTTTTAGAATATTTTACAGTGGCGGTTCTGTATGCGCCTTAAATATCACTGCTTCTTTGAATCACTGTACCTGAACTTGTCCAGCTTGATCAGCTGGTGGTAGGATCCAAACTGCGCGGCGTCCGCGCTGTCCAGCGCCGAGTCCCGATCATCCTTTTCGTCTGCAAACACCTTCAGCATCCTGTACGTGGTGGTGCGCTGCGCCGGTGTCCTGCCCGCGGACCTTATCAGCTGTCGTATCTCCTTCGGCTTCATCAGCTGGCCGTGCTGCGAGCCTGCGGCGGTCGAGATGCTCTCGTTTATCAGCGTGCCGCCAAAGTCGTTCACGCCGGCGGCGAGCAGCAGCTGCGACATCCTCGCGCCCTCCTTGACCCACGACACCTGAATGTTCGGTATGTGGTTATTGAGCATTATCCTTGCCACCGCGTGCATCTTGATCACTTCGTTGCCGTCCGCGCCGGGCCTGATGTTTGGCACCGTCCCGTGGCTGTACATCGGCGCTTCGGTGTGCACAAAGCTGAGCGGCACGAATTCTGTAAAGCCGTGCGTCTCCTTCTGGATCTCGCGCAGGAGCGCGATATGGTCCGCCTTGTGGCGCGACGTTTCGACGTGGCCGTACATTATGGTCGAAGTGGTTGGTATGGAAAGCGCGTGAGCCTGCTTGATGACCGAGACCCAGTCCTTCACCGAGATCCTGCCCGGCGAAATGGCGTCGCGCATGTCCTGGTCGAGGATCTCCGCCGCGGTGCCCGGCAGGCTCCCGACACCGGCTCCCTTCAATATTTTCAGGTATTCTGGCATGGGCGTCTCCGACCTTATCGCGCCGTACAGCACTTCTTCCGGCGAAAAGGCGTGGATGTGCATGTCGGGCAGCTCCTTCTTGACCGCCCTGCAAATGTCGGCGTAAAGGTGGCCATCCATCTTGGGCGGGAGGCCGGCCTGTATGCACACCTCTGTCGCGCCGAGACCCGCCGCTTCCCGCGCCCTCTTTACTATTTCCTCTTTTGGCAGAAAGTATCCTTCCTCTTCGCGAAAGTCCCTGCTGAAGGCGCAAAAGCCGCACTGCTTTATGCAGACGTTTGTAAAGTTGATGTTCCTGTTTACGACGTATGTGACGTTGTCGCCCACCGCCCTCCTGCGGAGCTCGTCCGCGACAGTCACCGTCAGGTTCATTTCAAGGCCTTTAGAGTCAAATAGCGCTACTGCCTCGTCTGTGGAAATGTCCTTGCCGCTCAATGCGCGGTTGAGTGCCGCTGCCACCACAGGGTCGGCGTTTTTCAAAAGGGAGTCAATCATTGACGTAACCCTCCCTCACCAGCCCCGAGCTGTCGGCGATCAAACCTATGCGCTGTAAGAGCCGCTCCGACGTAATAAATCCACCTTTGAGGAACTCCGGGTATATCGGAAGCCGGGCTCGCAGCCTTCGCCCCCTGCCTTCGGTGGCCTTTTGCACCGACGCAATGGAGGGCCACGGGAATTCCGGGTTGACGTGGTCGATGGTGACCGGCGATATTCCCCCCCAGTCGTTGATGCCGGCATCGATGTAGCGGCCAATGGCGTCCGGGTTGAGGTTCGGCGGCACCTGCACGTTCATTCCCGGCATGATAATCCGCGCCATCGCGACTGCGCGCAGGAAATATTCCGGCTGCGCAGCCGGAAACTGCGCCATGCCTGTCTCCGGCTTGGGCGCGAAATTCTGCATAATGACTTCCTGGATATGGCCGTACCTTTCGTGCAATTGCTTTATCGCAAACAGCGAATCGACGAGCTCTTGCGGCGTCTCGCCTATGCCGACTAAAAGCCCGGTCGTCATGGGCATCCTTAGCTCGCCCGCGCTTTCAAGCGTCTTTATCCTCACCTTCGGGTTCTTGCTGGGCGCGCCTTCGTGCGGCATGCCTTTTCCCATCAGCCGCTCGCTTGACGTTTCCAGCATCACCCCGAGGCTTACGTTGCTGTCCTTTAGCGCCGACATTTCTTTTTTCGTCATGCTGCCGGCGTTCGTGTGCGGCAGCAGGCCCGTCTTTTCAAGCACGAGCTCGCTCATTTCCCGGATGTATTCGACTGTAGATGAATGCCCAAGGGAACGGAGCCACGCGCCGGCCTGCCCGTACTTTTGCTCCGGCCGCTCGCCGGTGACAAAGAGCGCCTCCGTGCAGCGGAGCTTTTTGCCTGCCTCGGCTATCGCCAGGACCTGCGCCGGATCTAGCATCGAGAGCATCGGGTCGCCCGGCTCTTTCTTGTATGTGCAGTACGTGCAAGTGTCCCGGCAGAGGTTTACCAGGTTGATGAACACCTTTCTTGAATACGTGATTGCACCGGGCTTTGCCATGTCCCGCATCTTGCCGGCGGCTGCGACCAGCATGTCCGTGGCGCATTCTGCCATCAACTGGCGCGCCTCAGCTTTTGCCACAGGGGATTCCATCGCTCTGTTGAGCATCTCGGCTACGGCAGGATTTGCGAGCAAGTGTGGTAATGAAAGGCGGTCCATTATTAATAAACGATTTTACGGCGATTCCTGCTGGCTGGGCCTTGCCCCGAGCACCGCCGTGACGTTCAATTCCTGCCCGTCGCGGAGGATCGTCAGCTGGAGCTCGTCGCCTACCGACTTTTCTCTCTGCAGGTACACAAGTATGTCGTCTATCTTTCTCACCGTCTGGTTGTCGATGCTGACAATGACATCGCCCCCGAGCTTTACTGGCACGCCGTCGATGGTCGCGTCCTCGTCTCCTCCCCGGATGCCTGCCGCTTCTGCGGGGCTACCGGCGACCACTTCCATCACCAGAAATCCGCGGGGCTCTTCAAGGCCGAGGCGCTCGGCTATGCCCGGCGTCATGTCCCTGCCGGCCACGCCAAGCCACGGGTGCTGGAACGACCCCGCGGTGATGAGCGACGGCACGACTTTGTCTATCGTGTTTGACGGGATCGCAAAGCCGACTCCGGCGAACTGGCCGGTGGTCGAGTAAATGGCAGAGTTGATGCCTATCACCTCGCCCCTCATGTTGAGCAGCGGGCCGCCCGAGTTGCCGGGGTTGATCGGCGCGTCGGTCTGTATGACATCCGGTATGGAAAAGTCGCCGGCCTCCTGCGCAGGTATGAGCCTGCCGAGCCCGCTGATGATGCCGGCGCTCATGGAGCCGGAAAGCCCGAACGGGTTGCCGATCGCGGCGACCTGCTCGCCCACCCTAATCGCGGACGAGTCTGCAAGCGGCAGCGGGACTAACTTTTCCGGCGGAACTTCTTCCACGTAGAGGACCGCGAGGTCGGTGAACGGGTCAGAGCCTATCAGCGACGCGCGGTAGACGGTGCCGTCGAGGAACGTGACGTCGACCCTGCCCCCGCCGCTCACCACGTGGTCGTTTGTGATGATGTGCCCGTTGTTGTCGTAGACAAAGCCCGAGCCGAGCCGGGAATCAAACTGGTCGGTTTCGTCGCTGTCGGTTATCTGCACGACTGACTTTTCCACTCTTGTGAACAGGTCCGGAAGGCTCAGCTCAGTGTCGGAAGCTTCGACCGTGCTCACCTGTCCCACTTCAAAGGCGTCGCCGTCGAGGCCGGCCCTCCCATCCAGGCCCGTCTGCTTAAAGTCAAAATCATCAACTAGCGGGATGCCAAGGTCGTCGAGATCAACAAACTGCGAATACGCGAAAAAGACTGCAACGCCGGCGATAATGATTCCCGCCGCCAGGACTGCCTTGTTCAATGCCATTGAAAATACCATGCCATCATCTAATAATCTTTTGCTCGAATGAAAAATACGGGCGTCGCGCGCCTACCTGCTGATGTAAGGCGCGCTCAGCTCAACCTGCGGCTCTTCCAGAAACTCGGCCAGGCGGTTGTAGTAGAGCAGGAATTCCCTTCCCCTGTCCGTGGTCCTGTAAACCACGCCGCCCTGCGAAACGTCCTGCGCGATGAGCCTCTTTCCGATCAGCTCGCTCAGGTATAGGTGCACCTGCTCGTAGCTCAGGTTCGCCTTGTACATGATGTGGGTCTTTTTGATTCCCGAAGTGGCAAGCGCCAGCACGTCGCCCATGATCTGGATTTTTCCCCTGTTGTTTTTGCGTTCTGGCATCATTTCTGCACATATCGCAGGCGGCAGCATACATTAGGTGCGTGGCGTTTCACGTTGCTGGAACGTCCGTTCCACCGATTTGTATTGCAAAATCTTAGCGTATGGGATGCTGGCTTTCGCTTATGGTATACTGCCTGCCCCGCCAGCTCACCGCGCCCTTCTTGCTTGCGTCGGCTATTGCTGACAGAAAGCCAAGGGAGATAATGGCGCCACTCAGCGGGGAGGCGAGCGCGTACGCCGGGCTCTCAAACACCCCCAGCCTGCACTGGACAGCAGTCGTCGCGATTACCAGCGCAATCGTCGCCAGCTGGACCCCGAGCAGGATCTGGAATGAAACGTTTCCGGCGAGCGCGGCCGCCGGCAGGTACGGAATGAACGCGAACGGCGCAAACAGGATAAAGAACACCGCTGCCGCCATCATGCAGGCACCGGACCTGTTCTGGTAGTAGAGCGGTATCATGAGCCGGCGCAGGCCGTGCCACAGGGTCGGCAGGTCCCGCGCCCACACGGCCTCTATCTGGCGCTCGCCCCTGACCATTTTCAGCCGGAACTTGGCCTCCTTGACCTTGCCCCCGAGCGCGCCATCCTCCACCAGCTCATGCCTCACGCCCTCGTGGGTGCCGACGGCCTCGTACGTGTTTCTTGTAATGGCGAAAAAGCTGCCGAAAAAATAGCCCGTCTTTGTGTTTGGGTCGTTGACGCGCAGGGGCGAAAAGCGGGTATGCAGGAACGTCGCCAGGGCCGGCAGGGTTATCTTTGTCCAAAAGTCGTTGCAGATCAGCTTTGGGACCGCGGTCAGCGCGTCGAGGTTCTGCGACACCAGCTGGCCCAGCGCAAGCGACATCGCTGAGGAGGAGTGCTCGGTGTCGGCGTCGGTGAACAGCAGCACTTCGCCTTTCGCGCGCAAGTACGCCTGGTGGCACGCCCAGTTCTTGCCCGCCCACCCCTCCGGCTTTGCCGGCGCGTCGACGTGCACCACCCGGGGATCCCGGGCAGCGTACTCTTTCATTATTTCGCCCGTCTTGTCTGTGGACGAGTCGTTGATCGCGATTATTTGAAAGTTAGAGTAGTCCTGCGCGAGCAGGCTTTCGATGCAGCGCGCGATATAGCGCTCCTCGTTCCTTGCAGGAAGGATCACGCTGACCATTGGAAAGCGCGTCACGCCGGCGCGGTCAAACGACTCCAAGGTCGGTGCCTGCCGGAAAGACTTGCCCATGTAAGCAAGAAAATAGGCCCACACGCCAAGGACGCCGGCCATTATCGCGGCGATCACAAGGTTGGCCACCGTGAAGGCAAGCTCCATCGCGTTAGCTAGCGAGAAATAGGTTATTTATTCGACTGCTTTTGCGATCCTTTCCAGCGCTTCCTCGGTCCCTTCCGCAATGTGCTTTTTCACCATCCCTGTGAACATTCCGAGGAACCCGGCGAGCTTTATTTCCCACACCACGTCGATTCTGGTCCTGTCGCGGGAAGGACTGAGCGTGACCACCTTTGTGCCCTTGAGCGGGCCCTCCGTTATTGTTATCTCTACCGACTTTTTCGGATCAAGCACCACCGTCTGGCGGCATTTAGAGTCCTTGAAGGCGATCGTGACTTCGCGCTCGATCGTGTTGCCGCTCTTGCTGATGTTCTTCACCGTCTTGGTGCCGTGCCAGTACCGGGGCTCGTTGTCCACGTCTGCAACTACGTCCCACACCCGGTCAAGTGTGGCAGAAACTTCCCGGCTTGCGTTGATGGTTGCCATTGCCCGGAATCCGTGCGGCGCGGTATATTTGCCAATCTATATTTTTGTTGCTTGTTTCTGCGTCAGCTGCGCTTTGCAGACAGCTTTCGGTTGACTTTTCGCGACGCTGCTTTAGCTTGCCTGTTTGCCTTTCTTGCCGTTTTCTTTATTTTTACAGCTCCCCTCCTTGCAGCCCTTTCTGTTTTCCGCGCCGCCACCTTGCCCTCCTTTTTAGCTTTATTTATTCCGCGTTTTGCTGCTCTTGCTGTGCGAGGGGCGGCCCTTGGCGCCTGTCTGGCAGTATCCATGGCCGCTTTGCCTGTTTCCATGGCCGCTGCGGCCGTCTCCTCTGTCGCCATGGTTGTCTCCGCCACGACGTTGCTGTCCCGGATCTCCCTTGCGGTGTCCCTGACGTCCGTGGTCGTGTCGCGCGCCGCGACGGCCGCGTCGCGCGCTGCTTCGGCTATTTCGGTTACCGCGCCGCTGTCGCGGAAAGTCTTGACGCTGTCGCGCACTGTTTGAGATGTTTCGCGAATCTTTTTCGCAGTGTCCTTTACCGCTTCGGCGGCCTGTTCAGGAGTCAGCTCGATCTTTTCCGATCTGGCTCTGCCGCTGTTTCTTGTAGCCATTACGATTGACAAGCGCATACATCCTATAAAAAAGGAGTTTACGTTTTTTACGAAACAGGCTAGTGCATGTTTACCTTGGCAGCCTTGTGCGGCTTGAGCCTGTCCCAGAACGAGCCCAGCAGGATGCCTAGCAGCCCCCAGAACATGCTTATGGTAAACGCGCTTGCGATCCTAAAGCTGACGACAAGATCCATCGGCGCGGTTATCTCATCTGGGTTTGGCGGCATTGCCACAAACGCCACTGCCATTATCGCCGCATAGGCGGCCGGGATGACGGCCTTCTTTGCCCGCACGGCCCCCAGCTTTCTGTAGAGGAATGCAAGCCCCAGAGCGCCAAAGCCCGATATTGCAAGAAACGCCAGATAGATGCCCTGCCGGTAGCTTATCGTCTCAGGATCTCCGACCGCGGGCGGGTTTGCAGGATACTTTAGCGCCGGAACCATAAAGAGCACAAGCCACATGACTCCAGC
>Ga0299913_10004166_pt1 | contig 12060 bp, 9 predicted proteins | sample RVTome_9_FD_201360 | JGI IMG/M metagenome (GOLD analysis project Ga0299913, IMG submission 201360) | Soil microbial communities from uranium-contaminated site in the Upper Colorado River Basin, Wyoming, United States - RVT155D38 (version 2) ... | reverse complement strand
GCGGCCTGTTCGGCAAAAACCAGCGCGGCCCCGGCGGCGTCGGACGCGGTCCGCGCCGCCTCCAGCTCGACCGTCGCGCCACGCACTTCGGCCGCGGCGCGGCGCTCCCCGGCCTCGAGCCGGGCGCGGGAGGCGCCGCGATCCGCCTGCGCGCGGCGCAGCGCGCCGACGTCGGCCAGGCCCCGGAAGGGCACCCACCGGATCATGAGGCCGGCCGTCCAGCGCCGGGGGCCGGCCGCGATCCCGAAGTCGTCGTCGTGCCAGCGCAGGCTCCCGAACGCGGCGACCGAAGGCAGCCACTGGCTGCGGGCGCGCGCCACGGCGGCGTCGGACGCCTGCACCCCGGCCCTCAGCGCCTCGAGGTCGGCGCGCGGTCCCGTGACGGGCTCCTCCGCAGGGCCCGCCAGCGAGTCGGTGAGCTCGACCGGGGTGGCGGGGTCGAGGCCGAGGAGCTGGAGCAGGTGGTCGGCGGCCGTCGTCCGGCCGGCCCGCGCCGAGGCCACCGCCGACTCGAGCTCGCTCGCGCGGCTGCGCGCGAGCTGCTCGTCCACCACGGTGACGACGCCCTCGCGGCGCAGCCGCTCCACCTGGGCCAGGGTCCCGACCGCCGCGGCGTGCGACTGCTCCAGCACCGCCACCCGGTCGGCCGCGAGGCGCGCCCCGAAGTAGGCGCGGACGACGTCGAAGGCCACGACCTGCCCGGTGCGCTCCTCCGCCAGTCGGCCGGCCCGGGCGGCGGCCCCCGCGGCGGCGCGGGCGGACAGCGCCTCCGGCTGGAACAGTGGCTGCTCCACGGAGAGCGCCGTGCTCACGTCCCCGATCGGGTCGGGGAAATTGAGCGCGCCGAGGGCGAAGTCGGCCTGCGCGAAGCGCCCCTGGCGCAGCCTGGTGCCGAACGCGGCGACCGGGTCGTCGGTGCGCGTGCCGCCGAGCTCGGCGCTCACGGAGGGGAGAAAGGCCGCGGCGGCGCCGAACGCGTCGGCCTCGCGGCCCCGCCGCTCCCAGCGCGCCTCCACGGCCGCCGGGTGGTGCTCGGCCGCCCGCGCGAGCGCCTCGGCGAGCGTGAGCCGGGCGGGCTCCTGCGCCGCCGCGGCCGGCGCCGTCAGGAGGAGATACCCGAGGACGAAATGCGGACGAATCGTCATGGCCCAACGTAGACCCGGCGTGAGCAAGCGGTTCTGAACCGCTCGTGAGGGTTTCTTCAGGTTAGTTCCGCCTCGGCCTTGTGGGGGAGCCGGAGGACCGGCAGTCTGCACCCATGCTCGCCATGCTGCTGGAGGCGCCGGGCCGCCCGCTACAGCGGGCTTCGCTGCCTCGCCCCCGCCCCGGCGCCGGCCAGGTGCTCCTCCGGGTCCGCGCCTGCGGCATCTGCCGCACGGATCTCCACGTGGCCGACGGGGAGCTGCCCCGACCGAAGCTGCCGCTCGTGCTGGGACACGAGATCGTGGGCGAGGTGGTCTCCACCGGCGAAGGCGCCGGTCGGTTCGCGGCGGGCGAGCGGGTCGGCGTGCCCTGGCTGGGGTGGACCTGCGGGGAGTGCCGCTACTGCCGAGCCGGCCGGGAGAACCTCTGCGACCGGGCGCGCTTCACCGGCTACCAGGTGGACGGGGGGTACGCCGAGTACACCGTGGCGGACGCGCGGTTCTGCTTCCCGCTCCCGCCCTCGTACGCCGACGCCGAGGCGGCGCCGCTCCTCTGCGCCGGCCTGATCGGCCACCGCGCCCTCCGCGCTGCCGGCGACGCGGAGCGACTGGGGCTCTACGGCTTCGGGGCGGCGGCCCACATCGTGGCCCAGGTGGCGGGCGGCGAGGGCCGCCGGGTGTTCGCCTTCACCCGTCCGGGCGACGAGGAGGGACAGGCGTTCGCACGCGAGCTCGGCGCGCCCTGGGCCGGGTCCTCCGAGGAACCGACCCCCGAGCCGCTCGACGCGGCGATCATCTTCGCCCCGGTCGGGGCGCTGGTGCCCGCGGCCCTCCGCGCCGTGACCAAGGGGGGCACGGTGGTCTGCGCCGGAATCCACATGAGCCCGATCCCGTCGTTCCCCTACGAGATCCTGTGGGAGGAGCGGGTGGTCCGCTCGGTCGCCAATCTCACCCGGCGGGATGGGGAGGAGTTCCTCGAGCTCGCGGGCCGGCTCCCGCTCCGCATCGCCGCGGAGCCTCTGTCCCTGGCGCGCGCCAACGAGGGCCTGGACCGGCTGCGGAGCGGTCGGGTGCGCGGGGCCGCGGTGTTGATCCCGTAGGGAGTCATTCCGAGGAGACCTTCCACGGCACTTCATCGCGCCTTCACGGGTCTGCCGCTACCCTGGATGCCGGCTCTCCGTGGAGGCAGAGATGGCGAGCAAGCCCCGAGGTTGAAACGACCTTCGCCGCGCTGTCACCCGCGCTGCAGGCACTCGTCGCCGGACTGGGGACCCTTCTCCTGACGTCCGTCGGCGCCGCCCTCGTGATCGTGGGCCGCCTCGGCCGCGGCGCCCTGTTCGACGCCCTGCTCGGATTCGCCAGCGGAGTGATGCTCGCGGCCGCCTACTGGTCCCTGCTGGAGCCCGCCATCGCGGTCGCCGGGGCGCAGGGGCACCCTCCCTGGCTGCCACCGACCGTCGGGCTGCTGGCCGGGGCAACCTTTCTGGGGATCGCGGATCGCCTGCTGCCCCATCTGCATCCCACCCTCCCCGTCACCGCGGCCGAAGGCCCGGCGACGCAGTGGTCCACCACGACCCTGCTCATTCTGGCCATCACGCTGCACAACATCCCCGAGGGTCTGGCGATCGGCGTGGCGTTCGGCGCCGCCGCGGCGCCGGACTCGTTCGCCATTCCGGGCGCGCCCTCCTTCGGCGCCGCCGTCGCGCTGGCGGTGGGCATCGCGCTGCAGAACGTGCCGGAGGGCGCCTCGGTGGCGCTCCCGCTGCGGGCGGCCGGCGCGGGCAGGTGGCGCAGCTTCCTCGCCGGCACGGCCTCCGCCGCGGTGGAGCCGCTGGCCGCGGTGGCTGGCGCGGCCGCGACGTCGCACGTGGCCGGCGTCCTGCCCTACGCGCTGGGATTTGCGGCCGGGGCCATGATCTACGTGGTGCTGGAGGAGCTGATCCCCAGCGCACACCAGGGCGGCCGGGGGGACCTCGCCACCAGTGCGGCGGTGGGTGGGTTCACGATCATGATGGTGCTCGACGTCGCCCTGGGATGAGCCGCTCGACGGCGGCGGCGAACGGCTCCGGTCGTCCCACGCCGTACCCCTGAACCACGTCCACGCCGATCTCGCGGAGACAGGCGATCGTCTCGGGGTTCTCCGCCTCCGTCCCGATCGTGCGCAGGCCCAGCGTGTGCCCGATCTCGTTGAGGGCCGTGGCCAGGGCGCGGTTGACCGGATCGTGGGGAAGGCTCCGAACGATGTGGCCCGCGATCTTGAGGTAATCCAGAGGCAGCCCGCGAAGGAGGGTGAAGGCCGCCATGCCGGTGCCGCAATGCTCCACCGCGGTCTGGCAGCCGGCCGCGTGCAGCGCGCGCAGCAGGCCGGCGGTGCCCTCGGGATCGGCGACGAGCGCCGATTCTCCGATCTCGAAACAGAAGGCGTGCGGTGGAACGCCGACGGCGGCCAGCGCCGCGCACACGGCGGCGTCCGCGCCACCTTCGGCCACCGTCTCGTCGGCGAGGTTGATCGCGACGGCGGGCACGTCGGCATCCGGGCGCGCCCGCTGCCACTGGGAGAGCTGTTGGGCGGCGTGCCTGATGACCCAGTCGTCCACCGCCGGCATGAGCCCGTACCGCCTGGCCGCGGGCAGGAAGGCGTTGGGGGGAATCAACTCGCCGGCTCCGGTGTCCAGCCGCAGCAGCAGCTCGAGCCGGGGAACGCGGCCGTTCCCGCCGGCGAGTGCCACCAGCGGCTGGGCGTGCAGTCGGAAGCGGTCCTCCTCGGCGGCGCGCCGGATGTTCCGCAACCACTCGTCGTCGCCCGGTGCTCCCGGCACCCCCTGCCCCGGTTCGTGCACCCGGATGCGGTTGCCCCCCCCGCGCTTCGCGCGGTAGCACGCCGTGTCCGCCGCCCGGAGGACATCGCTCGGCCGGCCGCCGGCCCGGATCGGAACGATCCCGATGCTCACGCCGACCCCGTAGGTTCCCTCACCGAAGGTGAAATGATAGGCGGCGATCGCCCTCCGTATCTCCTCGGCGATGCCAGCGGCCCGGGGCAGGCCGCAGTGCTCCAGCAGCAGCCCGAACTCGTCTCCGCCCACTCGGGCGAGAGTGTCCCGGGCGCGCATCCGATCGCGCATGAGGTGGCTCAGCTGGCGCAGCATCTCGTCTCCGGCCAGGTGTCCGCAGGCGTCGTTCACCCGCTTGAAGCCGTCGAGGTCGAGGAAGCAGACGGCGTGCTCGCCATGGCCTTCCGCCGCGCCGGCGAGCGCGCGGGCGATCCGCCGCTCGAACTCGGAGCGGTTCACCAGTCCGGTGAGCGCATCGTGCGTGGCCTGATGGGAGAGCTCCCGGGCGATCCGCCGCGCGTGGGTGACGTCCCGGGCGACCACGGCGGCCCCGGTGACGGCTCCCGCCGCATCGCGGATCGGCGTCGCCGAGACATCCACCGCCCGGCCCTCGCGACCGGCGCGGGGGGACAGCACGGCCTCCCAGGGACCGCTCGACCCACCGCAGAGGCACGCGGCGGCCGGGCTCGGGAGCGGCTCGCCGGACGCCTCCCCGATGAGCGGCAACACCTTCTCCAGCGGCTGCCCTCGAGCCACCGCGAGGCGCTCCCCGGTGAGCTCCTCAGCCGACCGGTTGAGGAAGTCGAGATTGCCGGCGGCATCGGTGGTGAAGACGGCGTCGGCGATGGCGTCGAGCGCCTTCGTGGCCCTGCCGGCGCGGCCGATGGCCGCTTCGAGCCGCTCGCGGGCGGCGACGTCGTGCACCACCGCCATCACCAGCCCCTCCGGGGACCCGACCACCGGCGTGAGCGAGACCTCGACCGGGAATTCGCGGCCGTCCGCCCGCCGTCCCGTCAGGCCGGGGCGCTGGCTCATCGCCCGGACCGTGGGGACCGCCGCATAGGCGGTGCGAGCCCGCGCATGGGACGCGCGGAAGCGCTCGGGAAGCAGCACCTCGACCGGCTTTCCCCGCAGCTGTCGGGCGGACGTGGCGAACAGCCTTTCGGCGGGCTGGTTGAGCGCGACGATCAGCCCCGCGCGATTCACCAGCAGAACCGCGTCCGGGGAGGTGTCGAGCAGCGCCTGGAGCTCGGGGGCGAGCCGGCGGCCGCGGCCGTTCATGGCCCGGCTATATCCGCCCGCGCCCCGCGGCCCGCACCACGTCCATCGAGGTCACCACGCCGCACAGCTTGCCGGCGTCGAGTACCAGCACCCGATGGATGTCGAGCCGCGTCATCAGGCGGACAGCCGAGCGGATCGGCGACTCGGGGCCGATCCCGACCACGGAGCGGGTCATCGCCTCCGAGACGGTGTGCTCGGCGAGGAGATCCCACTCGGGGGCGCCGGTCTGCTCGAGACGCTCCAGCACGTCGCCCCCGGCGTCGGCCCAGAAGTCGGCGAAATAGGCCGACGGCGGGTCGTCGCCCTCGCGCCATTCGGGCGTCGGCTCCGGCTCCTCCGCCGGCTGGTCCGGCTCGGCGCCGGGCACGACCGGGTTCGAGGCCTGGAAGGACAGGATGTCGCTCGTGGACAGCACCCCCACGACGTGGTGGCCCTGCACCACCGGGACGCCGCCGATGTGGCGCGCCGCGAGCAACTCCAGCGCGTCACGCAGCGACAGCGAGGGGGCTACGGAGATCACATCCGTGCTCATCAGCTCCCGAACAGGGGTCGCCAGTGGGCTTACCGCCTTCTCGAGTTCCATCCTGCCTCCCTCCTGCGATGCACCGGTGGCGGGGAGTCCGTTGTGGGCCTCCCCGACTCGATGCAATTCTTCCCCGCGCGGCTGAAGTCGCCGTGAGGGCCCGGTGAAGAGTTCTTGGGGCGCCCTTCACCCGCATTTCACGGGGACGGCGCGACCTTGATGCGGCGGATCGCACCGATCACCCTGGCAGGAGAGCCGACGTGACACCCCAGATCCTCGATCGACCACCCGGGCCTCGACTGGCCACCGCTGTCGCGCCCGAGCTCGAGCGCCTGGCGAACGTGCCCCCCGGACCGCACGCCGTGGTGTCCTGCTACGTCCGACTGGAGCCCTGGGACCGCACCGCCAACCGGTACCTGCTGACCTGGAAGGCGAAGGCCAGGGCGCTGGAGGCGGACCCCCGGGTGGCGGCGCTCGCCCGGGAGGAGCGCCTGGCCCTCGAGCGCGACCTCGCCCGCATCGGCGGCTACCTCCAGCATCTCCGGCGCCTGCCTCACGCGCGCGGCCTGGCACTCTTCGCCTGCGAGGCGCTCGACCTCTTTCTCGTCGTGCCGCTCCCCCGGGTGCATCGGACCCGGGTCGTGCTGGACGACAACCCGCGGATCGCCGAGCTGGTGGCCGCGATCGAGGAGACCCGGCCGGTGATCCTCGCGGTGCTCGACCGCGCGGTCGCGCGATTCTTCACGGTGAGCCCCGCCGGCGCCGAGGAGCTGCCGGGCGCGTTCACCGCGAGCGGGCCGGGTGGGAAATACCATGGGGACCGCAAGGACGCGCCGGGCAAGGGCGAGCGGAGCTACCACGGCCGCCGTGCCGAGGAGCGGCACCGCCACTACGCCGCGGTGGTCGAGCGCCTGGAGGACCTGGCCCGGGAGCATCCCGCGAGCGGTGTGGTCCTGGGGGGCCCTGCCGACCACACCGCCGCGCTGGCGCGGTTCCTTCCCGAGCCGCTCGCCGCGCGAGTGCTGGGGAGCTGCCGCCTGAACCCGACCTCCGTCACGCACGCCGCCCTGCAGGCCGCAGCCCACCAGCTCGCCGAGCAGCACGAGCGCGCGGCCGTAGCGGTCGACCTGATCGCCCTGCAGGAGTCGGTCGGGACGGGGTGGGCGGTCGAAGGCGCCCGGGAAACCTTCCGGGCGCTCGCGCGCGGCCAGGCCCGCACGCTCTACGTCAGGGAGGACCTGGAGGGCGCCGGCTACCGCTGTGCGACCAGCGGGCGGCTGGCCCTGGCGCAGGCCGAGTGCGCGGCCGAGGGTGAGCCCCGGCCGGTGCGAGACGTCGCCGACGAGGCGATCGAGGACGCCCTGCGCAAAGGCGCCCGTGTGGTCGTGGTCCCGGCTGATGTCCCGGCGCAACCGGTGGACGGCCTCGCCGCCACCCTGAGGTTCCGGTGAGGGCCCCGTCCCCGCGCGGGATCCTGGTCCCGCTCGACGGCTCCGAGCTCGCCGAGCAGGCGCTGTCGGTCGGCGCCTCCCGCGCCCGGGAGGCGGGAGCGACGCTGCATCTGGTGAGCGTGCACGAGCCGCTGCCCGTGATGGCGATGCCCCCCGATTTCCCGGTGGCGATGCAGGACCTCGAGGAGCGAAGGCGCGAGGAGATGACGCAGTACCTGGAGGCCGTGGCGGCGGCCGCCCGGGCGTCGCCGTCCACCGAGGTCACCGCCTCGGTTCTCGCCGGCGGCGCCTCCGCGGCGCTCTGCGAATACGTCGAGACCCACCCGGTGGATCTCGTCGTCATGACGACGCACGGGCGGACCGGTCTGAGCCGCCTGTGGCTCGGCAGCGTGGCGGACCGCATGCTCCGGCGGCTCGCGGTGCCGGTGCTGCTGCTGCACCCGCGCGAGGCGCCCCAGCCCACGGAGTTCCGCCACCTTCTGGTGGCGCTGGACGGCGAGCTCGAGGAGCCGGTGCTCGCGGCGGCGATGGCCGTCGGCCGGGATACGGCGCGCTACACGCTCACCCGAGTCGTGGAGCCCACGATCCCGATCGTGAGCGGCCTGGCCATGCGGCCCGGCCATCTGCCGCCGGATTGGACCGCGCAGCAGGAGATCGAGGCGCGGAACTACCTCGCGCGGCTCGCCGACCGGCTGGGCGAGCCGGGGCTGGAGGTCTCCTGGCAGGTCCTGGTGGGCCGCGGCGTCGCGGATCAGGTGCTCGAGCTGGCCGAGGCGATCGGCGCCGACTGCATCGTCGTGGGGACCCACGGAGCGCGCGGCATGGAGCGGCTGCTCCTGGGCAGCGTGGCGGACAAGATCGTGAGGGGGACCAAGGTCCCGGTGCTGGTGGCACCGGTGGGCCACCGCTGAATACCCCGCACGCGATCAGAGCAGGGCCACCGTCTCCGCCGCGATCAGGCGCTCCTCGTCGGTCGGGATCACGTAGACGGGCAGCGACGCGCCGTCCGCCGTGATCAGGAGGTCGTTGCGCCCGTTGCGCTCCGGATCGAGCCGCACGCCGGCCCAGGCCAGCGGCTCGCAGACCCGGCGGCGGATCTCCGGGGCGTTCTCGCCGATGCCGCCGGTGAAGACCAGTCCTCCCGCCCCCTCCAGCGCCGCCAGGTAGGCCCCCACGCACTTCCGGATCCGGTAGCAGAAGATCTCCAGGGCCAGCTCGGCCTCGGGATCGGTGCGGCGCAGCAGCTCGCGCATGTCCGCCGTCCCCGCCAGGGCCTTGAGCCCCGAGTCCCGATTGAGCAGCCGCTCGAGGTCGTGCAGGGAGAGCCCCTGGCGAAGGAGATGCGTCAGGATGCCGGGATCGAGGTCGCCCGCGCGGGTGCCCATCACCAGCCCTTCCAGCGGCGAGTACCCCATGGAGGTGTCCACCGAGCGGCCCCGCAGAATCGCCGCGGCCGAGCAGCCGCCGCCGAGATGCAGGCTGACGAGGGTGGGCTCGGCGTCGCCGGTGAGCTCCGCATACCGCTCGGTGACGTATCGGTGGGACCAGCCGTGGAAGCCGTACCGCCGCACGCCGGGAAAGTCGGGGATGGGGTAGCGCCATGCGCGCGGGGGAAGCGTCCCATGGAAGGCGCTGTCCAGTGCGGCGAAGAGCGGGACCCCGGCGCCGAGCGTGGCCTCGATGCCCTGGAGCGCGGGGCCGTTGTGCAGCGGAGCGATGGGGCTCAGCTCCCGCAGGATGCTCAGCACGCGCCCGTCGATCCTGACCAGCTCCGGCAGGCGGCCGCCGCCGTGGACCACCCGGTGGGCGATCACATCCGGCCGGCGCGGGAGCGCCGCGACCGCCTGGTCCACCACCGCGCGGTACGGCGCGGTGACCGTGAGGGTGCGCGCCACGACCACCTGCAGCTCCCCACCCTCGGCCCGGAACAGCTTGAGCTTCAGGGTCGCGCTGCCGCAGTTGATGACCAGGAGGTGCATGCTCTCGCCTCACGAGGGCGGGTGGGGCGAGAGAGGCTCTCGGCACCCCGGGGTACGATCCCCGAGGAGACTACGGGATCAGGGTGGGTGTTGCAACGCGGGACCGGACCTCAGCCTCCCGGCTGGACGGGCCGCCGGGGCGGGGGCTGCGGCGGGTGACTGATGGACCACACGTAGGCGGCCACCGCTCGCACGGCGTCGTCCGGAAGGGAGACCATGCCCCGCTCCGGCATTCCTTCGCCGGTGTAGGATCGCGAGGCGGGGACCCCGTGCTTCACCTGTTCGATCAGCGACTCGTAGGTGCCCGGACCGTGCAGCCAGATGGCACCGGTGATATTGGGCCCCCGGTCGGTGCCGCGTCCGCCGTCGCCGTGACAGCCCGAGCAGTTGGCGGAGCCGTGGAACAGCTCCCGGCCCCAGGCGATCGCGGAGTCGGTCACCTCCGGTGGGCGATGCGGCGAGGGAGGGGCCTGCGCCGACAGCCCGCTCGCGGCGGCGAGCAGCGGCGCCAGCGCCCAGATCGCCCTCACGACGCCGGCCCCGGCGGATCGATCACCTCGTCGAGGGGACGTCGCGGGGTCCGATGGCGGCCCGGCTCGCGTGGATGCCCGATGCGCACCAGCTGCTGGGCCCACGGGAGCTCGGCGCCCATGGCGCGCGAAAGCCGCGTGCGCAGCCGCGGCGTCTCGAGCGCGGCGCTCAGGGGCTGGAGGGCCAGGCCGCGCGAGGTCGCCGTCAGCCAGACGCGCTCCAGCAGCTGCCCGCTGCGGATCTGCGAGGGCCGGTCGTCGTCGCGCGAGCTGATCAGGACCAGCAGGGGTGACGATCCGGCCGCGACGGCGTCCAGCCCCGCGAGTTGCTGCGCCGCTCTCCGGTTGGAGAGCGCCGCCTGCCCGATGCGCGACATGGGCCACGGGGTGCCGAAGGCGCCCTGGCCGACCCACTCCGCCAGCTCCGCGCGGTAGGCGGGGTCCGCGAGTGCGACCTCGTTCGCGATGCGATGGAGCCCCTGCACGACGCGACGGCGCTCCGGCGCCGTCACGAGGGCGAGCTCCAGCTCCCGCTCCGTCAGGCAGGCCCGGAGCGCGGACGCGTCGGCATCGTCCACCGGCTCATCGGTGAACCGGCCGTGCGCGGACCGGCGGACCAGGAGCGTCTGCAGCGTCAATCCCCGCCGCTCGGGCGATCCCAGCCCGCCGGGCCGGAACGCGACCACGGCCGCGACCTCTTCGTCGGGCCCCGGCAGGTAGGCCACGGTCTGCCGAAATCCGAATTGCTCCGCGGCCACGAGCAGGTTCTCGAGCGCGCAGCCGAGGCTGAGGTAGAGTTCCCGCCGGTCCCCGTCCGCCACGGGCTGGGCCCGCGTGAGGTCGGCCCGGATCACGATCCGGTCCCGATCCACCCGGAAGCGCCAGGGCTGCGTGTTCCGGGTGGACGGGGCCATGATCGCGTAGCGGACCAGGAAGCGCAGCTGCTCCTGGATCGGGTAGATGCGGGGGAAGTCCTGGATCGAGGGCGCCTGAAGTTGGCTCGTCACGGTCGCCTCCTCTCTCCATTCATAGTGCGCATCCTCGGGCGAAACGGACCTGAAAGGACGATGAAGGTGCCTTCACGCCTCCGGCTGACGGCGCGAACCGCTGCGCGCTAGGTTCGAGGCCATGAGTCGCGTGCGCCGCTTGCGGCGGAGGTCGGCCCTCATCGTCGTGCTGTGCGCCCTGGCGGCGCCGGCCGCCCGGGCACAGGAGCGCGGGGCGGCGGAGGTGAGAGCGGCGATCGCCGGCGCCCGGGTTCCCTGGTCGCGGTGGCCCGACTTCTCCCGGCACGTGGACGACGTCGCCCGGATCTACCGGGCTCGTGCGGAGGGGCCGGTCTGGCTGGAGAGGAGGGGTCCGTCGCACCAGGGGCGGGAGGCCGTCGCCCGGCTGGCCGCCGCGGCGGAGCACGGCCTCGATCCACGGGACTACGATGCCGTCACCCTCGACACCCTGATCCGCAGGGTCGAGGCGGCTCCGGGCACCGCGATGCGGTTCGATCTGCTGCTGACCGTCGCGTTCGTGCGCTACATCGCCGACCTGGACGCCGGGCGGGCGGGCCACGCGCCGCTGGGCCGGAGTCTCCCCCCGTCCCGCCTGGATCTGGCGGGCGCCGTCGCTGGAGCAGTGGCCGGCGACTCGGTGGCCCGTCTCGCAGCAGCGGTCGCCCCCCGGCTGGCGCAGTATCGCAGCCTTCAGGCGGAGCTGGCTCGCTACCGCGCGCTGGCCGCCGACACGACGCTCCCCGCGGTGCCGGTTGCCGCCCGCATCCGCCCGGGAGATCCGTACGACGGGGCGCCTGCGCTGGCCCGCCGGCTGGCGGCGCTCGGCGACCTGCCAGCGACCGCGGCGCTGCCGACCGAGGCGCGCTATGCCGGGGACCTCGTCGAGGCGATCCGGCGGTTCCAGCGCCGCCATGGACTGGCCATAGACGGCGTGATCGGGCCGGCGACCTTCGCGGCCCTCGACACGCCACTGGCGCAGCGCGTCCGCCAGATCGAGCTGACGCTGGAGCGGCTGCGCTGGCTGCCGCCCCTGGCCGGCCACCGGTTGCTGGCGGTCAACATCCCCGCCTTCCAGCTGTTCGCCATCGATGCCGTGAACGGCGCCGGTGCGCCGTCGCTGCAGATGCGGGTGATCGTCGGCAAGGCGGTGGACACCCGCACCCCCGTGCTGGTGGAGCAGCTCAGATACCTCGAGTTCCAGCCCTACTGGAACGTGCCGCGGAGCATCCTCATGGGGGAGATCCTCCCCCAGCTTCGACGGCGACCCGACTACTTCCGTGCGCATGGGATGGAGCTGGTCGGCCCCCGGGACCGGG
>Ga0299913_10004165_pt1 | contig 12060 bp, 8 predicted proteins | sample RVTome_9_FD_201360 | JGI IMG/M metagenome (GOLD analysis project Ga0299913, IMG submission 201360) | Soil microbial communities from uranium-contaminated site in the Upper Colorado River Basin, Wyoming, United States - RVT155D38 (version 2) ... | reverse complement strand
TGTCGGGTCGCTGCGAGCGGCGACGAGGCGTGGGAGCTCTTCTCGACCGAGCAGTTCGACGTGCTCGTCACCGACTGGATGATGCCGGGACTCGACGGCCCCCAGCTGACGCGCGCGGTGCGAGCAACCGCGCGGGAGGAGTACACCTACATCATCCTGGTGACCTCGCGCTCGGCGCGCGGAGAGATCCTCGCCGGGATCGAGGCCGGCGCGGACGACTACCTGATCAAGCCGCTCGACCCGTTCGCGCTCCAGGCGCGGCTGCTCGTCGCGCGTCGGGTCACCGCCCTGCACGGGGAGCTGGCCACCTACCGGGCGGAGCTCGCCGAGAGCGCTCGGACGGACGCGTTGACCAAGGTCCCGAACCGCCGCAAGCTCGACGAGGACCTGCCGCAGCTGCACGCTCGCAGCCAGCGGTACGGGCACGACTACTCGCTTGCGGTGTGCGACATCGACAACTTCAAGCGCTACAACGACACCTACGGTCATCAGGCCGGCGACGTCGCGCTGCAGGCAGTCGCCTCGACCATGGCAGAAGCATGTCGCGAGGGCGACGCGCTCTTCCGGTACGGCGGTGAGGAGTTCGTCGTGCTGCTGCCCGAGCAGCCCCAGGAGTCCGCCATGGCCGCGGTGGACCGTCTCCGACGAGCGGTCGCCGCCCTGGTGATCGAGCACGCACCCGGGGAGACGAGCCAGGTCACGCTCAGTGCCGGTGTAGCGACGTTCACCCCGACGCGGGGGATCGACGTCGACACCGTCCTCCAGGAAGCCGACCGCGCACTCTACCGCTCCAAGGCGGAGGGGCGCAACAGGACGACCGGGTCCCTGTCAGAGGTCCCGTCCTAGACTCCGCGCAGCCGGCACTCAGGCGTCGATGACGATCGGGATGATCACCGGGCTGCGACGGAACTTCTTGTGCGCCCACTGGCCGATGTCCCTGCTGAGCATCTGCTCGAGCTGGTGGGAGTCACCGATGCCCTCGCGCGCTGCGTGAGCGAGGGTCTTCTCGACCACGGGGACCGCGGCCTCGAAGGCCTTCTCGTCATGGACGAAGCCGCGGATCAGGAAGTCCGGCGGCTCGGCCAGCTTGCCGGTGTCCGCGTCGACGATCGCGAGCACCGTCACGACGCCTTCCTCGGCAAGCGTGCGCCGGTCCTTCAGCGACGCCTCGGTCGCACCGCCCACGGTCTGCCCGTCGACGTACACGTTTCCTGCCGGGACCTTGCCGGTGATCTTGGCGCGCCCGTCGACCAGGTCGACCACGACGCCGTCCTCGGCAAGGACCACGCGCTCCTTGGGCACCCCGGTCCGGATCGCCAGGTCGGCGTTGGCCTGGAGGTGCCGCCACTCGCCGTGGACCGGCATCACGTTGCCCGGGCGGACGATGTTGTAGCAGTACACGAGCTCACCTGCGCTGGCATGCCCGGACACGTGGACCTTCGCGTTGCCCTTGTGCACGACGTGGGCTCCCCAGCGGGTGAGTCCGTTGATCACGCCGGAGATCGCGTTCTCGTTGCCCGGGATGACCGAGCTGGCCATCAGGACGGTGTCGCCCTCGCCGATGCGGATCTTGTGGTCCCGGTTGGCCATCCTGGACAGCGCAGCCATCGGCTCGCCCTGCGATCCCGTGCACACCAGGGCGACCTTGTGCGGCGCCATCTTCTCGAGCTGGTCGAGAGGCACGATCAGGTTGTCGGGGACGTTGAGGTAGCCCAGCTCGCGGGCCACCCCCATGTTGCGCACCATCGACCTGCCCACGAACGCCACCTTGCGACCATGTGCATGGGCGGCGTCGAGGACCTGTTGGATGCGGTGGACATGGCTCGCGAAGCTCGAGACGATCACGCGCCGCGGGGCCGTGCGGAACACCGTCTCGATCGCGGGGGTCAGCTCCCGCTCGGACATCGTGAACCCCGGCACCTCGGCGTTCGTGGAGTCGACCAGGAAGAGGTCGACTCCCTCCTCGCCGAGCCGGGCAAAAGCTCGGAGGTCGGTGATCCGGTCGTCGAGCGGGAACTGGTCCATCTTGAAGTCGCCGGTGTGCAGGACGAGGCCGGCGGGCGTGCGGATCGCCACCGCGAGGCCGTCGGGGATCGAGTGGTTGACCGCCACGAACTCGAGGTCGAAGGGCCCCAACTTCACCTGCTCGCCCTCGCGCACCTGTTGGACCTTGGGCTTGATGCGGTGCTCCTTGAGCTTGGCCTCGATCAGCGCCAGGGTCAGCTTCGAGCCGATCACCGGGATGTCGGAGCGCTCGCGGAGCAGGTACGGAACGCCGCCGATGTGGTCCTCGTGCCCGTGGGTGAGCACGATCGCGACGACCTGGTCGAGACGGTCCCGGATCCAGCTGAAGTCCGGCAGGATGACGTCGATGCCGGGTTGGTGCTCCTCGGGGAAGAGGACGCCGCAGTCGACGATCAGCAGCTTGCCGGCTTGCTCGAAGACCGTCATGTTGCGACCGATCTCGCCGAGGCCGCCGAGGCCGACGACGCGCAGGCCGTTGCGAGGAAGTTTCGGTGGCGTGGACAGCTCGGGATGGGGATGGCTCACGGCGTCACGCTACCCGAGGAGCGGCGGGACGTGTCGCGGGAGGGTGGCCGGCTGCCGACGAGGCGGAACTCGGCCGCGGCACGCCTGGGAAGGAGTGCGCGAACGAGACGACAATACGTAACATTCGAGGACGGAGGGGTGGATGGAGCTCAGGACGCTGTACCGCGACATCGTCGAGACGTCTCCCGACGGCATCTGGGTCATCGACCCCGAGGGTCGCACCGTCTATGCCAACAGCCGCATCGCCGAGCTGCTCGGACGCACGCCGGAGGAGGTCCTTGCCCTCTCGGTCGTCGACGTCCTCGACGAGGACGGCCGGGCCCAGTTCACCGAGCACCTCGCCGACCTGCGTGACGGCAACCTCCACCGCGAGGACGTCGAGTGCCTCTGGATGCGCGCGGACGGGGAGACCGTGTGGGTGCTGCTCCGGGAGAGCAGGCTCTACGACGCCGACGGGAACATTGCAGGCTTCCTCCACCGGGTCACCGACTACTCCGAGCGCCGTCGCCTGTTCCAGGAGCTCACCGAGGCCCAGCGGATCGCGAAGGTGGGGAGCTACGAGTGGGACGTCGTCAACGACGTGATCGTCGCCTCCGACGAGCTGCACGCGATGTACGGGGTGTCGCGGGAGGAGTTCGGTGCGACCTATGACGCCTTCATCGAGCTCGTCCACCCCGCCGACCGTGACATCGTGCACGCCGCCGTACGCGATGCCCTCGGGGGCACCGACTCCTTCGACTTCGAGGTCCGGGTACGTCGCGGCGACGGCACGTCGTTGTGGATCCGGGGACGGGGTGAGCTCTTCCGGGACGCGGCCGGTGACCCCCTCCGCGTGCGCGGCACGCACCAGGACGTCTCCGACGCCAAGGCCGCCCAGGCGGCGCTGGAGGACCTTGTCGCGCAGAACACGCTGCTGCAGGCGATCGCCAGTGCCGCGAACGAGGCCGCGACGCTCGACGAGGTCCTCGTGGTCGGCCAGTCGCTGTTGCTGCGGCACGACGACTGGGTGCGCGCCCGGGGCTACCTTCCGAGCGCAGAGAGCCCCGACGGAGTCACCCCCCTCTACCTGGGCCCGGAGGAGGAGGGGGCGGACGCACAGGACGTGGACACGGTGGCGTTCGAGCGTGGCCTCGCCGCGCGCTGCCTGCAGGAGCGCGGTCAGGTGTGGGACGAGGCGACGTGCCCCGACCGACCGTCGATCGCCTTCCCGGTCATGGACGGCGAGGAGGTCGTGGCGATCAGCGTGATCACCGAGGCCGGCCCGTTCGAGCGCCACGACATGATCCGGATGATGATCGACCAGGTGGCCGTACAGCTTGGGCGAGTAGCCGAACGCGACCGCGCCGCCCGCGAGCTCGCTGCCGCCCGCGACGCCGCCATGGCCGCCTCGCAGCAGAAGTCGGAGTTCCTCGCGACGATGAGCCACGAGATCCGCACCCCGCTGAACGGTGTCATCGGCCTCAACGACCTGTTGCTGCGCACCGACCTCGACGCGCACCAGCAACGGCTGGCCTCTGGCGCGCAGATCGCGAGCAGGGCACTCCTGACCGTCGTCAACGACATCCTCGACTTCTCCAAGATCGAGGCGGGACGGTTGGAGATCGAGTCGGTCGTCTTCGAGGTCCGCCCGGTCTTCGACCAGGTCGCGAGCCTGCTGGGGGAGAGCGCACGAGCCAAGGACCTCGAGCTCATGGTGTCCTGCGACCCCCGCGTCCCGGATTTCCTCACAGGTGATCCCACCCGGCTCGCGCAGGTGCTAACCAACCTGGGCTCCAACGCCGTGAAGTTCACCGACGCCGGGGAGGTCTCGATCCGCGCGAACGTGGACAGCATGAGCGAGGGCGACGTCGTGCTCCGTGTCGAGGTGGCCGACACCGGCATCGGGGTGCATCCCGAGCAGCGTGACCGCATCTTCAACCCCTTCTCCCAGGCGGACGCCTCTACCACCCGGCAGTACGGCGGCACCGGCCTCGGCTTGGCGATCGCCAGCGAGATCGTTGCTGCCATGGATGGTCGGATCGACGTGACCACCACGCCCGGAGAGGGCGCGACGTTCTGGTTCACCGCTCGCCTCGGAGAGGCGGCAGGTCCGCCGACGGCGGCCGACGAGCTCCACGGCCACCCGGCACTGGTCGGCCGCCGGGTGCTGGTGGTCGACGACAACTTCAACAACCGCCTGATCCTCAGCGAGCACCTCCACCGGTGGGACGTGCGGTCCAGCGAAGCCACCGGTGCCGAGCCAGCGCTCGAGGTGATGAGGGTCGCGGCCCGGCGGGGCGAACCCTTCGACGCCGTGCTCCTCGACATGGCGATGCCGGAGCGCGACGGACTGGAGCTCGCCTCGATGATCCGGCAGGAGGAGGCGCTCGCGGAGACGCCTCTGATCATGCTGACGTCCACCTCCGAGGTCCCTCGCGAGTCCCTGGCAGGGGCCGGGATCGACGCCTGCCTGACGAAACCCGTGCTCGCGGGGGACGTCCTGGACGCGATGCTCCGCGTGCTGGTCGGCGAGGAGGTGACCTCGCAGGCGGCCGGCCGTCGCGCGGGCGAGCAGCGAGCCGGAGCGCGCCCGAGCGGGGAGCGACCACGCCTCCTGGTCGTGGAGGACAACCCGGTCAACCAGCTGGTGGCGTTGGGCATCTTGGAGACCCTCGGCTACTCGGCGCACACCGCGGAGGACGGGCTCGAGGCACTCGCTGCCTGGCGGGGGAACTCCTACGTGGCGATCCTGATGGACGTCCAGATGCCGCGGATGGATGGTTACGACACCACGCGGGTGATCCGCGAGGAGGAGCCTGAGGGCACGCACATCCCGGTGCTCGCGATGACGGCCGCCGCCGTGGCGGGTGAGCGGGAGAAGTGTCTGGCGGTCGGGATGGACGACTTCTTGACCAAGCCGGTCAGCCCCGACTCGCTCGGCGCCATGCTCCACCGCTGGCTCGACGCCGAAGAGAATCCCGGCCCGACTCCTGTTCCCGAAGGCACCGGGTTGCCGGGGAGCGAGCTCGGAAGCCGGAGCCTGGACACCGAGCGCCTCGACATGCTCCGCGACCTCGACCCGGGCAACACCACCTACCTCGATACGGCCATCGCCAACTTCGTCGGCCGAGCCGTCGAGTCGGTGGATGCGGTGAGCGGGGCGGTGGCGGCCGAGGACCACGAGGCACTCATCTTCTCGGCGCACCGGTTGAAGGGCAGCGCGCTCAACCTGGGCCTGACGGACGTGGGTCACTGGGCCTACGAGCTCGAGCTGCTCGGCGACGCGGGGGCCACCGTCGGCGCCCCGGCCCTCCTGGAGAACCTGGCGAAGTCGCTCGTCGAGGGCGTCGACCAGCTGCAGGCCTACCAGCGGTCATACCAGTCCGGGTCCGCCGAGACGACCGATCCTTCGCTCTGACAAGCGTGCTGCACCGGATCCACCCGGGTCGCACCCCGCGCTCAGGCGGTAGAGAACCGCCGCAGCCGGAGGCTGTTGGTGACGACGAAGACCGAGCTGAACGCCATCGCCGCTCCGGCGATCAAGGGGTTGAGGAACCCCAGCGCCGCCAGCGGGATCGCCGCCACGTTGTAGGCGAACGCCCAGAAGAGGTTGCCCTTGATCGTGCGGAGCGTCGCGCGGGCGAGCCGGATGGCGTCCGGTGCGGCCCGGAGGTCGCCGCGAACCAGCGTGAGGTCGCTTGCCTCGATGGCCACGTCCGTCCCGGTGCCCATCGCGAGCCCGAGATCGGCCTGAGCGAGCGCCGCCGCGTCGTTGACGCCGTCACCGACCATCGCCACCACCCGCCCCTCGGACTGGAGACGCCGAACCACGTCGACCTTCTCGGACGGAAGCACCTCCGCCACCACGTCCCCCGGGTCGATACCGACCTGGGCCGCCACCGCACGAGCGGAGCGCTCGTTGTCGCCGGTGAGCAGGAACGGCCGGAGCCCGAGGCTGCGGAGCTGCTCCACCGCGGTCGCAGAGGTGGGCTTGACCGAGTCCGAGACCACGATGAGGGCGCGCACGGAGCCGCCCCAGCCGACCCACACAGGAGTGCGTCCCTCAGCCTCCGCGGCGGCGGACGCGTCCCGGAGCCCGACGGGTGCAGACAGGGACCACTCCTCGCGTAGCCAGACCTCTCGGCCTGCCACAACGCGGTGACCGTCGACCACACCCGTGACGCCGAGACCGCCGTGGCTCGAGAAGCTCTCGACGGTCGGGAGGACCCCGAGCACATCGCGTGCATGGCTCGCCACCGCCCGGGCGATCGGATGCTCGGAGGCATCCTCCAGGGCTCCGGCGAGTCGGAGCACCTCGTCGAGGGACTCGTCCTCAGCCGGGACGACGGTCGCGACGCTCATCCTGCCGGTCGTGACCGTCCCGGTCTTGTCGAGCACGACGGTGTCGACGACACGAGTCGACTCCAGGATCTGTGGGCCCTTGATCAGGATGCCCAGCTGCGCACCCCGGCCGGTCCCGACCAGCAATGCCGTCGGCGTGGCAAGGCCGAGCGCGCACGGGCAGGCGATGATGAGGACCGCGACGGCAGCCGTGAAGGCAGCCGAGGCCGGGGCGTCGAGGAGAAGCCAGGCCGCAAGCGTCGCAGCGGCCAGCAGGATCACGATCGGCACGAAGACCCCCGAGATCCGGTCGGCCAGGCGTTGAACCTCGGCCTTGCCGCTCTGCGCGTCCTCGACCAGGCGCGCCATCTGCGCCAGCTGGGTGTCCGAGCCCACGCGCGTCGCGCGGACGACGAGCCGACCACCCGCGTTGACGGTGGCTCCGACGACAGCGTCGTCGGGCCCCACCTCGACGGGAACGGGCTCGCCGGTGAGCATGGATGCGTCGACCGCGGACGTGCCGGACTCCACGACCCCGTCGGTGGCGATCTTCTCTCCCGGCCGCACGACGAACGCGTCACCGACGGCGAGCTGGGACACGGGGATGCGCACCTCGGAGCCATCACGGAGGACGGCGACATCCTTCGCGCCCATGTCCAGCAGGGCGCGCAGCGCAGCACCTGAGGACCGTTTGGCACGCGCCTCGAGATAGCGGCCGAGGACGATGAACGTCGTCACCGCGGCAGCGACCTCGAGGTAGATGTGCGCGCTACCGTCGTCGGCGCTCGGCAGGAGCGTGAACTCCATCTCCATGCCCGGCATCCCGGCGTGGGTGAAGAACAGCGACCACAGTGACCAGAGGTAGGCCGCGGTGACACCGACGGAGACCAGGGTGTCCATCGTGGCTGCGCCGTGCCGTGCGTTGGTCCAAGCCGCGCGGTGGAAGGGGAGGGCCCCCCAGACCACCACCGGTGAGGCGAGCGTCAGCGAGAGCCACTGCCAGTTGTCGACCTGGAGCAACGGCACCATCGACATCAGCACCACGGGCACGGTGAGCACCGCGGAGACGACGAGTCTCTGCCACCAGGCTGCCGTCTCCTCGTCGCGGTCCGAGGGCGTCTCGTCGTCGGCGCTGGTCGCCGGTGCGGCCGGCAGGGCGGCGCCGTACCCGGTCGCCTCGACGGTGGCGATCAGGTCGTCGGGGGTCACCGTCCCGAGGTAGCTGACCTTCGCCTTCTCGGTCGCGTAGTTGACCGTCGCGCTCACGCCGTCGAGCTTGTTGAGCTTCTTCTCGATCCGGTTGGCGCACGAGGAGCAGGTCATGCCACTGATCTCGAGCTCGACGGCGGAGGCGGCTGCGCCCTCGGCGTCGGGCGGTCGTGTCGTCATGTCCTGTCTCGCTCTCAGGCCGTTGGGTGTGGTTGTTCCTAGACGGCGAGCTTGTAGTCGCCGGCCTCGTCGAGCGCGGCGGTGACCGTGGCCTCGTCGAGGGGCGTGTCGCTGGTGACGGTGACCGTGGAGGTGCCCCCGGCGACGAGGTCGACGTTGACCTCACTCACGCCGTCGACGGACTCGAGCTCGCCGGTCACCGCGCCGGCGCAGTGACCGCAGGTCATCCCGGTCACGGAGTAGGTCTGGGTGGTCATCTTGGTGCTCCTTCGATGGTGGTGGGTCAGGACCGCACGAGGCGGGTGATCGCTGCTGATGCTTCGGTGATCTTCTCGTCAGCCTCTGCGCCGCCCACGCGCACCGCGTGGCTGACGCAGTGGCGCAGGTGCTCGTCGAGCAGGGACAGCGCCACGGTCTCCAGGGCCTTGGTGGCTGCGGAGACCTGGGTGAGGATGTCGATGCAGTAGGTGTCCTCCTCGACCATGCGCTGCAGGCCGCGTACCTGGCCCTCGATGCGCTTGAGCCGATTGAGGTGCGCCTGCTTCTCGGCGATGTAGCCCGGTGGCATGGTGTTCATGGGACGACCTCCTCGTAAACCCCTGGGGGGTATCGTCAGACTAATACCCACCGGGGGTATCGGTCAAGTGCTGGAAGGGTGGTGGACGTGAAGCGGAGGGTGGGTTGCGAGCCCTACTTCACCCCGCCGGACCTCGCTGCCCGGTGCGTCGCTCTGGTCGACGACCTGTGTGGGCTCGGGTCCTTCGACCTCGTCGTGGAGCCGAGTGCCGGGAAGGGTGCCTTCCTCCGGCTGCTGCCCGAGAGCACTCGGGTGGGCGTGGACATCGAGCCTCGCGTTCCCGATGTCGAACGGGCGGACTTCCTCGGCTGGCGACCCGTTTCGGGTTCGGGCCGGATCCTGACCGTGGGCAATCCGCCGTTCGGTCAGCGTGCGGCCCTCGCGATGTCGTTCCTCCACCACGCCTGCAGCTTCAGCGACACAGTCGCGTTCATCCTTCCGCGCAGCTTCAACAAGTACACCTTCCAGGATCGCGTTCACCCGTTGTTCCACCTCACCGGGAGCTTCGACTGCGACGACTTCCACGGTGAGGCGGGGAACAGACTCACCGTCAAGGCCGTCTTCCAGGTGTGGGAGCGGCGTGACCGACACCGCGCCCGGGTCGTGATGCCGGACGCACACCCCGACTTCGTGATGCGTCACCGGCACCTCTCCCGTTTGGCACCGGGTGAGCTCGAGCGCCTGCGCACGGAGTTCGCCTTCACCGTCCCGCAGGTGGGTGTCGACTTCCGTCCGCGCGACGTCGCCACCGTCACCAGGGGTAGCCACTGGTTCATCAACCCGCTCGTGCACGGTGTGCGGGAGCGCTTCGAGAGGCTGGACTTCGGGTTCCTCGACGGGATGAACACCGCCCACAGGTCCCTGTCGAGGAGGGACATCGTCACCGCCTACACCGCACTCACCGGCGACGTCCGGAATCCGTGACGCTGCTCAGGGCGTGAGAAGGTCCTGCATGGTGGCGATCTCCTCCTGCTGGGCAGCGATGATCTCCTCCGCGAGAGCGACCGCCTTGTCGTGCTGGCCGTCTTCGACCTCCACCTCGGCCATCTCGACAGCCCCCTCGTGGTGCTCGATCATCATCTGCAGCCACATGTCCTGGAATTCCGCGTCCGGGGCTTCCTCGAGGGCGGCCATGTCGTCGGCACTCATCATCCCCGGCATGTCGGTGTCCATGTCCCCGCCGTCACCGTGCGCGTTGGCGTGGTCGCGGCTGGTCTCGGGGACCGGCTCGTCCCACTCCTCCAGCCAGTCGGCCATCGTCTCGATCTCGGGCGCCTGAGCCGCCCGGATCTCCTCGGTGAGCTCGGCGACCTCCGGGTCCAGGTCGCGGTCCATAGTCAGGTCGACCATCTCCAGGGCCTGCGCGTGGTGCTGGATCATGTCGGTGGCGAAGTCGACGTCGACGTCGTTGAAGCCTTTCCCGGAGGCGGACTCCGAGTCCGCGCACCCGGTGAGCGCCAGGACGAGTGCGACGCTGCCGGTCGCCAGGGCGTGCTGGAAGCGCAAGGGGTGCTCCTTCGTTGGGGTGCGTGCCGCGAGGTGGGCGACATCGCCGCGGAGTGTAGCCCGGGATCGTGTCCCGCCCGAGTCACCTCACGCGGTGCCGGTGCGCCGGAAGGGGTGGCTGTCGTCGTAGTCGAGCCGCTTGACCATGTGCACGACGGCACCGATCTTCGGTTCGCTGACGAAGTTGAGGTTGTCCACGAGCGCCCGCATCAGGGTGAGGCCTCGGCCGCTCTCCGCGTCGATGTCCTCCTGGTCACGGACTCCCGAGGCGTCGAAGCCCTCGCCGCGGTCGAGCACCGTGATCGCGCACCGGTCCGCCGCGAGCTCGATGCTCACTTCATACCCTTCGCTGTCGACGGCGTGCTGGATGACGTTCGCACACGCCTCCGAGATGGCGAGCTCGACGTCGTGGATGCTGTCCGCGGCTACCCCGAACGAGCGGAGGATCTGCGCCGCGAGCCGACGGATGACCGGGACGCTGTGGCTCTGTCGAGGGAGCGAGACGGTCATCTCGAGACGGGGGGAGGGGTCGGCCTGCTGGTGGGTGCCGGCCGGTGGCCAGGTATAGGTGCTGCCCCCGACGTCCCCGGACACCTCCGCCAGGAAGATCTGGAGGCGGTCGGCCGGGTCCCCGAGCGAGATGTGCTCGTCATGGACCACCGTGGCCCGCCCGTTGACGCGCGCGGCGAACCGCCCGGCGATGGCCTCGGTGACCCTCGAGAGCGTGGGGATCTGGGCGATGGCCCTCCCGAACGGGCTGCGGTGAATCGAGATCTCGATGTGGTCGTCCCCGAGGTGCACCGTCTCCGAGGCGCCACCAAGGGCGTCGTGGAGGCGGGTGAACAGGTCGACCGCGTCCTTCGGAGTCTGCACCGCGTCGTGGACGAACGCCGCGTCCGCGAGGAGTGCACCGGCGGCGGCGGCGACCTGGTCCGGGCCGGCCACCGGGTGCGACTCGGCAGCGGCGGCAAGGGCGATGGCAGCGGCAGCGGGCCCGCTCTCGACGGGGTCGAGGTCAACCAGGGAGACGGGGTCGGGGTCGAAGTTCAAGGGCACCTCACGGGGAACGCTCAGCGTCACCGGTCTCGGGTCGACCGCGGTGGCGAGCAGGGTGTTCCGCTCGGCCGCGGCGACGTGGCGGAACACGGAGTCGTGCAGGGCGGCTGCATCGGGGGCGAGTGGGATGAGGGACAGCCGGGCGTGGACGCAGGTCCAGTCGAGGTGCGCGAGGAGAGGTCCGTCGTGGTCCGTCGAGACCGTGTCGAGGGCACCCCTCACGGCGTCGAGCGCAGCCGGTACGACGGAGTCGTCGCTGGTGTGGCGGAGGAGATGGTCCTCCACCGCTCGCACCGCGCCCTCACGCGCGGGGTCGCGTCGTACGTCGAGTAGCCAGTCCACGTCTCTGGAACCTCTTCTCGCAGGCGGGGACCGGCGATCTGCCGGCCCTCGGCTGACCTATACCCAGCAGCTCTCGGGCGCACACCGGAACCTGCGTCACATGGGGGATCGGGTCACTGTGCGTCGCCGGTACGCACCAGGCCGAGCTCGTAGGCCGCGATCGCGGCCTGGGTCCGGTCGCGCAGACCGAGCTTGCGGAGGATGGCCGCGACGTGGGTCTTGACGGTGCCCTCGCTGACGAAGAGGGTCGCGCCGATCTCCGCATGCGAGTGCCCGCGCGGGATCTCGCGGAGCACGTCCGCCTCTCGCCCCGTCAGCCG
>Ga0299913_10004164_pt1 | contig 12063 bp, 8 predicted proteins | sample RVTome_9_FD_201360 | JGI IMG/M metagenome (GOLD analysis project Ga0299913, IMG submission 201360) | Soil microbial communities from uranium-contaminated site in the Upper Colorado River Basin, Wyoming, United States - RVT155D38 (version 2) ... | reverse complement strand
TTCGCCCAGATCCGGCCGTCGTACCAGTAGGCGGACCAGTAGTTCGTGATGTCGTCGCCGGTGCCCATGTAGTACGCGACCTCGGTCGGGAGTTGCGGCGTCGACAGATCGATGACGCTCATCCCACCCGCGTACCAAGAGGCGACGAGGTTGTAGGTACCGGGGACGAAGTTGAAGAGGTGAGCCGAGCACCACGTGTCCCGGTCGTAGTTGGAGGAACCGACCGGAAGGGGCCCGCGTTGGGGACCGATGTGGCCCATCAGGACCGGAAGGTTGCGAACGGTCCAGTCGTACACCCATATCGATCCCGTCGGCCCGCCGACGCAGTCGTTGCCGGCGACCGCTTCGTCGCCGATGACCATGTAGGCGCCGTCGTGGGTGAACTCGACCGAGTGTGGGAACTGAGCCGGCACGGGGATGTGGCCGATCGTCGAGGGGGCCGCGGGGTCGCTGACGTCCCAGACCTGACCCTCACCTGCACCGACGCAAACCGCGAGCTTCTCCTCTTTCGTCACGTAGAAGGTGAGGTCGTGGCAACCGGCCTCCTGCGGCGCGAACGTTCCGATCACCTTCGGCTTCATGGGGTCGCTCACGTCGATGATCTGCTCGTCACCCCCGCCGTTAGCGAGACCACCCGGGCTGGCGTAAACGATGTCCTTGCCGGGATAGACGGTGACGGTGTGGGTGCCGCCGGGGAGGTCGTCCACCGATCCGAGGAGCTTGGGCTTCCTCGGGTTCTTCACGTCGACCAACCGGATCCCGGTCGAGCTCGTCGAACCGCACTGGGTCGAGTGGTAACCGATCACGAGGAGCCCGGGCTGCACGACCGCGACGTCGTTCTGACCACCGGGGCAATGGAAGAAGCCGACCTTCTTAGGCCCGCTCCGCTTGTTCTCGATGATGTGGATGCCGCCGTTCTCGCCCTGCTGCATCGCGTACACGTACTTGCCCGAGAACGCGATGTCGGTGCCGGCCTGGAAGAAGCGATCGCTGCCCTCTCCCTTGTTGATGTAGGGGAAGGACTCGACCAGCTTCACGTTGTCGCTCTTGTCGGCCTCGCGCTTGTCCGCGTGGGATGGAGCACCGAGGAGCCCGACCATCACCAGGCCCGCGAGGGCCGCAGCTAGGTGTCTCTTGTCCATGTCGGGACGATTCGCCGCCTCCCGGCGCCCTCCTGCCGCGTACCCGGCCGGCCCGGGGGGTCCAGGCCTTCTCTGCGCGAGATGGCGTGTCTTAGCGACCGCGTCCGCGCGGGGATGGATCCGCTCTCGCGCCGCTAGGAGGCGGGTTTGCGGCGGCTCGTCCGTCTCTTAGCGGAGCGAGCTCGCGTGGTGGCACCCACCAGCGCGGCCAGCACGCGCAGGTCCTTCTTGAAGGTCCGGTACATCAGGGGCTTCAACGTCGTCATGCCGAGTGCTCCCAGCGCGCCGACCGGCGGGTTCAGCTGCTCGCGCCAGAAGATGTGCGTGCGATCGTCGTCGAGCGGCGTGAGGAAGATCTCGCCTCGTCCACCGACCCAGCCGAGGTGCTCGATCGCGAGACGATGGTTGGGCTCCCATCCGACCACCCGCACCTTGTCGCGCGTGGTGATGCCTCCCAGACTCACCGTGGCCTCGGCCTCGACCCCGATCCCCTCGCGGTGCTCGGAGACGACCGTGATGTCGCTCATCTCGAGCATCCAGTCCGGCTGCCGTTCCCAGTCCGTGATCAGCTCCCACACGACCTCGGTCGGGCCCTCCACGGTCTCCGACATCTCGAGAAGGATCGGCCACCCGCGTCGCATCACCATCGTTCCGAACGCTGACTGCGCGGCTGGTTGCTTAAGAAGCAACGCCACGCGCACTCGGCGGGGGGCGGGGGGTTCACGAGGTCAGTTTGCGTCTCAGGACGTCGTTCACGATCCCGGGGTTGGCCTGGCCCTTCGTCTTCTTCATGACCTGGCCGACGAGGAACCCGATCGGGCCGAGGTTGCCTCGCCTCACCTTGTCGGCGACGTCGGGGTTCTCCGCGATCGCCTCGTCCACCGCGGCCTCGATCTCCCCGGTGTCCGAGACCTGCTTGAGTCCCTGCTCGTCGGCGATCGCGGCGGGGTCCTTGCCGGTCTCGAACATCGCGGCCAGCACGGTCTTGGCCTGTTTGCCCGAGATATCGCCGCCGTCCACGAGCTTCACGAGGGCCGCGAGCTGAGCGGGAGCCACCTTGGAGTCCTGGAGCTCGATCCCCACCTCGTTCAGGAGTCCGAAGAGATCGGCGAGCACCCAGTTGGCGATCTTCTTCGCGTCTCCGCCGTAAGCCTTCGCAGCATCCTCGAACCATCCTGCCGTCTTGTACGACGCGGTCAGTACCTCGACGTCGGACTCCGGCAATCCGTGATCTGACGAGAAACGAGCTCGGCGTTGCGCCGGGGTCTCCGGCAACGAGGCCCGGATCCTGTCGACCCAGTCCGTTGCGGGCTCCAGCGGAACGAGGTCCGGTTCGGGGAAGTAGCGGTAGTCGAACGCGTATTCCTTCGTGCGCAACGACGACGTCGTCCCGGCCTTCTCGTCGAAGTGACGCGTTTCCTGGATGAGGGTCTCGTTCGCGTCGAGGGCCGCCCTCTGCCGCCTCTCCTCGTACTCGAGGGCGCGGCCGACGGAGCGGATCGAGTTCATGTTCTTGACCTCGACCTTCGTCCCATGCTCGGTCTCGCCGCGCCGTCGTACGGACACGTTTGCGTCGACGCGCATCGAGCCCTCCTCCATCCGCACGTCGGACACCTCGAGCGATTCGATCAGAGCCCGAAGCTCGGTGACGAAGGCACGCGCCTGTTCGGCCGACTTGATGTCGGGCTCGGTCACGATCTCGACCAGCGGAGTGCCCGCACGGTTGAAGTCCTCGAGTGAGTAATCCGAGTCCGCGATGCGGCCCGACCCGCCCGCGTGTATGGACTTGCCGGTGTCCTCCTCGAGGTGAACGCGCGTGATGCCGACCCGGTGGCCGCCGATCTCGAGGAAGCCCCGCACACACAAGGGCGAGTCGTACTGGGAGATCTGGTAGTTCTTCGGCATGTCGGGATAGAAGTAGTTCTTGCGGTGGAAGATCGAGTGCTCCGCGATCTCGCAGTTGAGGGCGAGACCGATCTTCATCGTGTGCTCGACCGCCCTCTCGTTGGGCACCGGCAAGGTGCCGGGGTGACCGAGACAGACGGAGCAGACGCGCGTGTTGGGCTCCCCGGCGAACGCCACCGCGCACCCGCAGAACATCTTCGAGGCGGTCGCCAGCTCGACGTGGATCTCGAGCCCCACCGTCGTCTCGTACATGTCCTCCGCGATCGTGTCCGTCACAACGGCGCCCTCTCACTGAACCCGAGGTCCTGCTCGAAGGCGTAGGCCGCTCGCAGCACGGTGGCCTCGTCCAGCGACGGGCCCGCTAGCTGGAGCCCGACCGGCAGACCGTCGTCGGCCGACAGGCCGCACGGGATGCTTATCGCGGGCGTACCCGAGAGGTTGAGCGGCACTGTGAAGATGTCGTTCAGGTACATCTCCAACGGGTCCTGGGTCTTCTCGCCGATCTTGAACGCGGTCGAGGGCGACGTTGGGGTCACGATCAGGTCAACGGAGCCGAACACGCCCTCGAGCTCGCGGGATATGAGGGTCCGCACCTTCTGCGCCTTGCCGTAGTAGGCGTCGTAGTAACCCGCCGACAGCGCGTAGGTACCCAGCATCACGCGCCGCTTCACCTCGGGACCGAATCCCTGGGCCCTCGTGCGCGACGTCATCTGCACGATGTCGTCGCCGTCCACCCGTGCCCCGTAGCGGACGCCGTCGTAGCGCGCCAGGTTGGAGGAGCACTCGGCCGGTGCGATCAGGTAATAGGCCGAGATCCCATGCTCGAAGCTCGGGAGCGATACCTCTTCTATGCGAGCGCCGAGCTTCTCGAGCCGCGTGAGCGATTCCTCGAACAGCGTCTGTACGCCCGGCTGCGATCCCTCGCGGAACTCCCGCACGACCCCGATGCGCATCCCCTCGATCCCCCGGTCGATGCCCTCGAGCACGTTCGGCACCTCTTCCTTGAGACACGTCGAATCCAAGGGGTCGCCCCCGGCGGCGACCAGGAAGAGGGCCGCGGCGTCGCGCACGCTGCGCGTGATCGGTCCGGCCTGATCGAGAGAGGAGGCGAACGCGATCATCCCGGAGCGGCTCGTGCGCCCGTAGGTGGGCTTGAACCCGACGAGACCGCACAGCGAGGCGGGCTGCCGCACCGAGCCGCCGGTATCCGTACCCCAGGCCCACGGCGCGCCTCCGGCTGCGACCAGCGCGGTCGAACCACCGCTCGAACCGCCCGGAACGCGCTCGAGATCCCACGGGTTGCGCGACGGTCCGTAGCCCGAGTTCTCGGTCGACGACCCCATCGCGAACTCGTCCATGTTGAGCTTCCCGAGCATCGGCATCCCGGCCCCCGAGCACCTCGCCACGACCGTGGCGTCGTAAGGGGGCAGGTAGTTGTCGAGGATCTTGGAGCCGCTCGTCGAGCGCACTCCCCTGGTGACGAAGACGTCCTTGTACGCGATGGGGACCCCGTCGAAGGCAGAGAGAGCGTCCCCGCGAGCCCGACGCTCGTCCGCGGCCCCCGCCTCAACGAGGGCTCGGTCGAAGGTGGGGGTCAGGTACGCGGCGATGCTGTCGTCGACGGCTCGGGACCGGTCGATCAGTGCTTGGGTCACCTCGACCGAGGTGACGTTTCCTGCGACCAGCTCGCCGGCGAGCTCGGTCGCAGAGGCCCACACGAGATCAGGCATCTTCGATGATCCTGGGGACCTTGAAGCGTCCGTCGGCGGCCTCGGGCGCGTTGGCAAGCGCCTCGTCCTGATCGAGCGAGTCTCGAACCTCGTCCGGACGGAGCACGTTGGTCAGCTTCAAGGCGTGCGAGGTGGGTTCGATGTCTTCCAGGTCGAGCGCCTGGATCCGCTCGGCATGTTCGAGGATGTGGGTGAGCTCGTGGGCCATCCGCTCACGTTCCTCATCGGATAGGTCCAGCCGGGCGAGGCGCGCGACATGGTCGACCTGGGCTCTGTCTATCGGCATCGCGAGGCAGTGTAGTAGTAGCTTTTCAGCTCTATGGCCTTCCCGCGCAAGCTCCTCGCGGACCACGAGAAGATGGTCTTCGAGCTACGTCCGCACTGGATCTCGGTACTGCCGAGCGCGCTGTGGACGCTGGCGTTCCTGCTGGGATTGTTCCTCGGCTACCGCGCCATGGATGAGATCTTCTCCAAGGAATCTCAAGTGGAGACGGGCAAGAGCATCGTGGGGGGCGTGCTCACGCTCGCCTGGATCGTCCTCGCGATCGTCCCCTTCCTGCGCTGGTACTTCACGATGTTCGTGCTCACGTCGGATCGCCTCATCACGCGTCAGGGGATCATCGCGAAGCACAGCAAGGAGATCCCCCTCGAGCGCATCAACGACGTGGCCTTCAGCCAGACGGTCATCGAGCGCGTGCTCGGCGCGGGCGACCTGTTGGTCGAGTCTGCCGGCGAGAGGGGTCAGACCCGTATCGACAACGTGCGCAAGCCCGAGCAGGTCCAACTGATGATCTACAAGGAAACCGAAGGCAACAGCGAGCGCATGATGGCGCCGCGCTCCGCCGGCACGGGAGGAGCGGGACTTGCCGCGGATTCCCCCCTGGCAAAGCTCGAGGCTCTCGCGCGCCTACGCGAGCAGGGAGCGATCAGCGATGCCGACTACGAGGCCAAGAAGCAGAAGCTGTTGGAGCAGATCTAGGCCTCTTGCCGGCGCTCGGTATACACCGACCTGACGACAACCGACATCGACCCCGCAACCGAGGCCGAGTAGCCCCTTCTTTTCGCGGTAGACGTCCTTAGAGCGCGCTCAACGCGAAAAGAAGGCTTTCTTTGCGCTGCCGACGTTCTCTGGCTACATCCAGAGCGCAAAGAAGAGCGCGGCCCACCTTCTTTGCGCGAGATCCGCGCTCTAACCACATTTCTCGCGCAAAGAATGCCCGTTACCGAAGGTTGCGGTCCTCGTTGACGTCGATGCCGCCGTGGATCTCCCACGGCAGTTCCCGAGCCTCACCGGAATCGTCGACGAGGAAGCCGCGCACTCCATCGCTCACGACCCAGGCAGACGCGTCGAGCGTGCCCCACGTGACGGTCCCGTCCTCATTCGGCATGGCCGAGAGGCCCGCCGCCGGGGTGAGAGTCATGTCGTCGAAGCCGGCCCAGGGCAGGTCGCTGAGATCGGCGATGGTCCTGTACTCCATGGATCCCGAAGAACCGATCAACTCCCCCAGTTCAACCGTCATCGGGCCCTCCGCGTCGTCACAGCACACCCGGATCACGGTGATCGTTCCGCCGATATCCGCCGGAGCAACCGCCGTGTACCGGGCGCCCTCCTGTGGTCTCTGGATGGCTTCCGCGCCGTCTCCCTCTGGATCGATCTCGACGACACTCCCCGGAGACTTCCCGGTGGTGAGGCCGTAGAGGAACGTTGAGCCTGCATCCCAGGCGAGTTGGCTCAGCTGCACGGGCTCGCCGTCGACGTCCTCGATGGTCAACACGTTCGGGCCGTCCGAGAACAGGGTCCCCACGACCACCGTCGGCACCGATGCACTCGTTCCCAGCCACGCTTGCTCGTCGGGCGAGCCGGCCGCCGGGCGGTAGCCGTCGACGAGCTCTTGTTCCTCCAAGGTCGAGAGGTCTATGTGCACGAGCTTCGGAGTTCCCCCTTCGAAGCCGCGCTCGAAGATCACGGCCCCCGATCCCGTCCCGTCGAGCGAGTCGATCAGAACCGGGAACGCCTCCTCGTTGGGCGTCTGGGTGAGGGCGCCGATCGTGCCGTCCGCGTAGGCGGCCCAGATATCGCCGTCCTTACCGAACACCATGACGACGTCGCCGCGCTCGGCGGCCTCATCCTCGACGACCGGAGGCACCGGCGGAGCCGTCTCGCCGCGTGAGAGGTAGATGACCTCGTTCCGATAGCGGATCGTGATCCACACGCCGTTGGCGTCGGCGACGAGGTCGCTGGGCTCCCCGCGCAGGATGTCGGAGATGCCGATGACCTCCAGATCGTGCGAGAGCTCGTATACGCGCGCTCGCTGGTCGCCATCGGCCCAGCCCGCGAGTGCCCACACGGTTTCCGGACCGACCGCGAGGTCCGCGTAGTCGCCGTCGATCTCCAGGTTGCGCCGCTCGCTCGTCTCGAGATCGACGGTCACGATGCGGCCGCTGCCCGAGACCCACAGGCTGTTGCCCACGATGGTCATGTCACCGAACTCACTGGAGGGAAGTCCCTCGTAGTAGTCGCTAGGCCGGTCGTCGTTCACGCCCTCGTCTGCATTGACCTGCCGCGCGTAACCCCGTCCGGAGTCGAGGATCCAGGCTTCGTCGGCGTCGGTGGCAACGTCGGTCGGGAAGAACCCCGGTTCCGAGCACCCGACCTCACGGGGAGTCGTCAGTTCCCAGACGCACCCGTCAAGGTCGACCGCCCAGGCCGCGCCTTCGGCATCTCCGCCGACGGCGAGATCTAGGAGCTGGGAGCCGCCCGCGTTCTCGACAAAGTTCCCGTCATCGACGATCTCGGGCATAGCCTCGTTGATCCGCAGGTAGTTCCCGGCCTCACCCGACACCCAGACGTTCTCGGCCCCCACGACGATCTCGTTCGCCCCGGGCAAGTCGATCTTCTCGACGTCACCCGTGTTCAGGTCGATACGGCTCACCGAGCCGCCCTCGCGGCTCGCGATCCAGAGGCGGAAGTCCTTCCCCGCTCCGATCGCCAGCGGCTCCTCCCCCACCTCGAAGCGGGTGAGGATGTCGAGCGCTGCGACCTCCATCGGGCCCGGCTCCACCTCGTCCCTCACCAAAGGTTCGGCGGACGCGAAGAAGAGGGCCGCGGCGACCGCGGCCCCCGCCAGCGCTACCCCGCCGGAGAGCTGCCACACGAACCGTCGTTTGCGGCGCGCCGCGAACTCCTCTCGCGCGGCTACGGCGTTGCGCGGCAAGTAGGAGTCGCCGGCTCCCTTCAACGACTCGCTCAGCAAGCGATCGAGATCGTTCATGCGTCACCTCCATGGAGCGCGGGCCCGAGCGTCTTGCCCAGACGCGCGCGCGCCTTGTGCAGCTGCGATTTCACGGTCCCCACCGAGCAGTCGAGGATCTCGGCGATGTCGCTCTCGGGCAGGTCCTCGAAGTACCGGAGGACGACGCAGGCCCGCTGTCGTTCCGGCAACGTGAGAACCGCGTCCCACACCTCCCTGCGAACCTCGTGTCGCTCCGGATCCCAGGCCGGTTCCGGCCGTTCCGCCCGCGACTGCAGCACCGTGCTCGCCCGGCGTTCCACGACCAGCCGCCGGATCTTCGAACGACACACGTTGATCACCGCCCTGCGCAGATACAGGTCGGCCCGGTCGAGATCGCGGATCCGGCGCCAGCCCGAGAAGGTCTTGAGCATGGCGTCCATCACCGCTTCCTCGGCGAGAGATTCATCGCCGAGGATCACGTAGGCGAGGCGGCACATCGGGACGTAGTGGGCGTCGAAGAGCATCTCGACGCGCTCGTCCCCTCGAGCGCTGACGTCCTCCAGCCGGACCTCGCTTCCGATCATCTCGCCGCACAAGACGTGCGGGGGCAGCCGAAGGTTGCCCGCCCTAACTAGACCGCAGAGGCTCGGGGCTCCGCCAGGATGTCCACCTCTGTTTTGGGGTCACCCGGTGACCTCGATCGTGGAGATCTGGGTTATTCGTTCGCGTCCTTGATGACGAGGACCTCGTCGAGGGCGTCGAGGAAGAGGTCCAGGAGCTCGGGGTCGAAATGGGAGCCCCGGCCCTCCTTCAAGATCTCGACCGACTGACCCAGCGTGAAGGCCTTCCGGTAGACCCTGTCGGTCGAGATCGCGTCGAAGACGTCGGCGACCGCCGCGATGCGCCCCTCCAGGGGGATCTCGTCCTTGGTCAGGCCGTTCGGATAGCCCGTTCCATCGCATTTCTCGTGGTGGGTGATCGCGATCTCGGCGGCCATCTCCAGCAGAGGCCACTTCGAACCGGACAGGATGCGATGCCCGATCTCTGCGTGCCTCTTCATGATCTCGTACTCCTCGGGCGTGAGCTTGCCGGGCTTCAGGAGGATGTTGTCCGGGATCCCGATCTTGCCGACGTCGTGCATTATCGAGGCCACCCGGAAGAGCTCGGCTTGCTGCTCGTCCATCCCCGCCTTCTGCGCGAGCAACGCGCAGTAGCGGCTCATCCGCTGGATGTGTCGAGCCGTTTCGTCGTCGCGGTACTCCGCGGCGATCGACAGCCGGGACACCGTCTCCGTCTGAGAGGCCTGAAGGTCGCTCCGCGCCTGTTCCAACTCCTGCACCGCCGTCCACAGCTCCGAGGTGCGCTCGCGGACCATCGCTTCGAGCTTCTCCCGATGGAGGCGGTTCTCGATCTCGAGGGAACGACGGCGCAGAGCGTTCGAGACGCTGATCAGTATCTCGTTGGCCTCGAACGGCTTGATGACGTAGCCGTAGGCACCGATCTCCAGCGCGTGGTTGGCGAGATCCGTGTCGTCCTCGCCGGTGACCATGATCGTGGCGATGTCGGCATCCTCGGCCACGAGGCCCTCGATGAGGTCCAGACCCGACTCGCCGGGCATGTTCATGTCGGTCAACACCACCGAGAATCCACCCGAGGCGACAGCAGAGCGAGCCTCGTCCGAGTCCGCGGCCTCGCTGCAGCTGTAGCCGCCGCGTTCCAAGATACGTACCAACAGCCGTCGAACGGGGGCCTCGTCGTCGACGACGAGCAGCCGGTCGACGTGCTGATGTGTCTCGGTCTCGAGTGCCACGACGGCGACGATACCCATCGAGGGGCGGGCGCAGTGACGAGCGGCGTTATGGAGCGGTAAGGACCTCCTCGATGCGCTCGAGAAGGGCCTCCGCGCTGAACGGTTTCTGGAGCAGGATCTCGCCTTCTTGGAGGATCCCTCGCTCGGCGATGATCTCGTGCGTGTACCCGGACATGTAGATCGTGAGCGGTTTCCGGCCCTCCGCCTCGAGCATCTCAACGAGATCGCGACCCGACCCGCCCGGCATCACGACGTCGGTCAGAAGGACGTCGACCTCACGCTCCCGCAACACGGCGAGCGCGCCTGCCACCGAGTCCTCCTTCAGGACCTCGTAGCCCGCTCGGGACAGGATCCGAGCGATCATGTCGCGCACGGCATCCTCGTCTTCCACCACGAGGATGGTGCGCTCCTGCCCCCCGGCCCGAGGGGCCGTGGTGGACGGGCCGGGCCGGGGGGCGACCACCTCTGTCTCGGCCTCGGGGATGTGCACGTGCACCGTCGTACCCAGGCCGACCTTCGACTCCACCCACACCCGCCCTCCCCAACCGGTCACGATCCCGTACACCATGGCGAGTCCCAGGCCCGTGCCCCGCCCGCGGGTCTTCGTCGTGAAGAACGGCTCGAAGGCGTGCTCGAGCACCTCCGGAGCCATCCCTTCACCGTCGTCCGACACCGTGAGATGGACGTGGGACGCGACGCGTTTGGTCGTAACCGCGATCCGTCCTCCGGTGGGCATCGCGTCGCGCGCGTTCACAACCAGGTTCATCAGGATCTGCTCGAGTTGGCCGACGTCGATGTGCGCGGCGAGCTCTGACTCGTCTAGGTCGAAGTCGATCCTCACGTCCTCGCCGAGAGTTCGCTGCAGCAGGCCGCTCATCTCCCGCATGATCACGTTCACATCGACCACTTGAGGGGCGGCGACCTCCTTCCTGGAGAAGGTCAGGAGCTGCCGCACGAGGACCGCCGCGCGCTCGCTCGCACGCCGGATCTCCGCGATGTCGGCCTTCTTCGGATCGCCGTCCGGCATGTCCTCGTCCACGAACGCTGAGTAATTCATGATCACCGATAGAAGGTTGTTGAAGTCGTGCGCGATGCCACCGGCCAAACGCCCGACCGCCTCCATCTTCTGCGCCTGCGTCAGCTGCTGCTCCAGGAGCTCGCGTTGCTCCTCTCCCTGGACGCGGTCGGTGATGTCGACGACCTGTGTGACGAAGTGCAAGGGCTCGCCCTCGTGGTCCTTGATCAAGGCTCCATGAACGTCGGCCCAGATCGTCTCGCCTTCGGCGTTCAGATACCTCTTGGTGAACGCCAGATGATCCCCGTGACCCGCGAGGGCCCGGGCCAACTGATCCTCGCTCAGTCCAACGTCGTCGGGATGGGTGAAGTTCGCGAAGGGTCTGCCGATGATCTCATCGCGCGGATAACCGAGCATGTCGCAGATCGCCTGGTTCACCTCGAGCCAGCGACCGTCCGGGGCGACCAGGACCATCCCCGTCGCCGACGACTCGAAGGCGCTGCGGAAGCGAGCCTCGCTGGCTCGGACCTCCCGCTCCATGCGTTTGCGCTCGGAGATGTCGACGGCCACTCCGATGACCCCGGTCACCTCACCGTCCTCCTCGAGGACCGAGGTCGTCACGTGATACAGGCTCGAACCTCCGTCCTTCTTCCGAAGGAGCCACTCGCTTGCCACTCGACCGCGGTTGACCAAGGCTTCGAACCGGTCGCGGGCCACGTCTCGGTCGCTGGAGGGCACCAAGAGCTCGACGATGTTCCGTCCCAGGGCCTCCTCGACGCTGAACCCACTCGCCTGGACCGCGGCCTCGTTCCAGTAGGAGATGTGCCCCTCACGATCGGCCACCACGATCGGCGTGCCGACCTCCTGAAGCAGACGAGATTGGAAGGAGATGTGGCGTTGACCCTCGTCGCGGATCAGCGCGGCAGAGAGGACGTTCGCCGCGGCGCGAAGGAAGTTGACGTCGTCGGGCGTGAAGAGGCGCTTGATCGTGGAATGGACCACGAGCGCGCCCCAGGGCCCGTCCGCGCCGCGGATTACGGCACTCATCGCGCTCACGACACCGTGTTGCCGGATCAGCTCCCGGGTCTCGAACCGGGTTTCAGTCTCACTGTCGTCGAGCACCACGGGTTCGGACTGCAGGAGGGTGTAGCCGGCCAAGCTCCTCAGCCCCGCCGGGATCGTGGTCACGCCGGCGACGTCGTCCTCCCATCCAACGCTGGCGATAACC
>Ga0299913_10004163_pt1 | contig 12063 bp, 9 predicted proteins | sample RVTome_9_FD_201360 | JGI IMG/M metagenome (GOLD analysis project Ga0299913, IMG submission 201360) | Soil microbial communities from uranium-contaminated site in the Upper Colorado River Basin, Wyoming, United States - RVT155D38 (version 2) ... | reverse complement strand
ACACCTGGGGCGGTTCCCCACCGAAGCTCCCTGGGTCGTGGTAGGCCCCGGAGAGAACGCCGGGGTCGTCGACCTCGGTGACGGCTGGTTGGCCGCGCTGCGAATCGAGAGTCACAACCATCCATCATTCGTCGAGCCCTATCAGGGAGCAGCCACAGGCGTCGGTGGCATCCTCCGCGACGTGTTCACCATGGGGGCGCGACCCATCGCCCTCTGGGATCAAATCAGGTTCGGGCCTCTCGACGAGCCCAAGAACCGGTATCTGTTCAAAGGCGTGGTGTCCGGGATCGCCGGCTACGGAAACGCGGTGGGTGTCCCCACCGTGGGTGGCGAGATCGCGTTCGATGATTGCTATACGGGGAATCCCCTGGTCAACGTGATGTGCCTCGGGCTGATGCGTCGTGATCAGCTGGTGCTGGGAACCGCGGGAGAACCCGGATCGGTGGCGATCCTCCTGGGCAAGGCCACGGGTCGGGACGGGATTGGAGGCGCCAGCGTGCTCGCTTCGGCTTCCTTCGACGACGAATCCGGAGAGAAACGTCCCTCGGTGCAGGTGGGTGACCCCTTTGCGGAGAAGAAGCTGATCGAGGCCTGTCTCGAGCTCTACGAACGTGGTCTCGTCGTCGGTGTCCAGGACCTGGGCGCGGCCGGGTTGTCCTGCGCCACGTCGGAACCGGCAGGCCGCGCCGGGGTTGGGATGAATGTCGATCTCGATGCGGTGCACACCAGGGAGATGGAGATGACCGCCCCCGAGCTGTTGATGTCGGAGTCACAGGAGCGGATGATGGCGTTCGTCGTGCCCACCAAGGTCGAAGCAGTCCTCGCCGTGGCCGACAGGTGGGAGATCGACTCGGCGGTGGTCGGTGAGGTCACAGCCGGGAACACGCTCAGGATTCGACACCATGGCGCCGTCGTCGCCGAGGTGCCGGCGGCATCGCTGGCGGACGATGCTCCGCTCTATGACCGTGCGGCGTCTCGCCCCGACTGGCTCGACGAGTTACAGGCGCAATCAGCAGAGGGGCCTGTCACCGAGATCGCCGACACCCTCCTCCGACTCCTCGGTGATCCGGCAGTGGGGTCTTCGGCGTGGGTCCACACCCAGTACGACCACATGCTCTTCCTGAACACGGTGGTTGGCCCGGGGTCGGATGGAAACCTGCTCCGCATCAAAGGCACCGACAAGGCACTCGCGGTTTCGACCGATGGCAACGGCAAGCTCTGTTATCTCGATCCTCGCGGCGGGTCGGCCCGTCTCGTCTACGAAGCCGCCCTCAACGTAGCCGTGACCGGGGCTCGGCCCCTGGCCGTGGTGGACAACCTGAACTTCGGTAACCCCGAGAAACCCGAGGTGATGTGGCAGTTCAAAGAGTCGGTGGAGGGAATTTCGCAGGCATGCGAGGCGCTGGGCATCCCCGTGGTTGGTGGCAACGTGTCCTTCTACAACGAGACCGACGGTGTTGACATCCACCCCACTCCAGTGGTCGGTCTCCTCGGTCTCGCCGACCCGATGCCTGCGGTCCCGCCGAGATTGAGTCGGGCGACAGAGGGCATGGAGATCTGGGAGATCGGCCCCGTGGCCACCGCCAATCTCGCCGGTTCCACGGTGCAACGCCTCCGCGGGCCTCTCCAGGGACTGCCGACCGCGCCGGATGCCGAGGTCGCAACGAGAGTCATCGAGCTCGCAGCCGAGCTTGCCCACGCGGCTTCCGTGCTTCACGACATGTCCGACGGTGGGCTGGCGGTCGCCCTCGCCGAGATCTGCATCGCCTCAGGGCTTGGCGCCACGGTGGATACCCAGCATCCATTCTCCGAAGATCCCCACCGCCTTCTCGTGGTCGCCGAGCCTGGCACTCTCGAGCTGCCGGCCGACATCTCCCGTCGCATCGGCACGATCGGCGGCGAGGACATCGTGATCAACGGAGCGGCAGCCCCCCTGAACCTCTGCTCCGACACCTGGCACCACGCCCTGCAACGGGCCCTCGCCTAACGCGTTCCTAATGCTGTGGCTCCCATATTTGGGAGTTTGAGCGTCTCATTGGGGCGAACCCGGTCGAGCCGATAGCATCGCCGGGTGCCCGGAACCATTGGAATCCTCACCGCAGGCGGTGACAGCCCGGGTTTGAACGCAGCCATCAGGGCGGTGGGAAAGGCGGCGCAACGGGCCCATGGCATGAAAGTCCTCGGGTTCAAAGACGGGTTCCTCGGTCTGATGCAAAACCGCTATGAGCGTCTCGACTCTGACGACCTATCCGGGATTCTCACCCGAGGCGGGACCGTTCTCGGCACATCGCGGGTCAAAGTCGACAAAGTCGACGTCGAGGATGGCAAGCGAGTCGACGGCCGTGAGGCGATGAGAAAGGTGGTCGAAGACCATGAGCTCGACGCCCTGGTGTGCCTCGGCGGCGGAGGGACCGCCCGCAACGCCCTGAAACTGGCCAACGTCGGTGTCCCGGTGCTGACACTCCCCAAGACCATAGACAACGATGTCTTGGGCACGGACACCACCTTCGGCTTCGACACGGCCATGTACATCGCCGCGGAGGCCATCGACCGGCTCCACTCCACTGCACACTCCCACCATCGGATCATGGTCGTGGAGCTGATGGGGCACAGCGTGGGCTGGCTCGCGTTGGGAGCAGGCCTGGCCGGCGGCGCCGACGTGATCCTCACCCCGGAGATCCCCTACGACGTCGAGGCCGTCGCCTCCTCTATCTCGACGAGACGGGCGGCAGGGTCCACTTTCTCGATTGTCGCCGTGGCCGAGGGGGCGATCTCGAAAAAGGACGCAGCGATCCGGCGTTCGATGTCGACGCAGATGGAGGCGGCAAGTCGACCAGTGCGCAAGGGGATCAAGAAGAAGCTGAGAGAGCTCGAGGCCACCCGCTCAGGTGGCACCGTCCAGCTCGGCTCGACACTGGCCGGGCTCACCGGCCTCGAGTCCAGGATCACGATTCTCGGACACGTGCAGAGAGGGGGAACCCCGACACCGGCTGACCGCCTCCTGGCAACGCGACTCGGCGCCGCCTGCGCCGACTACATCGCCGAGGGCGTGCACGGTGTCCTGGTCGCCGCTCGCGGCGAGTCAACCGAAGCAGTCCCCTTGAAGAAGGTCGCCGGCCAGACGAAGTCGGTGCCTCTCGACCACCCCTGGATCGAGACGGCGCGCCATCTCGGTGTGGCATTGGGTGATTGAGCCGATTCATCGCGAGCACACGTCGAACGTCGTAGCCTCGACCTCAAATGGCGAAACCTCTTGGCGCAATCCTCACCGGGGGACGGAGTACCCGGATGGGCCGGGACAAGGCGGACGTGGTGGTCGCCGGGTCAACCATGCTCGACCGGGTGGCGACCGCGCTATCGGCTGTCTCGAACGAGATCGTGCTCCTAGGTCAGGACCGAGAGGGCTGGGAGTGCTGGCCCGATTCGGTTCATGCCCAAGGACCACTGGCCGGGATCGCCACTGCCTTGGCCAGGACCTCCACCGATCGCGTGGTCCTCGTCGCCGTCGACCACCCCTTCGTCAGACCGGTCTTGCTCCGGGACCTGGTCGCGATCGAATCCGAGCTGCCGGTGGTCCCCGTCGACGAGACCGGGATTCGCCAGGTCACTTGTGCCGTCTACCCCAAAGCGATATCCGACGCGGCCATGGAAGAGGCAGCAGCCGGAGGTTCGATACAGACGCTGCTCGACAGAGTGTCGTTCCGCCCGGTTACGCCTCACGAGTGGCAGGCCTGGGGAGAGGACGGCCGCTCCTGGTTCAGTGTCGACACCCCCGAGACGTTGGACCACGCCGAGTCGGCATACGGGTGAATGGGTCAAGCCGAGAGTGAGTCGAGACGCGCCTGAACGAGCCGGCGCTCCGCCACGTTGGAGATGAGATCGAGAGCGCGCTGGTACTCATGGCGCGCTGCCTCGATGTCGCCAGCTCGCCGCAGCAACTCGCCTCTGGTGGTGTGAAATGCGTGATACCCGTCGAGCTCGACACCGCCCAGGGCCTCCAACCCGGCCTGTGCCCCCCAGGCATGAGCGACGGCCACCGCCCTGTTGAGGGCAACCACCGGTGACCCTGTCAGTGGCCAGAGCCGGTCGTAGAGGCTGACGATACGGCTCCAGTCGGTCTCGTCCCACGAGGTGGCAGACGAATGGCAACCCGCAATCTTTGCCTGGATGGCATAGGGCCCCGCACCATCCTCGAGACCGGTTGACAGAGCCAGGCCTTCCTCGATCTCCCCGTGGTCCCACCGACTGCGCTCCTGATCCTCGAGAAGCACCAGGTCTCCCTTGGCATCAGTCCGGACAGCCCTTCGCGAGTGTTGGAGCAGCATGAGGGCCAAGAGGCCCTGACACTCCGTTGACCCGGGGAGCAAACGGTTGAGCATCCTTCCCAGTTCGATGGCGGAGGAGGCCAATTCCTCGCGAATCAGGCTCTCACCCGATGAGGAGAAGTAGCCCTCGTTGAAGACCAGATAGATGACGGAGAGGACGGCATCGAGCCGGTCGGCGATTTCGTCATCGGAGGGCACTGCAAAAGGGATACCTGCGTCCCGAATCTTCGTCTTGGCGCGGACCAGACGTTGCGCCATGGCGGCTTCGCTCACCAAGAAGGCGTCGGCTATCTCCCGGGTGGTCAGGCCACCCATTGTCCGCAGGGTCAGGGCCACCTGTTTATCGGTGGCGAGGGCCGGGTGACAGCAAGCGAAGATCATTGCCAGCCTGTCGTCGGGGATCGCCGGGCCAAACATCGGGGGCCGCTCGGCTTCGACCTTCTCGAGACTGGCAAGCAGACCCCTTTTCCTGGTGTAGGTCTTCTCGCGTCGGATCCGGTCGATGGCGCGGCGACGGGAAACGGCAGCTATCCAGCCTCCCGGGTTGATCGGGATCCCGCTCTCGGGCCACGACCGAATCGCCTCGGCAAACGCATCCTGGATCGCTTCCTCAGCCAGGTCGATGTCTCGCAACTGGCGTGACAGGCTGGCCACGACCAACGGGTAGGACTCCCGGAAGGCCCGTTCTATGGCGGTGTTGGCCTCTGTCATCGGCGTCTCGCATAAGGTTGCCACACATGGGTGACAGAATCAGTGGGCTCGTCTACGTCGGCGACCCGATGTGCTCGTGGTGTTGGGGATTCGCGCCTGAGATCGAATCGCTGGCCGAGGATCTGCCGGTTGAAGTCGTCGTCGGAGGTCTTCGCCCTGGTCCAATGGCACAGGTGCTCGACGACCGCATGGCGGATTACCTCAGTCGCCATTGGGTGGAGATCGCCGAGCGCACCGGGCAACCGTTCGATACCGAATTCCTGCAGAGGCGCGACGGCTGGGTATACGACACCGAGCCGGCCGCTATCGCGGTGACCCAAATGCGTGAGATGAATCCCAGCGCAACCCTCGACTATTTCACCGATGTGCAGTTGGCGTTCTACGGCAGAGGGGAGGACGTCACCGACTTCGACGTCCTGACCGCCCTTGCCGGGAGCTACGAAATCGACTACCACGTCTTCACCGAAGCGTTGACCTCCGAGGACGCCAGGAAGCGTGCTTGGGAAGACTTTTCCCGCTCCCGCAATTGGGGAATCAGCGGATTCCCCACCCTGGTCGGAGAGTTGGAGGACGGCCGTCTCGCTCTGCTGGCACGGGGATGGGCCCCAGCCTCGACGATCAGGACGCGCATCGCTTCGGTGGCGAAGGCTGCGATCAGTTGAAGAAGCCGTTCATCCCGGAGCCGAGAATTCATCCCACTGCCATGATCGCGCCAGGGGCGCGGATCTTCGGCGACGTGACTATCGACGCCGACGTCTTCGTCCTTTTCGGAGCCGTGGTCCGGGCAGAGCTCGACCGCATCGAGATCGGAGCCCAATCGAACGTCCAGGACAACTCGGTGTTCCACTGCGACGAGGGAGTTCCCTGTCTGGTTGGCGAGCGGGTGACCATCGGGCACAGCGCCGTGATCCACGGAGCGAGCGTCGGCAATGGGGCATTGGTCGGCATTGGGGCACGAGTTCTCAACGGGTCAATCATTGGAGAGGGAGCCTGGCTGGCGGCCGGGTCGGTGCTGACGGAGGGCAAGGCCATCCCGCCGTGGACACTGGCAATGGGCACCCCGGCCAGACCTGTCCGAGAGCTCACCGACGACGAGATCGCCCGGGCCGACGAAGGCGTCGATCACTATCTCGAGCTCGCCGCGGCCTATCGCGAAATTCTCGACTGAAAGTGGGCGGCGTGACTGTGAACTGACCCGTGGCCGCCCTACCATCGCCTCGTGCCCGAGGAGGCCAGTGTTTCGTTTCAGGAAGGGCCCCGCGAGGCGTGCGGGGTCGTAGCCGCCTACTCGACCACGCAGCGGGTCTCCCACCTTCTCTACTTCGGCCTCTTCGCTCTGCAACACCGCGGCCAGGAGTCGGCCGGCATTGCCACATCCGACGGTGAAACCGTCACGGTCTTCAAGGACATGGGTCTCGTCAATCAGGTGTTCGACGAGCCGACACTGGCTGGTCTCGACGGCCTGCTGGGGATCGGTCACACGCGATACTCGACAACCGGCTCCAACAATTGGGCAAATGCTCAGCCCGCCCATCGGCAGGTGGGCCATACGTCGGTTGCTCTAGGCCACAACGGCAATCTGACCAACACCGAGGAGCTGGCGCGATCTTTGGGGATCCAGGGCGCCACCACCGACTCGGATCTGATGGCCGAGGGTTTGGCCCGGGCCATCGACGACAACCGCTCGGACGCTCGCGGTCTCGAGCTGGCCTTGATGAAAGTGGCGCCTACTTGGGAAGGAGCCTTTTCCCTGGTGATCATGGATCAGGGCCGCATTGTCGGCCTGCGCGACCCTCATGGCTTCCGCCCTCTCTGCCTGGGATCGCTCGAGGAGGGAGGCTGGGTCCTGGCTTCGGAATCCTCGGCGCTCGACATGGTCGGCGCCACCTTTGTCCGCGAGGTGTCGCCAGGAGAGATGGTCGTCATCGATGCCGGAGGGCCCAAGTCGTACTACCCGTTTGGGGAAATCAACCCGGGGCTATGTGTCTTCGAGTTCGTCTATTTCGCCCGTCCCGACACCCACATGTACGGCCGATCGATCCAGGGCGCCCGTCACGAGATGGGGCGGATTCTCTCCCAGGAGCACCCCGCCGATGCCGATGTGGTCGTCCCGGTGCCCGAGTCTGGGATCCCCGCTGCTCAGGGCTTTGCCACCGCCAGTGGCATTCCCTACACCGACGGCCTCGTCAAGAATCGATACGTGGGGAGAACCTTCATCGAGCCAACCCAACTCCTCCGTGACCAGGGAATCCGCCTCAAGCTCAACCCGATTCCGGAGACTCTCGAGGACCGCCGGGTGGTGTTGGTCGACGATTCGATAGTCCGCGGCTCGACAACCAGGCAACTGGTGGCCATGGTTCGGGACGCCGGGGCACGAGAAGTCCACCTCCGGGTGTCCTCACCGCCCTATCGCTGGCCGTGCTACTACGGAATGGACACGTCGGACCGATCGACTCTCATCGCGGCACACATGGATGTCGAGGAGATCAGGGGGCATCTCGGTGCTGACTCGCTCGGGTATCTGTCCCTCGACGGGCTGCTCGAGGCCACCGGCGTCGCCAATGCCGGGTTCTGCACTGCGTGTCTCAGTGGGAGTTACCCGACGACGGTGCCCGAGACCGCAGACAAGTTCCAGCTGGAACGTTCCTGAAATGACGTCGTATCGACGAGCGGGGGTCGATCTCGAAGCGGCCGACCGACACACCGACTCGATAGCGCGAGCGGTCACCGACACCTGGAAGACCCGGGTCGTCGGTGGCTTTGGAGGGTTCGCCGCCGGAGTCCGCATCCCCGACGGCATGGACGATCCGGTGTTGATGATGTCGACCGACGGCGTGGGGACAAAGTTGGAGGTGGCACGACGCGCCGGCCGCTGGGACGGGGTGGGCTTCGACTTGATAGCGATGTGCGTGGACGACCTGGCCGCGGTGGGGGCGCAGCCGCTCGGCTTCGTCGACTACCTGGCCGTGGGCGCCCTACAGCCGTCCCGTGACAGGGCGATCGTGGAGTCAGTCGCCGCGGCTTGTATGCAAGCGGGTTGTCCGTTGCTGGGCGGAGAGACCGCCGAGCACCCCGGCGTGATGGATTTCGACGCGATCGACCTGGCCGGTGCGGTCATGGGTGTGGCGGAATCCGCAGATATCCTCGACCGGGGCCGGGTCGAGCGGGGGGATGTCGTCGTCGGTCTCCGCTCCCCTAACCTGCGCTCCAACGGCTTCTCGCTGATCAGGGCAGTCCTCGGGGACGAGATCGTGGATCACGCCGAAGTGCTGCTGGAACCTTCCGTGATCTACTCGCCGGCTGTTCTCGATGCTGTCGCCACCGGTGGAGTGCACGCCGCCGCCCACGTAACCGGTGGGGGCCTCGCCGCCAATCTGGCCCGTTCCCTTCCCGAGGGTCTGGGTGCCGAGATCGACACCAGTGCATGGGCTCGCCCCGAAGTGTTCCACATGATCTCCGAACGCGGCGTCCCCGAGGACGAGATGCGTGGGGCCTTCAATCTGGGTATCGGCTTCTGCCTGGTGGTCGACCCTGATGCCGTGGCGGCCGTGTCGGGTGTGGTCTCACGGCATGACCCGATCACCATCGGCATCGTCACCGCCCGGGACGGGGTCGCCCTGGTTTGACCTTCCGCGAAGCAAGTGCCATCAATGGCAGCCCTGGCACATGGACCGCCGAGGTCAGGGAAGGGTGGGACATCTTCGGGGTGTCCAATGGTGGCTATCTCATGGCGATCGCCACCAGGGCGATGGAAGTGGAGTCGGGAGGGCGACTCCTCGTCTCCACAACCGGGCACTACCTGAACCCGACCAGCGCAGGACCGGTCTCGATCGACGTGGCCACCCTGAAAGAGGGACGCACCCTGAGCACGTTGAGGGCCAAGTTGTCACGCGGCGACCGACAGCTCCTGACGGTCACAGCGGTGCTCGTCGACCCTGGCCGCGAGAGTTTCGAAGGTGACCTGATCATTGGTGAACCCCCACAATTGCCACCACCTGAGGAGTGTCTCCTCGCCGAGCCCGCAGAGTCGGCTCCGCTGCCGCCTCCTTTCACCGGGAAGGTCGAGATCAGGGTCCATCCGGACGATGCGAGAGCCTTGTATGGCGAGAAGAGCGGGAACCCGCTGATGCGGGGCTGGTTCCGTCTCCGCGACGGTGAGGCCTTGGACCCGCACGCCGTGGTGTTGGCCACCGATGCATTCCCGCCGGCGATATTCAACTCCAACCTGCCGGTGGGTTGGACCCCGACCATCAATTTGGCCGTCCAGGTGAGAAACCCGGCGCCTCAGGGGTGGTTGGCCTGCCGGTTCTCCACCCGGTTCGTCACCGGCGGGATGTTGGAAGAAGACGGCGAGCTCTGGGACGAAGACGGTCGTCCGGTCGCACTGTCGAGACAGCTGGCGCTCGTGCCCCGGTAACCAGCCAGCCAACGCGAACCCAGGGTTTCAGACTTCGCTGAGCGGTGTCTGCAACCCTGGGTTCGCGTAAGTAGACCCTACGGCTCCACTTTCTCGATCTCGGCGAGGAGCTCGTTCTTGCGGTGGCCTTCGAGGAACGAGGACTCGATGGAGTTGGCGGCAAGCATCGCCAGTCGCTGCTCGCCGAATCCGAGATCGTCGGCCAGGGCGTAATAGTTCTCACCGACATACCCACCGAAGTAGGCAGGGTCATCCGAGTTCACACTGACCAGGAGGCCGGCCTCCATCATCTCCGGCAGAGGATGGTCGGCGACACGGTCGACAACGCGGAGGGCCACGTTTGACAACGGGCAAACAGTCAGGGGTATCCGGTCGCGACGGAGACGCTCCACCAAATCCGGATCCTCGAGACTGCGCACTCCGTGATCGATCCGTTCGACACCGAGCACGTCGAGGGCGCCCGTCACATACTCCGGCGGGCCTTCCTCCCCTCCATGAGCCACCGCTCTCAACCCCAACTCTCGTGCATGTGCAAACGCATCGGCGTAGAGCTCTGGTGGGTAGCCGAGTTCGGAAGAGTCCAACCCCACTGCGATCACCCCCTCGAGATGTGGTTCGGCCTCCCGGATCGTCCTCAAGGCCGCATCACCGCCGAGATGGCGGAGGAAGCACAGGATCAGGGCTGAGGTGATCCCATGGCGCGACCTGGCATCTGCCATCCCCGAGCGAAAACCGTCCATGAAGACACCGAAACCAACACCGCGCTGGGTGTGGGTCTGTGGGTCGAAGAAGATCTCCGCGTGGCGGACCCCGTCGGCTACCGCACGATCGAGATAGGCGGTGATCAACTCGTAGAAGTCCTGGGGAGTCTGGAGAACGGCAGCACCCTGGTAGTAGATATCGAGAAATGACTGCAGGTTCCTGAACCTGTAGGCAGCCGCCACGGAAGCGACATCGGGGTAAGGAAGCTCATAGCCATTTCGCCCCGCCAGTTCGAACATCATCAGTGGCTCGAGCGTTCCCTCGATGTGGATGTGCAGCTCAGCCTTGGGCAGTCTTCGGATGAACTCTTCCATCCACTGACGCTACCCCCATCATCGGCTCGCGATGAATCCGGGGCGCGAGCTTGCCGGAGTCAGAGCGCGATGTCTTGGGGGCGCACCGGCGCCCGGCTGATCTCCTTGCCTGTGGCGTCCCGGATGGCGGCAATCACGGCCGAGGTCGATGAGATGGTCGGAGGCTCACCCACCCCCTTCGCCCCAAACGGTCCCCACGATCCGTCCTGTTCGATGAGCAGCGCCTCGACGTCGGGGGCATCGAGGATCGTAGGCAGCAGATAGTCGGTGAAGTTCGAGTTCTTGATGACTCCGCCATCCATCACCAGCTCTTCCATGATGGCCAGACCGACACCCTGGAGGATGCCTCCCTCGATCTGTCCCCGCACCGACTGAGGGTTGAGGGCTCTCCCGACGTCCTGGGCGGTATCGACCCGGACGACGCTGACCAGGCCAAGTTCGGGGTCGACGTCGACAACGGCACGATGGCCGGCAACGGCGAAATCGGCGTGGACGACACCCTGGCCGTCTTCATCCGGCGATTGAGTCGCCGGGTGCCGGAAGGTGACCGTCTCCTCCCAGTCCTCGCCGGCAAGCACCGCCATGGGCACGATCAGCTCACCACCGCGCGAGACACCATCGTCGGTGAGGTCATCACCGTCGTGGTGAGCGAGGATGCGCTCTCGGAGCCTCGTCGCCGCTTGCAGGGTTGCGCCACCGGAGATCTGGGTCTGACGTGATGCGGACGTGGACCCCGCAGAGTCGATCCGGGACGTGTCGACATGGCGAACCTCGGCCTCGCTGACTCCGAGGCCGGAACGGGCGAGCTGAGCCAAGACCGTGACCAGGCCCTGTCCGACTTCGATGGCTGCCGTCTCCACCACGACCCCCTCACCGGTGAGCCGCACCCGGGCCTGGGCATAGTCGTCGAAACCCTCCGAGAAACCCAGATTCTTCAGGCCGAGGGCGTAGCCGATGCCACGCTTCACGTGTTGAGACTCGGTGGTGAGACCGCTGCCACCGGGCAGAGGAGAGCTCTCCGAAGCGATGATCGGCATCGCCGCCAGGGAGTCGATGACGTCGACCACCGGCAGGGGTGTCTCGATCAACTGGCCCGTTGTGGCCAAGACGTCACCCGTGGCCAGGGCATTGCGACGTCTGATCTCGAGCGGGTCGAGCCCGAGAGCAGCCGCCACCTTGTCCATCTGCGCCTCGTAGGCCACACACACCTGGACTGCCCCGAAACCACGCATGGCCCCGCACGGTGGGTTGTTGGTGCGGGTCCCGGCACCGTCGATGGCCACCGAATCGCATCGATAGGGACCGACCGCGAAATAGCAGGCGTTGGCGAGGACCGCCGAAGTAGTCGAGGCGTAGGCACCACCGTCGATGAGGATCCTGGCCTCGACCCTGACGAGACGCCCTTCATCGTCGGCCTCGTGCCGGTACCACATCCGCGCCGGATGACGGTGGACGTGACCGGTGAACGATTCGGAGCGGTCGTAGACCATCTTCACGGGCTTGCCGGTGTAGAGGGCGAGCATGCAGAGATGGA
>Ga0299913_10004162_pt1 | contig 12066 bp, 7 predicted proteins | sample RVTome_9_FD_201360 | JGI IMG/M metagenome (GOLD analysis project Ga0299913, IMG submission 201360) | Soil microbial communities from uranium-contaminated site in the Upper Colorado River Basin, Wyoming, United States - RVT155D38 (version 2) ... | reverse complement strand
GTCGACATCCTCGGGACCTCCGGCAACTTCGTCCAGCTCGGTCCCGGTCGGGGCAGCCGGGTGCCGACCCTGGAGCGGGTGCTGCGCCTGGTGGATCGCAAGGGCGTCGAGGCGAACGTCGAGATCAAGAACGTGCCCACCGACCCCGACTTCGATCTCACCGACGGTTTCGCCAACGCGGTCATGGACGTGCTCGTGGCCAGCGACGTCCCCCGCCAGGATCTGATCATCCAGAGCTTCTGGCCCGACAACCTCGACGTCGCCGAGCAGCGGCTGCCGGAGGCGCTGCGCTCGCTGCTGACCCTGGCGGAGCTGAACGACGGCGGCCCGGCGTTCGCGGCGGCCAACGGGATCGAATGGGTGTCGCCGGCGTGGGCCGTGAACGCCGCCTACATCGCCGAGGCGCACTCCGCCGGGCGCCAGATCGTCCCCTACACGATCGACTCGCCCAAGCAGATCGCGGCCGCGGCGGCGGCGGGCGTGGACGCGATCATCTCCAACGACCCGGTCGCCGCCCGGCGCGCCGTCGCCGGCGTCGTCGGCGAGCGCCCCGCGATCCCGCCGCCCCCCAGCCGCTCCGACTGCCGCGCGACCCGGGCGTCGAGGCGGATGGGGCCGATCGTCGCCCGCGACCCCGAACCGCGCGCGCCGAGGATGTTCGCGATGCAGTTCAAGCAGGACATCGCGAACGCCGCCAGCTACGGGGCGTTCCGGGCCAAGATCGAGTGCATGATCCGCCGCTACGTCCGCAACCGGCTCCCGGACGACCGCCCGAGCGTCGTCGCGTTCAACGAGGACATCGGCCTGATGACGCTCGCGACCGGGTCGCGCGGCGAGGCCGCGCGGGCGATCTTCGCCGACCCCGAGAGCGCCCCCTCCTGCGAGTCGGAGGGTGTCCCTTGCGGCGCCCTCGGGGCGCTCGAGGCCGTCACCGCGGCCTACGCGTCGCAGGTCGGCGCCTACCAGGCCCGGTACCCGGGCACCGGCCCCTTCGAGAGCGGCTTCCTCGGGCCCACCGACACCCTCGCCCGGGGGTGGATGCAGGTCTTCTCCGACATGGCGCGGCGCTACGACATCCACATCCTCGGCTCCAACACCCAGGCCCCGTTCCGCGAGTCGCGCGACCCGAGCGAGATCGCCGCCTTCCGCGACCCCGACCTGCCCCAGCCCGAGTCGGTGTACGTGGCGACCGAGGGCAACGTCTACAACGAGGTGTTCATGTGGGGCCCCCGCGACGTGCGCGAGGAGGGGCCGCGCCCGCTCCGCAACGTCGTCGCCCAGAACCGCAAGGTGCCGCTGACTCCGCTCGAGCAGCAGCTCGAGGTGAGCGACGGGCCCAGCGGCGGGCCCGACGGGATCGAGAACGTCCGCCCCTACCGGCTTCCCGGGACCGAGGCGCGGATCTCGTTCGCCACCAGCCTGCCGGCGTTCGTGTTCGGCCACGGGATCGGCAAGCCGCCGCCGGACGTGGACCCCTGCTCGGACACCAGCCTCTACTACATGCGCTGCCTCGACAAGCTCGGGACGAACGTCGTGATCCAGGACGAGGCGAACCCCGGCCGCTGGGCCGTGACCCAGCCGGGCGGCTGGCAGCCGCTGGAATGGATGTCGTCGTCATGGCGCCACGTCGGCGACCGCTCGGTCTCCTTCGACTACAACGTGACCCCGTTCATGGTCGGCAACCTCGCCGACATCGTCTTCGACGGGCAGAGCTCGATCGCCCAGCGCGGGCCGGCCCGCAGCCGCGGCTGCCACTACATCGCGATCGGGCGCTTTCGAGGCGATCCGCCGGAGTCCGACCCGGCCGAGTACCGCCGCTACGCTGGGCGCAAGAAGCAGTTCGTGGCGCTGGCGCCGTGGGTGGATCGCGGCGGCGACCGCGACGCGCTGCGCGAGGTCGCGGCGAAGCTCGCGCCCGGTTCGGGCGACCCGCTCGAGAACGACTACCTGGAGACGGCGCTGGTCGCCGACCTGCCGTTCCCGGTCGATCGCGACCGCCGCGGCTGCGTGCGCCGCTAGGCGGCCGGTCCGAGCGGGGCAGGGGGATGGGTATAGGATCGAGGCCCAGCTCAGCGAGCATGATCGAGGAGGGCCGAAATGGCCAATGCGGGCAAGACTCAACTGCTGATCACCTTCGTAGCGTCGCCGGACAAGGTCGGCGAGACCGACCGCTTGGTCGCCAGCCACCGCGCGTGGATGGAGCAGACGCACCACCGCGAAGGGAGCAAGGCGCTGCTCAGCTACGACGTCTCGAAGGGCCCGGAGCTCGCCAACGCGCTCGATCCGGGCTCGGAGGCCACCGGCGACACGCGCTACGTCCTGAGCGAGATCTACGAGTCGCCGGACGGGATCGCCGACCACTGGCAGCAGGCGCAGGCATCATGGGACGACTTCCCGGCGATGGTCGAGATGATCGGCAGCTGCAGCCCGCAGTCACTCCACGCCGGCGGGATCGCAGCCTCGCTCTGGTAGCGCTCAGCCTGCTTCGAGCTGGCCGCGGCCGCCAGTCCTAGTGGCGGAAGTGGCGGCGGCCGGTGAAGACCATCGCCGCCCCGGCCGCATCGCAGGCGGCGACCACGTCGCCGTCGCGGACCGAGCCGCCCGGCTGGATCAAGGCCACCGCACCGGCGTCGATCGCTCGCTGCGGGCCGTCGGGGAAGGGGAAGAAGGCGTCGGAGGCCACCACCGAGTCCTCCAGCGGCCGCGCGACGCCCTCGGCAGCCGCGTCCTCGGCCTTCTCGATCGCGATCCGCACCGAGTCGACCCGGCTCATCTGCCCGGCACCCACTCCGACCGTCGCCCCGCTGCGCGCGAACACGATCGCGTTCGAGCGCACATGCCGGCAGACCTTCCAGGCGAACAGCAGCTCGTCCCACTGCTCCTCGGAGGGGGCCACCTTCGTCACCACCTCCATCGACTCGCGCGTCTCGGCGACGATGTCGGGGTCCTGCGCGAGCAGTCCCCCGCGGACCCGCTTCACGTCCCGCTCGTGTGGAGGATCGCGCCGCTCCGTGTTCTCCAGGATCCGGACGGACTCCTTCAGCCGCAGCACCTTCAGCGCGTCGTCGTCGTAGCCCGGTGCGATCAACACCTCGATGAAGTTCTCGTGCAGGCGCTCGGCCAGGTCCTTGTCAACGGGCCGGTTGAGCGCGATCACGCCGCCGAAGGCCGACAGCGGATCGCAGGCAAGCGCCCGCTCGTACGCCTCGCCAACCGATTTGGCCACCGCCGCGCCGCAGGGGTTGTTGTGCTTGATGATGACCGCCGCCGGGTGGTCGAACTCGGCCAGCAGCCGGCGGGCCGAGTCGAGGTCGAGCACGTTGTTGAACGAGAGCGCGCGACCGTGCAACTTCGCCACCCGCGAGAGCACGTGGGAGCGAGCACCCGTTTCCACGTAGAGCGCCGCCGTCTGGTGCGGGTTCTCGCCGTAGGACAGGTCGAGGAACTTCTCGTGCGCCATCACCCAGTGACTGGGGTAGGCCTCGTAACGGGAGCCGAACCAGCGGGAGATGGCGGCGTCGTAGCGAGCGGTGAAGGCGAACGCCTCGTTGGCGAGCCAGTGCCTCGTCTCCGCCGAGATCTCGCCCCCGGCCTCCTCAAGCTCGGCGAGCACCGCGTCGTAGCTCTCTGGCTTGACCACCACCGCCACGTAGCCATGGTTCTTGGCCGCTGCGCGGATCATCGTCGGCCCGCCGATGTCGATGTTCTCCACCGCGTCGGACTCGCTCACGCCGATCCCGGCCACGGTGCGCTCGAAGGGGTAGAGGTTGACGCAGGCGAGGTCGATCAGATCGATGCGCTCCCGCTCCAGCACTTCCCGGTGCGCCGGGTCGTCGCGGACCGCCAGGAGGCCCGCGTGCAGGCGCGGGTGGAGCGTCTTCACCCGTCCGTCGAGGATCTCCGGCGAGCCGGTCAGCTCGGAGACGTCCCGAACCTCGAGCCCGGCCTCGCGCAGCGCCGTCGCGGTTCCGCCGGTGGAGACCAGCTCGATCCCGAGTGCGGCGAGGCCACGGGCGAAATCCACGACCCCCGTCTTGTCGGAGACCGAGATCAGCGCTCGCCGAACGCGCACCGGGGCCGCCTGCTCGCCGGCGCCGGCCTCGCCCTCTGTCGCCTCGTCGGCTTCCATCCCTCGCCGCCTCGAGTCTATTCGCAGTATTCGCCGCTCGCCGGCAGCGGATCGCGGCCAGCGACTCCAGCGCAGGCCTCGAGCCGGGCGAGGCGCCGCGCGAGCTTCGCCTCGCGCACGCCCGGGGGGCACTCGGGACTGCACCGGTTCTCGAGCTGGAACGGGTCGGCCGCGAGGCCGTAGAGCTCGGCGAACTCGGCATCGCGGCAGTCACCACTCGGGCCGACGACGCTGCGGTGGCGGACGAACTCCACGTCGCTGGTGCGGAAGCCGGCGAAATCGCAGGTCGCGTAGCGCCTGCCGCTCGGCTCGCGGTACTCGAGCAGGATCGCGCGCCCCGCCGGCCACCGGCCACGTCCCTCGATCAGGGGCAGCAGCGAGCGCCCGTCGGTGACCCTGCAGCTGTCGGCGACGCAGGGCGTGGCGCCGGCGAGGTCGAGGATGGTCGGCGCGATGTCGATGTTCGCGACCACCCGTTCGACCCGGGGCACGGGCGCGCGCTCGAGGTACCCTGGCGGGACGCGAATCGCGAGCGGCGCCTCGTGGACCGCCGCGTAGGGCAGGACCTTGCCCTTGAGGACGCGGTGCTCGCCGTAGAAGACGCCGTGGTCGGAGAGGAACACCAGCATCGTGCTGTCGAGCTCGCCGGCCTCGGCGAGCGCGTCGGAGACCATCTCGATCCCGCGGTCGACCTCCTGCACGGTCGCCAGCGCGCACCGCCAGCGGTTCTCGAGCGAGTCGCGCTGCCTCGCCGTCAGCCGCGGCAGCGCGCGGACGAAGGGCGGCTTGTCGGAGACGTCCGCCTCGTTGAACGACGGCGGCCGCGGAAGCCGGGCGTCGCGGAAGCTGTCCTCGTCGCGGGGCGCCGGAAGGGCGATGCCCCCGCAGCGGCCGCCGCTGTCGGCCCGCGACTCGGTGTGCGGCGCGAGGTGGTCGACCTGGAGGAAGAAGGGATCCTCGGAGGGCGCCAGCTCGCGAATCTCCTCGACGGCTTGGCGGTTGACCGCGGTCGTCGAGTAGTCGTCCGCGTCGTGCCCCGCCTCGGTGATCCCATCGGTCGTGAAGACCCTGTAGCCGTAGTACGTGGGTCCCCGGATCACGCTCCAGCGGTCCCACCCGGGCCCGGCCTCGTCGCGGCCGATCACCTGCTGGTGGCCGTTCAGGTACTTGCCGATGTGGCTGGTGCGGTAGCCGGCGTTCCCGAGCCAGGCCGGAAGCACATCGTCGCGGTCGATCAGCGCCGGGTAGCCGGCGTCGTTCGAGAAGACGCCGTTGTTGTGCGCGTACTGTCCGGTCAGGAGGGTCGCCCGGCTCGGGCAGCAGAGGGCGGTCGAGACCCAGTGCTCGTCGAAGCGCGTGGCGCCGGCGCCGAAGACGCGGTGAGCCCGCGGCATCACCTCCCGGGTGAACTGGCCGGCGGCGAGGTCGTCGGCGACTATCAGGACCACGTTCGGCCGCGCGCTCCCGGCGCCCGGGTCGTCGCCGGAACCGTCGAGGGCGAGGGCGGCGGCGAGAACCGCCACCGCCACGCACCCGCCAACGGCCACCGCCTTGATCATCGCTGCCGGCTCACCTGCGCGCGCGAAGGGTAGAGATCACGAGATGTGGACGATCCGGCCGTCCACTCGCACCTGGCCCGCGGCGATCATCCGGATCGCCTCCGGGTAGAGGGCGTGCTCGGTCGCGTGGATCGCCGCCTCCAGCTCGCCGCGGTCGGGGCCGGGCGGCACCGGTACCGGCCGCTGGAGGATGATCGGCCCCGAGTCGACGCCGGCGTCGACGAAGTGGACGGTGACGCCGGTGGTCTTCACTCCGTGCGCGAGGGCCTGGCCGATCGCGTCGAGCCCGGGGAACGAGGGGAGAAGGGCCGGGTGGACGTTGACGATCCGGTTGGGGAAGCGTGCGACGAGCTCGGCGGAGAGCAGTTCCATATAGCCCGCCAGCACCACCAGGTCCACCTCGAGACCCTCCAGCCAGTCGCCGATCGCGGAATCGCGTGCCTCACGGTCCGGGTAGTCGCCGGCGGCGAACGTGGCGGTCTCGACCCGGGCGGCACGCCCCCGCTCCAGCGCTCTCGCCCCCGGTCGGTTGGAGGCCACTCCGACGACCTCGATCCCGTCGCGCCCGTGGAGCTGGTCGAGGATCGCCTGCAGATTGGTGCCGGCGCCCGATGCGAGCACCGCGATTCGGAAGGGCTTCTCCGGGTCCACGGGCGGGCCTAAGGTAGACGACCTCAGGCCGCCCGGCGCGCGATCCGCAGCTTCGGGAAGCGCCCGCCGGTGGACGCCAGGCGCCCGGCCTCGATCAGCGCGTCGACCTCGCCCAACAGCTCGTCCGCACGCCAGTGGTGGAGCGAGCCGTAGCCGGGCAGCTCGTCGTAGCCGTGCTTGAGCACGACCCTGCTGCGCCCGCCGCGGAGGATCTCGACCACCCGCGTCCGCCCGACCGCGGGCGAGGCCTCGGCGACGACCGCGATGATCGTCTCCGCGGGATCGGGCTGGGCGCCGGTGGGCGGCGCCTCGCCAGCGCCGCCCTGGGGCGCGTGCAGACGGGGCGGGGCTGCGACCGCGGCCTGCAGCGGCCCGTCGCACCGGTCGCAGCAGCGCCCGTCGGCCCGCGGGTCGGCTCGGTCGCCGAAGTGGCGCAGGATCGCGGCGCGGCGGCAGCTCTCCCCGTCCACGTAGCCCCAGACCTCGCGGTACTGGCGCCAGCGGTGGCGCTTCGCCTCGGGGTCGTCGATCTGGTTGATGAAGAAGACGTGGAGGCCCTTGTCGCGGTTCTCGGCCAGGAGGACACAGCGCGAGGGGAGGCCATCCCGTCCGCCGCGGCCCGCCTCCTGGTAGTACGCCTCGAGCGAGGAGGGGACGGCCTCGTGGATCACGGTGCGCACGTCCGCCTTGTCGACGCCCATGCCGAAGGCGTTGGTGGCGACCACCACCGGCGTCTCGCCGGCCATGAAGGCCCGCTGAGCTTCGGCCCGCGGCCCGCGCTCCATGCCCGCGTGGTAGGCGGGCACCTCGGCGCCAAGCTCGGCCGAGAGCCGGGCGGCGGTCTCGTCGGTCTTCTTCCGGGTGCCCGCGTAGACGATCGCGGGCAGCGCGCCGTCCTCCCGCAGCAGCGCCATCGTCGCCTCCCGCTTCGCCCGTGCCGAGGGGACGCCGACGACGTCGTATGAGAGGTTGGGGCGGTCGAACCCGGTCGTGATGCGCACTGGGTCGCGCAGGCCAAGGCGGTGGACGACGTCGGCCGCCACGCGCGGCGTGGCGGTGGCGGTGGCGGCGAAGATCGAGCTCGCGCCAAGCTCCCGCGCCACCTCGCCGAGCCGGAAGTAGTCGGGGCGGAAGTCGTGCCCCCACTGGCTCACGCAGTGCGCCTCGTCGACGACGAACAGGCCGACCTCGGCCTCGCGCAGCCGCTCGACGAACCCGGGGGTGGCGAACCGCTCGGGGGCGACGTAGAGGAGACCGGCCTTCCCCGCGACCGCGCGCTCCAGCGCCGCCTGGTTCTGTGCCCCGTCGCGCTGTGCGTTGACCAGCTCGGCCCTGCCGCCGAGGCTCTCCACCTGGTCCACCATCAGCGACACCAGCGGTGAGACGACCACGGCCAGGTGCGGGTCAAGAAGCGCCGGAAGCTGGTAGCACAGCGACTTGCCCGCCCCCGTGGGCATCACCAGGAGCACGTCCCGCCGCCCGATGGCCGCCTCCACCGCCGGGCGCTGCCCGGGCCGGAAGCCCGGGTGCCCCATCTCGCGCCGAAGCGCGCCCGTCAGCCGATCGCCGGTCATGACCTCATGATCGCCGACGGGGCGGCGACTCTCCCCCCGGGGGTTGCCCGCCGCCGCGCTAGGCTCCTGCGCGTGCCCAGGGAGTGCTCCGCCGGACGGAGAGGAGGGTCGCGGCCAGCGCTCGCGGGAGCCCTCGTAACGGCGGCCGCCGCGGCGCTCTCGGTTCCAGGGAGCACGCCGATCCCGGCGGCGGGCCAGACGGCGCAGGGTGGCGCCCCGGCGCCGAACATCGTCCTGATCACCTCCGACGACCAGGCTCTGAACACGTTCACGAGGAAGGCGATGCCGCGGACGATCCGAGCGCTCGGCGATCGCGGCACGCGGTTCTCGCGGAGCTTCGCCACGCCGCCGCTTTGCTGCCCGGCGCGCGCCGGATGGCTCACCGGCCAGTACCCGCACAACCACGGGGTCTTCACGAACGAGCCGGGGTACGCCGACCTCCGCCAGCCCCGGAACGTGCTGCCGGTCTGGCTCGACGAGGCCGGCTATCGCACCGCCTTCGTCGGCAAGTACCTGAACGGCACCACCGCCGCGATCGGCCGCCGGCCGGCGCCGGGCTGGGACCGGTGGTTCTCGCTGATGACGCACAGCTACTTCCGCCCGGTCGTCTCCGACGACGGGCGCAGGCGCTCGTTCAGCGGCCGCTACGTGACCCGCCTGCTGAACGCCCGTGCCGCGCGCTTCGCGCGCCGCGCGGCGCGGCGCGACCGGCCGTTCTTCCTCTGGCTCTCGCACCTCGCCCCCCATGGGGACTCGGCGGGCGCCACCGAGCGTTGCCCGAACCCCTCCCCGCAGGTGCCGGGGAAGGAGTACCGGCGCTACGCCCACGCCAAGATGCCGCGGACGCCGGCGTTCGACGAGGCGGACGTCAGCGACAAGCCGTACCCGATTCGCAGCCTTCCGCGGATCGGGCCCGGCGAGCGCGCCGCGATCGTCAGGCGCTACCGCTGCACGCTGGCGGCGATGCGGATCGTCGACCGGGGAGTGGCCGACGTCCTCGGCGTGCTGCGCCGGGCGGGCGAGCTTGGCGACACCGTCGTGGTCTTCGGCGACGACAACGGCTACATGTTCGGCGAGCACCGGATCCGGCGCGGCAAGAGCAAGATCTACCGGCCCTCGATCGAGGTCCCGCTGGTCGCCCGGTTCCCGCGGCGGATCCTCGGCGGCCAGCCGGCGGACCGGGTCCCGGCGCCCGTGGGCGGCATCGACCTCGCGCCCACGTTCCTCGAGCTGGCCGGAGCGGCCCCCTGCGCCGCCGGCCATGGCTGCCGGACGATGGACGGGCGCTCCCTGCTTGCAGCGACCCGCGGCGAGCCGGGCGCGGTCCCCAGGGACAGAGCGATTCTGATGGAGGTCGGTGGTCGGTGCCATACGCGCGGCGTGCGAACCCGCCGGTACTCGTTCGCCGCCCGCCCGGCGGAGTGCAGAGGGCGCCGGAAGGTGCAGCTGTACGACGTCAAGCGGGATCCGCACGAGCTGCGGAACCTGGCATCGTCTCGCGTCGGCCCCCGCCGTCGCCTCGACGCGCGCGTGCTCGAGCTGGCCGGATGCCAGGGCATCGAGGGGCGGGATCCCGCGCCCGGGCCCGGGCGGTCGTTCTGCGAGTAGGCGGTTGCGGCGAGGTGCGTCAACCGCCGGCGAGGTGGCGATTCAGCGTGCGCGGCCGCCGACGACCGGAAGCTCTTCCAGCGCGAACTTGCCGTCGCCCTCGCCGTTGCCCCCGAGCGGGTAGGAACCCGAGAAGCACGCGTCGCAATGGGCCTCGCGCGGGGTCCCGACCGCTTCGTAGACGCCCTCGAGCGAGAGGTACGCGAGCGAGTCGGCGCCGACCTCGGTCGCGACCTCCTCGACCGTGCGCTCATGGGCGATCATCTCCTCGCGCGTCGACATGTCCACGCCGTAGTGGCAGGGGTGACGGATCGGCGGCGCCGAGATCCGCAGGTGCACCTCCCTGGCCCCGGCGTCGCGCAGCATGCCGACGATCTGGCGGGTGGTGTTGCCGCGCACGATCGAGTCGTCGACGACCACGATGCGCCTCCCCGAGACGATCTCGGGCAGCGGGTTGAACTTCATCCGCAGCCCGTGCTTTCGCAGCTCCTGGCCCGGCTGGATGAAGGTGCGGGCGACGTAGCGGTTCTTGATCAACCCGTCGTCCTTGGGTAGCCCCGACGCGCGCGCGAACCCGGTGGCCGCCGGGTTGCCCGAGTCCGGGACCGAGATCACGAGGTCGGCGTCGCAGGGGGCCTCACGCGCCAGGACCTCCCCCATGCGCCCCCGCACCTCCTGGAGCACACGGCCCTCGAGCCGGCTGTCGGGGCGGGAGAAGTAGATGTGCTCGAAGACGCAGTGGGCCGGGCGCTCGGAGGGGAGCACCTGCCGCGTCTCGATCCCCCGCTCGCCGATCGAGACCAGCTCGCCGGGGTTGACCTCGCGCAGCAGCTCGGCCCCGATGATGTCGAATGCGCAGCTCTCCGACGCCACGCAATAGCGGTCGCCGAGCTTGCCGAGCGACAGCGGGCGGACGCCATGGGGGTCGCGGTAGGCGACCACGGCGCGCTTGGTCATGACGACGGTCGAGTAGGCGCCCTCGAGGCGGGGCATCACCTCCTCCAGCGCGTTCTCGATCGGCCGAGCCTCGGTTACCGAGAGCAGCGCCGCCATGATCTCCGAGTCGGACGTCCCCCGGAAGCGGATGCCCCTCTCGACCAGCTCGTTGTAGAGCTCGACCGCGTTGGTGAGGTTGCCGTTGTGGGCCAGCGCCACCTCGCGCCCGTCGTCGCGCCAGACGGGCTGGGTGTTCTCCCACGACCCGCCGCCGGTGGTCGAGTAGCGCACGTGCCCGATCGCCATGTCCCCGTCGAGCGCGCGCAGCTTCTCCTCGTCGAAGACCTGCGAGACGAGGCCGGTGTCGCGCAGGGTGGTGATGTGGCCGCCCTCGCAGGTGGCGATGCCGGCCGACTCCTGCCCCCGGTGCTGGAGCGCGTAGAGGGCGAAGTACGCCAGCCGGGCGACGTCGTGGCCGGGCGCGTACACGCCGAACACGCCACACTCGTCGCGGGGGCCGTCGCGGTCGGGAATGCCGACCTGCTCGGGCGCCGCCAGGGGCCGCTGATCTGAGGTCATCTAGCTCTTCGTGCGCGTTCGAAGGGCGAAGGCAGGCGGGGGCTCCACCTGCAAAGCAAGGCTAGCAGCGGCCCCGGATCAGGGCCCCGACTACGATTGGTGGATGCGCTGGGCCCTCGCAGGGATGGCCGTCGCGTGCGTGGTGCTGGTGCCTGCGGACGCGGGGGCGGCGGTTCCCGGGTTCGACCGCGACCGCCTCGACATCTTCGACTTCCACCTGTTCGACCTGGGAGTGGTCGATTACGACGACGATGGCGACCTCGACCTCTACACGGCCAACCATCTGGAGCGCCAGTCGCTGCTGAGAAACAACGGTGCGGGCGGCCTCTCCGAGCGCCTTTACCCGGCCGGTCTGGCGCAGACCCCCGCGTTCCCGGGCTGGGAGGACCGCAGGGGACCGAAGGTGGACGGCCCGGGGTTGTACCTCTCGGCGAGCGGGAAGCTCGTACTCCGTCACCGGGGGCGCAGGCGAGTCCGCGGCCAGGCGGAGTTCATGTTCCCGGTGCGGGTCAAGTCGAAGGGCAATGCGAGCGCGAACGTGCGGCGCGACCGCAGCCGCAACCCCGACCGCTGGGTGGCCTCGTTCGAGATGAGGGGCAACTCCCGCCTCGCCCTCGACCCCGAGAGGATGGCCCACCCGATGGTGGTCACCGTGAGGCGGCCGCACCCGCTGTCGAAGGTGTTCGTCGGGGCCCGTGAGAAGAACCCGTCGAAGCGGCGTTTCAGGCTCTACCTCCGCGACCGTCACGGGATGGCCTGGGCGGACCTGACCGGCGACCGGCGCACGGACGTGTTCATCGTCCGCGGTGGGCTGAGGGGGAGCATCACCAGGCTCGCCGGGGTGATCCGCGACGAGCTGCTGGACGGGCGCAGCGACCGCTTCCGCAGCGCCGGCGCGGCCTCATCGCTTCGCAAGGGCAGCTGCCGGGCACGCGCCGCCGGGGCGGTCAATCTCGACTCGGACGGGCGTCTCGACCTCTACGCAACCTGCAAGGGCCGGGGTCCTGACCTCTACCGCCGGCGGGGGAAC
>Ga0299913_10004161_pt1 | contig 12071 bp, 9 predicted proteins | sample RVTome_9_FD_201360 | JGI IMG/M metagenome (GOLD analysis project Ga0299913, IMG submission 201360) | Soil microbial communities from uranium-contaminated site in the Upper Colorado River Basin, Wyoming, United States - RVT155D38 (version 2) ... | reverse complement strand
GGGCTCGGTGTCGGGCTCGGGGTCGGGCTCGGGGTGCTCGGGCTGGGGGCGCGGCTCTCCGACCGGGGCGGCGGCGGCCGCGGCGGCGGCCAGCTCGTCCTCCATCTCGTCCAGCTCGGGGAGGTACGGCGCCAGCTCGGGCAGCTCGTCGAGCGAGGTGATGCCGATCCGCTCGAGGAAGTAGCCGGTGGTCCGGTAGAGGTGCGCCCCGGTCTCGCCGTCCTGCCCGGCCTCCTCGACCAGCCCACGGGCCAGCAGCGTGCGGATGACGCCGTCCACGTTCACGCCCCGCACGGCCGACACCCGGGCCCGCGAGACGGGCTGCCGGTAGGCCACGACGGCCAGCGTCTCCAGCGCCGCCTGGGTGAGGCGCGCCTGCTGCCCCTCGAGCACGAAGCCCTCGACGACGCCGGCGTACTCCTCGCGGGTGTAGTAGCGCCAGCCGCCCGCCACGTTGCGCAGCTCGAAGCCCCGGCGCTGGTCGGTGTACTCCGCCGCCAGCACCGCCAGCGCCTCCCCGACCTCGTGGACCGGGTAGCCCACGGCCGACGCGAGGGTCACCTGGTCCAGCGGCTGGTCGGCCACCATGAGCAGCGCCTCCAGGGACGGCCGCAGCTCGGCCACCGCCACCGGCAGCGTCTCCGCCTCCTGGTCCGTCGGGTCGCCGGCGGACGGCGTACCGGACGTCTCGTGCACCACCTCGGTCACGCGCTCTCCTCCTGGTCGGTCGCACCCGGGTCGGCCGGCTGCTCGGTGTGCTCGCCCTCGGGCGGGGCGCCGTCGAACTCGTCGGTGATCTCCACGGTGCCGTCCTCGGCCCCGGTCCAGCGGACCGTGAGCTCTCCGAGCGGGCTCACCTGGTCGAAGGAGACCGCGCCCTCACGGAACAGCTCCAGCAGCGAGAGGAAACGCGCCACCGTGGTGAGCGTGTCGGGCGCGTCGCCGCACAGCGCCCGGAAGGTCATGGTCTGGTTGCGGCGCAGCCGCTCCACCACCAGGGCCGCCTGCTCGCGCACGGACACCTTGGCGGCGTGGATGTGCTGCAGGGAGACCTCGAGGACGGGCTTGGGGGCCAGCGCCCGGGCCGCGAGCTGGGCGAACTGGTCCAGGCCGATCCCGATGAGCACCTCGGGGAGCAGGGTCGCGAACCGCTCCTCCAGCCCGACCGCGCGGGGGTGGCGCCGGGACTCCTCGCTCAGCCGTCGGTCGAGGAAGCCGGCCACCTGCTTGAACGCCTTGTACTGCAGGAGCCGCGCGAACAGCAGGTCGCGCGCCTCCAGCAGCGCGAGGTCCTCCTCGTCCTCCACGTCCCCCTGGGGCAGCAGCCGCGCTGCCTTGAGGTCGAGCAGGGTGGAGGCGACCAGCAGGAACGACGTGGTCTGCTCGAGGTCCCACCGGGGACCGGCGGCCTTGACGTGCGCGATGAACTCGTCGGTGACCTGTGAGAGGGCGACCTCGGTGATGTCGAGCTTGTGCTTGGAGATCAGGCTCAGCAGCAGGTCGAACGGCCCCTCGAAGTTCGCCAGCCGGACCGCGAAGGCCGGTGCGGTCTCCGGAGCCTGGACGGCCTCGGTCATGTGTTCCTCAGCCGCTGCACCAGGACGCTCTCCTCGCCCCGCTCCTCGTAGTCGGCCAGCGCGATCGCCACCGCCTCCCGCACCAGCCGGCCGCGGTCCACCGCCAGCCCGTGGCTGCGGCGCAGCACGAGTCTGGCGTGCTCGAGGTCCAGGAGCTCGTCGGAGGTGACGTAGACCGTCATCTTCTCGTCGTGCCGCACCCGGCCACTGGGCCGGCGCGTCCCGTTCGCCTCGGCAGCCGGCGCCTGCTCGGCCTCCTCCGGGTCGGGTACGGCGGTGGGCCCGGGCCCCGACGTGGGGCGGAAGAGGTGGTCGGCGGTGGGAAGGCTCACCCGTCGAGACAACGCGCCAGCACCTCCCTGGCCAGCTGCCGGTAGGCCTCGGCGCCGTTCGAGGCGGTGGCATAGCTGGTGATCGGCTCACCGGCCACCGTGGAGTCGGAGAACTTGACCGTGCGGCGGATGACCGTGTGGAAGACCTGGTCGCCCCACGCCTGGACGAGCCGCTCCATCACCTCACGCCCGTGCAGGGTGCGGCCGTCGAACATCGTGCCGAGCACCCCGTCGATCTCCAGGCCGGGGTTGAGCCGCTCGGTCACCTTGTCGATGGTGTTCTTGAGCAGCGCCACGCCACGCAGCGCGAAGTACTCGCACTCCAGCGGCACGATCACGCCGTGGGCGGCCGTCAGCGCGTTCACGGTCAGCAGCCCCAGCGAGGGCTGACAGTCGATGAGCACGACGTCGTAGTCGGCAAGGGCGGGACGCAGCACCCGCCCGAGCGTCTGCTCCCGGGCCACCTCGTGGACCAGCTGCACCTCGGCTGCCGACAGGTCGATGTTCGACGGCAGCAGGTCCATCCCTTCCACGCCGGAGGGGACCACCACCTCCTCCAGCGTGACGTCGCGCTGCATGAGCAGGTTGTAGACGGTCAGCTCCATCTCGTGCGGGTACAGGCCGAGCCCGACCGACAGCGAGCCCTGGGGGTCGAAGTCGACGAGCAGCACCTTGCGGCCGTACTCCGCGAGGGCCGCGCCGAGGTTGATCGTGGTCGTGGTCTTGCCGACCCCGCCCTTCTGGTTGCACATCGCGATCACGCGGGCGTTGCCGTGGGTGGTCAGCGGACGCGGCTCGGGGAGATCGGGCAGTGGCCGCCCGGTCGGGCCCAGCACCGGCTCGGCGGCCGGTGCCCCGGCCACCTGGTCGAGCACGGGCTCGCCGCTGCGGGGCTGGAACGGCAAGGGGTCGCTCAAGCGGGGCTCCTGGGAGGCGGGGTCGTCGGTCCGGGGCGGGGCGGGCGGTCGACCCAGCGGGGGCATCTCGGGGGCGCCGGATCCTGTCGCGCCGTGAAATCCGGAGAACGTCCCGCCATCAGCCATGTCCCGCTCCTCCGCCGTTGATGCTTTGTCGACTCGGAGACTTGTGCCCGAGCCTGCGCGCGACCCTATGCCCGGCCACCGACACCGACAAGACGTATCCGGGAATCCCCCGCCACCAAGGGAAATCTGTTGATGGGTTGTGCAGTCGCGGCGTCCCGAACTGCACAAGCGCCGTCCCCCTTGTGCAGAACCCTGTGGACGAATCGTCGCCTCACAGGCGTCTCAGCGCGGTCGCCAGCACCACGGCCTCCCCGGCCTCGTCGGAGGCGTCGAGATCGACCGTCGCCTCGATCACCCAGTCGTGATGGCCCTCGGGATCGTCGACCACCTGGGTCGCCCGCCACACCCGCACCTCCGCGGCGTCTTCGGGCGCGCCGGGGGCGGGGGCGCGCGCCTCCTCGGTCCGGAACAGTCCCGGTCCACGGGCGTCGGGGCCGGTGCCGATCCGGTCGTGCTCGGCGAAGTACTCCTCCAGCGCGCGGTCCCACGCCTCGGCGTCCATCAGCACGGCGCGCCGCGGTTCGGGACGTCCGGCGTTCTGCGCCTCCAGCGCCGCCAGCCCGGGTACGTCGTCGCGCGCGGCGAGCTCGACCCGCCGGAACATCGCGTTGCGCACCATCACCCGGAAGGACCGCTGGGCCGAGAGCGGCCGCGGCGGGACCGGCTCCGCCGATGCCGGCCGAGGAATGCGCCCGTCGGGGGCGACCAGCGCCTCCCACTCGTCGAGCAACGAGGAGTCGGTCTGTCGGACGGTCTCCCCCAGCCACTCGACGAGCTCGTCCAGCTCCGGGCCCCGATGCGCCTCGGGGACGGTCTGCCGCAGCGTGCGGTAGGCATCGGTGAGGTAGCGCAGCAACAACCCCTCCGACCGGGCGAGCTGGTAGCGCGAGATGAAGTCGGTGAACGTCATGGCCTGCTCGTACATCTCGCGCACGACCGACTTCGGGACCAGGCCGTCCTCGGGCAGCCACGGGTGGCTGGTGCGGTAGATCTCGTAGGTCGCCTCCAGCAGCTCGGCGAGCGGCCGCGGCCAGGTGACCTCCTCAAGGCGGGCCATCCGCTCGTCGTACTCGACGCCGTCGGCCTTCATCTCCGCGATCGCCTCGCCCCGGGCCGCATGCTGCTGGGCGAACAGGATCTGCCGGGGGGCCTCCAGCACCGACTCCACGACCGACACCACGTCCAGGGGATGGCTCGGCTCCGCCGGGTCCAGCACCTCGAGGGCAGCCAGCGCGAAGTGGGCCAGCGGCTGGTTGAGCGCGAAGTCCGCGGGCAGGTCGTGGGTGAGCACGAACCGTCGTCCGAACGCGTCCGGCTCGTCGAGCCGGGTGAGCACTCCGGACGCCAGCAGGGAGCGGCCCAGCCGGAGCGCGCGACGCACCAGGCGCGCCCGGCCGCGCGCCTCTTCGTGGTTGTCGCGCAGCAGGTCGGCCAGCACCCCGAACGCGTCCTCGTCGCGCGCGACCACGTTGAGCAGCATCGCGTTGTCCACCTTCATCCGGGACACCAGGGGCTCGGGCTGCCCGTCGACCAGCTTGCGGAAGGTCTGCTCGGTCCACACCACGGAGCCCTCGGGCGGCTTCTTGCGCTGCACCTTGCGTCGCTTCTTGGGGTCCTCACCCGCCTTGGCCAGCGCCCGCTCGTTCTCGATGACGTGCTCGGGGGCCTGCACCACGACGTACCCCGCCGTGTCGAAGCCGGCCCGACCGGCCCGCCCGGCGATCTGGTGGAACTCCCGCGTCCGCAGCACCCGCTGCCGCTGGCCGTCGAACTTCGCCAGTCCGGTGAACAGCACCGTGCGGATCGGCACGTTGATCCCGACGCCGAGCGTGTCGGTGCCGCAGATGACCTTGAGCAGCCCCTGCTGGGCGAGCCGCTCGACCAGCCGCCGGTAGCGCGGCAGCATCCCGGCGTGGTGCACCCCGATCCCGGTGCGCAGCAGCCGGGACAGCGTCCGTCCGAACCCGGTGGCGAAGCGGACGCCGGCCAGGTGGGCGGCCACCGCGTCCTTCTCCTCGCGGGTCAGGAACCCCCGGCCCTTGGCCGGACCGGCGAGCAGCGAGGTCGCGTGCTCGACGGCGGCGGCCTGCGTGAAGTGGACGACGTACGCCGGCGCCTGGCCGGTCGAGACCAGCTCCTCGACGGTCTCGGCGAGCGGGGTGGTGGACCAGCTGAACGCGAGCGGCACCGGCCGCTCCGCGTCATCCACGAGGGCGGTGGTGCGGCCCGTGCGGCGGGTCAGGTCCTCGACGAAGCGGGTGACGTCGCCGAGCGTGGCCGACATGAGCAGGAACTGGGCCTGGGGAAGCGTGAGCAGCGGCACCTGCCACGCCCACCCGCGTCCGGGCTCGGCGTAGAAGTGGAACTCGTCCATCACCACCAGCCCGACGTCGGCCCGCTCACCCTCGCGCAACGCGATGTTCGCGAGCACCTCGGCGGTGCAGCAGATGATCGGCGCGTCGGCGTTCACCGACGCGTCCCCGGTGAGCATGCCGACGTTGTCGGCGCCGAAGATCGCGCAGAGCGCGAAGAACTTCTCGCTCACCAGCGCCTTGATCGGCGCGGTGTAGAAGCTGACGCGGTCGTCGGCCAGCGCCGCCAGGTGGGCGGCGGTGGCGACCAGCGACTTCCCGGAGCCGGTGGGGGTGGCGAGGATGACGTGGTTGCCGGCCAGCAGCTCGAAGACCGCCTCGTCCTGATGGGGGTAGAGCGCCATCCCGTGCTCCTCGACCCAGGCGGCGAACGCGTCGTACACCGTGTCCGGGTCGGTGCCGCTGGGCACCCGCTCCGCCAGGGTCGGCTCCGGCACGCTCACGAGTCCCGCGCCCGGGGATGGGCGGTTGCGAAGACCTCGCGGAGGTTGTCCACCGTGACCAGCGTGTAGACCTGCGTGGTGGTCACCGACGCATGGCCGAGCAGCTCCTGGACCACGCGCACGTCCGCGCCGCCGTCCAGCAGGTGGGTGGCGAACGAGTGCCTCAGGGTGTGCGGGGAGACGTCACGGGTCACGCCGGCGCGATCCGCCGCGCTCACCAGCACCGACCAGGCGCTCTGCCGCGAGAGCCGCCCGCCCCGCGAGTTCACGAACAGCGCCCCGCCCGACCCGCTCCCGGTGGCCGCGAGCTCGGGCCGCCCGCGGACCAGGTAGGCGTCGACGGCCTCGCGGGCATAGGAGCCGACCGGCACCACCCGCTCCTTGCCGCCCTTGCCGTGCAGCCGGACCGTGCCGTCGGTGAGGTCGAGGTCGTCGACGTCGAGCCCGACCGCCTCGGAGATCCGGGCACCCGTCCCGTACAGCACCTCCAACAGCGCGCGGTCCCGCAGGGAGAGCGTGGTGCCGGGTGCCCCGGCCGCCTCGAGGATCGCCTCGACGTCGGACAGCGGGAGCGCCTTGGGCAGCCGCTTGGCCGGGCTCGGCGGCTTCACCGCGGCCGCCGGGTCGCTCGGCGCCAGGCCGTCGCGCACCGCGAACCGGTGGAAGCCACGGACCGCGACCACCGTGCGGGCCGCCGAGGTGGCGCCCAGCGGCGGGTGGTCGGCGTCACCCTCCCGCAGCCGCACCAGGAAGGCCGCCACGAGCGCCTCGGTCACGTCGGCCAGCTCCGCGACCTCCTCGGCCGCCAGGAACGCCAGGTAGCGCCGCAGGTCCCGCCGGTACGACGACAGCGTGTTGGCCGCCAGCCCGCGCTCGACCGAGAGATGGTCGAGGTAGGTCCGGACCGCCCGGGTCAGGGCGCTCGGACCGGTGTCGGCGGGGGTGGCAGCCACGGTCAGCCCAGCTCCCCGCGTCGCTTGAGCACCTCGTAGGCGAGCACCGCCTGCGCGATCGGCCCCTGCCGCACCCGGCCCTCCAGCACGCCGGAGAGCAGCTCCTCGAACGGCGCCCAGAACGCCTCCATGGCCGCCTCCTCGTGCCGCAGCGTGAAGTCGCCCCGGTCGGCGTGCGAGAGCCCCCGCGCGAGGAAGATCTCGTGCACCTCGTTGGTGATGCCCGCCGACGGGTAGGTGCGCAACAGGCGGCGCCAGTCGCTGGCCTGCAGCTCGGCCTCCTCGCGAAGCTCCCGCTTCGCGGTCTCCAGCGGGGGCTCGTCGCCCGCGTCGCGCAGGCCGGCCGGGATCTCGACGAACTCGTGCTGGGAGGAGTGGCGGTACTGCTGGAGGCAGAACACCCGCTCGTCGGCATCCACCGCGAGCACCATCACGGCGCCCGGGTGCTCGACGGTGAGCCGGTGGAACCGGTCCTCGGGGTGACCGGGGCGCTCCACGAGGTCCTCGCGCACGCCGACCACCCAGGCGTCGCGGTGGATCACCCGTCGGTCCCGCACCGGCCAGGACGCCGGTCGGTCTGCCAGCGGTTCGTGTTCGTCTCCCACGGTCGGCCACCCTAGTCGCCGGGGCGCGGGACCGCCCGACGGACCGATCACGAGTCGTTCGGTAGGTCCTCGCGGCGGGTCTCGATCGGGAACCGCAGCTCCTTCTGCCGCTCGATCGCCGCCCCGACCAGCCCGGCGAACAGCGGGTGGGGCCGCGTGGGCCGGGAGCGGAGCTCGGGGTGGGCCTGGGTGGAGACGTAGTAGGGATGCACGGCGCGGGGCAGCTCCACGAACTCGACCAGGTCGAGGTCGGGGTTCACCCCCGAGAACACGAGCCCGGCCTCCTCCAGTGGCTTGCGGTAGTCGTTGTTCACCTCGTAGCGGTGCCGGTGCCGTTCGGAGATCTCGGCCTGGCCGTAGACGGCGTACGCGACCGAGCCCTTGGTGAGGTGGGCCGGGTAGAGGCCCAGGCGCATCGTGCCGCCCAGGTCGCCGGCGCCCTCGACGAACCGCTTCTGCTCCTCCATCGTGGCGATCACCGGCTCGATCGCATCCGCGTCGAACTCGGTCGAGGCGGCCTTCTCCAGTCCGGCGACGTTGCGGGCGTACTCGATGACCATGCACTGGAGGCCCAGGCACAGGCCGAGCGTGGGGATCCCCTGGGTGCGGGCGTAGGTCAGCGCGCCGAGCTTCCCCTCGATCCCGCGGATGCCGAACCCGCCGGGCACGCACATCCCGTCCACGTCGCTGAGGTGCCTGGCCGCGCCGGCAGGTGTCGCGCACTCGTCGGACGCCACCCACCGAAGGTGCACCTTCGCCTCGTGCGCGAAGCCGCCGGCCCGCAGCGCCTCGGCCACGGACAGGTAGGCGTCGGGCAGGTCGATGTACTTGCCGACCAGCGCGATCGTCACCTCCTCCTGCGGGTGGTGCACCCGCCTGAGCAGGTCGTCCCAGACGGTCCAGTCGACGTCACGGAACGGCAGGTTGAGCCGGCGTACCACGTAGGCGTCGAGACCCTCGCGGTGCAGCACCTTGGGGATGTCGTAGATCGAGGGGGCGTCGGCCGCGGTCACCACGGCCTCCTCGTCCACGTCGCACATCAGCGAGATCTTGCGCTTGATGCTGGCCGGCAGCTCCCGGTCGGCGCGGCACACGACCGCGTCGGGCTGGATGCCGATCGAACGGAGCGCCGCCACCGAGTGCTGGGTGGGCTTGGTCTTCAGCTCGCCGGACGGGCCGAGGTAGGGGACGAGCGAGACGTGCAGGAAGAAGCACTGGTCCCGGCCGATGTCGTGCCGGACCTGCCGGGCCGCCTCGAGGAAGGGCAGCGACTCGATGTCGCCGACGGTGCCCCCGATCTCCGTGATCACCACGTCGACCTCCTCGCCGCCCATCGCGAGGATCCGGTCCTTGATCTCGTTGGTGATGTGCGGAATCACCTGCACGGTGTCGCCGAGGTAGTCGCCGCGTCGCTCCTTGGCGATCACGCTGGAGTAGACCTGCCCGGTGGTGACGTTCGCGATCTGGTTGAGGTCGGTGTCCAGGAACCGCTCGTAGTGACCGATGTCGAGGTCGGTCTCGGCCCCGTCGTTGGTCACGAACACCTCACCGTGCTGGAACGGGTTCATGGTGCCGGGGTCGACGTTGAGGTAGGGGTCGAGCTTCTGCATCGTCACCCGGAGGCCGCGGGACTTCAACAGGCTGCCGAGGCTGGAGGCGGTCAGGCCCTTGCCGAGGGAGGAAGCGACGCCTCCGGTCACGAAGACGTGCCTGGTCGGCACCGATGAGGCCAAGGAAACTCCCGTGGTCAGACTGGTCTGCTACGGGGTTCTAGCGTACAGGGACAAGCGCCCGCGCGGACAATCAACCACGCGGAAGGGCGCCGTCGATTCCGAGTGCGCCGTAGTGACCGGGCTCCCCGGCCGCGGCCGCGGCGAGCGCCAACACGGTCGTGACACGCCCGGTGACGGTCTGGACCGAGTCCACCGAGGACGCGGTCTCGGGGAGGCTTGCCTCCTCGCGCAGCAGGCCGAGCAGCCCGTCCGCCGCCGAGTCGGTGCTGCCGGCGACCACCAGGCCGTCCGCCTGGGCGGCGAGACCGGTGGACAGTCCGCCGACGATGTTCTCGACGCCCTCGACCTCGGCCGGCTCCTCCCCGAGCACCACGACGACCAGGCTGCCGCGAACGTCGCCTCCGGAGCTGCGGGTGAGCAGCTCCGCGCCCCGCAGGCTGCTGAGGATGTCCGACCCGACGCCGTCGACCCGGGCGCCCCGGTCCTCGGGTGTGGCCACAGCCCGGCCGATCAACTGCCCCATCCGCTCGTAGGTCGTCGCCTCGGGCGGGATCCCGGTCCGGCCCACCGACTCCAGCACCTGGCTCCCCAGCGTGTCCACGAGGGACTTGCCGGTCGGGACCACCAGCCCCGGCTGCGCGGCGTACGTCGCGGCCACGGATCCGCCGGAGCGGGCCACCAGCTCGCCGAGCTGGTCGACCACCTCCTGGTCCACGCCGGGCAGCGTCACCAGGGTCACCGGCCGGCGCGTGAGCCGGTTGTTCAGGGCCTGTACGCCGAGGGTCCCGGCCACCTGGTCCTGGAACGCGGCGGTGCCCTCGAGTCGGTCCAGCTCCTGGGTGAGCGCGTCGGCCCGTGCCTCGGCACGCTCGGCCGAGGCGCTGCCGGCGCCGCGACCCAGGTCGGAGAGGGGGCCGCCCCCCAGCGCGACACCGGCCGCCAGCGAGAGCAGGACGGCGACGAGGGAGACGACGTGGTAGCGGAACGAGATCACTCAGAACAGCCCTTCGACACGGTCGATCAGGTCGGACAGGTGCGGCGCCAGGTCGTCGTACCACTGCTGGCCCGCCGGGGTGACGGCGACCGCGGCGAGGACGGCGACCACGCCCGCGAGCAGCACGAACCAGACGTGCCAGGTGCGCAGCCCGCCGGCGTACAGCGCCGGCACCGCCCGCGCGTCCACGAGCTGGGCACCGACCCGCAGGCGCGTCAGGAAGGTGGACGCCAGCGCCCCGCGCTGTCGGTCCAGGAAGTCGTCGAGGCTGGCATGCATGCCCACCCCCACGATCAGGCTCGCCTCCCCGAGGGCGGCCAGCATGAGCGCGGCGTCCTCGGTCGCCGCGGCGGTCTCGAACCGCAGCGGACGCACCCCGAGCCGCTCGAGGTGGTCCATCGGGGTCCGTCCGGCGCCCCGGTCGACGACGACCACGACGTCGGTCGCGGCGCGCAACGCCTTCGGGGACAGCGGCGCGTCGTCGCCCTTCAGCAGGGGCGAGCTGACCACCACGACGTCGGGCCGATGGCCGGCCTCGAGCAGGGCGTCCGCCGCGGCATCGACGCCGACCAGCACGGGATCCTGCTCGCGGACGTAGCGGCGGATCCCGCGCAGCTCGTCGCGATGGTCCGGGCCTGGCGCGACCACCACGACCGGTCGCCCTCGCACCCGGGTGCCCAGCCGCGGGGCGCCGGTGCCGTGCAGGAGCAGCTCCTGCTCCCGGCGCAGGAACTCGATGCTGTTGTGGGTGAAGCTGTCCAGCTGCGACGCCAGGCCGCCGCGGGCCTGCTCGAGCTGCTCGTCCAGCGTGGCCCGGTCCAGCACCCGCCCGTGCACCTCCCGCTCGTCACCGAGGTGCAGGACGCCTTCGTGGACGCGCAGCCGCCGCCCGTCGGGCACGGCAGCGAAGCCGGCCGGGCCGATCTGCTCGACGAGCGGGATCCCGGCGTCCAGCAGCACGCCCGGCCCCTGTGTGGGATAGCGCCCCGAAACGAACGGCGCGGCGTTGACCACGGCCGCCACCTCGGCGTCCACCAGGCGCTGGGCGCTGGCGCGGTCCAGGTCGAGCGCATCGAGCACGGCGATGTCCCCGCGCTGGAGGCGGGGAACCAGGGTGCGGATCCGGCGATCCACCCGGGCGGTGCCGGAGATCCCGGGCGCTGCGTCGGCGGGAGCGGTGCGGAACTTCATGACCAGAGAATCCTGACACGCACCGACGACCGGGGCGGGGAGGTCAGCCCTGCGCGTCCCGTGCGGTGTCCAGCAGCTCCTGGGCGTGCGCCAGGGCGGTGTCGCTCTCCTCCATCCCCGCCAGCATCCGCGAGAGCTCCCGCACCCGGTCCGCGTCGTCGAGCACCCGCAGGCCCGAGGTGGTGACGGTCCCGTCGTCGGACTTGGCCACCACGACGTGCCGATCGGCGTACGCCGCCACCTGGGGCAGGTGCGTGACCACCAGCACCTGGGCGTCGCGCGCCAGCCTGGCCAGCCGGCGCCCCACCTCCACGGCGGCCCGGCCGCCCACGCCGGCGTCCACCTCGTCGAACACGAAGGTGGGCACCGGGCTGGTGCCGGCGAGCACGACCTCGAGCGCGAGCATCACCCGCGAGAGCTCGCCACCGGAGGCCCCCTTGGTGAGCGGACGCGGCTCGGCGCCGGGGTTGGCCGACAGCCGCAGCTCGACCTCGTCGACCCCAGTCGCGGTCGGTCGCAGCCACGCCTCCCCCACCCGGAGGGGAGCACCCGGCGCGTCCTCGTCCTCCGGCGCCGGCGTGGTGGTTCGCCCGACCGTGGCCGTGAGCGCTGCGTGGGGCATCGCCAACCTGGTCAGCTCGCCACTGACCCGTTCCGCGAGGTCTGTTGCGGCGGCGGTCCGGGCCGCGCTGAGCAGCGCCGCCTGCTCGGCCAGCTCCGTGCGGAGCTCGGCGCGCCGGGCGCGCAGTGCGGCGACGCGCTCGTCGGTGTCGTCCAGCTCGAGCAGCCGGGTCGCGGCCTGCCGGGACCAGGCGATCACCTCGTCGG
>Ga0299913_10004160_pt1 | contig 12073 bp, 12 predicted proteins | sample RVTome_9_FD_201360 | JGI IMG/M metagenome (GOLD analysis project Ga0299913, IMG submission 201360) | Soil microbial communities from uranium-contaminated site in the Upper Colorado River Basin, Wyoming, United States - RVT155D38 (version 2) ... | reverse complement strand
GAGCTGCACCGCCGCGGCGTCCCGGTGCAGCTCGACGTCTACGGACGCGGCCCGCACCGCGACGAGCTCGAGGAGCTCGCCGGCGACGCCCCCGTGATCTTCCACGGGCACGTTGCCGGCCGGTCGGACCTGGCGGCCCGGATCGCCGCAGCCGACGTGGCGCTGTCGGTGTGCCCGGGCGAGACGTTCGGGCTGGCGGTGCTCGAGGCGCTCGCCTGCGGCACCCCGGTCGTCACCGCCTCGACCGGTGGGGCGAGCGAGCTGATCGACGATGCCTCGGGGGCGTGGGGCGAGCCGGAGCCCGGTGCCCTCGCGCACGCGGTGCTGCGCGTGGCCGCCCGCGACGTCGGCGTACGCCGGGCCGCGGCGCGCGCCCGCGCCGAGCGGTTCCCGTGGAGCGCGACCGTCGACCGCATGCTCGCCGTGCACGCCGGCCTCGCCCGCCGACCCAGCAGGAGTGCAGCCGGCTGACCCGGGTCGGCACACTGGAGGCATGGCGCTGGCCGTCTGCCTGCTCTTCGACCGCCGCGGTGACCTCGTCGTCCGCGGCCTCTGGGAACGGCTGGAGCAGGAGGGTGTCCGCACGCTGCTGTCCCACACGCACGGTCACCACCTGCCGCACCTGTCGTACGCCGTGCTCCTCGACTGGTCCCTCGACCACGTCCGGGCCACCGTCGAGAGCCTCCCCGACGCCGGCCCGTTCGACCTGACCTTCCACGGCGCCGTGGTCTTCCCCCGCGGCCGGGTGGCGCTCGCCCCGTCGCTCCCGTCGTACGTCGGAGCCCGCCAGGAGGCCGTCGCCACCGCCGTGGCCGGTGCGGGCACACTGCACCGGCACTACGCACCCGGAGAGTGGGTGCCGCACGTCTCGCTGGCCACGCGGGCGAACGGCGCCGGGCTGCCGGTGGCCCTGCGCACCATCGCCGACGTCGTACCGGTGACGGTGCGGGCCGAGCAGGCCGTGCTCGTCGACAGCTCGACCGGCGACGTGTGGCCGCTCCCCCACGTCCCGTGACCGGGCGCGGGCCGGCATGAGCCGTCCCTGACAGGGCGGCGCGTGGGTGACAGCACCCATCGGCCGCCAGGACGGAATGGGTCGTCTGCCCGACGCGGCAGGAGTCGCGGGCCTCCTAGCGTCGCAGTCATGACCACCGCCACCGTCTCCGACCGAGCGGCCGACGACTTCCGACGCGCCCTCCCCGGAGGCCACACGCCCTGGCTGCACCACTGGACGGGTCGCCGACCTCGTCCATGAGTTCCTCGGGTCACACCCCACTGAAGGAGAAGTCCCATGACCACCCAGCACATCGAGACCCTGATCATCGGAGCCGGCCAGGCCGGCCTGGCCACCGGCTACCACCTGCAACGGCTCGGCCGCCCCTTCCTCATCGTCGACGGCAACGAGCGCATCGGCGACAACTGGCGCTGCCACTACGACTCGCTGCGGCTCTACTCGCCCGTGAAGTACGACGGCCTCCCCGGGATGGCGTTCGAGGGCGACCCGTGGCACTTCCCCGGCAAGGACGAGGTGGCGGCATTCCTGGAGGCCTACGCGGTCCGGTTCAACCTGCCGGTGCGGCTGCAGACGCGCGTCGACCGGCTCAGCGCCCGTCCCGGTGGCGGGTTCATCGCCCGGCTCGGCGACGAGACGCTCACCTGCGACAACGCGGTGCTCGCGACCGGCACGTTCGGCCGCACGCCCCGCGCGCCGGAGCTGGCCGCGCGCCTCGACCCGGGCATCCGGCAGCTCCACTCCTCGGAGTACAAGAACCCCCGCCAGCTCCAGCCGGGCACCACGCTCGTCGTCGGCGCCTCGCACTCCGGGTACGACATCGCCTACGAGGTCGGCGCGGACCGGCCCACCGTCCTGGTCGGGCCCGACCGCGGCAACATCCCCTTCGAGTGGGAGACCCGGAAGATGCGGCTGGCGATGCCCATCGTCGTCTTCGCGTGGAAGCACCTGCTCACCCGGCGTACGCCGATGGGCCGCAAGGAGATGCAGAAGGTGCGGCACGAGGGCGGCCCGACCACCCGGGTGAAGCCGCACCACCTGGACGAGCGAGGCGTCCGGCGCTACCAGGAGAAGGTCACCGACGTCTCCCCCGCCGGCCGGCCCGTCCTCGCCGACGGCCGCGAGCTCGACGTCGCCAACATCGTCTGGGCCACGGGCTTCCAGCGGGAACTGGGCTGGATCGACGCCCCCCTGCGCATCGAGGACGGCTGGCCGGTCGAGCGGCGCGGCGTCGTCGACTCGGCGCCCGGGCTCTTCTTCTGCGGGCTGTCGTTCCAGTACGCGTTCAGCTCGATGGTGCTTCCGGGCGTCGGCCGGGACGCGGCGTACGTCGCCCGCCGGATCGCCGCCCGCCAGAAGGGCTCCGGCAGGCCCACCGGCCGGCCCGCCCGGGTCGCCGCCTGACCGCGGTGCCCACGACCGAAGGAGGACGTGATGACCATCGCGCTGCGCCGGCACCTCCCGACCGCCGCGCTGCCCGCCTCGGCTGGGCGTGGTGCCGCGATCGTCACCGGCGCCGCGCCGGTGCTGCTGCTCGCCACCTTCCTGTGGCACCCGCCGATCCCTGGCCGGCTGCCCGACGCGCCGGCCGTGGCCGAGGCCGCTGCGAGCGACCCGACCCGATGGGGGCTGGTGCACCTCGCCACCGCGGTCGCCTCCGCAGTGGTGGCGATGGCGTTCGTCGCCGTCCACGAGCTGCTCCGTGCGCACGGCGGCCACCCGTCGCTCGTCGGCGTGGGCTCGATCGTGTTCGGCAGCGTCCTGTACGCCGTACTGCCTGGCCTGGAGCTCGCGCAGGTCGCCGCGCACGAGACCGGCGCCGACATGGCCGCGACCCAGGAGGCGCTCACCGGGTGGTTCCGGCTGGTCCTGCTCTCGGGCGGGGTGGTGTTCCTGGTCGGCGCGGTCGCGGTCGCGGTCGCGGTCAACCGGGCCGCCCTGCTCGGCGGTGGCCGCGACGCCCTGGTCGCCACCGCCGTGGTGCTCTTCGCCGTGAGCCGGCTGGTGCCGGTGGGCGTCGTGCAGTTGTACGTGCAGCCGGCGGTGGCGCTGCTCGCCCTGCTGCCGCTGGCGGTGCAGATGTGGATCCGCAGCCCGGCTCGCTGAAACCGCCGCACCGGCGGCGCCGCGTGAGTAGTGTCGCCAGTGTGGTGGTGCTCGACGAGCTGCGCCGGGCCCGCGAGGCGTACGAGCGCCGCGCCTGGGTCTCGGCGTACGACGCCCTGTCCTCGGCGTCCGCGGAGGGGGACGATCTCCCGGCCGCGGACTTCGAGCGGCTGGGAGTGGCCGCGCTCCTGGCCGGGCGGCAGAACGACTGCGTCCAGGCACTGCAGCGCGCCCACCGGCTGCACCGCGAGGCCGACGACCTGCCCGCCGCCGCGCGCACGGCGTTCGACCTGGCGATCGTGCTGCTGCAGGGCGGCGAGGCCGCCGTGGCCAGCGGCTGGCTCTCCCGGTGCCGCCGCCTGGCCGAGGAGCTGGGCGAGGACTGCCACGAGCTCGGCTACGCGCTCAATCTGGAGCTGCTGCAGCGGATCTTCACGGGGCAGCTCGAGGGGACCCTGGAGCTCGCCGAGCGCGTGACCGACCACGGCCGCAGGTACGCCGACCCGGACCTGCTCACCCAGGGGCTCAACGCCCAGGGGCGGCTGCTGCTCTACTCCGGACGCGTCCGGGAGGGCCTCGAGCTGCTGGACGAGGCCATGCTCGAGGTGGCCACGGGCGAGGTGTCGCCGATCTTCGCCGGCCACGTCTACTGCTCGCTGATCGAGGCCTGCCAGGAGCTCGGAGACTGGGGGCGGGTGGCCGGCTGGACCAGCGCGCTGACCCGCTGGATCGACGAGCAGCCCGAACTGGTGCTCTTCACCGGGCAGTGCGCGGTGCACCGTGGGCAGCTGATGCGCGTGGCAGGGGCCTACGACGAGGCCCTCGAGGAGCTCGCCCACGCGGTGGAGCGCTACCGGCTCGCCGGCACCCTCGACGCCGCCGGCCTCGCCCTGGCCGAGCGCGCGACGGTGCTCCGGCTCCGCGGCCAGCTCGACGCCGCGGAGTCGGCGTACGAGGAGGCGATCGGGCTCGGCCTCGACCCACAACCGGGCCTGGCGCTGCTCTGGCTGGCACGCGGCCGCAGCGCGGCCGCCGTGTCGGCCGTGCGCCGGCTGCTCGCCGAGCCGCGCGACCCGGTGCACCGCACCCAGGTGCTGCCCGGCTGCGTGGAGGTGCTGGTCGCGGCCGGCGAGGTCTCGGACGCCGTCGCACCGGCGCAGGAGCTGGCAGGCCTGGCGGGGGCGTTCGGCTGCCCCGCCCTGCTCGCCTCCGCGGCGTACGCCGACGCCTTGGTGCGGCTGGCCCGCGACGAACCGGCCGAGGCGATCACCGCCGTCCGCGAGGCAGCCGGCCACTGGGCCGGGCTCGACGCGCGGCACGAGGTCGCCCGGTGCCGCGTCCTGCTGGGCCGCGCGCTCGACGCGGTGGGGGACCACGAGTCGGCCCGCGGCGAGCTCGCCGCGGCCCAGCGTGAGCTCGAGGCGATGGGGGCCCGCGGCGAGGCTCGCGTCGTGGCGGCACTGCTCCGGCCGACCCTTCCCGCCGGCCTCAGCGCACGCGAGGTGGAGGTGCTGCGCCTGGTGGCCCGCGGGCGCAGCAACCCGCAGATCGCGGCCGAGCTGGTGCTGTCGGAGAAGACCGTGGCGCGGCACCTGTCCAACATCTTCACCAAGCTCGAGGTGTCGTCACGGACGGCGGCCGCGGCGTACGCATTCGAGCACGACCTGGTCTGACCGGAACGCGCGGCGGCTCAGCGGGACAGGGGCAGGTCGTGCGCCTCCGCGACGGGGGCGCTGGTGAGCGCGCCGGCGCGGGTGCTGAGCCCGAGCGCGAGCGATGGGTCGTCGTCGCAGGCCATCTCCCAGCCCTTGTCGGCGAGCGCGACGACGTAGGGCAGCGTGGCGTTCGTGAGCGCGTACGTCGACGTGTGCGGGACCGCGCCGGGCATGTTCGCGACGCAGTAGAAGACCGAGTCGTGCACGGGGAACGTCGGGTCGGCGTGCGTCGTGGGCCGGGAGTCCTCGAAGCAGCCGCCCTGGTCGATCGCGATGTCGACGAGGACCGAGCCGGGCTTCATCTGCGCGACCAGGTCGTTGCTGACCAGCTTCGGCGCCCGCGCTCCGGGGATCAGCACCGCGCCGATCACCAGGTCGGCGGCCTTGACCTGCTCCTCGATCGCCAGCCGCGACGACGCCAGCCCGTGCACCCGGTTGTCGTAGCGCCAGAACGACATGCGGAGCTTGTCGAGGTCGGTGTCGAGCAGGGTCACGTCGGCGCCCAGGCCGAGCGCGATGTTGGCGGCGTTCTGCCCCGAGACGCCGGCCCCGATGATCACGACCTTCGCCTGCACGACGCCGCCGACGCCGCCCATCAGCACGCCCCGACCTCCCGAGGCGCGCATCAGCGCGTGCGCGCCGACCTGCGGGGCGAGGCAGCCCGCGACCTCCGACATCGGGTAGAGCAGCGGCAGCCCGCCCGACGGCAGCTGCACGGTCTCGTAGGCGAGCGCGGTCACCTTGCGCGACATCAGCTCCTCGGTGAGCGGGCGGTCCGCGGCGAGGTGCAGGTAGGTGAACAGCGTGAGGTCCTCACGCATCCGGTGGTACTCCTCGGCCACGGGCTCCTTGACCTTGAGCACCAGCTCCGCGGCTCCCCACACCTCGTCGGCCGACGCGAGCAGCCGGGCCCCGGCGCTGGCGTACTCCGCGTCGGGGATGGAGCTGCCCAGCCCCGCGCCGGACTCGAGGTACACCTCGTGCCCGTGCGCGACGAGCTCGTGCACGCCGATCGGGGTGATCGCCACCCTGTACTCGTGGTTCTTGACTTCCCTCGGGACGCCGACCCTCATCGGGGCTCTCCTCGCTCGCTCATGAGTTGCTGTAGACGCCGCTGTCGCCCTGGCCGCCCGCCCAGGTCCAGGCGTACGCCGGGTCCTCGACCGCCTGCCCGCCCGGGCCGATCTCGAGCGGCCGGAACGTGTCCACCATGACCGCGGTCTCGTCGAACTCCTGCACGCCCAGCGACGCCTCGATCGCCGCCGGCTGCGGACCGTGCGCGTAGCCGCCCGGGTGCAGGCTGACGGACCCGACGCCGATGCCGGAGCCCTTGCGGGCCTCGTAGTCGCCGGCGACGTAGAACATCACCTCGTCGCTGTCGACGTTGGAGTGGTAGTAGGGCACCGGGATCGACAGCGGGTGGTAGTCGACCTTGCGCGGCAGGAAGTTGCAGACCACGAACCCCGGCCCCTCGAAGACCTGGTGCACCGGCGGGGGCTGGTGGACCTTGCCGGTGATCGGCATGAAGTCCTCGATGTTGAGCGTGTAGGGGTAGAGGCAGCCGTCCCAGCCGACCACGTCGAACGGGTGCGTGCGGTAGGTCATCCGCGTGCCGACCACGCCCTGCGACGTCCGGTGCTTCACGAGTACGTCGACGGGCTGCGGGTCGCCGGGCTCGAGGAGCGCCGGGTCGACCAGGGGCCCGACGGGACCGTGCAGGTCGCGCTCGCAGTACGGCGCGTGCTCGAGGAGCTGGCCGTACCGCGAGAGGTAGCGCTTCGGCGGCGCGACGTGCCCCGAGGCCTCGATGCAGTAGAGGCGGCTGGGCTGGCGTGGCACCCAGCGGTGCGTGGTCGCGCGCGGGAGCACGACGTAGTCGCCGCTGCGGTAGGACAGCTCACCGAAGACGGTCTCCACGACCCCGCCGCCGCTCTCGACGAAGACGATCTCGTCGCCGGTCGCATTGCGGTGCAGCGGCGACGGGTCGGTCGCCGTGACGACGTACGAGATCCGGCAGTCGCCGTTGGCCAGCAGCAGCCGCCGTCCGGTCACCGGGTCGCCGGCCTCGCCGGCGACGAAGAGGTCGTGCAGCCGGAGGTGGCGTGCCTTGAGCGGGTGGTTGGGCGTCGTCGACTGGTCGCCGGGGTCCCACGGCTCGCTGGCGATGATCGCCGACGGCACGCCGAGGCGGTAGAGCAGCGACGAGTCCGAGGAGAATCCCTCCTCGCCCATCAGCTCCTCGTGGAGCAGCTCCCCGGCCTCCGTGCGGTGCTGGGTGTGCCGGGTCGGCGGGACGTCCCCCAGGCGGCGGTAGTGGGCCATGATTGCCTCCGATAATCGCACATCGACGTCCGGTATCTGATGGCTAGAGTAGACCTCGTGTCAATCGCAGAGACCTGGGCCGGCATCGTCGACGACGCGGCGATCTTCCCGCCCGGCAACGTTCCCCTGGAACCCGCAGTCACCGAGCACCTCGCCCGCAGCGGGGTCTGGTACGCCGTCCTGGTCGGCCCGTTCGTCGTCAACGACGTGCGGCTGCCGGACCTCCTCGAGGTGATCGCGGATCTCGACGAGCCCGAGGAGGAGGGCGTGTCCGTCGAGGTCACCGCTCCCCTGCGCACCTCGGTGGTCGTGAGCGGCGGCGCCGGCGCGATCCGGCCGGCCGCGACCTGGGCGACCCGCTCCGGTCAGCTGGAGCTCGCCGCCCTCGAGACGATGCTGCGCGACCCCGGGGACCTCGCGACCACCGCCCGACGGGTCGCCGCGGCCGTCGAGGAGTGCCGCAACGAGGGCGTGCTCGCCGAGGACGCGCCGGTGTACGTCGAGCTCCCGCACGAGGCGGCCGGCCTGGCCGGCTGGATGGCGGCAGCCGACATCGTCGCGGAGGAGGGCTTCCGCCTGAAGTTCCGCACCGGCGGCGCCGAGGCGGAGATGTTCCCGGAGCCGCACGCGCTGGCCTCCTGGATCTCCGCCGCCCTCGACCGCGAGGTGCCGTTCAAGTGCACGGCCGGCCTCCACGAGGCCGTGCGGCACGAGGACCCGGAGTCCGGCTTCACCCACCACGGGTTCCTCAACGTGCTGCTGGCCACCCGCGCCAGCCTCGACGGCGACGGCGTCGCCAAGGTGGCGGAGCTGCTCGACACGCGTGACGGCGGGGCGCTCGCCGCCCGCGCCCGGGAGCTCGGCGACGCGCTCCCCCGGACCCGGCGCTGGTTCACCGGCTTCGGGTCCTGCTCGGTGCTCGAGCCGCTCGAGGCGCTGGTCGACCTGGGCTTCGTCGACGTGCCGCACGACGCGGACGAGGCCTCCCGCCCGTGAGCAGCTGGGTCCCCGGCGCGGCCGGCTCCGGCTTCGACGTCGACCACCTGCCCTACGGCGTGTTCGCGCTGCCGGGCGAGGAGGCCCGCGTCGGCGTGCGCATCGGCGACCGCGTGCTCGACCTCTCCCCGGTGGCGAGGCTCGTCGGCGGGTCCGGGCAGGCGTACCGGCTCGCGGCGGTCCTCGCGGAGCCGTCGCTCGACGAGTTCCTGGCACTGGGGCCCCCGGCCTGGCGGACCGCCCGCGACTGGGTGGCCGGCGTGCTCACCGACGAGAGCACCCGGGAGCACCTCGAGCCGCACCTGCACCCGGTCGCGGACGCGACCCTGCGCCTGCCGTTCACGGTCGCCGACTACGTCGACTTCTACGCCTCGGAGCACCACGCCGCCAACGTCGGGCGCATGTTCCGCCCCGACGGCGAACCGCTCACGCCCAATTGGAAGCACCTCCCGATCGGCTACCACGGACGCGCCGGCACCGTCGTCGTCGGCGGCACCGACGTGGTCCGGCCGTGCGGCCAGTACAAGCCGGCCGACGCCCCCGCCCCGCTCTTCGGCGCCTCCCGGCGCCTCGACATCGAGGCCGAGCTCGGGTACGTCGTCGGCGTGGGCTCCGAGCTCGGGCGGCCCGCCGGCGCCTTCGCCGACCACGTCTTCGGCGTCACCCTGCTCAACGACTGGTCGGCGCGCGACCTCCAGGGCTGGGAGTACGTGCCGCTCGGGCCGTTCCTCGGCAAGTCCTTCGCGACGTCGGTCTCGCCGTGGGTCACGCCGCTGGCCGCACTCCAGGCCGCGCGGCTTCCCCTGCCGGCCCAGGACCCCGAGCCGCTCCCCTACCTGCAGGTGGCCGACGCGTCGGCGTACGACATCGCGGTGGAGGTGGTGCTCGACGGCGAGGTGGTCAGCCGACCGCCGTACTCGGCGATGTACTGGTCGCCCGAGCAGATGCTCGCGCACATGACGGTCAACGGGGCCTCACTGCGCACCGGCGACCTCTTCGCGTCGGGCACGGTCAGCGGCCCGGAGCGCGACCAGCGCGGCTGCCTCCTCGAGCTGTCGTGGGGCGGCAAGGAGCCGTTCGTGGCCGGCGGCCGGGAGCGGACGTTCCTCGAGGACGGCGACGAGGTGGTGCTGCGGGCCAGCGCCCCCGGTGCGCTCGGCGGCCGGATCACGCTGGGCGAGTGCGCGGGCCGGATCCTGCCGGCGCGCTCTGATCAGAGCTCCTTCTCGTAGTAGAGCGCCAGTGGCCCGAAGCCCCGACCCTCGTGGCAGTCGAACCCGAACCTCTCGTACAGCGCGCGGGCGGCGACGTCGTCCTCGCTCGTGCCGAGGTCCATGTACGTCGCGCCCCGCGCCTTCGCGTCGTCGATGATCGCCCCCAGCAGGCGGGTGCCGAGCCCCCGGCCGCGCAGCCGGGGCTGGACGTAGAGCTCGGCGAGGTAGGCCTCGAGCTCGTTCGCGGTGGTCTGCAGCCGGAACCGGACGATGCCGTGACCGACCGCCGGGTCCCCGATCAGCATCACCGTCGTGTCCCCCTGCACGGTCAGCCGCGCCAGGTGCTCGGCGAGCTCCCCGACCGGTGGTGCCGGGTCGTCGTACTCCGTGTTGAAGTCGACCTGGAGCCGAGCCGCCCATTCGAAGTCCTCCGCGCCGGTCGCGACCCGCGTCTCCATGGCCGTCATGGTGCACCGCTGCGGCGTCGAGTGTCACGCCTCGGCAGGGCCAGACTTACTCTGTACGGGTAGCGTTCGTCGTCGGAGGTGGGGATGGCTGCCAGGACCGATGTCGAGGCCGAGAGCTCGCCGCGCATCCCCCTGAACCGGCGCCGCGTCCTGCACGCTGCGGTCGACATCGCCGACCGCGACGGCCTGGAGGCGCTGACCATGCGTCGACTGGCGCAGGAGCTCGCGGTCGAGGCGATGTCGCTGTACCACCACGTGCCCAACAAGGAGGCGGTCCTCGACGGCGTCGCCGACGTCGTCATCGGCGAGATCCTCGACGCGGTCGACGGGGTTGGCCCCTCCCCCGCCGAGGACTGGCGAGGGGCGATGCGCGCCCGCATCCTCGCGGCCCGCGACGTGCTCCTCCGGCATCGCTGGGCCCCGCGCGTCCTGGAGACCCGCACCACCCTCAGCCCCTCGGCCATCGGCTACTACGACGGCCTGCTCGGCATCTTCCGCGCGGGCGGGTTCTCCTACGACCTCGCCCATCACGCGATCCACGTGCTCGGCAGCCGGGCGTTGGGGTTCACCCAGGAGCTGTTCGAGCCCGCGGACGCCGACGCCGGCGAGGCCGACGCCACCGCAATGCTCGAGCAGATGGCCGACCAGTACCCGCACATCGTCGGGATGATGGCCGAGATCTCCCACGCCTCCGAGTCCGGGCTGGGCTGGTGCGACGACCAGCTCGAGTTCGAGTTCGCGCTCGACCTGATCCTGGACGGACTCGAGCGGCGTCGCACGACCGCCTGACGTACCTGCTCCGCGCCCGGCCTTCGGGTGGTCCAGACCGGTCTTGCTCGCCTTACGTCGTATGGATACCTTACTGCGTATGGCTACCTTACGTCGTACGGCGGACCCGGCGCGACTCGACCGCACAGCAGAAGCCGAGGAGTGGTCAATGCGGAGCGCACACATCACGGCTGGCGGCGCCCTCCTCCTGATGGCGGTGCTGGGACCCTTCGGGTACCTGGTCGCTGTGGAGGGGCTGGTGACGCCGGGGGACGCCGCACGGACCGCCGCGGACGTCACCGCCTCGGCGGGCCTGTTCCGGCTCGGGATCGTGGCGATGTTCGGGGTCGTCGCCCTCGACGTCGTGGTCGCCTGGGCGCTGTACCGGGTGTTCCTCCCGGTCAGTGGCGGCCTGGCAGCGCTCGCCGCGGCGTTCCGACTGGTGTACGCCGGCGTCTACCTGGTGGCCATCAGCCACCTCGTGGGTGTGCTCGGGCTGCTCGCCTCCGAGGACCAGCACGTGGCCCTCGGGACCGAGCAGGTGCATGCCCAGGCGCTGCTGCGGATCGAGGCCTTCGCCGACGTCTTCAGCGCCGGCCTGCTGCTGTTCGGCCTGCACCTGCTCCTCATCGGCCACCTGGCGTACCGCTCGGGGTTCGCCCCCCGGTGGCTGGGAGTGCTTCTCACCGTCGCCGGGCTGGGCTACCTGTTCGACAGCGTCGCGGGCGTGCTCTCCGGCGGCGCCGTGCCCGAGATCGCGGGGTTCACGTTCGTCGGTGAGCTCGTCCTGGCGGTGTGGCTGCTCGCCAAGGCGTTCACCATCCCCACACCGGCACATCTCGTCGAGAACGGGGCAACCAGATGAGGACACTCCTGCAGATCCTGGGAGGGCTGGGGCTCCTGGGACTCCTCGCACTGGTCGCGTTCACCCTGTCGTTCCGCACGAGGTTCCGGCCGGTGCAGGACGCCATCCGCCGGTTCAACCGGGACGTGACCAACCCGCGACAGCTGGAAACGGCGGGCCGGGCCGGCGCATGGGCATCGGTCGTGCACCATGTCGGACGCACCAGCGGGACGGCGTACCGGACTCCCGTCGTCGCGGTCGAGGTCGACGACGGCTTCCTCTTCGCCCTGCCCTACGGACCGGGCGCCGACTGGGTGCGCAACGTCCTGACGGCGGGGTCGGCCACCCTCGAGCACGAGGGCCGCACGGTCACCATGAACCACCCGATGATCGTCGAGCGGGCGCGGGCCCACCCGTTCTTCGCGCGCCGGGAACGCCTGCTGCATCGGCTCTACGGGGTCGACGAGTTCCTCCACGTTGGGAGCCCGGCCGCCGAGTGATCCCGGCCGAGCTCAGGCTGCGGGTGGTTCGCTGCAGCCGGTGTCGGGGTCGGTGCCGGGTGGTGCCTGGCCGGGTGGATGTCGGCGGGCGAGGTGGGTGCCGGTGACGTCGCGGGTGCCGGTGTCGTC
>Ga0299913_10004159_pt1 | contig 12073 bp, 9 predicted proteins | sample RVTome_9_FD_201360 | JGI IMG/M metagenome (GOLD analysis project Ga0299913, IMG submission 201360) | Soil microbial communities from uranium-contaminated site in the Upper Colorado River Basin, Wyoming, United States - RVT155D38 (version 2) ... | reverse complement strand
GAACCGTTCGCGCTCGCCGGCCTCCGGCCAGAGCGCCTCCCACGCGCGCCGGGCGATTTCCAGCATCGCCCGCGGGCGCGACGCATACGCGCAGGCGTCCGCGGCCTCGGCGAGCATCACGACCACGCTCGCCGCATCGTCGCGCAGGGCGGCCTGCTCGGCGGCTTCGAGCAGGATGTCCTTGGCGTCCAGGACCCTGCCCGAGCGCAGCGCCGAGTGGCCGCGCAGGTGATCGATCTCGATGCGCAGGTCAGGGTCCGCGCAGACGTCGCGCGCGTCTTCCAGCAGCCGCTCGGCGCGCTCCGCGTGGCCGGCCAGCCAGGCCGACTCGGCGGCGGCGAACAGCCGGCGCGCCCGGTCCGGCAGCGCGGCGGTGAGGCGCGCGGCGCGGTCGTACGACGTGGCGGCCGCGGCGTACGCGCTGCGGGCGCGCGCGCGGGCGCCGGCCGACTCGAGCTCGTCCGCCGCCCCGGCGTCGGGCCCGAACGCCGCGGCAGCGAGATGCCACGCCCGCCGGTCCTGGTCGAGCGACCCGCCGAGCGCCGCGGCAAGCGCCGCGTGCGCCGCGCGGCGCTCGTCCGGCGGTGCCGAGCGATACGCCGCCGACCGCGCGAGCGGGTGGCAGAACGTCACCAGCTCGATCGAGATCGCGACGAGGCCGGCGCGCTCGGCCGCCGCGAGCCCACCGAGGTCCAGGCCGAGCGCCTCGGCGGCCGGCCCGAGCACCACCAACTCGCCGGAGTCCTCGGCGGCGACGAGCGCCAGCGCCCGACGCGCACGGGCCGGCAGCGATTCGACCCGCCGCCCGAACGCGCGCTCGACGCTGGTCTCGATCTGGAGCGGGCCCTCACCGGGGTCGGCCGCGGCTGCGGCCTCTGCCAGTTCGACCAGCGCGAGCGGGTTGCCGAGCGTGGCCTCGAACAGCCGATCGGCAGTGCCCGGCGGAAGCGGCCCGCCGGCGCGCCGCTCGATCACCGCCGCGGCCGTCTCGCGATCCAGGCCCTCGAGCTGGAGCGTCGGCAGGAACGCGTCCGGCGCCGGCGATGCCTCACCCGAGCGCACGGTGAGCAGCGTCGCGACCGCGTCGGCGAGCAACCGGCGGACGGCGAACAGGATCGCCGCCAGCGACGACTCGTCCATCCAGTGGGCGTCATCGATGGCTACCAGCAGTGGCTGCCGCTCGGCGTGCGCCGCCAGCAGGCTGAGCGTTGCCGCGCCGATCAGGAAGCGGTCGCGCTCGATGCCGGGCCCGAGCCCGAGCGCGCCCTGCAGCGCCGCAGCCTGCGGCGGTGGGATCGCCTCGAGCCCATCGAGCGCCGGCCGCAGGAGGGCGAGCAGGCCGGCGAACGGGATCTCCGCCTCGGACTGCACGCCGCGTGCTCGCAGCACGGCCATGTTCTCGGCGCGCTCGATCGCATGGTCGAGCAGCGCGGTCTTGCCGATGCCCGGCTCGCCGGCCACGACGAGCACGCCGCTCGTGCCCAGCCGCGCGCCGGCGAGTAGGCGTTCGATCCGGGCGCGCTCATCTGCTCGCCCGATCAGCATCCGTGGATGTTAAGGTTTCGCCTGCCAGGCGAACCGCCCGGCGGCCTTCGCCTTCGGCGACGTTACGGTCTCACCCTCACCACGTCGTAGCGCGTATCGGGCGTCGGCGGCGTGCTGAAGCGCGCGTTGACCGCCCACAGGAAGCCGCCCGCGGACGCGACCGTGGTCGGCACGTCGAAGTCGGAGTCCGTGAGGTGGCGCTTGACCTCGCCCCTGCGGAGCCCGCGCTTGAGGTGGATCACCGCGATCCGGTTGAGCCGGTTCTGGACCGCGTACAGCCGCCGGCCCTTCAAGAGCAGCCCGTCGCCGTTCGCCACGTCGCCGCCGGTGAGCGCGATCTCGTCGGTGTCGCCGGAGCGCGGGTGGACGAGGAATAGCTTGCCGGTCGCGCTCTGGACGGTCACGAGCCGCCGGCCGTCGCGCGTGGCGGCGATGCCATTCAGCTCGAACGTCGTCGGGTCGTCGTCGTACTGCAGGTCGCCGGTGAGCGGCAGCGTGCGCGAGGCGGCCGGGAGCCTGCCACGGCGGCCGAGGTCGAGCACGTACAGCTGCTGGTTGGCCGAGTCCGTGAAGTACGCGGCCTTGCGGGTGAGCGTGACGTCGTTGATGAACGTCGGCGCCGCGGTCAGCGTGTACCGGCGCAGCAGCCTGCCGTTGCGGGCGTTGTAGACGGACGCGGTGCCGGTGGCGCCGCCGGCCACGAACAGGCGGTTGCGGCGGTCGACCTTCATCCCGAGCGCGGCGCCGCCGGTCCTGCCCGGGACGAGCACGTCGCCACGCCCGGCCTTCAGATTGCCCGCGAAGATCGCGCCGGTCGCGCGCGAGCCGGCGTAGAACGAGTTGTGCTTGCCGGTCGCGATTCCCTCCGGCTGCCAGCCATTCGGCAGGCGGATCGTCTCCGGGTACGCGCGCGCGGCCGCGGGTGCCGCGAGCGTCGCGCAGAGCAGCATGGTGATCGTCAGGATGCGCATGTGAACGCAGGACCTCCCTTGTCCATCGAGGATCTACATCGTGAGATACGCAGCCACCGCGGCTGCGGGTTCGAACTGTGCGAGACGGCGACGAACATGGTGCCAGGGGAGGGCAGCCCGACGGCCGACGTGATGATCGTCGGCGAGGCCCCGGGTGCGCGCGAGGACGAGCAGGGCAGGCCCTTCGTGGGCCGCTCGGGGCGGCTGCTGGACGAGCTGCTCGCCGCCGCCGGGCTCGATCGCGAGCAGGTCTACATCACCAACGTCGTCAAGGCCCGCCCGCCCGGCAACCGCGATCCGCGTGCCGACGAGGTGGCCCACCACATGGCGTGGCTGGAGATCCAGCTCGCCCTGATCCGTCCGCGCCTGGTCGTGCCGCTCGGCCGCCATGCGCTCGGCCACTTCGCGCACGGCGCGAAGATCTCGCAGGTCCACGGCACGGTCCTGCGCGAGCGCGGGCGCGTGCTGTTCCCGATGTACCACCCGGCCGCGGCGCTGCGCAGCACTGCGGTGCGAGCGGCGGCGTTCGAGGCCGCCCGGGCGCTCGCCGCGGCGCTCTCAGAGCGGGATGACGGCGCGGACGAGCGTGCCCTCGCCCGGCGGGCTGGTGACGCTCAGTGAGCCGTCCGCGGCTCCGACCCGGTCCGCCAGCCCGCTGAGCCCCGAGCCGGGGGTGGCCTGCGCTCCGCCGACGCCGTCGTCCTGCACCTCGATCGCGAGCTCGCCGTTCTCGCGCGCGAGCCGGACGGTGGCGTGGGTCGCCCCGGCGTACTTGGCGACGTTCGTGAGCGCTTCGGCGACCGTGAAGTACGCCGTCGCCTCGGTCACCGGCGCGAGCCGGTCGTCTGGCAGCTCTAGCACCTCGACGGGCAGCGGCGCGCGCGAGACGAGCGTCTCGATCGCCGGCGCGAGGCCGCGCTCGGTCAGCAGCGCGGGGTGGATGCCGCGCGCCAGCTCGCGCAGCTCCGCGGACGCCCCGGACAGCTCCTTGCCGAGACGGTCGAGGAACGGTCCGGCGGACGTCGGGTCCTTGTCGACGCGCGAGCGCGCCATCCGGACCTCGAGCGCCAGCGCGACCAGACGCTGCTGGGCGCCGTCGTGGAGGTCGCGCTCGATCTTCCGGCGGGCCGCGTCGGCGGCCTCGACGATCCGGGTGCGCGAGGCGCGCAGCTCCTCCGTGCGGGCCTGCTCGACCTCGCGCTGACGCAGCGCCTCCTCGGCTCGGCGGCGCTCCGTGATGTCGAAGATCGCCCCGTCGCACCAGCGCCGGCCGCCGGCACCCGTCACGATCTGTCCGCGGTCCATCACCCACCGGACCCCGCCGTCCGCACGCACGATCCGGTACTCGATCACGAACGGCGTGCCGTCGTCGGTCACGGTGAAGATCGCCTCGTGGACCCGGTCGACGTCGTCGGGGTGGATGATGCTGCGCAGCGTCCGCCGCTTGCTGGCGATGAAGTTCGAGGCGGGGTAGCCGGAGATCCGCTCGATCTCGTCGCTGATCAGCTCGAGCGTGTAGTCGGCGTGCCACGCCGACCGGTAGATGGCGCCGGGGACGTTGGTCATCAGCGCTCGCATCAGCGCGTCGTCGGCGCGCTGCTGCGCCGCCCGCAGGCCCGCCCGGGCACGCGCCAGCAGCTCGGCGCGCGAGAACGGCCGGTGCAGGTAGTCGTCGGCTCCGGCGTCGAGCGCGAGGTCCGCGGTGCGCTTCTGCGCCGCGAGCGTGATCGCGAGCAGCCACGCCTCCTCGAGGCGCGCATCGGCACGCAGCGCGCGGATCACACCGGGCACGTCGAGGCCGCCCGGCTCCCGATCGACGATCACCAGGTCGGCCGGCTCCTCGTCCAGCGCCTCCAGCGCCGCACCGACGCCGCGGACCGCCCGAATCGAATGCCCGGCAGCCCGGATCCACGGCTGGATCTCGGGCTCGGCCATGCCGACCACGAGCACACCAGCCTGTCGCCGCCGGACCGATCCGGAATGGGGCACGGACCGATTATCCAACTACCGGTCAGCCCACGCCGAGTTCGTCGAGCGAGACGTGCAACTCGGCGGCGTCGCGGTAGACGCGGTACGCGCCCGTGCGCTCGAGCTCGTCGGCGCCGTATCCGCCGGTCAGCAGGCCGATCGCGAGCATGTGGGCGCGGCGGGCGGCGAGCAGGTCCCAGACCGCGTCGCCGATGACGTAGCAGTCGGCGGGGTCCGCCGCGAGGCGGCGGGCGCACTCGACGAACAGGTCGGGCTCCGGCTTGGCGCGGGCGACGTCACCGCGCTCGACCACGACTGTTCCCGCGGGGACGCCGAGTGCCTCCAGCGACGCGTCGATCTCCGGGCGCCGGCCCGAGGTCGCGATCCCGTGCGTGATGCCCCGGGCGCGAAGGTCGGCCAGCAGCTCGGCGGCGCCCGGCAGCGGGCGCCGGTCCGGCAGCAGCTCGCGGAACAGCTCGCCGTGGAGGGCCTGGACGTCGGTCGCCTCGGCATCGGTCAGCTCGCGACCGATCTCGCGCGCCACGGCGCGCGTGAACAACCCGCCGCTCATGCCGATCCGCCGGTGGATCCGCCAGCCGTCGATCGCCAGTCCACGCTGCGCGAGCGCGCGCTGCCAGGCGAAGACGTGGGCGTAGACGGTGTCGACGAGCGTCCCGTCGAGGTCGAAGATGAGCGCCGGCATCGGCCCGCCACTGTATCCCGCTGCGTTTGACGCCCGGCGGCGCCGGAAATCCCCAAAGCACGATGGCCACCGCCCCTGTCGAGACGCGACCGCACACCGCCAACGGGCGTGCGCAATCGGCCCCGCCCGTGATGCTGAAGGGCGACGACGCGGTACCGCGCGGTCTCGCGGTCGCGTCGGCGGTGATCCTGCGGGCGATGATCGTGGTCGCCGGGCTGGTGCTGATCGCGCTCGGCGCGGCGCGGATGATGCTCGTGGTGCTGCCGGTGATCATCTCCGTGCTGCTCTCCACGCTGCTCGTCCCGATCGCGCGCTGGCTGCAGGCGCACCGGTGGCGCCCGGCGCCGGCCGCGTTCGCCGGCGTGCTGCTCTCGGTGCTCGTGTTCTTCGGGCTGTGGGCGCTGATCATCCCGGGCGTGCTGTCGCAGTCCGATGAGCTGGTCGCCAACGTGCAGAAGGGCGCCGGCGACGTCGCGTCCGCGCTGGAGCCGCTCGGCGTCGGTCGCGCCGACCTCGACAAGGCAGTCGATCAAGGGCTGCAGTCGGTCCAGGGCGGCGCTGTCGCGAACGAGGTGCTGACCGGCGCGGTCCTGCTCACCCAGTGGGCGGCGGCGATCGTGCTGATCGTCGTGCTGACCTTCTTCTTCATCAAGGACGGCGCGCGGCTGTGGGAGTGGGTCGTCGAGCTGTTCCACGAGGACCGCCAGGACGCGCTGCGCGAGGTCGGGAACCGGTCATGGGCAGCGCTCAGCGCCTACGTGCAGGGCGTGTTCCTGGTGGCGACGATCGACGCGGTGCTGATCGGCGCCGCGCTGCTGATCGTCGGTGTGCCGGTCGCGATGCCGCTGATCGTGCTCACGTTCGTCGCGGCGTTCTTCCCGATCGTCGGCGCGTTCACCGCGGGCGCGGCGGCCGTGCTCGTCGCGCTGGTGGCGAACGGGCTACCCGCGGCGATGGTGATTTTCGTCGTGATCGTCCTCGTGCAGCAGCTCGAGGGGAACGTGTTCTATCCCGTCGTGGTCGGCCGCAAGCTGCAGCTGCACCCGGTCGGGATCCTGCTGGCGCTGACCGCGGGCGGCGTGCTCGCGGGCGTGGCCGGCGCGTTCCTCGCCGTGCCGCTGGCGGCGGTCACGGCGGCGGTGCTCGGCTACACGCGCGAGCGCCGCGAGGCGCGCCATTCAGCCGCTGTTCTTGCGCCGTAGCGTGTAGCGCAGCGAGGCGCTCACCCAGCCGCCCGGCTGGAGCGTGATCATGCGCGCCTTGACGCGCCGCTTCGGCGCCCGGCGCAGCGCGACGGTGAGCGTGCGAGCGCGGTCGACCGGCAGGTCGACTGCGCGCGACCCGAGCTTGCCCTTGCGGTCGCGCAGGATCAGCCGCCCGACGCAGCGGCCCACCGACCCGCTGCACGACAGGCGCACGCGCGCGCGGTCACCCTGCACCCGCGGCCGGCGCGCGGCCGGGAACGCGAATGGCGCCGACTCGCCCACGGCGTCGCTGCATGGCGGCACGAAGGCCGGGTCGGCAGGGCCGCTGCGGCCGAGCGCGTTCAGCGTCCACGCGAGCGCGATCGGGTCGTAGATGATCCCGACGTGGTCGGTGACGTCCTCCGGGCAGCGGTCCTGGAGCACGACGTTGGTGACCGTCGAGCCGGCCAGGGCCTGCGAGGTGTGCGGCGTCACGACCCGGTCGTAGCGCGTCGAGACGACGGTGTAGGACGGCGGCGGCGGAGCCTCCTCGCCCGCGTTGAGCTTCTGCATGAACGCCGAGCCCGCCGCCTGCTCCGCGCACGCCGGGCAGCCGAGCCCGGCCACGTGCGGCGCCAGCGGGCTGGTGGTGCCGTGGCTCGAAGGCGCGAGGCCGACGATGTCGTCGATCACGCCCAGCTTGTTGCGGTAGCGGGCGACGTACCGCCCGAGCATGCCGCCCTGCGAGTGGCCGACGAGCGACACCTTCGCCGCGCCGGTGCGCTGCCGGACCTCGTCGATGAACGCCGCCAGCTTGTCCGCCGACTGGTCGATCGGTGCCATGCCGCGCTTGACCAGGTCGAGCGCGAACACGCACCAGCCCGCGGCCTTGAGTGCCGGTGAGACCAGGTTCCAGGAGACGGTCATGTCACCGAACGTGCCGTGCACGAGGATCACCGGCACCGGATGCGCGGCCGAGCGGCAAGCGAAGTCGTTCGCGCCGGGCGGGCTGACGCCGGGCGCCTGCGCGCCCGCCGGCGCCGCTCCGGCCGCCAGGGCGGCTGCAGCGAGCATCAGTGCGAGCGCTCTTCTCATCCCGAAGTCAGCTAACCACACCCGAGCCGGCGGTGCGCAGGCTGTTGGCCGGCGAGCGCTCGCCGAGCGCGAAGCGCTCCGGGAGCGGGGCGCCGCCGCACAGCGCGGCTGCGACCCGCTCTGCCATCGCCGGGCCGTGCTTGAACCCGTGGCCCGATCCGCCGCCGAGCAGCCAGACGCCGGCGTGCTCGGGATGCGGCGCGGCGACGAAGTGCGAGTCCGGCGACAGCTCGTAGCGGCACGAGCGCGCCTCGGCGAGTAGAGCGTGCTCAAGAGCGGGGAAGCGGAGGCGCAGGTATTCGCGCACCGCCGGCTCGGTGGTCGGCGCGTCGTCGAGCGCGGCGTCGGGATCCAGCGGCGGGCCCTCGAGGTCGAGCGCCGCCTTCACGCCCAGCCCGTCGAGGTCGGACGTGCCGTACATCGCGTGGTCGTAGTCGACCCACGCCGGCACTTCCGCGGCCTGCCACGCCGGGCCGCCGTCGAAGAACAGCAGTTCCTGGCGCGTGACCTTGAGCGTCACGAGCAGCGGGAAGAGCTGCGCGAGCCAGCCGCCGCAGGCCCACACGACGACGTCGCCCTCGAGCCGCATGCCGTCGTCCAGCAGCACGGTGGCGCCGTCCGGCCGCGCACGCGCCCGGATCACGCGCGCGCCGTGTGTGGTCGCCTGCGCTGCCAGTGTCTGCACCGCGCGTTGCGCGCGCAGCACACCGGCCTCGGGCTCGAGCAGCGTGAACGTCAGGTCGTCGCTGCGGAAGCTCGGGAACAGCGACGCGACGTCATGGCGCTCGGCCGGGATGCCCTGCGCTACCAGCGTGCGCTCGGACGCGGCCTCCCAGCCGTCCTCGCGATGCGCGAACCAGGCCACGCCGCACTCGATCAGCAGGTCCGCGCCGGACTCGCGTTCGAGCTCGCGCCACAGGGTCCGCGCCCGCCGCGCCATCGCCGTGTAGTCCGCATGCGCCCCGTGCGAGCAGCGGATCAGCCGAGTCTCGCCCCCGGAGGTCGCGCGGCGGTCACCCGGCTCGAACTGGTCGACGAGCGTGACACCGTGGCCGGTGCGCGCCAGCTGCCAGGCCAGCGAGGCACCGAACGTCCCCGCGCCGACGATCACCACGTCCATCGCGGGGAAGATAAAGGGGTCAGACCCCTTCGCGCCCGAGGATGCGGTGCGCGGCGTACTGCGCCATCCCCATCACGGTCAGCTGCGGGTTCACGTGCACGGAGGACGGGAAGACGCTCGCGTCGCACAGCCACAGGTTCGCGAAGCCGCGCACACGGAAGTCCTCGTCGACCACGTCGCCGATGGCGTTGCCGCCCTGCGGGTGGGCGCTGGTCATCAGCAGGTCGCCGGTGTCGCGGATGCTGTGCGCCAGCCCGTCGAGGGCGGCGACGGTGCGGTACTCCTGCCATGTGAACGTGGCCGGCATCACGCGCTTCGCGCCGGCCTGCAGCCAGATCCGGCCGGCCACGCCGAGCCCTTCGACGACGCGGCCGCGGTCGGCCGCCGAGGCGGTGTACTCGATCTCCGGCCCGTGCCGGGTCGGCTTCACGCGGCCGGGCGTGGTGGTCCCGACGAGCACGCCTCCGGCCGCCATGTGCCGGTAGCGGCGCATGTTCTCGAAGTGGTGGTCGAACCAGCCGGGCATCGCCAGCGCCTGCGTGGCCGGCGGGTTGAACCACGTCTCGACGAGGTAGCCCGGCGGGTCGCCCGGCGGCACGTAGGCGTGCGACATCTGGATCCCGGCGAACGAGTCGACGGGGTCCGGGAAGTCGGCCGTCAGCGGCGAGTTGATGTTGAAGTGCAGGCCCTCTCCGACGCGCTCGCCGCCGAGGCCGCTGCGCTGCAGCAGCCAGCTCGAGGCGATCGGCCCGGCCGCCACGACGACCTCGCCGGCGGCGAGCGAGATCCGCTCGCCGCTCGGCCCGTGCCGCCCGACCACGCCGACGGCGCGGTCACCGGCGGTCACGATCCGCTCGACCTCGACGTCGGCGAGCACGTCGACCCCGTACTGCTGTTGCGCCCACGGCAGCACCGTGTCGAGCGCCGCCTGCTTGGCCCCGTAAGCGCAGCCGATGTTGCAGTAGCCGGTGCCGCGACAGGCCTCCGTGATGTTCGCCTCCATCACGTCGAGCCGGCCCGGCAGCCCCAGCTCGCCGACCGCCTTCGCGAACCGTCGCGCGGCGATCGTCGTCGTGTCCGGCCGGATCGGGACCACGGCCAGCCAGCGCCGGATCTCGTCGATCGCCGCCTCGAGCCCGGCGCGCTCGATGCCCCGCTCCGCCCACGCGTCGAGCACGGGCCCGGGCGGCGGCAGGCAGAGCGCGTTGTTGATCGTCGTGCCGCCGCCGACGCACATGCCCTGCAGGACCTGGAGGCTGAAGTTCGTGGCGAGCTGGAGCGCGCCCTCGTTGTAGAGGCGCAGGTACTGGCCGACCTCGTCGTCGGTGAACTGCCGCGGATCGAGGTGCGGGCCGCGCTCGAGCACGAGCACCTTGCGGCCCGCCTGGGCGAACCGGAACGCGAGGATCGAGCCGGCCGCGCCGGAGCCGACCACCAGCGTGTCGTAGCGCCGGCCCCCGTCGCGCGGCGGCACCGTGAGCGTGCGCAGCGGGGGCTCGGGCGGGTCGCTGGGCCCAGCAGTGCGGCCGTCCGGGCGGCGATCCCGGTACGGCGTGTAGCCGATCGAGTCCCACGACCGCTGGTCGCCGTAGTAGCCGAGATAGGACATCTGCGCCCCGGTCCGGATCATCACCTGCACCAGCGGCCGCAGCGGCCGGAACGTGCGCCCCGCCCCGACGTCCTCGATGAAGCGCCGTTCGAGGAATCGCTTGCGCGTCGCGGGAGCGAGCGCGGGCAGCGGCGGGCGAAGCGTGAGCATCGGCCACACGCAGAGCGCCACCAGCGCGAGCTGCACGCGGCCCTTTCCGCGTGCGTCCAGTGCAGCGAGGTAGCTGTCTACGTTCTTGGCGACCTGCTCGGGCGACAGCACTTCCCGGCGACCCTCGATCAGCACCTCGGCGAGCGCGACCAGCGACACGAAGGCGAGCGGGTTCAGGTACCGCAGAGCGTGGTGTGCGCGGACCGCGGCCGCCCACCAGGCGGCGAACAGCACGGCGAGCGCGACGTCGATCGCCATCCAGGCGAGCAGCACGACGGTCGCCGCGACCTCGATGCCGAGCACCTCCTGTCCCGGTGCCCCACCCCAGATCAGCGTGGCGATCTGCCCGATCACGAGCGCGGCGTAGCCGGCCGCGATCACCAGCGCCGTCCAGCCGAAGCGCCGCACATCCGCCGCGCCGATCGCCGACAGCGCGACGAACAGCATGTCCTTGGCGAACGAGTTCGGCATGAACGCGAACGTGCCGGTGTCGCCGCCTGCGAGGTAGCCGCATGCGAGCAGCGCGCTCCAGATCGCGTGCGCGATCAGCAGCACGCGCAGCCGGCGTTCCTCGAAGTTCAGGGCGACCGGCACGCGCGGACGGTATAGACACCGCACGTCGCCTGTCGAGGTGCGCGGCGTAGGCTGACCGGCCGTGAGCATCGTCCTCGTACGTCACGGTGAGACGGAGTGGAGCGCCACCGGCAAGCACACCAGCACCACCGACGTGCCGCTGCTGGACTCCGGGCGGCGTGACGCGGAGCGCTTGCGCGAGCGGCTCGCGGGCCGCGACTTCGCGCTCGTCCTCACGTCGCCGTACATCCGCTCGCGTGAGACCGCGTCGCTGGCCGGGCTCGGGGCCAACGCCCAAGTGGACGAGGACCTGGCGGAGTTCAAGTACGGCGACTACGAGGGGCTGACGACGCCGGAGATCCGCAAGACGCGGCCGGGCTGGAGCGTCTGGACCGACGGCGCGCCCGGCGGCGAGACCGCCGGGCAGGTCGGCGCTCGCGCCGACCGCGTGATCGAGCGTGCGCTGGGTGCGGACGGCGACGTGGCCGTGTTCGCGCACGGACACCTCCTGCGCGTGCTCGGCGCGCGCTACATCGACCTTCCCGCGAACCACGGCGGCCGGCTGGCGCTGTCGACGGGATCCGTGAGCGAGCTCGGCTTCGAGCGCGAGCGGCGCGTCATCTCGCTGTGGAACGACACGTCGCACCTGCGGTGATCGAGACGCCGCGGCTACGCGGCGAGCGGATCGGCCCCGAGCACGAAGCGTCCCTGGCCGCCCTGCTGGGCGACCCGCGGGTGGGGGCGACGCTCGGCGGCGTCCAGTCGCCGACCGCCGTCCGGATCGGGGTCGCCGGGCACGGCGAGCGCTGGGAGCGGCATGGCTTCGGCTACTGGATGTTCCTCGACCGCGAGACCGGCGCGCCGGTCGGCCGCGGCGGCCTCAGCCACGCGCACGTCGGCGGCCGCAGCGAGATCGAGGTCGGCTGGGCCGTGCTGCCCGAGCTCTGGGGGGCCGGCTACGGGACCGAGATCGGCGCCGCGTCCGTCCGCGTCGCGTTCGACGTCCTCGGCGTGCCCGACGTCGTCGCGTACACGCTCCCCGACAACCTCGCCTCACGGCGAGTGATGGAGAAGCTCGGCTTCGGCTACGAGCGGGAGGTCGTGCACGCCGACCTCCCGCACGTGCTGTATCGGATCTACTCGCCCGGCTCCGCG
>Ga0299913_10004158_pt1 | contig 12073 bp, 9 predicted proteins | sample RVTome_9_FD_201360 | JGI IMG/M metagenome (GOLD analysis project Ga0299913, IMG submission 201360) | Soil microbial communities from uranium-contaminated site in the Upper Colorado River Basin, Wyoming, United States - RVT155D38 (version 2) ... | reverse complement strand
ACCCGGACCCGCGGCTCGGCGACCGCGCCGCCGTCGGTCACCGGCCCGCGCCCCCGGCGGCGCAACGGATGCCGCTGAAGATCTGCCGGCCGCCGCCGGCGCTCATCGGTCCACCCTCCCGCCGCCGGTGAGCTCCGCGCCCCCGGCGGCGCAGCGGATGCCGCTGAAGATCTGCCGGCGGACCGGGAAGTCCCAGTTGCGGAAGGTGCCGCGGGCGACCGCCGGCCGGGTGGCCCACGACCCGCCGCGCAGCACCTTGTAGTCCGGGCCGAAGAAGATTTCCGAGTACTCGGCGTAGGGGAAGGCCTCGAAGCCCGGGTAGGCGCGGAAGTCCGAGTCGGTCCACTCCCAGACGTCTCCGATCGCCTGGTGGATCCCGTAGGCGCTCGCGCCGGCCGGGTAGGAGCCGGCGCGCGCCGGGCCGAAGGCGAGCTGGTCGAGGTTGGCGCGGGTGGCGTCGGGCGGCTCGTCGCCCCACGGCCAGGGCCGTGAGCGGCCGGCCTCGGGGTCCCAGAGCGCGGCCTTCTCCCACTCCGGCTCGGTCGGCAGCCGCTTGCCGGCCCAGGCCGCGTACGCCTCCGCCTCCCAGAAGGTGACGTGGGTCACCGGCTCTTCGGGGTCGAGCGGGTGGACGCGGCCGAAGCGCCGCAGCCGCCAGGAGCCTTCGTCGGCGCCCGCGGCCGGCTCGGACCCATCGGGCGCCGGCTCGCCGGGTGCGAGCCAGTAGAGCGGTGCGGCCGCCTCCGTCTCCTCCCGCCAGCGCCGGCCCTCCTCCGACCACGGCCCGGCCCGCCGGTACCCGCCGTCCTCGACGAAGGCCAGGTACTCGGCGTTCGAGACCGGGTAGCGGTCGACGCGGAAGCCGGGGAGGTCGATCTCGTGGGCCTCGCGCTCGTTGTCGTAGGCGAATCCGGCGCCGGCGTGACCCATGCGGAACGGGCCGGCCGGGACCTCGATCATGTCGCGCGCGGGCGGCGTCGCGGGGCGCGGCGTCGGCCGGTGCAGGGCCGGCCGGTAGCAGGGGCCGGTCATCGCCTGCATCGCCTGCAGCAGCGTCTCATGGTGCTGCTCCTCGTGCTCGGCGACGAGCTCCCAGACGTAGCCGCCGGCGAGGAGCGCCGCGGTCTCGGGGTCGGCCGGCGGGCCGGCTCCGTCGCCCGCCGTTTCGAGCAGGTGGGTGAGCGCCCGCTCGCGCACCTCGGTGAGGTAGCCGAACAGCTCGCCGCGCGCCGGCAGCGGCAGCGCCCCGCGGGCGGGGCGCGGGTTGATCACGGGGTCGAACAGCCGCTCGTACCCCGGTCGGCGCCAGCCGTCGCCGCCGAACCGGCGGAGGAGCCAGGTCTCCTCGAAGATCCCGACGTGCCCGAGGTCCCAGACCATCGGCGAGAGGATCGGCACGTGCTGCCGGCGCAGCAGCGGCCAGTCGAGCGGTGCGACGAGGGCGAGGGTGCGCTCGCGCACGCCTTCCAGCCGGCGGCGGATCGCTTCGCGGTCGAGGTCGGTCATGGCGGGCGGGAGCGGGTGCGGCGAGGAGCGCACACCCTACCATCGGACCACGCTGTACAGGACGGCGCGGCGGCGGGTCCCGCGGTCCGGTCGCCGGCGGTTGCGAGGCGCGTGCCGCGTGCGGACCGCCGTCGTCGAGCGGGCCCCCGGTGGTCGCGTCGAGGCAGCCGGCAGCGACCGGGAGCGGCGCGCCGCGATAGGCTCGCGGGATGAGCCGGAAGCGCCGGATGAAGGGCCCGGAGCGGGTCGCCGCGGCGCTCGCCGAGCACGGCATCCGGGCGCGGGTCCAGAGCCTGCCCGAGTCGACGCGCACGTCGCACGAGGCGGCGCGCGTCGTCGGCTGCGACGTGGCGCAGATCGCCAAGTCGGTGGTCTTCCGCGGCGCCGAGAGCGGCGAGGCGGTGCTGGTGGTCGCCAGCGGGGCGAATCGGGTGAGCGCCGAGAAGGTGGCGGGCCACGTCGGCGAGCCGGTCGAGATGGGCGACGCGGCCTTCGTGCGCGAGGCGTCCGGCTACGCGATCGGCGGCGTGCCACCCCTCGGACACCGGACGCCGTTGCGGACTCTCCTCGACGAGGACCTCTTCGCGCACTCGACGGTGTGGGCCGCGGGCGGCGGCTCGCGGGAGCTGTTCGCCCTCGACCCGCGCGAGCTCGAGCGGGCGACCGGAGCGCCGCGGGCGGACGTGCGGGAGTGAGCCGGCTGCCCCCGGCCGCCGGTCAGGCCGGGCCGGGCGGGCGGACGCGGCGCTCGACGAGGGCGAGGAGGCCGTCGACCGCGAGGGCGAGCAGCGCGGCCGGGATGGCGCCGGAGAGGATGCGCCGGGTGTCGGCGAGCTGGAGGCCGGTGACGATCGGCTCGCCGAGGCCGCCGGCGCCGATGAAGGCGGCGAGGGTCGCGGTGCCGACCGTGATCACCGCCGACGTGCGGATGCCGGCGAGGATCACCGGCGCGGCGAGCGGCAGGCGCACCCGGAGGAGGAGCTGCCCGGCGGTCATCCCCAGCGCCCAGGCGGAGGCCACCGCCGCCGGGTCGGCGTCGCGCACCCCGGTGTAGGTGTTGCGGAGGATCGGGAAGAGCGAGTAGATCCACAGCGCCACGACCGCGGGCAGGGCGCCGACCCCGAAGAGCGGGATCATGAAGGCCAGCAGCGCCAGCGAGGGCACCGTCTGGGTGACCCCGACGGCGCGGATGACCGGCTCGGCGAGCCACCGCCGGCGCTCCAGCGCCAGCCCGAGCGGCAGGGCGAGGGCGACGCCGAGGGCCAGGGCGGCGCCGGTCAGCGCCAGGTGCTCGAGCGTCCGCCGGCCGAGCTCCGCGCGGCGCGACCAGAGGTAGCCGGCGAACGAGCCCCGCCCGGCGCCCGCCTCGTCCCCGGCAGCGCCCGCCGCCGTGGCGACGAGCCCGAGCTCGGCCAGCGCGTCGCGGGCGACCGCGGCCGGCTCCTCCGCCCCCTCCTGGAGGCGCAGGTTGAGACCGCGCATCGTCTCCTCGTCGAACGCCCCGGCGAGCAGGCCGAGGACGGCGCCGACCTCCGGGTGCTCGCGCAGGGTCGCGCCGCGCACCAGCGGTGCCACCTGGTACGGCGGGAAGAAGCCGCGGTCGTCCTCGAGCACGGTCAGCCGGTGGACGAGCAGCCGGCCGTCGGTCGTGTAGACGTCGAGGACGTCGATCTCGCCGGCGCCGGCGGCCCGGTACTTGATCGCCTGCTGCATCGGCCGCACCCGCCGGAGCTCCAGACCGTAGACCCGCGCCAGGCCGGGGAGCCCGTCGGGCCGCTCGACGAACTCGTAGCCGAAGCCGGCGTCGAGCCGCCGCGAGACCCGGGCGAGGTCGGAGATCGTGGTCAGCCCGTGCTCGCGGGCGAGCCGGTCGGGCACGGCGATCTCGTAAGCGTTCTCGAAACCGAGCGGGGCGAGCCACCACAGGTCCCAGCGGTCGAGGAACTCGCGGCGGACGCGGGCGAGGGTGACCGCCGGGCCGCCCTCCGCCGGCCGGCCGAGGATCGACGCCAGCCCGGTCCCGGTGTACTCGGGGTAGAGGTCGATCGCGCCGGTGCGCAGCGCCTCGAAGCAGACCTGGGTGCCGGCGAGGTTCAGCCGCCGCTCGACCGCGAGGCCGGTGCGCGCCTCGAGGAGCTGGGCGAAGATCTCGGCGAGGAGCCGGCTCTCCTCGAAGTTCTTCGAGCCGACGATCACGGTGGCGGGCGTCGGGGCGGTGCGGAGAGGCCCCTCGGCCGCCCCGTCCTCCGGGACGAGGGCCTCGAAGCCGTCCTGGGCGGCGCCGAGGAGCGCCCCGGGCAGGATGGCGGACCCGAGGGCGCCGAGGAGGAGCGCGGCGGCCGGCAGAGCGCCCCGCCGCCGCGCCTCTCTTCGGCGCGTACGCACGGGGCGGCTCACCCGGCCCCTCCGCGCAGCGCGAGAAGCGAGGCGACGTACGGGTGGGCCGGGCGGGCGGCGAGCTCGGCCGGAGGGGCGGCCTGGAGCAGCCGGCCGGCGCGCATCACCCCGACCCGGTCGGCGAGCCGGAACGCCTCGTCGAGATCGTGGGTGACCAGCAGCATCGTGGCGCCGAGCGCCGCCCGCCAGCGCCCGAACTCGTCGTGCAGCTCGCGCCGGGTCAGGGCGTCGAGCGCGCCGAACGGCTCGTCGAGCAGCACGACCCCGGGCTCGGCGGCGAGCGCCCGGGCGATCGCCACCCGCTGCCGCTGGCCGCCCGAGAGCTGGTGCGGGTGGCGGCCGGCGAAGCGCGCCGGCTCGAGCCCGACGAGGGCCAAGAGCGCCGCCGCCCGCTCGCGCCGCCGCGCCGCGGCCCAGCCGAGGAGCTCCGGGACGAGTTCGACGTTGCGGCCGACCGTCCAGTGGGGGAGCAGGCCCCCCTCCTGCTGGACGAAGCCGATCCCCCGCCGCAGCGCCACCGGGTCCGTCTCGGTCACGTCGCGGCCGTCGACCTCCACCCGCCCGGCCGTCGGCTCGACGGTGCGATTGAACAGCCGCAGGAGCGTCGTCTTCCCCGACCCGCTCTCGCCGACGAGCGCCACGCACTCGCCGTCCCTGACCGCGAGGTCGATCCCGTCGAGCGCCCGGGTCCCGTCGTCGAACACCTTGACGGCCCCGCGCGCGGCGAGGGCGGCCGGGCGGTCGGCGGGCGCCGGGTCGCGCGGGCCGCTCCCGACGGCGTGGGAGGCGGGGGTCACCGCGGCATTCTACGGGCCGGGGGACGGTGCCGGGCTCCCGCCCTCGCCGCCCTCCTCCGGCCCCGGGGATGCCGGGCCGCCGCCGACCGGGCCGCCTTGCTGGTAGATTCTCGGCAGCGTGGAACACCGGCCGAACGCGGAGCCGCCGGCCGTCCTCGCGGCGGCCGGCGCCGAGGATCCGTCCGCCGTCGCGGGCCGCGACGGAGCGGCGGTGGACCGCGTCCTGCCGGAGGTCTACGACGAGCTCCGCCGGCTGGCGCGCCGTCAGCTCCGCTCCGGCCCGCCGGGCGCCACCCTGAGCGCGACCGCGCTGGTCCACGAGGTCTACCTGAAGCTCGCCCGCTCCGACGGCGCGCCGCCGCGCGACCGGGCCCACCTGCTCGCCCTCGCCGCGCGGGCGATGCGCCAGATCCTGGTCGACGCCGCTCGCCGCCGCGCGGCCGGCAAGCGGGGCGGCGCGACACCGCCCTCGACTCTCGACGACGAGGTCCACGGCGCCGAGCCGCGTCTCGCCGAGGTCCTGGCGGTCGACGACGCGCTGGACGCCCTCTCCCGCCTCGACCCCCGGCTTGGCCGGCTGGTCGAGCTCCGCTTCTTCGCCGGGCTGTCGGTCGAGGAGACCGCCGCCGTGCTCGGCGTGTCGGACCGCACGGTCAAGCGCGACTGGCGCAAGGCGCGGGCCTATCTCTTCCACGCCCTGGAGTCGCGGGGGGGAGCGGCGTGACCGGCCCGCCCCCCGGCCGCCGGGGCGGGGACGACCCCGCCGCGCGTGCCCGCTGGCGGCGGGTGGCCCGGGCGCTCGACGCCACTCTCGACGCCGAGCCCGCCCGGAGGCCGGAGGCCCTCGACCGCGCCTGCGCCGGCGACGAGGAGCTCCGGCGCGAGGTCGAGGCCCTGCTCGACTCGGACGAGCGCGCCGGCGGGTTCATGAGCGCGTCGGCCGGTGAGCTGGCGCCGGAGCTCCTCGACGACTTGGCGAGCGCTCCGCGAGGAAAGCCGGCGAGCGTTACGCTCGACGCGCCGGCGGCGCCGACGCTCGACGAGGGCCCGGCGCCCGCCGGCGACCCGATGATCGGCCGCCGGCTCGGCCCGTACGAGGTCGTCGGGCGGATCGGCGCCGGCGGCATGGGGGTGGTCTACGAGGGCCGTGACACGCGGCTCGACCGCGCGGTCGCCCTCAAGCTCCTGCCCGAGGCGTGGAGCCGCGACCCGCAGGCGCGGAGCCGGCTTCTCCGCGAGGCGAAGGCCGCCTCGGCGCTCGACCACCCGAACATCTGCGCCCTCTACGACCTCGGCGAGACCGCGGACGGGCGGATCTACCTCGTCCTCGGCTACTACGTGGGGACGACCGTGGCGCGCCGGATCGAGGCCGGCCCGCTGCCGGTCGCCGAGGCGGTCGACGTCGCGGTGCAGACCGCCCGCGGGCTGCGGCACGCCCACGCCGCCGGCGTCGTCCACCGCGACGTCAAGCCCTCGAACCTCCTGCTGACGCGCTCCGGCGAGGTCAAGATCCTCGACTTCGGGATCGCCAAGGTCGCCGAGGCGACCGGCCTCACGGTCGGCATGTACTCGCCGGGCACCCCGGCCTACATGGCCCCCGAGCAGGTGCGCGGCGAGCCGGCCGACGAGCGGGTCGACGTCTGGGCGCTCGGCGCGGTCCTCTACGAGATGCTCACCGGTCGCCAGCCGTTCGGCGGCGAATCGGTGCAGACCCAGATCTACGCCCTGCTCAACCGGGAGGCCGAGCCGCTGCGCGAGCTGCGGCCGGAGGTCCCGGACGCCCTGGCGCGGATCGTCGAGCGGGCTCTCGAGAAGGACGCGGACGCGCGCTATCCGTCGGTGGCGGCGATGCTCGCCGACCTGGCTCCCGGCGAGGCGGGAGGGACGTTCACGAGCGCCGCGTCGACGGGGCGAGTCCGACCGCCTCCGGCCGGGACGCGGCGGCGGCTGGCGATCGCGGCGTCGGCGGCCGGGCTCGTCCTGCTCGCCCTGGCAGGGCTGGCCGTGTACCGGGCTTCCGAGGCGCCCCGCGATCGGCGGGCCGCCGCCGCGCCGGCGTCGCCGCTCCCCGACGTCGGTCCGGTCGAGCACTACCGGGCGGGCCGCGAGCTGCTGGCCCACGGCTACCGCCGGGACGCCGCCGAACGGGCAGCCGAGCGCTTCCGCGCCGCGCTCGAGCAGGACCCCGAGTACGCGCCGGCCCACGCCGGCCTCGCCGAGGCCTATCTCTGGCGCTTCGGCCGCGAGGGCGAGCCGCTGCTCCGCGACCGCGCGCTCGAGACCGCGGAGAGCGCCGTCCGCCTCGACCCGCAGCTCGCGGCGGCGCGGATCGCCCGCGCGAGCGCGCTGAGGACCCTGGGACGGCGGGAGGAGGCCCTCGCCGAGGCCGAGGCGGCGCTGCGACTCGATCCCCTGAGCGTCGAGGCGCACCTGTCGCGGGGCGTGACCCTCCTCTACCTCGGGCGGGTGGACGAGGCGGCCGCCGCGCTCGACCGGGCGATCGAGCTCGAGCCGGACGGCTGGCAGCCGCTCGAGTGGCGAGGCGTCGTCGCCTACCGCGAGGGGAGCTATGCCGAGGCCGAGGCGTTCCTCCGCCGAGCGGCCGAGCTCGTTCCCGACTACCCCAGCGTCTACAAGAACCTCTCGGCGGCCCTCTACAAGCAGGGGAAGGTCGACCAGGCGGCCGCCGCCCTCCAGGACGCGCTGGAGATCGAGCCGCAGGCGGCGATCTACACCAACCTCGGGACGCTGCAGTTCTTCCTCGGCCGCTACGAGGCGTCGGTCGCGTCGTTCGAGCGCTCGATCGAGCTCGGCGCGAACGACTACCTCAACTGGGCGAACCTCGGCGACGCCTTCCGCTGGACCGAGCGCCCGGAGCGCGCGGACGAGGCCTACCGGCGGGCGATCCAGCTCGCCCGCCGGAAGCTCGCCGAAGCCCCGGAGGACGCGGTCCTGGCCAGCCGGCTCGCCCTCTATCTGGCCAAGACCGGGGACGGCGCCGGGGCGCTGGACCTGCTCTCCGGCCTGCCGGCCGGCGCCTTCGACGACCCGGCCGTCGCCTTCCGCCGCCTCCTCGCCCTCGAGCTGGCCGGCGACCGCGAGGGGGCCCTCGAGGCGCTCGAGCAGGCGCTCGCCGCCGGCCAGCCGCTCGACGAGATCCGCCGCGAGCCCGAGCTGACCGACCTGCGCCGCGACCCCCGCTACCACCTGCGAGTCGCGCCCTACGAGGCCGAGCCCTGACCCCTCACGGCGGGTAGCCGCCGCCGACGTCCATCTCCGGGTCGACGATGAAGTTCATCCGGCCCTGCGGCGTTCCGTCGACCGTCAGCGAGGCCAGGAACTCGAACAGGCCGACCTTGACCAGCTCGACGCGGCTGGGGACGGTCACCTTCCAGCCGCGCGCCGACCCGGCGGCCAGCGCCTTCGCTCTCCGGGAACCGTCGGGATCGTCGGGCTCGGGATAGAAGGCCCCGCGCTCGGCGTCGAGCAAGGGCAGCTCGTCCGTCGCCTGGGTGCCGACGATCCCGCGGGAGAAGATCTGCTCGTCCGGGCAGTCGCCGGTGTTGCGGAAGCATGTCCCGAAGATCTGGACGCCCTGCGCGCGCGCCGAGGTCCAGGCGACGAGGTTCAGCCGCGCGATCGACACCCCGTCGAGCCCGCCCGGGGTGTCCGCCGACAGGACGACGAACAGCCGGACGCAGTCGCCGACCTCGAGCTCGTAGGTCCGCTCCTTGCAGTCGTAGGGCACGTCGGACCAGAGGCTCAGCCGATAGCTGCGCGTGGTCACCATCTCGTCGACCGGCTCGTCGACGTTCGCCAGCAGGACGAGGAGGTAACAGCCGTCGCCCTGCGCTCGTCTCATCCCGTCTCGTCGGGTCATCGCATCTCCTTTCGTGGCGACCGCCGGTCGCGGCCGCCCTACACCCCGTTCCACGGAAAACTCGCCCCGGAGGGGCCAGCGATCGATCGGCCAGCGTGCTCTCCGCGCTCAGCGCCAGGGTTCGCGCTCGCCGCGGCGGTAGCGAGTGGGAGCCGGGGAAGGCCGCGGCCGCGGCTTGCGGCCGCCCGCGAAGCCGCCGAGCAGGAGCAGTAGCAGGGGGCCGGCGACGAAGCCGCCGACGTGGGCGAACCAGGCGACCCCGCCGGCCTCGGCCGCGGTCTGCGCGCCGAGCGAGGCGACCCCCGAGACGAACTGGATCAGGAACCAGATCGGCAGATAGACGATCGCCGGGATGCGGGTCGTGGTGATGAAGAAGCCGAGAAAGACGAGGGTCACGATCGGCGCCCGCGGGTGGAGGACCAGGTACGCGCCGAGGACGCCGGCGATCGCCCCCGAGGCGCCGATCGCCGGCAGCGCCGAGTCGGGGTTCGCGAAGGCGTGGGCGAAGGTCGCCGCGAAGCCCGCCCCGAGGTAGAAGACGAGGTAGCGGAGGTGGCCGAGGCGGTCCTCGATGTTGTCGCCGAACACCCAGAGGAACAGCATGTTGCCGAGGAAGTGGGCCCAGCCGCCGTGGAGGAACATCGAGAGCAGCGCGCTCGCCCCCTCGCCGGCCGCTCCCGGGCCGCCCTCGCCGAGCGCCCGGGCGGGCACGAAGGCGGCGTTCTGGAGGAACGGCCCGAGCTCGGGACCGAGGGTCAGCTCGTAGACGAAGAGGACCGCGTTGACCAGGATCAGCGCCCAGGTGACGAGCGGCGTCCGCTCGGCGGGGTTGTCGTCGCGGAGCGGGATCATTCGGTGGCCGGCGGGCCGGGCGGCGGCGCGCCGGGGGCGCGGACGCGGTGGACCCGCATCAGGTTCGTCTGCCGGCGCTCGCGGATCGGCGCCCCCATCAGCACGACGATGACCTCCCCGCCCTCGGCCATCCCGCGGGCGACGAGCTCGCGGTCGACGCACTCGATGACCTCGTCGAGGTGCTCGAGCTCGTCGGACAGCGCGATCGGCTCGACGCCCCAGACGAGCGCCACCCGGCGGGCGACCTCCTCGCCCATGGTGAACACGGTGAGCGGCGTCGAGGGGCGGTAGCGGGCGACGAGCCGGCCGGTGAAGCCGCTCTGGCTGAAGGCGACGACGTGGCGGGCGCCGAGCTCGTGGGCGGTGTAGACGGCGGCGGCGGAGACCATGTCGGCGACGTCGATCGACTCGTCGTCGAGCCGGCCGAGGACCGTGCCGATCGTCTCGCCGGGCTCGGGCGCTCCCGACCGCCCACCGGCGCTCGACCGCCGGAGATCGCGCGAGCCGAGCGCCTGCCGCTGGTACTCTTCGGCCTCGACCACGATCCGGGCCATCGTCTCGACCGCGGCGACCGGGTGCTTGCCGGCCGCCGTCTCGCCCGACAGCATCACCGCGTCGGCCCCGTCGAGCACCGCGTTCGCCACGTCGGTGACCTCGGCCCGGGTCGGCCGCGGCTGCTCCATCATCGACTCGAGCATCTGTGTGGCGACGATCACCGGCTTGCCGGCGCGGCGGCCGGTGTGGACGATCTGCTTCTGGAGCACCGGCACCTTGTGGAGGGGTACTTCGACCCCGAGGTCGCCGCGGGCGACCATCACCGCGTCCGAGGCGGCGACGATCCCCTCGAGGTGGTCGAGCGCCCGCGAGCGCTCGAGCTTCGAGATGAGCGGCACGTCGCCGCCGGCCTCGGCGACCGCCCGGCGCAGCTCCTCGACGTCGTCGGGCCGGCCGACGTAGCTCGCCGCCAGGTAGTCGACGCCCTCGGCGAGCGCGAAGGCGAGGTCGGCGCGGTCCTTGTCGGTGATCTGGAAGCCGATGTCGCTGTCGGGGAGGTTGAGGCCCTTGCGCGAGGAGACGGTGCCGGACGAGCGCGCGCGGGCGACCACCCCGCCGACGTCGCGCGCCAAGATCTCGAGCTCGACCAGCCCCTGGTCGATCAGCAGCCGGTCGCCGGGGGCGAGCAGGTCGAGGACCTCGGCCGAGCCGAGGGGCAGGTCGGCGTCGCCGCTCTCGGGCGGGGCCAGACGCAGCGTCTCGCCGCGTTCGATCCGCCGCGGCTCGGCGAGGTCGCCCAGCCGGTAGCGCGGCCCCATCAGGTCGACGACGATCGGCAGGTGCCGGCCGGCCGCCCGGGCCGACTCGCGGACGATTCGGATGCGCTCCCGGTGCCACCCGTGGTCGCCGTGCGACATGTTGAGCCGCACCACGTCGACCCCGGCCGCGATCAGGTCTTCGATCGTCTCGCGCCCCTCGCTGGCCGGCCCGAGGGTGGCGACGATCTTGGCCTTCCGTCCTGTCGTGGGGTCGTCCCCCGGCATGGGGCGGCAGTATAGCGGCGGCCGATGGACGCGACGCGGCGGCCGGCTGGTAGCATCCCCGCGTCGTCACCCCGGGCGGAGCGCCCGCGGGCACCGGCCCCCGACCCCCGTCCGCCGTAGCGCCGAGCACCGACCGTACACCTCCCGGACGAAAGGCTTCACCGATGTTCGACGGTCTCCAGGGCAAGCTCCAGGACGTCTTCCGCGACCTCCGCGGCGAGGGCAAGGTCACTCCCGAAGCGCTCGACCGGGCGCTGCGGCAGATCCGGCTCGCGCTGCTCGAGGCCGACGTCCACATCCGGGTCGTGCGGCCGTTCGTCGAGCGGGTGCGCGAGCGGGCGCTCGGCCAGGAGGTGCTCGCCAGCCTCACCCCGGCCCAGCAGGTCGTCAAGATCGTCCGCGACGAGCTCGCCGCGCTCCTCGGCGAGGAGGGGGCCGAGCTCGAGCTTTCGGGGCGGCCCGCGGTGGTTCTGCTGTGCGGCCTCCAGGGGTCGGGAAAGACGACGACCGCCGGCAAGCTGGCGAAGCGGATCGCCGGGCGCGGCCGCCACCCGCTGCTCGTCGCCGCCGACCTCCAGCGGGCGGCGGCGGTCGAGCAGCTCGTCCAGGTTGGCCGCGCGGTCGGCGTCCCGGTGCTCCGGCCCGAGGCGGGCGAGGACGTGCTGACCCTCGCCGGCCGCGCCCTCCGCGAGGCGACCGAGCGCGGCCACGACGTCGTCGTCTTCGACACCGCGGGCCGCCTCCACGTCGACGAGGCGCTGATGGACGAGCTCGCCGCCGTCGTCGGCCGGGTCGAGCCCGAGGAGGTCCTCTTCGTCGCCGACTCGATGACCGGTCAGGACGCCGTCAGGAGCACCGAGCAGTTCGCCGCCCGCCTGCCGCTCACCGGCGTCGTCCTCACCAAGCTCGACGGCGACAGCCGGGGCGGCGCCGCGCTCTCCATCCGCACGGTCGCCAAGGTCCCGATCCGCTTCGCCGGCGTCGGCGAGAAGGCCGAGGACCTCGAGCTCTTCCACCCCGAGCGGATGGCCTCGCGGATGATCGGCATGGGCGACGTCATGTCGCTCATCGAGCGCGCCGAGCGCGACCTCGACCAGGAGGAG
>Ga0299913_10004157_pt1 | contig 12074 bp, 14 predicted proteins | sample RVTome_9_FD_201360 | JGI IMG/M metagenome (GOLD analysis project Ga0299913, IMG submission 201360) | Soil microbial communities from uranium-contaminated site in the Upper Colorado River Basin, Wyoming, United States - RVT155D38 (version 2) ... | reverse complement strand
GGCGCGCACATCTTCTACCGCTGGCGCGGCGGCTGGGGCCGCGCGCCCGCCTTCGTCTCGCGCTATGCCGGGATCGAGCCGTCGATCCGCTGGCGCGGCGGCTTCGGCCAGCCGAGCGCGGCCGAGCGGATGGCGGCGGCCGAGGCGGCGTCGCGCGACGCGGCGGCGGCCGAGGCGGCGGAAGGCACGCCGGCGATCGGCAGCGTCGACAGCTTCCAGCGCGCGGTGCTGCGCCGCTACGAGCCGCTGCGGCGCGATTCGGCCAACGCCATCATCGCCGAGCGCACCCGCGCCGACCGGACGATGACCAACAGCCAGCGCTGGGCCCTGACCGGCGACGACGAGGGAGCCGGAACGGTGCGCCAGCGCCCGCTCGGCCGCTGGGGCGTCGCCCCGCCGGAGCGCGAGACGGCGCCGCCGCCCGCGCCCGCGCCCGCCGCCGCCGCGCCGGCCCGCGAATCGAACCCGCCCTCCGCTTCCTAGAAGAGGCGCCAGCCGAGGCTGATGCCGGCGCCGTAATCGGCGGCGCCGTCGCCGAGGCCGGCGCTGCCGTGCAGGCCGAGCGAGAGGCTGCGCGCAAGGCCGATCTCGAGCGCCGTCGAGACCTGGCGCTCGTCGGCGACGAGCGGGCTCGGGCTTTCGGCATGACCGTAAGCCAGCGTGCCGCGCAGCCCGGGCGCCAGCTCGGCGACCACGCCGCCACGGGCGGCAAGGCTGTCGCGCAACCGGTAGCCCTCGGGGTCGCCAGGCATGGTGTAGCCGATGCCGACGAAGGGCGTGACCGGCCCGAAGCGGCGGCTCGCCTCGGCGCCGACGCCGAAGTCGACCGCGCCGGTGCCGAGGCCGCGGCGGGCGGAGGCGGTCGGCAGCTTGACCTCGCCGGTCAGCGCGATCTCGAAGCCGGCGGGCGCCGGCAGCCGGTAGCCGGCGCCGAGCCGCAAGTCGCCGACGCCCGAGCGCACCTCGCGCGCCGCGGGCCGGGTCGGGTCGATCACGATCGGCAGGCCGAGCAGCCCGCCGCCGCCGACCACGTTGCCGGGCGCCTCGAGCCGCCGCCACGGCAGCGAGGCGGACAGGAACAGGCGATCGCGCTCGACGCGCAGGCGGTTGTCGATCGTCAGCGTCTCGACGCGCTCGCCGGTGCCGTAATCGCCCTGCCGGTATTCGATCCCGGTCGAAACCTGCGCCGCGGGCGGCGCCGCGGCCGGAAGCGCGGCCAGCGCCGTGACGCCGGCGAGGATGGCTGGAATGGTCTTCATGGTCCGTCTCCTCCGCTGTCGCGAAGCAAACGGGCGCGGCGCGCGGCTTAATCCCTGGCGGCGACGTTACGCCAGCCGGAATCGCGGGCGCGGCGCTCGCCATCGGCGTCGAGCGGGTCGCCGGCCATCATCTCCTGCGCCGCCGCGAGCACGAGCGCGCCGCCGCTGCCGGCCTGGCGATATTCGCCGCCGGCGCCGCCCGTGCCGGCGGCGCTCGCGACCAGCCGCCAGCCGCCGTCCTCGCGGCAGGCGAGGCCGGCGAGCGCTTCCGCCTCGAAGGTGCGGCACAGGCTGCCGTCGGCGCGGGCGAAGGTGACGCCGATCCGTGTCGCGGCGTCGGCCGGGGGCGCCGAGGCGAGCTGCGTCTCGAGCGCCCGCGCCAGCTCGCCGCGGGCGACCATCGCCCCATCCTCGAGCATGACGGTCGAGGACGGGGCGAGGCCGCGGCCGATCAGCAGGCCGAGGACGAGCGTGGCGGCGAGCGCGGCGAAATTTCGCCACAGCGGCCCCGCCCGGCGCGCGCGCGCCGACGACAGATCGACGACGCGGCTTTCGAGCATGCGGCGAAATCGCTCCGGCACTTCCTCGCCGGCGACCGGGCCGTACCAGGCGGCGAGGCGCTCGCGCAGCCGGCGCTGCACCTCGAGCCGGTCGCGCAGCACCGGATCGCCGGCGAGCGCGCGCTCGACGCGGGCGCGGGCGACCTCGTCGAGCTCGCCGTCGAGGAAGGCCATCAGCCTCTCGTCGTCCACCGCCATCACGCCGCCTCCAGCCTCTGCGCCAGCGCCTGGCGGCCGCGGGTCAGCCGCGAGGTCAGCGTGCCGATCGGGATGTCGAGTAGGTCGGCCGCCTCGCGATAGGCGAGGCCGTCGACGAGCACGAGCGCGATCGCCTCGCGCTGCTCGGGCGGCAAGGCGTTCATCGCCCGGTCGACGTCGTGCATCTGCGCGCGGCGCTCGATGTCGCGATGGCCGTCCGCGCCAACCCGCTCGCCCGCTTCCTCGGGCGCGAAGGTTTGCGCGCGCCGCGTGCGGCTGCGCACCTCGTCGATCCAGCAGTTGCGCATGATCTTCATCGTCCAGGCATCCAATCGCGTTCCGGGCTGCCACCGGTCGCGGGCCTTCAGCGCCCGCTCCAGCGCAACCTGGGTGAGGTCGTCCGCGTCGGCCGCATCCCGGGCGAGCGCGCGTGCGAACCGGCGCAGCCGGGGCAGCAGCGTCAGCAGCTCGCGCTCGAATCCCTGCAATCGGCGGACTCCGTCACCTTCGCGGAGGAAACGGATGGTCCCGCGCGTTTCATCCCCAGGCAAGCGAAAATGTGGCAAGGAGGCGCCATGAGCTCGAAACGGTGGCGACGATGGACGGCGTTCGCGGCGGCGGCGCTGCTGGCGGGCGCCGGCGCGCGCGCGCAATTGCTGCCGCCGCTGCCGGCCGACGTCGGCGGCGTGCTGAACGACGTCGAGCGGACGCTGGGCCGCACCACCGAGCCGGTGCGGGCGACCGCGCGCGAGCTTGCCCGCGACCGCGTGACGCGGCTGCGCGGCCTGGTGCGCGCGAACCCGGAACGCCTCGAGATGACCGACGACGGGCCGGCGCTGCGCGGCGAGGTGATCGCGATCGATCCCGCCCCGGCGGCGCTCGACGGGCTGCGCGCGGCCGGCTTCGCGGCGGTCGGCGAGGAGCGGATCGAGGGGCTCGACATCCGCGCGGTGACGCTGCGCGTGCCGCGCGGCTGGTCGGTCGACCGGGCGCTGTCGCGGCTGCGCCGGATCGCGCCGGAGACCGAATTCGCCGCCAACCACCTCCATTTGCCGAGCGGCGGCGCGGCGGTCGCGGCCGGCGGCGGCGCCGCGGCCGCGCAGGGCGCGGGCGACGGGCCGGCCGCGATCGGCATCGTCGACGGCGGCGTCGCCGCCCACCCGGCGTTGCGCGGCCCGGTCCGGCAGCGCGGCTTCGCCCGCGGCGCCCCGCGGGCGAGCGCGCACGGCACCGCGGTGGCCTCGCTGGTCGCCGGCCAGGGCGCGGTCCGCGGCGCCGCGCCCGGCACGCCGCTGTTCGTCGCCGACGTCTATGGCGACGATCCGGCCGGCGGCAACGCGGCGGCGATCGCCCGCGCGCTCGGCTGGCTGGCACAGGCGCGCGTGCCGGTGGTCGCGATCAGCCTGGTCGGGCCGTCCAACCCGCTGGTCGCGCGCGCCGTCGCCCAGGCGCGCCGGCGCGGCATGTTCATCGTCGCCGCCGTCGGCAATGACGGGCGGGCGGCGCCGCCCGCTTATCCCGCCTCCTATCCCGGCGTGATCGCGGTGACCGGAGTCGACGGCCGCGGCCGGGTGTTGATCGAGGCCGGGCGCGCGCTCCACCTCGATTATGCCGCGCCCGCCGCCGACATGGCCGCGGCGGCGGCGAACGGCCGGCTGGCGGCGGTGCGCGGCACGTCCTACGCGGCGCCGCTGGTCGCCGGCCGGCTCGCCCACCACGTCCGCGGCGGACGCGCCATCGCCGCGCTCGACGCCGAGGCCGAGGGACGCGGCCGGCGCGGCGTCGGCCGCGGCATCGTCTGCGGCGGCTGCCGCACGCCGCTGCGCCGCGATTGACGACGGCCGGGGATTAAACCGCCCATCCGTCTCGTTTGCCGGGCGAGGGACGCCATGACCCTCGTGTCAGCAAGGGAGATTGATGATGAGATTCGCCATTCGACTCGCCGCCGGCTGCGCCATTCTCGCCGGCGCGCCGGCCTCGGCCCAGCTGCTCGGCGGAAGCGGCGGCATCGGCGGCCAGGTCGGCGGGACGCTGGGCGGCGTCAACCAGACCGTCGGCGGCACGCTTTCCGGCACGGCCGACACCCGCGTCGAGCGCAACGTCGACCGTCGCTCGGGGCGCGCCAATGCGCGGGCGCGCGGCAATGCGCGCGCCAGCGGCGCGGTCGACAGCACGACCGACGGCGCGCTCGGCTCGCTCGGCGCCTCCGGCCGCGCCGACGGCAGCGCCTCGGGCGACGCCGCGGCCGGCGTCCAGCTGATCGGCACCGACGCCATCGGCCGCGCGGTCGACGGCGTGCGCGGCACCGCGCAGGGCGCGCTGGACGGCGCCGCCGGCGCCGCCGGCCCGGCGCGGGGCGCGGCCTCGGGCCGCGGCAATGCGACGCTCGGCGCCGGCTCGGGCACGCTCGCGGCGGCCGGATCGGCCGCGGCCAACGCCGCCGGATCGTTCGCGGTCGCGCCCGGCATGGCCGTCCGCGACGCCTCGGGCCGGGCGATCGGCGAGGTCCAGTCGCTGCGCGCGACCGCCGGCGGCACGGTCGACACCGTGATCGTGGCGGTCGGCGACCGGCTGGCGGCGCTGCCGGCGGGCAATTTCTCGGTCGCCGGCGACGCGCTGGTATCCGCGATGGGCCGCGGCGAGGTCCGGCGCGAGGCGCGCGAGCAGGAGCGCGCGCAGCCGCGCCCGGCGCGCGAGCCCGACCGGCGGCGCACCAGCCGCGACCGGCCGAGCGAGGTCGACCGCGACTGACGGCGTCGCCCTCGCCGGCTGTCCGTCCGCAACGCCCGGGGCGTCGCCCGCGCTCCGGGCCTTTCCCTTTGCCGCCGCAGCCGACATGATGCGGCGATGAACCCGCTCTTCGCCCGCCTCTCGACCTCGGTGTTCGAGCGGATGTCGGCGCTGGCGCGCGCGCGGCGCGCGCTGAACCTGGGCCAGGGCTTTCCCGATTTCGGCTGGCCCGAAGCGGTGCTCGAGCGGGCCGCCGAGGCGGTCCGGACCGGCTGGAACCAATATCCGCCGATGCGCGGCCTGCCGGAGCTGCGCGAGGCGGTGGCGGGCCATTATCGCGCCCGGCAGGGGCTCGAGGTCGCGGCCGACCAGGTCACCATCACCTCCGGCGCGACCGAGGCGCTCGCCTCGAGCCTGATGGCGCTGATCGAGCCCGGCGACGAGGTCGTCCTGTTCCAGCCGCTCTACGACGCCTATCTGCCGCTGGTGCTGCGCGCGGGCGGCGTGCCGCGCTTCGTCCGGCTGACGCCGCCGGGCTGGCGGATCACCGAGGAGGCGCTGGCGGCGGCATTCAGCGCGAAGACCCGCCTCGTCCTGTTCAACAACCCCCACAATCCGACGGCGCGGGTGTTCGGCGAGGACGAGCTGCGGCTGCTGGCCGGGGCGTGCGCGCGCGCGGACGCCGTCGCGCTCAGCGACGAGGTGTGGGAGCATGTCCTGTTCGACGGCCGCGCGCACCTGCCGCTGGCCGCGATGCCCGACATGGCCGAGCGGACGGTGAAGATCGGCTCGGCCGGCAAGATCTTCTCGCTGACCGGCTGGAAGGTGGGCTGGATCGTGGCGCCGGCGGCGCTCGGCGAGCCGATCGCGCGCGCCCATCAGTTCGTCACCTTCTCGACCGCGCCCAACCTGCAGAGCGCGGTCGCCTGGGGCCTCGGCCAGGCGATGGCGGAGGTCGGCGAGACCTGCGCCGCCTTCGCCGCCGCCCGCGACCGGATGCGGGCCGGTCTCGCCGCGGAGGGCTTCGCGACGCTGCCGGCCGAGGGCACCTATTTCCTCTCGATCGACCTCGCGGCCTCCGGCATCGCCGCGGGCGACGTCGAGTTTTGCGAGCAAGCGGTGACGGAAGCCGGCGTCGCGGCGATCCCGGTCTCGGCCTTCTACGCCGAGGATCCGGTGACGAGCGTGGTCCGCCTCTGCTTCGCCAAGCGCGCCGACACGCTCGACGAAGGCGTCGAGCGGCTCGGGAGGGCGCGCGCGCTGTTCGCCTGATTCCGCCTTTCTCGATTCCGCTCCGAACCCGCTCGTCCTGAGTAGGGGCTGAGCCTGGCAAAGCCCCGTATCGAAGGATCGCTGCCCGCTTGTGCGTCCTTCGATACGCCGGTTCGACAGGCTCGCCGGCTACTCGGGATGATCGATTCGGCGGAGACTCGCCGAGCTATTCGCCGCGCCGCGCCAGCGCGCCGGCGATCCAGGCGCTGACGACGAGCTGGAGCGTGTGAAAGATCATGATCGGCACCAGCACGATTCCCGCCGCCGCGCCCGGGAACAGGATCCGCGCCATCGGCACGCCGCTCGCCAGGCTCTTGACCGAGCCGCAGAACAGCATCGCGGCACGGCTTTCAGGCGCGAAGCCGCCGCAGCGGCCGATCGCCCAGGCGGCGGCGAGGACGAAGGCAAGCAGGGCGAGCAGCAGGCCGGTCAGCGCCGCGATCTCGGCCGGCGGCACGCGGCGCCAGGTTCCCGCGACAGTCGCCGCCGAGAAGGCGCCGTAGACGGCGAGCAGGATCGTGCCCTTGTCGACCAGGGTCGTCAGCCGCGGCCGTGCCGCGACGATGGCGGCGAGCCGGGGCCGCAGCGCATGGCCGAGCAGGAACGGCAGGAACAGCAGCGCGAAGATGCGGACGATGCCGTCGAGCGAGACGCGCGCGCCCTGCGCCTGCAGCATCAGCGCGACCAGCGCGGGCGTCAGGAACACGCCGATCAGGTTGGAGAAAGCGGCGGCGGCGACGGCGGCGGCGACATTGCCGCGCGCGATCGAGGTATAGGCGATCGAGCTCTGGACCGTCGACGGCAGCGCGCACAGGAACAGCAGGCCGGTCCACAGCACCGGCGACAGCAGGCCGGGCAGCGCCAGCGACAGGCCGAAGCCGGCGAGCGGGAACAGGGCGAAGGTGAGCGCGAGGATGGCGAGGTGCAGCCGCCAGTCGGTGGCCCCGGCGACCAGCGCCGCGCGCGGCAGCCTGACGCCGTGGAGGAAGAAGAGCGCGAAGATGGCGGCGAGCGTGGCCGCGTCGACGACCGCGGCCGCGGCGCCCACCACCGGCACCGCCGCCGCCAGCGCCACCGCCGCCAGCAGCCACAGGATGAAGCGGTCGGGGAGCAGGCGGACGGCCATGGCCGCCCTCATTGCGCTAGCGCGGCCCGCCGCGCCAGTCCGGCAGCGGCCGCTCGCCGAGCGCGGTCTCGACGGCGGCGGCGGCGAGCAGGCGGGTCGAATCGAGGACCGGCAGCGGCGAGGCTTCGGGCGTCACCAGCAGCGGAATCTCGGTGCAGGCCAGAGCGACGGCGTCGCAGCCGCGCGCGGCGAGGCGCTCGATGATCGCGACGAACGCCGCGCGCGATTCGCCGCTGAGGCTGCCGAGGCAGAGCTCGTCGAAGATGATGCGGTGGACGGTCGCGCGGTCGGCCGCGCCGGGAATCTCCCGGCCGATCCCGCGCCGCCCGAGCGCGGCCGAATAGACGGGGCCGGTCATCGTCCATTCGGTGCCGAGGATGGCGACCTTGCGGCGGCCGTCGCGCGCCGCCTGGCCGGCCACCACCTCGGCGATGTGCAGGCACGGGATCGGGAACGGCTCGCCCGGCGCCTCGAGCGCGATGTGGGCGGTGTTGTCGGGAAGGACGAGGAAGTCGGCGCCGGCGGCGGCGAGCCTGGCGGCGTCGGCCGCGAACAGCGCGCGCAACGCCGCAAGGTCGCCGCGCTCCCACAGCGCCAGCGTCGGCGCCATCGGCCCGCCGGTGAGCGTGATCCGCGGATGATCGTGCGCGCCCATCCGCCGCACCCCCTCCATCCAGGCGGTGCGGTAGCAGAGCGTGGCGCCCTCGGCGCTGTGCGCCAGGATGCCGATGTGGAGGGTCACCTCAGCGCGGCGCCATGCGGATGGCGCCGTCGAGCCTCACATATTCGCCGTTGAGGTAGGGATTCTCGCACATGAACAGAGCGAGGCGGGCATATTCCTCGGGCTGGCCGAGCCGCTTCGGGAACGGCACCTGCGCGGCCAGCGCCTCCTTCACGTTGGGCGGCATCATCGCCACCATCGGCGTCTCGAACACGCCCGGCAGGATGGTGTTGACGCGGATCCCCTCCCCCATCAGGTCGCGGGCGACCGGCAGCGCCATGCCGAGCACGCCGGCCTTCGACGCGCTGTAGGCCGCCTGGCCGATCTGGCCGTCCTGGGCGGCGACCGAGGCGGTGTTGACGATCACGCCCTTCTCGCCGTCGTCGAGCGGGTCGAGCGTCGCCATGCCGGCGGCCGAGGCGGCGAGCACGCGAAAGGTGCCGATCAGGTTGATCTGGACGACCAGCTCGAACTGCTGGACCGGATAGGGCCTGATCTCGCCGGTCGCCTTGTCGCGGCCGACCGTCTTGACCGCGTTGGCGACGCCGGCGCAGCTGACGCAGATCCGCTCCTGGCCGTGCGCCTCGCGCGCTTTCGCGAAGGCGGCGGCGACCGCCTCGTCCGAAGTGACGTCGACCTGGCAGAAGATGCCGCCGATGTCGGCCGCCACATTCCCGCCCTTGCCGGCGTCGCGGTCGAAGACGGCGACCTTGACCCCGCGCGCCGCCAGCGCCCGCGCCGTCGCCTCGCCGAGGCCGGAAGCGGCGCCGGTGACGACCGCGGCAATCGATGAATCGAGCTTCATGGTTCCTCCCTTTCGGCCGCCCTCCTAGTGGCACGACGCGGCGGCGGGCAAGCGCCGCGAAACCGCTATCGATCGGGCATGGCGACGAACAGCATGACGATCCCCGACATGGCTGAAAACTGGAACGCGCCCGCCATCGACGCGGCGCCGAGCTCGGTCTGCCACATCTGGAAGAAGGCGCCGCCGACCACCAGGAACAGGCCGAACCAGACGAGCAGCGCGACCCCGCAGGCGAGGATGGCATAGCGCTTCGCTTGTTCGAAGGCGCCGCCGCCGCCGCGGGCGCGCGCCATGTCCCACGCTCCCTTCAGGCCAAGGAGGCCGACGAGGAGCTCGCCGACGATGACCGTCCACAAGGCCGCACCGATCAGTTCCGGGCTCTGGATGCCGAACGCGAACGTGTCCGGATAGGCCGCCTGGCCGGCGCGGGTCAGCACCGCCGCGACGAAGCCGCGGGCCGCGTCGAGATTGGCAACGTTCTGCAATGCGTAGAAAAGGCCCTGCAGCGCAACGCACAGGACCAGCACGATCTTCAACCAGCGTAGCATGTCCCCCTCCCCTGCATTCGGCGCGCCGGCACGGGCGCCCGGAGGTCCGTAGCCCAGATCGGCGCCGAACTCACGCCCGCGGCGGCGAGGCCGAGGCCAGATATCCCGTCATCCGGAAAGCAGCAGGAAAGCGAAATGGCAGGCCGACGTCGGCAACGCCAACGCCGACGCCTTGGCTCCCGCCGCGGCTCAGGCCAGATTCTCCACGATCGTCACGTTCGCTATGCCGCCGCCTTCGCACATCGTCTGGAGGCCCCAGCGACCGTTGCGGCGCTGGAGCGCGTGAATCAGCGTCGCCATCAGCTTGGCGCCCGAGGCGCCGAGCGGATGGCCGAGCGCGATCGCGCCGCCGTTGACGTTGAGCTTCTCGGGATCGGCGCCGGTCTCCTTCAGCCAGGCGAGCGGGACCGAGGCGAACGCCTCGTTGACCTCGTAGAGGTCGATGTCGTCGATCGTCAGGCCGGCCCGCTCGAGCGCCCGCCTCGTCGCCGGGATCGGCTCCTCGAGCATGATCACCGGATCGCCGGCGGTGACGGTGAGGTTGTGGATGCGGGCGAGCGGCGTGAGGCCGTGCGCCTTCAGCGCCGCCTCGCTCGCCACCAGCACGGCGCTCGCGCCGTCGCAGATCTGCGAGGCGTTGGCGGCGCTGATCCGGCCGCCCTCCTTGAGCAGCTTGACCGAGGCGATCCCCGCCAGCGTCGCGTCGTAGCGTATGCCCTCGTCGGCGCGGTGCTGGTGGCCGTTCACCGCCAGCGGCACGATCTCGTCGTCGAACGCGCCGGCCTGCGTCGCCGCCGCCGCCTTGCGGTGGCTGTCGAGCGCGAAAAGGTCGAGCGCCTCGCGTTCGAAGCCGTATTTCTCGGCCATCATCTCGGCGCCGGCGAACTGGCTGAACATGGCGACGCCGAACCGCTCCTGGACGCTCTTCGGGAACGGGCCGCCGAGCCCGGCCTGCATCGCCAGCGTCACTGGCGTTCCCATCGGCACCCGGGTCATCGATTCGACGCCGGCGGCGATCACCACGTCCTGGGTGCCGCTCATCACCGCCTGGGCGGCGAAGTGGATCGACTGCTGCGAGGAGCCGCACTGGCGGTCGATCGTCACCGCCGGCACGCTCTGCGGCAGGTTGCTGGCGAGCACCGCGTTGCGGCCGACATGGAAGGCCTGCTCGCCGGCCTGGCCGACGCAGCCCATGATCACGTCGTCGATCGCGGCCGGGTCGACGCCGCCGCGCTCGACCAGCGCGTCGAGCACCCGCGCCGCCATGTCGACCGGGTGCCAGTCCTTCAGCGCCCCGCCTTTGCGGCCGCCGGCGGTGCGGACGGCCGCGACGATATAGGCTTCGGCCATGCTCGGCTCCTTACGCATACGTAAAGCGGCTGTAGCGACGGCCGCGCGGCTCTGGAACCCCCCGGCCGAAAGGATTATGGGCGCGGCGAACGAGCTCGGGACGCGCGACCATATGGCCAACCCCTTCACCCGCCACCCGCACCAGGTCGGCGAGACCTATTTCCAGCACATGACCGCCGCGGCCGGGGTCGGCGCGCGGATGGCCGGCGGCGCGATCGCCTGCTTCGTCCACGCCGTCTTCCCGTTCCTGTTCCAGCGCACCGGCAGCGCCACGATCGAGAAGCTCCACCGCCGCGTCCACAAACGGGTCGAGGCGCCGAACTGGGAGCGCCACCCGATCATCTGATGAGGCGCATCGGCCGCGGTGGATATCGTCCCCGTTCGAACACGCTTCGAATACGTTCGCGCAGACTTGCTGACGACTTATGTCCCTTGCATTTCATCGGACTTTTATCGCGCGTTGACGATCCGAAATGGAATCTCTAACATGCGAAATTCCATGGGAGAAGATGGATGACCGAAATTACGAAGCCTGCCAAGGCAGCTTGGCGCAAACCCGAGATTCATGACGTCGGCAATATTGTCGATGTGACGGATGTCGGTGTCGAAAACGTTCGCGACAATACCAACGATATGCTGCGGACGTACAAGGACAAGGCCATCCAGGACCCCCGCGAGGAGGTCGAACTCGACCGCTGATTCGCAATCGGTGGACGCGGGACTTTCGGAACAGGTCGCGCACTTGCGCGCGAGCCTATGCCCGTCACCCGAAGTACGTTCCGCCCTCGTTGACGGACTGAGGGTAATTCTGGACCTGCGTAGCGAGAGCTATTTGGTTCTCGACGGATCTGCGACGATGTTGTGGTCCGTGCTTGCGGTGCCGACCGACGATCCGGACGCGGACCCGCTGCAGCAATTCTGCGACGCCTTCGAGATCGGGCCCGAGGATCTGCTCGCCGAGCTGCGCGATTTTGCAGAGCAATGTTTCGCGCGCGGTCTCTTCGTCGCGGGCGGTGCGCGTTCGGCCGTGAAGCCTTATCGAAGCGCCACCGCGGTTTCGCGCGCAGCCGTCGGTTCGATGACCTTGTTGGCCTTCCGGTGCCTGCTCGCCACGTCAAGATCGCTGAACAGCCACGGATTTGCGGCGACCTACGAGGATTGCGGAAACTGCGTAGCGACGCGCTCCCCGCCGTCGCTGGAAACGGCGCTGCGGAAGTTCCGCCGAGCGGAGCAATTCGTGATCCTTCGGCGGGCGCCGAACGACTGCCTCGCGCGCTCCTTGGCCCTGTTCAGATACCTACGGCTGCTGGGGTTCCCGGTTGGTCATGTGATCGGCATCCGCCGACTTCCGTTCGCTGCCCATGCGTGGGTGGAACATAAAGGTTCGCCGGTGCTGGACGCATTCGCGCACGGCTTCGCTCCGATCGCACGAATCGGCTCGCAGCCGGCCACGCCGCAAGGCTCCCCATGAAACGGCTCGGCGGCAGGATCGGCGTCGGCATGAC
>Ga0299913_10004156_pt1 | contig 12074 bp, 9 predicted proteins | sample RVTome_9_FD_201360 | JGI IMG/M metagenome (GOLD analysis project Ga0299913, IMG submission 201360) | Soil microbial communities from uranium-contaminated site in the Upper Colorado River Basin, Wyoming, United States - RVT155D38 (version 2) ... | reverse complement strand
TGCGGGCCTGGACCTGGACCGGGCCATCGGTCGAGGTGTCGTTCGGGAAGTGGAACGCGATCTTCTCGCCGTAGACGCCCGGATCCATCCGCGCCGCCACCCAGGCGATCATGTTCGGCCGTCGCTCAAGGACGAGCGGCTGAATGAGGACGAACTCGGCCTCGTCCTCGCCGGGAATGCGCATGATCACGTAGTACGGCTCCATCGGCGTGTCGGCCGACTGCGTGGGATCGGGCGGGATCGCCCATCGGTCGTTCTGGCTGTAGTAGGTGTTCGCGCCGCCATCGGTCGCGGGCAGGTGGTACAGCTGGTAGGCCACGTTCTGGGCGATGAACAGGTCCTCGGGGTAGCGCAGGTGCGGCACCAGGCCATCGGGCATCGCCTCGATCGGCTCGAACAGGGTGGGGAAGATGCTGGCGTAGGCGCGCACCATGGGCTCATCGGGATCGGCCAGGAAGAAGCGGACGGTGCCGTCATATGCGTCGATGACGACCTTCACGCTGTTCCGCACGTAGTTGGCGCCGGGGAACGGGCTCTCGGGCCCGAGCGGCTGGGCGTTCGGGTACCGGCCACTGGCGGTGTACGCGTCCCATATCCAGTAGAGCCGCTCGTCGGCGCTCACCAGGTATGGGTCACCGTCGTAGAACAGGAACGGGGCGAGCTCGTTGACCCGCTCCGCGATCGAGCGCTTGAAGAGGACCTGGGAGTCGCCGGTCAGCTGGTTGCTGATGATCAGGTTCAGGTCGCCGAACCGCAGCGCGAAGAGGAGTCGGGCGATGGGGTTGCCGATGTCGACACCGGTGGTTCCCTCCCACGTGTTCGTCGCCACGTCGGCCGCCTCGTCGAGCGGGTAGTCGAACTCCTCGGTGCCGGTGCCGGTGAGGACCCAGGTCGTCGTCGCCTCCCCGAAGTAGATCCGCGGCTGACCAACCGGCAGCTGCGGCTCGCGGTTGATGCCGCTGACGAGGTAGTTCGGCTGGCCCTGCGCGGTGACCGCGTCAACCGGCACCGCGGTGATCCCGAAGCCGTGGGTGTACACCAGCCGCTCGTTCGTCCAGGTCCGGGCATCGGCGGCGAGCTTCTCGATGTTCAGCTCCCGGGCGCTGAGCATGATCTGGCGCTGCTCGTTGTTGACCATGTAGCGGTCGATCTCGACGTCGAGGAAGTCGTAGTACGGGTAGATGATCTGCTGCTGGCCGAACGTGGTGAGCAGCGGGCGGTAGTCCCACAGGCGGAGGTTGTCGACCGTGGGCGCGTCGTTCGTGAACACCCCCTCGGTCAGCCGCTGCTCGCCCGAGAAGTCGCGGACCTGGATGTCGTCGAGCTCGAAGGCCGCTCGGGTGGAGCCAATGTGGTCCCGGATGTACGGGCGCTCGAGGTTCTGCTCGTTCGGCTCCACGCTGAAGTTCTGGATGAACGACGGGTAGAGCCCGCCGACCACGATCGACAGGACGAACCAGGCGCCGCCGGCGAGGAGGAGGGCCCACAGCGTCCGGAACCAGATGTTCAGCAGCAGGAGCGCGGCGGCCGCCAGCGCCACCACGGTGAGGATCGCGTAGGCGGGCAGCTGCGCGTTCATGTCGGTGTAGGTCGCCGCCTGGATGGCCTCGTAGCCCGAGCGCGAGTAGACGAGCTCGCTGATATCGAGCTGGTAGCCGTAGGCGATGAGCCCCAGGAGCAGGGCTCCGATGATGGAGAGGTGCGCCCGCACCGGCGCCGTGAGGCGGAACTGCCAGCGCAGCGCGCCCGCCGCGTAGCTCCCGAGGGTGAGGACCAGTATCCCGACCAGGCTGGCGATGCCCCATCCCTGCAGGAAGCGGAACACCGGCAGGTCGAAGACGAAGTAGCCGATGTCGCGGCCGAAGTGCGGGTCGGCCGTGCCGAAGTCGGTGCCGTTCGCGAAGAGGAGGATCCCCTCCCAGTTGCCGGCCCAGCCGCCGGCCGAAATGAGGGCGCCGAGGAGGGCAAGGGCGACGAGCACCCAGGTTATGGCGCGCGACGCGTCCGGGATCTCCCAATCGCCGATGCGCCGGATCGGCACCTGCGGCGCGATCCGGCGGGCGAGCCAGATGCTCGCCAGCGCCGGCAGCAGGAAGGCGACGAACCCGAGCGCGAAGAGGCCGACCTGGGACCAGAGCCGAGTGGTCAGCACGTCCCGCTGGCCGAGCGCCTCGTACCACATCAGGTCGGTGACGAGGTTGACGATGCCGCCCAGGAAGCCGAACAGGAACAGCGCCAGCAGGATGAGCCCGCCGATGATCACCCAGCGGCGCACGCTCGGCTCGCCGGCGCCGCCTCCAGGGCGGCGCCGAGGGAACGGGGTGGGACCGTGGTCGTCCTCGGGAGGAGCGCCGTTGCCGCCACGGCCGCTTCGGCCGCCGGCCATGCGCGGCTCGCGCGGGATCGGCCGCCCCTCGCGGCGCGCGTCCTGCTCGGCCTGGCGGCGCTGGAGCTCCTCGAGGAGCTTGTCGAACCAGGAGGACATGTGCGGGGAATGCTAGCGGTCCGGGCGCCCGGCCGTCCGAGCAGCGCTCCGGCTGGCGACGGCGTGGCCCGTCCAGCCGTAGAATCCGCCCGATGCGCACCTTCGACGAGTTGGAATTCCTGTGGGCCGCGCTCCCGCCTCAGCCGCGCGAGGAAGGCCGGGTCCGGCTCATCACCGTGCGCCGCGAGCCGGGTGTCCACGAGACGCCGGATGCCGTGGCGGTCACCGTCGAGCGCGGCCTGGAGGGCGACCGCTGGGCGCAGGGGTGGCAGGAGCGCGATCCGGACCGCGACGCGCAGGTGACGCTCATGAACGCGACGGTCACCGAGCTCGTGGCCGCCGGCGTACAGCCACTTCACGAGGCCGGCGACAACATCCTCGTCGACTTCGACATCAGCGCCGACCACCTGCCGCCCGGCACGCGCCTGCGCGTCGGCGAGGCGACCCTCGAGATCAGCGCGGTGCCGCACAGCGGCTGCTCGAAGTTCGCCGCCCGCTTCGGCCAGGATGCGCTGCGCTGGGCCAACTGGCGCCACTGGCGCGAGCGGCGGCTGCGCGGCGTGAATGCCCGCGTCGTGGAGTCGGGCACCGTGCGCGTCGGCGACTCGGTGGAGCGCCTCTAGGCTACTCCCACTCGATCGTGGCGGGCGGCTTCGAGCTGATGTCGTAGACCACCCGGTTCACGCCGGGCACCTCGTTCACGATCCGGCTGCTGATGCGCGCGAGCACCTCATACGGCAGCCGCGCCCAATCGGCAGTCATCCCGTCGTCGGAGGTCACGGCGCGCACCGCCACGACGTTCGCGTAGGTCCGCCCATCGCCCATGACGCCCACCGAGCGCACCGGGGTGAGGATGGCGAACGACTGCCACAGGGACCGATACAGCCCGGCCGCCTTGATCTCGTCGATGACGATCCAGTCGGCCTCGCGCAGGGTATCGAGCCGCTCCGCGGTGACCTCGCCGATGATGCGGATGGCGAGCCCCGGCCCGGGGAAGGGCTGGCGCAGGACCATCGCCTCCGGCAGGCCGAGCTCGACGCCCACCCGTCGCACCTCGTCCTTGAACAGGTAGCGCAGCGGCTCGATGAGGCTGAAGCGCAGGTCGGCCGGCAGGCCGCCGACGTTGTGGTGGGTCTTGATCTTGGCCGCGGCCTTCGTCTCGGCGGTCGTCGACTCGATGACGTCGGGGTAGAGCGTGCCCTGCACCAGGAAGTCGATCTGGCCGAGCTTGGCCGCCTCCTCCTCGAAGACGCGGATGAACTCGTCGCCGATGATGCGGCGCTTCTCCTCCGGATCCTCCACGCCCGCGAGGCGGCGGATGAATCGGTCCCGGGCATCGACCATCACCAGGCGCATGCCGAGGTTCTCCGCGAACGTCGCGCGCAGGAGCTCGGACTCGCGCTTGCGCATGAGGCCGTGGTCGACGTAGATGCAGGTCAGCTGCTCGCCGATGGCCCGATGCACGAGCGTCGCCGCCACCGCCGAGTCCACGCCACCCGACAGCGCGCAGATGACGTGCCCCTCCCCCACCCGCTCGCGGACCTCGGCCACCGTGGTGTCGACGAGGCTGGCCGGCGTCCATGTCGGTCGCGCGCCGGCGATCTCGACGACGAAGTTGCGGAGGATGTCCTTCCCGCGCGGCGTGTGGGCGACCTCGGGGTGGAACTGGATCCCGTACAGGTTGCGGGCCGGATCAGCCAGGCCCGCGTAGGGCGTGGCATCGGTCTGAGCGGTGGGGCGGAAGCCCTCGGGCGGCCGCACGATGGTGTCACCGTGGCTCATCCAGACCGGCTGCTCGCGTTCGAGGCCGATGAACAGCTCGTGGTCGTCGCTGACCTGGACCGCGGTCGGCCCGTACTCGCGCTTCGGGCTCGGCAGCACCTCACCCCCCAGCTCATGGGCCATGAGCTGCAGCCCGTAGCAGATGCCGAGCACCGGGATGCGGCCCGACCACAGTGCCGGATCCGCCCTCGGCGCATCGGCGTCATAGACCGATGAAGGACTGCCGGTGAGGATGACCGCCTTCGGGTTCCGGCGCTGGACCTCACTCCACGGGGTGTCGTGCGGGAGCAGCTCCGAATACACGTTCATCTCGCGGACGCGGCGCGCGATGAGCTGGGCGAACTGGCTGCCGAAGTTGAGGATGACGACGGTGTCCGGGCCTTCGGGGGCGCCATCCTCGCGGGTCGGCGGCGGGGCGTGGAGCGCCTGCTCGAGGTAGGCCTCGACCTCCGCGTCGTCGGGGGCCAGGACCCGGTGCCCCGCGTTCGCCGGCTCGCCGTGGACGGTCCGCCCGCGCTCGCGCGGGCGCGGCGTGGCCGGGTCGTCAGTCTGGTCGGGGGACGTGTCGGTCGAGGTATCGGTCAATGCTTCGCTGGCGCCGGTGTAGCCTTTGCCTGCGCAGTGTAGCCACTGAGGGAAGCCATCCATGACCGATTCCGCAGACGAGCTTGGCGTGGAGCTCCGCGACCTCGGACCGCGTCCGACGGTGGTCGTTCGGGTGCAGGCGCCGACGCCGTCGCTCGGCGAGCTCTTCGACCTGCACCTCCCGAACATCGCCGACCGCATCGCGGATCTCGGCGGGGAGCCGGCGGGCGCTCCGTTCGCGCGCTACCACGACTTCAGCGAGGACTCGGTGGACGTCGAGATCGGCATCCCCGTCGTCGCGCCGGTGGCGAATTTGCGACCCGTGGCCGAGGCCGAGCCGGGCGAGGTGGCCGGCGGCGAGCTGCCCGGCGGCCGCGTGGCGATCACGGTCCACCGCGGCCCTTACGAGGGGCTGAGCGCCACGTACCGGCGGCTCGAGGGCTGGCTCGAGGCGGAGGGCCATCGGCCCGGGCCCGCACCGTGGGAGTCGTACGTGGACGATCCCACCGAAGTCGAGGACGTCGCACAGCTGCGGACCGAGGTCGTCTGGCCGATCGGCTGAGGGCGCCCGCCTAGCCGCCGCGGGGGTGATGCGGCGGGTTCTCGAGTTCGCGGCGGCCGCGCTCCAGCGCGACCCGCGTCGTGTCCGCCGGGTACGGCGAGGTGGCGAGCACCTCGTCCAGACCGATCGTCCCGGCCCTCGACGAGGCGATGAGGCGTGCCAGCAGGCCGAGCTCCCCGGCGACGCGTTCGGCGAAGTCGCGGCCGGCGGGCGTGCCGTGCCCCGGCACGACCACGTCGCGCACCAGCGGCATGAGCCGCTGGCCGACGGTCTCCGCCCAGGCAATCGGAAAGCTGTCGCCGAACGACGGTGGCGCATCGTTCTCGAGCAGGTCGCCGACGAAGAGCACGCCGGCGTCAGGGACGAGCGCCACCACGTCGTTGTCGGTATGCCCGTGGCCGAGGTAACGCAGCTCAACCGCCCGGTCCCCGAGGTCGAGCCTGGCTGCCTCGTCGAACGTCCGATCCGGCGGCACGATGCGGACCTCCGCCAGCTCGTCGGCGAGCTCCGGCAGGTCGGCGATCACGCGCTCCCGCATCGCATCCCCAGCGTCGCGGAGCGCGGCCGCGCATCGGTCGTGCCCCCAGATGGGCGGCCCGAACCGTTCGTTGCCGAAGGCGTGATCCCAGTGGTGGTGGGTGTTCACCACCGCGACGAGCGGCGCATCGGTCAGGGCGCGGAGGTCGGCGGCCAGCTCGTCGGCCTGCGGGCCGGTCGAGCGGGTGTCCATCACGACCGCGCCCGCGCCGCCGATGACCGCGCCGATCGACTGGTCGAGGAATGCGTAGCGCCGAACGAAGACCCGATCGCCGACCTCCAGCCAGTCCGCCGCGGATGGCATCGATCAGGAGGGCTCCTCGAGCATGTAGTACTCGGTGAACTCGGCGCAGCGCCCGTCCGGCGCGAAGCGCAGCAGGAACGCGTTGTGGTACGTGCGCTCGGGGCCATTGTCCGAGGCGAGGTAGCGACTCGTGCCGGTCGCGATGGCGCGGTCGCCGTCGATGGCCCACGGCGCGTAGGCCGCCTCCCAGCTGTCTGGCGGATCGCCCTCCTCGAGCCAGGCGGCGACAATGGCGTCCCGCCCGGTGACCGCGTGGGCGTCGCCGCCATAGGGCCGATAGCGGTAGACGGCGTCATCGGTGAAGAGCGAGGCCACCTGTTCGGCGTCGTCGGTCCGCCAGGCGTCCACGTAACGGTTGAGCCAGCCCTGGAGGTCGGATCGATTCATGCCGGCATGCTACGCCGATCCGTGGACGACGAAGCGTTCGAGCCGATGCGCCTCCGCGTCGAGCGCCGCCCGCTCGGCAGACGACAGCCGGCGGAGCGGCTCGAGCGTGATCCCGACGCGGTCGTAGCGCCAGAGCGTAGTAGTCGCCGGCGTGCCACAGGCCGCCCGCCGCTTGCATGGCCGCCAGCAGGTCGGGCGCCAGGCCGCCGGAATCGGTCGTGCGCGCGACGCCGTCGCGCAGGTCGCCCTGGATGGACCTCATCGTCCCCCGCCGTGCTACTCCCGGCCGGCGAGCTGCCAGGACTTGCCCTCGGTGGCGATGGCCGGGGCGATGACCATCTCAACCTCGTGCATCTCGGCGATCGTCCGCGCCCCGAGCGCGGCCATGGACTGGCGCAGCGCTCCAGCGAGGTTCTGCGTCCCGTGCTGTGTGGCGGCGGGACCGAAGAGGATCTGTTCCAGCGGCAGCCGCTCGCCGATGCGGATCCGCGTCCCGCGCGGCAGCGTCGCGGACGGCGCGGCCATGCCCCAGTTGAAGCCACGGCCCGGCGCCTCGAGCGCGCCGGCGAACGGAGAGCCGAGCATGACCGCGTCGGCCCCGGCGGCGACCGCCTTGGCGATGTCGCCACCCGTCTTCATGCCTCCGTCGGTGACGATCGGGACGTACCGGCCGGTATCGGCCAGGTATCGATCGCGGGCGGCGGCCACGTCGAGCGTGGCGGTCACCTGCGGCACGCCGATGCCGAGCACCTCGCGGGTCGTGCAGGCGGCGCCCGGCCCAACGCCCACCAGGATCGCGGCGGCTCCCTGGTGCATGAGCTGGTACGCCGCCTCGCCACTCACCGTGTTGCCGACCAGGACCGGCAGCTGCAGCCCGCCGGTGAGGTCGGCCAGCGACAGCACTCGGCTCGAGGTGGAGATGTGGCGGACGCTCGAGACCTGCGACTGGACGAGGAACAGGTCGGCGCCCGCCTTCGCTGCCACCTCGGCGTGATGCCAGGCCGATGCGGGGGTCGTCGCCACCGCCGCCACCGCGCCCTGGGCCTTGATGCGGGTGATGAGCGCGGCGATGAGGTCGTCACGGACCGGGGCCGCGTACGCCTCGGCCAGGACCGCGCCAGCGGCCCGCGCGTCGTCCGCGGCCGCGACCCGGTCGATGATCGGCGCCGCATCCTCGTACCGCGTGTAGAGCCCCTCGAGGTTCACGAAGGCGACGCCGCCGTGGCGGCTCATCCGCACCGCGAAGTCGGCATCTGCCACCGCGTCCATGGCGGCGGCGATGAAGGGGATCTCGAGCCGATGCTCCCCGATCCGTGTCGCGAGGTCGACCTCGCCGGGGTCGACGGTCACCGCCCCCGGGACGAGCGCGACCTCCTCGAAGCCGTAGGCGCGTCGCAGCCGATCGGCTGCGGGAGCACGGGTAAGGGTCGGCTCGTCGATCAACGCGCTACCTCCGGGTACGAAAACGCCCGCGGGCGCGATCGGCCGTCGCGGGCTTCAAGTTGTCGCCGAGGTGAGTGACCGCTCTGATCCGGTTCACCTGTGCGGGTCGCTGCGGGTGGTCGGCGGAGTATACGCCTGGGGCTGCCCGGGAGGCCTAGCCGCGCTGCACCGGGTCCGGCCGATCGATGGGCCTCAGATCGGGCTCCGGCCCATCCGCCTCCAGGCTGCGACGAACCTGGTCGCGGATCGTTTCCGCGCGGTCGACGAGCGGCGCACCTCCCGCTTCCTCCGCGGTCGCCTGGACCCTCTCGCCATCTGGCTCGTCGGTGCCGCCATGGATCGCCGGCGGCTGGTCGACGATGTGGCGCGCCGGTGGACGGACGGCGCGCCGCAGCGCGGCCGCACGCTCCTCCACGATGCGGTCGGCGATTCGACGCACCTCCGTCGTCAGCCACAGCCAGGCAGTCGAATCCGGCCGGTAGTCGGCCTCGCCGAAGGCGTGAATCCGGCCGTCCCGCTGGAGCCCGCTGACCTGCTCGAACTGCGGCCTCGATCCATGCTGGTACACGCCGAAGGTCAGGCCGCCGTTGCCGCGCACGACGCTCCAGGCAGGGACGTCGGACGGTCCATCGGCGACATAGATCATGTTCTGGAACGGCACGCGCCGCGCCTCGGGCGGGAGGGCGGAGTTGACGTGGATCTCCGGCGCCTTGTTCGTGCCCTTGTTGATCTCGAACAGTGCGCGGGTCTTGCTCGTGTTGTCGATGACGTAGGCGAGCCCGGTGATCTCGGCACGCGGGAAGAGCTGCCGCTGCTCGGGGGAGGCGAAGCCCGGCGCGTGGTGGGCCTCGATGAACTCGCAGGCCCACACGTCGTCGAGGTGCGGGCGGATCGAGCTGCCTTCGATCATCGGTCGCAGGCCGGTGGAGACGACGTAGTGCTCGACGCTGATGTCGAGCTTGTCGTATGCGGGCTCGGTGCGGACGACCTCGCGCAGCGTGTCGAGGAAGTCCGGGATGCCCGGGTGGAAGGTGAGCTCTGAACCGAGCTCGCGCAGCACCGCGTTGCTGAGGCCATTGAAGCGGCCGGCGCGCACGTACTCCAGGATGTGATTGAGGTACAGCGTGTCGTCGTTCACGCGCCCGGCGCCGTGCGACAGGTAGAAGTCCCGCAGCGCGTCCACCTCGGCCCAGAAGGCCCGCTCGTCGACGCCGTAGCGCCGGAAGAGCGGCCCCTGCATGTTGCCGGGGATGAGCGTCTTGTCGAAGTCCCAGACCACCGCGATGACGGTCTGGCTGAACGGCTGGGCCATCGGATCGACGAGTCTAGACCGGTGCGTCAACGCACCCCATGTGCCGATGGTCCTGTTTCGAGGCCGATCCCCGCCGCGCTCGCGTCCTCCGCCAGCGCCTCGAGCGGCTCGTCCGACGTCGCGCTCGCCTGGAGGAGGCCCATGACCCGATGGATCCCGAGATCCGCCAGCTCCCCGAGGTAGGCGATGCGCCGATCGCCGGCCGCGCGCCAGTCGTCGTCGCCCCACCAGGCGTGAATGCTGATCCGAAGGGTGGCGGGGTCGCGCCCGATCTCCTCGCACCGGCTGCGGATGACCGGCAGCGCCTCGCGCAGCTCGCCAGGGCTCAGGCCGTCGAGGTTCAGCTCGTCGGCGAAGCGGGCGGCAAGGCGCCAGGTGACGTTCGGCCCGTTGCCGCCGACCATGATCGGGATGCGCGGCGACTGGACGCCGCGTGGGAGATTGATCGCGTCGCGGACGCTTGCGCGCTCGCCCTCGAACGTGGCGCGCTCGCCCTGCTCACCGCCGAGCATGCGGGTGATGACCTCGAGGCCGTCGGCGAGGATCGCCAGGCGCTCCTTCGTCGCCGGGAAGCCATAGCCGTATGCCTCCCACTCGTCGCGCTTCCAGCCGGCACCGATGCCCAGATCGAAGCGGCCGCCGCTCACAACGTCGAGCGTGCCGGCCATCTTGGCGGTGAGCGCCGGGTTGCGGAAGCCGTTGCAGATGACGACGTGGCCGAGCCGCACCCGCTCGGTGAGCGCCGCCAGGGCGCTGAGCGAGACGAACGACTCGAAGGTGATCTCGTCGGTCGGCTTCGGGACGGTGTGGAAGTGATCGAACAGCCAGATCGACTCGTAGCCGAGGCGCTCCGCCTGGCGCGCCACGGCCACGCTGCGAGACCACGCCTCGGCGGGGTCGCAGCCGTCGTACTCGCCGGTCCAACCCTGGGGAACGATGGCGCCGAGCTTCATGCGCTCCCGACGTGCACGTTGCGGGCCGCCGCCCCCGGCACGCCGACGGCGCCGTCCCCCGCTGCGTCGCGGGGGATCATCTGCGCTCGCTCGGGGCCGACGCTGACGTGACTGATCGGCGCGCCTGCCAGCGACTCGAGGCGCTCGACGTAGGCGCGCGCCGCGGGCGGCAGCTCGTCCCAGGCGCGGCAGCCGGTTGTATCGGTCCCCCAGCCGGGAAGCTCCTCGTACACCGGCTCGAGCCGCTCATAGACCGATGTCGCCGCCGGCACCGTCTCCCACCGCTCCCCGGTCACCGGGTCGCGGTAGGCGGTGCAGACCCGGATCGTCTCGAACGCGTCGAGGACGTCGAGCTTGGTGAGCGCGATCGCGCTGTAGCCGGCGAGGCGCACGCTGAAACGCACGGCGACCGCGTCGTACCAGCCGCAGCGTCGCGGGCGACCGGTGGAGGTGCCGTATTCGGCGCCACGTTCCCGCAGCCGCTCGCCGGCCTCATCGCCGAGCTCGGTGGGCAGCGGGCCGGCCCCCACCGCGGTGGTGTAGGCCTTCGCCACGCCGAGCACATGGTCGATGCGCACCGCGGGCAGCCCGGCGCCCAGGCTCGCGCCGCCGGGAATCGGGCTCGAGCTCGTCACGAACGGGTAGATGCCCCAGTCGATGTCCCGCATCGTGCCGAGCTGCCCCTCGAGCAGGATGTGCTCCCCGTCCCGCAGCGCATCGTCCACGAGCGCCTGCCCGTCGACCACGTGCGGCGCCAGCCGCTCGGCGGCGGCCAGGTAGGTTGCCGCCACGGCCTCCGGGTCGAGCGCCTCGTGGATCGCTGCGTCGAGCTCGTCCTCGGGGCCGCCGGCGGCGAAGTAGCCCTCGACGATCCGCCGCGCGCGGCGCAGGGCAGTGTCCAGCCGCGCGCGGAAGTCACCGGCATCGAGCAGGTCGATCACTCGGATCCCGCGTCGCGCGACCTTGTCGACGAAGGCCGGACCGATGCCACGGCTGGTCGTCCCCAGCTTCGCGGCGCCGCGCTCCCGCTCCTCGAGCTGATCGATGAGGATATGGTGCGGCATGACGAGGTGGGCGCGGTCGCTGATGAACAGGTTGCCGCAGTCGAAGCCGGCTTCCGCCAGGCCGTCGAGCTCACGGACGAGGGCCGGGGGGTTGATGACCACCCCGTTGCCGAGCAGGTTCCGGGTGGTGGGGTAGAAGATCCCTGACGGGATGAGGTGGAGCTTGAAGTGGCCATGCGGGTTGATGACCGTGTGGCCGGCGTTGTTGCCGCCGCCGTAGCGGATGACGAGGTCCGCGTCGCGCGCCAGGTAGTCGACAACGCGGCCCTTCCCCTCGTCGCCCCACTGGGCGCCGACCACGGCGATGACGGACATCCTGCTGGGCTCGACCTCGCGGCAAGTGGGAGGTGCCCATGGTAGCCCGGGTATGGAACGAGCGCCGCGTCGGCGGCGCTCGCATCGGTCCGGAGAGGACGCTGGTTCAGGCCCGGGTGGCACGAACCTTGTCGAAGCAGCTGCTGCAGTACACCGGCCGGTCGTTGCGCGGCAGGAACGGGACGAGCGCCTGGCCGCCACACTCGGCGCAGACCGCGGCGTGCATCTCGCGCTGGCCCCCGTTTCCGCCGCCTGAGCCGATGCCCAGCGCGCGGTTCTGCTTCGCCACGGCGCGGCAGCTCGGACAGCGCTGGGGCTCGTTCATCAAGCCCTTCTCAGCGTAGA
>Ga0299913_10004155_pt1 | contig 12074 bp, 10 predicted proteins | sample RVTome_9_FD_201360 | JGI IMG/M metagenome (GOLD analysis project Ga0299913, IMG submission 201360) | Soil microbial communities from uranium-contaminated site in the Upper Colorado River Basin, Wyoming, United States - RVT155D38 (version 2) ... | reverse complement strand
TGGCTGCTGCGCCACCATCCGGAGCTGACGGACCAGCAGATCTGCAAGCTGCTCGGCACGACCAAGAACACGGTCAACGCGGTGCGCGATCGCACCCATTGGAAGAGCAGCGAGATCCGTCCGCGCGACCCGGTGCTGCTGGGCCTGTGCAGCCAGGTCGATCTCGATGCCGCCATCATCGCCGCGCGCGCCACGCAGCGCGAGCATGAAGCGGCCGCGATGGCCGCGGCGGAGGCAGCGGCGTTTGGTGCTCGCGACGAGGACTGATCCCGGGGCGCGAACTCCAGCCTCGCCTTGTGAAGCCCGATATCGGGACGGATCGTCAGCCGGCACGCAGGCGGGCCGGCTCCAGTCGCTCGGGGGCCGGCCCGGGCGTCGCGGGCGCCTCGCCCGAGCGGATGAGACTCGCTGCGATTGTCGCCATGGCCGGCGCGGTCATGATGCCGAAGCCACCCTGGCCGGCGAGCCAGAAGAAGCCGGGGGCATCGGGATCCGGGCCGAGCACCGGATCGTGGTCGGCGACGAAGCTGCGCAGGCCCGCCCAGCGCTGCGCGATGCGTCGCACCGTGCTGCCGGTCACCTGCTCGAAGCGGTCGACCGCGATCGCGACGTCCAACTCCTCCGGCTGGACGTCGCACGGCTCGACGGGGCACTCGTCGCCCGGGCTGACCAGGAGCTTGCCGGATTCCGGCTTGAAGTAGAACCGCTCGTCGACGTCGATCACCATCGGCCATGTCGACGGGTCCAGCCCGCCGGGCGGGTCGAGCAGGAGCGCCGTGCGGCGCCTGGGGATCAGGCCGACGGGCGCGACGCCCGCGATCTCGGCCAGCCGGTCGGCCCAGGCGCCGGCGGCGTTCACCAGGATCTCGGCCTGGAACGCTCCGGCCCTGGTCTCGACCTGCCATGCGTCTCCTTGCCGGCCGATCGCGGTGACCTCCGCCTCTGTGATCAGCCGCCCGCCGCGCGCGCGTAGACCTCTGAGGTAGCCTTGATGCAGCAGACCGACGTCGATCGCCATGGCGCCCTCCTCGAGCAGGCCGCCCCAGGCGTACTCCGGAGAGACCGCGGGGGCGACCGCGCAGACCTCGGCGGCGTCAAGGCGGCGCACCGCGGGGCCGAGCGCCCGGGCAGCGGCGTGCGCCTCCTCGAGCGCGGCGTGCTGGTCGACGCGCGCGACGTGCAGCATGCCACGCGGGGTCAGCAGAGGCTGCGGCGCGAAGCCCGCCGGCGGATGCACAAAGAAGGGCCGGCTGGCGATAGCGAGGGCTCGCACCGTCGCCGTGCCGTAAGTCTCGGTCAGCATCGCGGCGGACCGGCCGGTGCTGTGATGGCCGGGCTGGGATTCGCGCTCGAGGAGGATCACCTGCAGGCTCTCGCTCAGCTCGAACGCCAGCGAGCCGCCGGCGATCCCGGCGCCGACGATCAGCACGTCGACCCGCTCGAGCATCCCGCTCAGAAGCCGAAGCTGCCGCCGACGCCGAGGTCGACGCCCGGGAACAGGTCGAAGCCGAAGCGCTCCGGATAATCGTCGGGGAACAGCTCTCGAGCGGTCCGCCAGAGAAGGCGCTGGAAGCTCCGGTCGTTGGCGCTCGCGACGGGGGCCCGGGTGCGCACCAGGCGGAGTGGCTCGTCGGCGCGGCAGAAAGCGGCGGCGATCTCGAGCTCCCCTCCGGCCGGGCCGGTCGGGATTGCGCCCGGCGTGGCGCAGATCGTCGAGGGGTCGGGCGTGCCGAGCGGGTTGAGCACCACGACCAGGCGCGGATCGCTCGCGGCGGCTCGCTCGGGGTCGGAGGTGAAGCTCACGCTGAGACCAGGGACGCCTTCGGCCATGTTCTGGCTCACCAGGCTCGCCAGCTGGCTGTCGGGGATCGTGAACGGATTGCCTTGGACCACCGCAAGCACGGGCCCGGCCTTGGCCTGTTGCTCGAGCGCCCGGCGCGCCTCCAGCCGCGGATCGGGCGCCTCATCGCCCCCCGCGCAGCCGGCAAGCGACGAGCCCAGCGGGATGAGCGTCACGACGAGGCGGAGAAGCGGCAGTCGGTACACGACCAGAGCTGCAAAGGGCTTATGTAGGCTACATCAATGTAGCGCTTCGGCGACAGCCGGACAGTGCGCCGGATGCAGCGCGCGGGCGTGATCAGGCCTGATCGACGTTGCCGCCGTGGCGGTCCTCAGCCTCGTCGAGCTGAGCCTGGTCGAGCATGCCCCCGCCGTGCGCGACGGCGCCGTCCCAGTGATGGGACGACAGCAGCCGGCGGTCGCGCTCGATCCAGGCGGCGATATGCCGCAACGCCTCGGCGGCGCTGCGCGGCAGGGTGCCCGGGCTGATCAGGACCCGCACCGGCACGTCCTCGGACAGCTCGTGGTCCAGCTCGACGGAGAGGCCGATCTCCTCGGGGGTGGCTGCCGGATAGGCGTCGAAGCGCACGAACGGCTCCGGCTCACGCATGTTGTAGCGCCTGAGCAGGCCGCTCTTACTCGGCCGTTGGGCCGGCGTTTCGAAGATGCCGCGCATCAGGCGCCGCTTGAGCTCCTCGGGTTGGTTGTGGAAGATCTCGCGGGCCCTGCGCAGCGCGGCGAGGTCGCCGGACTGCAGGGCACGCTCGATCCGGTAGCGGAGCACGGAGTCGGGGCCGAGCGCCGCGACCACCAACGGGCTCAGCTCCTGCAGAAAGTGCCGCAGAGCGCGCCGTTCGCCAACGTAGCGTTCCCCGTCCATTGAGCTCCCGCCGTGTTGCCGTGGCTATCCTTCTTAACGGAATGTTAAGGCCGGAGCCAGGGCTCGACAATCGGGAATCTCGGCGCTGCGCCATCCCATGGGGCGCCCGGCGGCCAGATCGGGAGCGCCGGAGGGGTGATCAGAGGAGCCGCGAGGGGCGGCGCCGGGTGACCACAGGGCCGCGGTCGAACAGCCCCGGCTGGTTGCCCCAGCCGTCCCATCCGGGCCGGCTCTGCCGGGCGAACATCTCGAGATAGGGGCCGGGCAGCAGGCGCTCGATGCGCTCGTACGCGTCCTGCGGCTTGCGGGAGTGCTGGCGCCGGGGCGCGATCAAGAGCTTTTGCACGTCCCCCGCGACGCGCTTCGGATGGCCGCGGGTGGCGAGCAGGCAGGGCTCGGGATTGGCCCGGGTCCAAAAGCCGAGCCCGGTGAAGAAGTCGCGCTCGGAGAGCAAGGGCCCGTTGCCGAGCATGATCGGGGCCGCCGACTTGTTGAGCTTGACCCAGTAAAAGCCGACGGTCTTGTAGGCGAAGCCCCAGGCCTCGATCACCTCGAGCGCCCGCGGCAGCAGAGGGTCGGTCGCCCAGAGCAGCAGCACCGCGTCGCGGGCGGCCCAGTCGGCGACGGGCAAGGCCTTGATCTCCTCGAGGCTCAGGCAGTCGTAATGCGCCTCGGCGCTGCGCCCCTTGCCCTTGTCGGAATAGGTCGCAAATCGCCAGGGAGGGTCGGCGTAGATCACCCGGTATTCCCCCGCGCGTGTTGGCCCGTCCATGGCTCTTGCCCCCCTCGACGTCAGCCTTCCTTGTTAGCAGCCTCCGACCGGCAGAAGAATGGGCAGACGGAACCGGACCGAGCCGCCTCCGGTTGCTGGCAAGCGGGCTCCTCGCGGCTTGGCGCGAGAGATCCCGGTGGGAGAGGAGATGCCCCGTGCTCGAGATCCTGGTCGTTCTGGCGCTGGTGGTGCTCAACGGCTATTTCGCCATGTCGGAGCTCGCGATCGTCTCGGCACGGCCGGCACGGCTCGAGGCCCTGGCGCGAAAGGGCGTCCGCGGCGCGCGCCTGGCGCTGGCGCTCGCCCGCGATCCCGGCCGCATGCTCTCGACCGTGCAGATCGGCATCACGCTGGTCGGGATCGTCGCCGGCGCGTTCGGCGGGGCCGCGCTCGCCGGGCCGCTGGCCGGGCTGCTCGCCGGACTGCCGGTCGTGGGGCCGTTCAGCGCCGAGCTCGCCTACGTGCTGGTGGTCCTGGCGATCACCTATCTCTCATTGGTCATCGGCGAGCTGGTGCCCAAGCGGCTGGCGCTCCGGGGGCCGGAGCGCATAGCGGCCCTGGTGGCGCCGGTGATCGACCTGCTGTCGCGCATCAGCACGCCGGCGGTCTGGCTGCTGGAGACATCGAGCCATTTGGTGCTGCGGCTTCTGGGCAGCGAGGCTCTGCCGCGCGACAGCGTGACCGAGGACGAGGTGCGCATGCTGATCGCCGAAGCCACGCGCACGGGCGTCTTCCACAAGGTGGAGCAGGAGATGATCGGGCGCGTCCTCCGACTGGCCGACCGCCCGGTGCGCGCGATCATGACGCCCCGCGTCGAGCTGGTCTGGCTCGACGTAGAGGACGAGCCGGCCAAGGTCGCCAGAACCATCCGGGAAAGCGGCCACAGCCGTTTTGTCGTCGCCAAGGGCAGCCTCGACGACGTGCTCGGCGTCGTCCACGTCCGCAGGCTGCTCGACGCCTGTCTCGCCGGCCAGCCGTTCGACCTGCGCGCCGCGCTCCGCCCCATGCTGGTCGTGCACGACAGCATGCCGGTGCTGCGTGCCCTGGAGGCGCTCCGGCAGGCGCGGGTCAGCATGGCGCTGGTGGTCGACGAGTATGGCGAGGTGGAGGGCGTGGTCACAGTCGAGGACGTGCTCGAGGCGGTCGTGGGCGACATGCCCGAGCGCCGGCTGGGCGAGGAGCCGGCGATCGTCGAGCGCGAGGACGGCTCCTTGCTCATGGACGGCATGCTCGCGATCGACGAGGTCAAGCTCGCGCTCGGCTTCGAGACTCTGCCGGACGAGAAAACCTACCATACGCTCGCTGGCTTCATCCTGGCTCAGCTCGGCCGCGTTCCCGAGGAGGGCCAGTCGGTCGCCTACGGCGGCTGGCGCTTCGAGGTGGTCGACATGGACGGTCGGCGCATCGACAAAGTCCTCGCCCGCCGGTCCGCGACGCGCGGGGATCAGCCCTCCGCCGGTACGGCTTGAGGGCGGCGGGCTCGGCCGGAGCCCGCCGCCCTCGTGGCCTCATTGGGTCGCGGCGGGCGGCGCCATCTCTCCTGCCGGCCAAACCGCATAGACGATGATCAGCACGACGATCACCGCCAGCACGATGTACCACAGCCGCCTGTCCTGAAAGTTCATGGAGCCCTCCCCGACCAAGGCGCAAGCGCCGTGACTCGCGCGACCGTACCACGCGCCGCAGCGGCGGTCGATCAGGAAGGAGTGGCGCGGCCGTCAGCGTGCCGGGAGCGCGCGCTCGACCAGGCGCGCCCAGTAGCTCGCGCCGTAGGGCAGAGCCTCGTCGCTGAAGTCGTAGTGCGGGCTGTGCAGCATCGGCGCGTCCTCGCCGCCGCCGTTGCCGATGAACACGTAGCTGCCCGGCCGCTGCTCCAGCATGTAGGCGAAGTCCTCGGCCCCCATGGTCGGCTCGCGAGCGCGGTCGACCTTGTCCGCGCCCGCCACCTCGGCGGCGGCGAGCGCCGCGACCTCGGTCTCGGCCTCGGTGTTGACCGTCGGCGGGTAGCCGCGCTGGTACTCGACTTCGACCCGCACGCCCAGCGCCGTGCCCAGGCCGGTGGCGATCTCGTGCAGCCGGCGCTCCAGGAGATCGCGCATCTCGGGCAGGAAGGAGCGCACGGTGCCGGTCAGCATCGCGGTCTCCGGAATGACGTTGAAGGTGTCGCCGCCGTGCACCTGGGTGACTGAGACCACGGCCCGCTGCACCGGGTCGACATTGCGCGCGACGATGCTCTGCAGGGCGACCACGATCTGCGCCGCGGCGACCAGCGGGTCGCGGCACTGATGGGGCATCGCGGCATGCCCGCCGCGGCCGGTCAGCTGGACGAGGAAGCGGTCCGCCGCGGCCATGACCGGCCCCGCGCGCATGGCGAACTGGCCCAGCGGCATGCCCGGCCAGTTGTGCATCCCGAACACAGTTCCCGCCGGGAAGCGCTCGAACAGCCCCTCCTCGACCATCGTCCTGCCGCCGCCCAGCATCTCCTCGGCCGGCTGGAAGATGAAATAGACCGTGCCGTCGAAGTTGCGGGTCTCGGCCAGATAACGCGCGGCACCCAGGAGCATCGTGGTGTGCCCGTCGTGGCCGCAGGCGTGCATCTTGCCGGCGCTGGTCGAGGCGTACGCGCAACCGGTGGCCTCGTGGATCGGCAGCGCGTCCATGTCGGCGCGAAGACCGATCGCGCCACTGCCGGCGCCCGCCTTCAGCACGCCGATTACGCCGGTCCTGGCGAGCCCGGTGTGGACCTCGTCGACGCCGAAGGCGCGCAGCTTGTCGACGACGAGGGCCGACGTGCGCCGCTCCTCGAAACCGAGCTCGGGGTGGGCATGCAGATCCTGCCGCCAGGCCCGCATCTCGTCGTGGAACTCGCCGATCCGGTTGATGATAGCCATGGCTCCAGTCTACCGCCGCCTCGATTGAACCGCCACCGTGACGCAATAACTAACACCTATCGCATCGGCGCACCCCAGGGAATCAGAGGAGGAGGGAGGCAGATGTCGACACCATCGCGAAGCCAATGCGTTCGCTGCGCTCTTGCCGGCCTGGTCGCGCTCGGTTGGAGCGCCGCGGCCGCCGCCCAGGAGGTCAAGATCGGCGCGATCATGTCCACCACCGGCCCGCTCCAGGTGTACGGCGAGGCGGGGCTCAGGGGCATTCAGCTGGCGATCGACCAGGTCAACGAGGCGGGCGGCCTGCTCGGCGGGGAGGTCGAGCTGGTGGCCGCGGACGACGCCACCAATCCGCAGGTCGGGGTCGATGCAGCGCAGCGCATCGTGAACGTCGACGGCGTGGCCGGCATCGTCGGCGCCTTGTCCTCCGGCGTCACCATCCCGATCGCCACCACGGTGTCCGCCACGGCCGGCGTGCCGCAGATCTCGAGCGCGTCGACCTCGCCGGTGATCACGACGCTCGAGGACGACGGGTTTCTGTTCCGCACCACGCCCAACGATGCCGTGCAGGGCGAGGTGCTCGCCGACGTCGTGAGCCAGGAGGGCATCGAGAGGGCCGCCCTGGTGTACGTCAACAACGACTACGGCAAGGGCTTGGCCGAAGCCTTCGCCGGGGCGTTCACGGGCGAGGTCACGTCGAGCGTCGCCTACGAGGAGCGCCAGGCGTCCTATCGCGGCGAGCTGTCGCGCGCCGCCGAGGGCGACCCGGAGGCGCTGGTCATGATCGCCTATCCTGGGGACGGCATCCCGATGCTTCGCCAGGCGCTCGAGGAGGGTTTTTTCGAGCGGTTCGTCTTCACCGACGGCATGAAGGCGGCCGAGGTGGCCGATGCCATCGGCGAGCCGTTGAACGGCGCGTTCGGCACCGCGCCGGCGGGCGATCCCGAGGCCGAGGCGGCGAAGCTGTTCCGCGACATGTATGAGGAGCGCTACGGCGAGCTGCCGCCCCAGCCCTACATCGACACCGCCTACGACGCCACCATGCTCATGGCGCTGGCGATCGAGAAGGCGGGCTCGACCGAGGGGGAGGCGATCCGCGACGCCCTGCACGAGGTCTCCAAGGCGCCCGGCGAGACGATTCTGCCCGGCGAGTTCGCCAAGGCCAAGGAGCTGATCGCCGCCGGCCAGGAGGTGAACTACGAGGGTGCGGCCGGCAGCCAGGACTTCGACGAGGCGGGCGACGTGCCCGGCACCTACTCGCACTGGGCGATCGAGGACGGCGGGATCGTCGACGTCGAGCTGATCCGCCCCGAAGCCTCCTGACGGCCTTGGAGCCTCGGCCTGAGCAGGAGGCCAGGCCCGGCGACGCTAGCGGACGATGACCGCCGGGCCATCGGCGACCTCGAAGCGATCGGGCTGCTCCGTCGGGAGGAGGAACTTGAGCAGATACGTCCCGGGCTCGACCGCGACCTCGTTGGACGACAGATCCAGCGTCACGAGCTCCCGGGCGGACTGGTCCGGATGGGCGTAGGCATACTGGGCGGGCGTAACGAGGCCGGGTCCCTGCTCGAATTCCAGCGGCAGTCTGTCGCCCTGGGCGATGCGCAGCGGCAGCGGCTCCGCGAGCCAAGCGCGGCGCGCCTCGAACAGCTGCACCAGGACCACGCGCTCGCCCTTGGCGGCCGCGGCGATTGCAAGATGCGTGTAGTCCGGGCTCAGGATGTTCTCCCGGTGCCCCGGGCTCCGCATCAGACCGTCCATGATCTTGACGGCGAGCGGCCCGATCTGCCCTTCGAGCTGCTCGGCTGTGAGCCCCTCGTGCCCGGCCAGATTCTCGCCGATTCCGCCGACCAGCCGCCGGTGCAGGAGCGCCACGCGCTCGCGGGCGTCATGCCCCTCGGGCGAGACATGGTCGACGTAGCCGCGCTCCAGCATGTCGAGCGCATGGGCGCGCGCCGCCGGGACTAGGTCCGGATCGCTCTGGAGCGGTTCGAGGTCGGCGTCCGCCGCGCGCCGCCGCTCTGCCGTCAGCTCGACCAGCCGCCGCTCCAGAGACTCAACCAGCAGGACGCCCGCCGGCGGCGTCTCGAGCGTGGCATCGGCCCACCGTGCGTAGCCTTCAAGCGTTGCCCGCTGATCCTGCGCGGCGGTGGCCGGGCCGGACAGCCACGAGGCGAGCAGCAGGCTCGCCACGTAGGCGCCGCAACGGGATCTGAGCACGGCAGGCGCTCCGATAACTTCGTCGATCCAATGGTCGGGTGGCTGCAAAATTCCCGACCCTGGCTGGTCACGGTCTCGGCCGGCGACCGTCGGCATCGAGCAGCGGCTCGCGGGCGATCGTCGCCGGGCGGCGGCGGCCGAAGTACTCGATCTCGATCTTCTCGCCCGGCCTGGCCCGCGCCGCCGGCAGGTAGCCATAGGCGATCTGCTTGCCGACGGTGTAGCCGTAATTGGTGCTGGTGACGTAGCCCAGCACCTGGCCATCCGCCGAGATCGGTTCCTTGCCCATGAGCACCGCATCCGGCTCGTCCAGCGTCATGCAGCAGAGTGTCCGGGCGGGGCCTTCGGTCTTGATCCGCTCGGCCGCCTCCCGGCCGATGAAATCGTCCTTTGCGAGCCGCACGACCCGGCCGAGGCCAGCCTCGTAGGGATTGGTGTCCGGGTCGATGTCGGCGCCCCACAGGCGACGGCCTCGCTCGAGCCGCAGGCTGTCGAGCGCGCCATTGCCGGCGGCGATGATCTGGTGCGCCTCGCCCGCCTGCCACAGCCGGTCCCACAGCTCCGGCCCGCACTCGGTCGGCGCGTAGATCTCGAAGCCGCCCTCGCCGACGTAGGACACCCGGAGCGCCAGCGCCGGCACGTAGCCGATGGTGATGTCGCTCGCGCGATAGGACGGCAGCGCTTTGTTCGAGATGTCGTCCCGGGTTGCCGTCTCGAGCACCGCAGGCGCCTTCGGGCCCCACAAGCCGAGCGTGCAGTACTGCGCGCTGACGTCGACTACCGAGGCATCGTGACCGTCGGCGTGGGCTCGGATCCAGGCGAGGTCGCGCATGCCGCCCGCGCCGCCGGCAACCACCAGGAACCGGTCTGGCCCGAGCCGGGTCACGGTCAGATCGCTCAGGATGCCGGCGTGGCGGTTCAGCATCAGGCTGTATGTCACCTGCCCTACGGGGCGGTCGACATCGTTGCTGCCGAGCCGCTGCAGCAGGCCGAGCGCGCCCGGCCCGGTGACCTCGATTTTGGCGAACGGCGTGAGGTCGAACAGCGCCACCTGCTCGCGCACGTGCCGGTGCTCGGCGCCCTCGATCGGCGACCAATGGCGCGCCGCCCATCCGTCGCGGGTGGGCAGATTGCGCCGGTCGAGCAGCCCGGCATTGCTCTCCAGCCACTGCGGGCGCTCCCAGCCGGCGCTCTCGAGGAACACCGCGCCCATGGTCTCGAGGCGGCCGTGGAACGGCGTGCGGCGCAGGCCCCGGGGCTCCTCGATCGGCGCCAGCGGATGAACCACGTCGTAGAACTCCCTGTACTGCTGCAAAGCGCGCCGCCGGAGGTAGGGCCGGGTGAGCTGGTGGCGGTGCAGGCGGTTGATGTCGCACTCGTGCAGGTCGATCTCGGGGTCGCCGGTGGCGATCCAGTTGGCGAGCGCGTGGCCGACGCCGCCGGCATGGGCGATCCACACCGCCTCGCCGACCCAGAAGCCCTTCACCTCCGTCGACTCGCCGAGCAGGGGGAAGCCGTCCGGGGTGAACGAGAACATGCCGTTGAACGCCTCGGCGATCCCGGCCCGCGCGACTGCCGGATAGAGCTCCTTGAGCGCCCGCTCGACCGGCGCGAAATGCTGCCTGGTGAAGGGCAGGACCGAGGGCATGCCCTTGGCGTCTTTGTGCTTGGCGATCGCCTCGGGCTCGACCGGCAGCGGCTCGTGGCGATAGGTGCCGATGCCGTACCGCTCGCCGTGCTGGCGGATGTAGAGCGAGCTGTCCTGGTGGCGGACCAGCGGGTGGACGACCTCGTCCGGCTCGCCCTTCAGCTCGGGCAGCGGCTCGGTCTTGGCGTAGATGTGCTGCATCGGCTGAATCGGGATCGGCACGCCGGCCATCCTGCCGATCAGCGGGCCCCAGATCCCCACCGCGCAAAGCACCATTTCGCAACGGATCCGGCCGCGGCTGGACTCGACCGCGGCGACCCGGCGGTTCCTCACCTCGATGCCGCTCACCTCGGTATCGCCGATGAAGATCACGCCCTGCCTCTCGGCCTGCTCGGCCATGGCGGCGCATGCCTCGACCGGCCGCGCGATGCCGTCGTTCGGCGTATAGAAGGCGCCGAGCACCTTGGTCTGGTCGAGCAGCGGCGAGAGCTCCTTGGCCCTGGCCGGCGTGACCAGCTCGCCGTCGATGCCGAAAGAGCGCGCGAGCCCGCGCTTGCGGTGCAGGTCGTGCCAGCGCTCCGCGGTGTAGGCGAGCTCGAGCCCGCCGACCGGATGGAAGCAGGACTGGCCCTCCCACTCGAGTGACCTCAGGAGCTCGATCGTGGTCGTGGCAAAGCTCGACAAGGTGCGCGAGGGCAGGGTCGAGAACACGCCGCCCGGGGCATGGGAGGTCGAGCCGCCGGTGCGGGGCAGGGCGCCCGCGTCCAGGACGACGATGTCGGACCAGCCGAGCTTGGCCAGGTGATAGGCGGTGCTGCAGCCGGCGATGCCTGCACCGATGATCACCAGTTGCGCGCTGTCTTTCATGCCCTCCACCCCCGCCCGCGGTCGCTCGCGCCGCTTTGCTGACGGTCGCCAGGATAGCGGGGCGGGACGGCATGCGTCCAATCCCGGCCTCCGGCGATTCACCGGACCACAGCCCTTCAGCCGAACCCTCGGGGACGGCGAGAGTTCCTCAGCCGCGGTCGCTCACGCCGGCCTCGGCGAAGGTCGCCATGCCGCGGTGGCAGGCGAGCGCGGCGCGGCAGAGCAGGATCGCGAGCGCCGCCCCCGACGCCTCGCCGAGCCGCATGTCGAGCTGCAGGAGCGGGCGCATGCCGAGCTGCTCGAGCAGGCGCCGATGGCCGGGCTCGGCCGAGAGATGCGCTGCCTGGACGTGATCCAGGGCGGACGCCTCGAGCGCGTGCAGGATCGCCGCCGCGGCGCCGGCGACGAAGCCGTCGAGCAGCAGCGGCACGCGCCGCTCGCGGGCGGCCAGGATCGCCCCGGCCATGGCCGCGATCTCGCGCCCGCCGAGCCGGCGCAGCACCTCGAGCGGGTCGCCCAGGGCGTCGCGATGGCAGAGCAGCGCCGCCTCGATCACCTCGGCCTTGCGCGCCACGCCTTCGCCATCGAGGCCGCTGCCGGGACCGGCCCAGCCGATCGCCGGCCCGCCGAACAGCGCCGCGCAGATCACCGCAGCGGAGGTGGTGTTGGCGATGCCCATCTCGCCCAGTGCCAGGAGGTCGAAACCCGCGTGGACGGCAGCGATTCCGCGATCGAGCGCGTCGACGCACTCGGTCTCGCTCATCGCCGGCGCCGCGGAGAAATCCCGGGTGGGTCGATCGAGATCGAGATCGATCACCGCGAGCTCCGCCTGCGCCAGCCGGCAGAGCTGGTTGATCGCGGCGCCGCCGGCCCGGAAATTCCCCACCATCTGCGCCGTCACCTCGGCCGGATAGGCCGACACCCCGCGCGCCGCGACGCCGTGATTGCCGGCGAAGACGA
>Ga0299913_10004154_pt1 | contig 12076 bp, 9 predicted proteins | sample RVTome_9_FD_201360 | JGI IMG/M metagenome (GOLD analysis project Ga0299913, IMG submission 201360) | Soil microbial communities from uranium-contaminated site in the Upper Colorado River Basin, Wyoming, United States - RVT155D38 (version 2) ... | reverse complement strand
CGTCGCGGCAACCGTGGCCGCCGAAGGGAACTGTTTGACCTCATAACAACCAGCGAAACGTACTCCTACCATCGCAGGGTCGCTGCCGTTGCCGGTCAGGCAAGCTCCGCTGTCTGCGATTGGCTTCTACCTGTCTCTGAGAATCTGCCTTGCCGCGTTATAGCCAGGAGCGCCGGTCACACCGCCGCCGGGATGAGTTCCGGCACCACAGAGATAAAGTCCGCGAATCGGCGTGCGGTACCGCGCATGGGCAGGCAAGGGACGCATGAAAAACAGTTGTTCGAGATTGATGTCGCCGTGAAAGATGTTGCCTTCGGTAATGCCGAAGGTCTGCTCGAGATCAAGCGGCGTGAGGACCTGTCGCGCGACTACTGACGAAGGAACGTTCGGCGCATAACGCCCGATGATCGCCACGACCTTGTCACCGAGTCGCTCGCGCTCGAGATTCCAGTCGCCCGTAGCAAGACTGTACGGCAGGTACTGGACGAAACAAGTCAGCACGTGTCGGCCGTCAGTGACCAGGCCCGGGTCCGCGTTGGAGGCGAGGACACAATCGATCCAGAGCAGTGCGGGCATCCGGCCGCGGCGCGCCTCGTTGTAAATATCCTCTGCTTCCTGCAACGAAGGAGCAAGGGTAAAAAGGCTGCGCTCCGTTCTGCTGTGCGATTCGGGCATGCCGCGCACAGCCGGTTCTTCGGACAGCACCAGATTCACCTTGGCGCACGGTCCAGCCATCCTGATGGCGGCAATGTCGTCACGAAACTCGTCCGAGAGGCCGGTCGCCAAAAGTTTGAGAAACGTTCTCTTCGGATCGGCGTTCGACACGACGAGGTCTGCGTCGACCACGCTGCCGTCACTCAGCGTAATTCCGGAAACTCGGCCCCGGTCCTGGTTGATCTCGATGACTTCGCTTGACGTTCGTATTTCAACGCCGCAATCACGGCAGGCTGCTGCCATCGCGTTCGTGATCGCGCCCATTCCTCCGATAACATGGCCGGCGAAGCCCTGGCGCTCTTCGGCGCCACCGCTCAGAAGGTGAAAGAGAAGTCCCATTGCCGTGCCGGGCTGGTAGGGACCGCCGTGCTTTCCGTAAAGGCTGTTGGACAGAATCAGGCGCTTCACCGCGTCCGCACGGAAATGGCGGTCGAGAAACTCACCGAGGGAGCCCGTCATGAAACGGATGAGCGACGTGACCTCCTCCCCCCGCATGCGGCGGAAACGCCGTCCGACGCGCAGCATCTCCAACAGGCGACCGGCGCCGCGCCTGTACGGGTCGGGCGGCGGCTCCATGAAGAAAGGTTGCAGATAGGCCGCGAGTTCACGCAGTTTCGAATCGATGCGGAAGAACTCCTCGACGTCGCGAGGCGCTTTGTCGCTCAATTCCCTTTTCAGCCGTTCGCGATCGGACCACCACGAAATGACGTTGCCGTCCGGCAACGCTGTCTGCACGCCGGGATCGCAGGCGATCATTTTGAGGCCATAGCTGCCGAGTTTCAGATCGCGGATTATCTCGGGGCGCAGCATGCTGGCTATGTACGAAGCGGTCGACACGCGACAGCCGGGCGCCTTGTCAGGGTCGATCTCTTCGGTCACGGCGCAGCCACCGACGATGTGACGACGCTCCACCACCAGCGTTGCAAGCCCCGCTTTCGCGAGATAGGCGGCAGCCGTCAGGCCATTATGGCCCGCACCCACTACGACTGCGTCGAACCGGCCCTTACCGGACATGTGTCATCCAATTTTTCAGCTGGCAATGCGCGCCTATCCTACCGGCTGGAGCTGGTGATTAGCGGCGTGACCACGATGTGAAACTGCCGCGATCCCGAGCTCTCATTCGCTATGCTAGTCTTGGTTCAAACTCCCATCCGCCACGTGAACAAATGGAAGCGACGCTACATCGCGATCTTTATATCGAGCCGTCCTGGTTCGCGCGCGAGCGTGAAAGGATTTTCTTCGACGAGTGGACCTGCATCGGCAGAGAAGAGGATCTCGTGGCTGCCGGCAGCTACGAGGCCGTGGATATTGCCGGCGAAAGTATCATCGTCGTGCGCGGCTATGACTGGAAGCTGCGGGCCTTTCACAACGTCTGCCGCCATCGCGGCTGCCAGCTCATCGACTCGACCGTCGATGAACTGAAGCGGGGACGGTTTCTGGCAAACATCCGCTGTCCGTATCATTCGTGGACCTATCGTCTCGACGGTAAACTGCATCGCACACCCTATCTCGAGGTCGACAAAAGGGATCTGGACCTCCACGCCGTCAAGCTGGAATGCTGGGGCGGCTTTATATTCCTGAGGATTGGCGACGGCACCACGACCCTGGTCGAACAGCTCGGGCCGGTGCCGCAAAGGGTGGTCCGCTATCCACTGGACGAACTCGGCACCGGCTGGCAGTGCCAGTACAGCGTTGCCGCAAACTGGAAGGTTATTCTGGAAAATTACAACGAGTGCTATCACTGCTCCGGCGTGCATCCCGAGCTTTGCAAAATCGTGCCGGCGTTTCGCAAGAACGGAGGCTCTCAACTCGACTGGGAGGCCGGTATCCCGCAAAAGCCGGGGGCGAACACCTTCACATCCACGGGAACGACGAAGCGCAGTCCGTTCCCGGACCTGAACGAGGCGGAAAAGGAGCGGCATTTCGGGGAGCTCGTTTACCCGAACCTGATGTTGAGCCTGTCGATGGACCATGTGGCGATGTTTATTCTGCGGGCGGCGGGGCCGGAACTTACGCTGATCGACTGCCGCCTGCTGTTCCATCCCGACGCTATCAATCAGCCGGATTTTGATGCGTCCGACGCCGCGGATTTCTGGGATCTCGTCAACCGGCAGGACTGGAGCATCTGCGAACAGGTGCAACGCGGCATGCATGCCCGTCCGTTCACGCGCGGTTATTATGCGCCCATGGAAGACTTGAGCCTGGACATACGCAACTATATCGCTGCTCGACTCGGCAACGTTCTGCCAGCGGACTGAAATGCCGTCGATCGAACTGGAGATTCTGGACAGCGTCGCACGCATAACGTTGAACAGACCGGACAAGCTGAACGCGATCGACTCGGGCATGCTGGGTGAGCTCGAGATGGCGCTCGGCAGGGCGGAAGAAAGGGACGATGTTCGCGTTGTTCTGCTGGACGGCAACGGACGGGCGTTTTCCGCAGGCTTCGACATGGATGCAAAAGCATCAGAACCGGGAGAGTCGCGTGTTGAACGGGTCCGGCGAGAACTGACGCGCGATTTCGACGTCATCATGCGATTCTGGGACTGCCCCAAGCCCACCATTGCGGCGGTCCATGGCTACTGTCTCGGCAGTTCCATGGAAATTACAGCTGTATGCGATATGACGATTGCAGCAGACGACTGCCGATTCGGCGTTCCCGAAGTGCGGTACGGCAGCGGTATCGTCTGCCTGGTGCTTCCGTGGATAATCGGCCTCAAGCATGCGAATGAACTGCTGCTGGTTGGGAGCAAGGATATCGCGGCGGAGCGAGCAGCCGCGATGGGACTGGTCAACCGGGTGGTCCCTGCCGGCGAGTTGCGAAAAGAAGCGCGTGAACTGGCAACGCAGCTTGCCGCCAATGATTCACTCGCTATCAGGCTGACCAAAAAGGCCATTCACCAGAGCGTAGAGACGGCAGGCATGCGGCGCGCGCTGCAGGACGCGCTGGCCTGCGACATTCAGATCGAAACGACGGACACTGCGGAGTCGACTGCGTTCAAGGAAATCCTTCGCAAGGACGGCCTAAAGGCTGCCTTGAGCTGGCGGGCAAGTCGGGTAACCGGACGAAAGAACTTAAATCAGAATTAAAACGGGAATTAACAGGAACATCAGCGAATGCCCAAACGCAAGAGCGCCGCCACCGATGGGGAGCTGCGCGCGCTTCTGAAAGAGTTTCCCGATACGGATGTCTTAGAGCTGCTCATTGCCGACCTGGCCGGAGTGCTGCGGGGCAAGCGGGTCCGCGGCAAGGAGTTCGAGAAGATATTCAGTAACGGCTTTTATCTTCCCGGCGGCGCCGTGCTTCTGGATACGCTCGGCAACGTCGTGCCGGATATTCCATTTTCCGCCGACGACGGCGATCCGGACATCTGCGCCGGCGTCGTGCCGGAAAGTGTGGCGCCCGTGCCCTGGGCGACGCGACCGAGCGCGCAGGCACTATTCCGCTTTTATACGAGAGACGGCAAGCCCTTTTTTGCAGATCCGCGCTTTGTTCTGGAACGCGCGGCGCAGCCGCTGCGCGAAATGAAGCTCGGCATCATGATGGCTGCCGAACTGGAGTTCTACCTGCTCGACGCCAGGACAGACCGCCCGACCGCAAGGGTGTCGAGGGTGCCGGGCATAGGGCGGCCGCAGCCGGGCCCACAGGTTTATCATCCCGACGATCTGTGGGATGTCGAGAACTTTCTGAACGACGTCAATGATGCCTGCAAGGCACAGAACATCCCCGTCGGCACAACGACCTCCGAATTCGCGCCAGGCCAGTTCGAGATCAACCTGCATCATGTCGACAATCCGGTGCTCGCCTGCGATCACGCCGTACTGCTCAAACGCGCCGTCAAGGCGGTGGCCAGGCAGCACGGCTTTGTTGCTTGTTTCATGGCCAAGCCGTTCGCGGACGCTGCCGGTTCGGGCCTGCATATTCACCTGAGTCTGGTCGACCGAAACGGCAGGAATTATTTTTCCGCAGGCAGGGAAAAAGCTGCGGCGCCGCCCTACAGCGCGAGATTGCGATATGCCGTCGGCGGCCTCGCCAGAACGATGGCGGACGCCATGGCAATATTCGCACCGAACGCCAACTCATACCGTCGCCTGCGCCCGGACATGTTCGCGCCGGTGGAACCGAACTGGGGTGCTAATCATCGCAACGTTTCCCTTCGCATACCGGTGTCGGACGAAGGCAACCTGCGTATCGAACATCGTACTTCCGGAGCTGATGCAAACCCGTATCTTGTGGCGGCGGCCATCCTGGCCGGAGTTCACTACGGGCTGAAGAACCGCTTCGATCCCGGCCGGATGGTTCGTGAAAACGAAGTCATCGAGCTTAAAAGAAAGTTGCCCGCGCGCTGGAATACAGCGATCGACAGGTTCGCGCGCAGTCAGGTTTTACCGCAATACCTGGGCAGCGACTATTGCAGGATTTACGCTCTTAACCGGCGCGAGGAAGAACAACGGTTCCACAACACCATCAGCAATGTGGACTTCGATTGGTACATGCGGGCGGTTTAACGTCGTTCGTCGGCGCGGGCGAGGTCGCGCTCGATATGCTTCGCGGCCGCCACGTAGTGGTATGCCGACCAGGGTCCTACGGTCGCGGCGACGATCAGCAGACTGTAGCGCATCGAGTCGCTGCCGAACGCGCCGACCAGCATGTCGCTCAAGACGCCTGTGAACAGCGGACCCAGCCCCAGTCCGATCGCATTCAGAATAAAAAGAAGCAAGGCCGAGGCTACCGCGCGCATGCGCAGGCCGACCAGCCCCTGGATCTGCGCAAAGGTCGTTGCCAGGTAAAAGTTGGCGAATATCGCCGGCACGACGAAAAAGCACAACGCAACGTACGGATTGCCGGCGAGAAACACCGGAAAATGAAACAACCATGCGAACATTGTGGCGACGGCAACTCCCCACAGTGAATATCGCTTGCCGCGCCTGCCGAGTTTGTCGGCAACGAAACCGCCGCCGGCAAAGCCGAGCCCCCCGGCGATCCCCAGGATCAGGCCGAGCCAGACGCCGATCTCGGACAGGTTCATGGCATGGGTCCGATAAAGAAAGGTCGGAAAAAAACTGATGACGCCGTACCCGGCGAAGGCGGCGAGGCCGGAGCCTGTGGCCAGATGCAGGAACGATTTTCGCCCGAGCAAAAACCGGCCGACGGCGACGATGCCCGGTCTTTCTGCCGTGTCCTGCTTGCCGTCGGACTGCCCGCGCACCGGCTCCCTGATCGTGAACCTGACCAGCAGCGCGAGCACCAGCCCGGGCAGGCCGACGATAAAAAATGCTTCACGCCAGCCGATGTTTTCGACAACCCAGCCGCCGGCAAGGTAGGCGATCATGATGCCGCCGGAAATCCCCAACGTGAAGATGCCCATCGCGGTGGAGCGTTCCTCGGGACCGTACAAGTCCGAGATCATGGAATGAGCCGGTGGACTGCACCCGGCTTCACCGACGCCGACGCCGATGCGCGCGAGCGTCAGCTGCGTAATGTTTGCAGCGACCCCCGACAGCGCCGTCATACCGCTCCAGATCGCCACCGCCAACGCAATCAGATTGCGCCGATTCCAGCGATCGGCGAGCAATGCTATGGGCACTCCGAGCGTCGCATAAAAAAGTGCGAAGGCGGACCCGGCGAGGAATCCGAGGATCGTATCGTTGACGCCGAACTCGGCTTTGATCGAGGGCAGCAGAATCGCCAGTATCTGCCGGTCAATGAAATTGAACGTGTATACGACGACCAGAAGCGCCAGAACGTAGCGACGCCCCGCCACGGCAATATTTTGCCCCGTCGTTCGCGCCCCGACCTGTTCAACGTTCACTGGACACCAGCCTTCTGACCTTCGCCCTCCGGTACAGCAGGTCGCCTCATGGCAGCACGGCCTTGAATATATAGAAAAAGACGATTGCGAACAGGGCGCCGGCCGGCACCGTGATCAACCAGGAGGCAAAAATTCTGCCGACGGTACGTAAGTCGATGGCTTCGATGCCGCGCGCCATGCCGACGCCGAGAACCGCTCCGACCAGCGTGTGTGTGGTCGAGATCGGAAGGCCGGTGCCGGACGCGATCACGATCGTTGTCGCCGCCGCCAGTTCCGCGGCAAAGCCGCGACTCGGGGTCAGCTGCGTAATCTTCTGGCCGACAGTTGCAATAACGTGGCGGCCGTAAGTTGCAAGGCCGATGACGATGCCGACGCCACCAAGCATCAGTACCCACACCGGCAGTGGGGACTGGCTGCCGACAAGACCGCTTTGCGAGACCGCGATAACGGCTGCAAGCGGGCCGATAGCGTTGGCCACATCGTTCGAACCATGTGCGAACGCCATCGAGCAGGCCGTCACTATCATAAGAACACCGAATACGCGCTCCACGGTATAAAAATGCTGCTTCTTGTCAAGCTTGCGGACGGGCTGGATGCGATGAATTGCAATGCCTCCGATCACCGCGATGACAATCGCAATGGCCGTCGCGATCAGGTAACTGTACGCGGTGCCGAGATTCAGCCCGACGTGTTTCAGGCCCTTCAGAATCGTCACCAGCGTGACTGTGAAAGCGGCGAAAAAGATGTAAACGGGAACGTATCGCTTCGCCCTTGCCAGGGGATCCGCCTGGCGAAGAATGAGCAGCTGAACGCTCGAAAAGATCAGGTACGCAATAACACCTGCGGTCAGCGGCGATATGACCCAGCTCATCACGATGGTGCCTACTTTCCCCCACTGAACCGCTTCGAGTCCGATGCCCACTGCCGCAAAGCCGACGATCGCACCGACTATGGAGTGCGTGGTCGAAACGGGCCATCCTTTCCTGGATGCGATCAAGAGCCAGCTCGCGGCGGCAAGGAGCGAGGCAAGCATGCCGTACACGAGCAATTGCGGCGTGCCTGACAGATCATCGACGTCGACAATCCCCTGGCGTATGGTCGAGGTCACCTCGCCGCCGGCAAGCACAGCGCCCGCGAACTCGAATACCGCCGCCACCAGAATCGCCTGCTTGATGGTCAGGGCCTTGGATCCCACGGACGTCGCCATCGCATTGGCAACATCGTTGGCGCCTATTCCCCAGGCCATGAAAATGCCGAACACGGCCGCCAGGCCGATGTAAATGAGCTGTGCTTCCACTAAAGCACCCCGTTTGTTCTGCTTAGTGTGTTTTTAGTGTCTTTGCTTAATGGGAGAGCAGGAGTTCCAGGCGACGCCCGACCCTTTCGGCCATGTCGGCTATCTCACCCGTCAACTCGATAATGCGGTAAAGGAACATGACGTTGACCGGTTCCAGGCTGCTTTCGACCGCATACAATGCAGCGCGCAGTTCCGCCTGAAGGTTGTCCGTGTCCGTTTCGATTCGATCCAGCTCCTCGATCATCGACGATACGAGCGCAACTTCGGCGCCACGAAAACCGGCGGTAAACAGTTCGTCGAGTTCGCGGACGCTCTTGCGCGCTTGTTTTGCTGCATCGACACAACGCTGGACGAACTCGAGAAATTTATCGGCGATCTCGGACGGGATCCGCATCTTTCGCCCCAGTACCAGCCCCGATACGTCTTTTGTGCGGTTCGCCATCTTGTCCTGCACGAGCAGCAGCTCCAGCAGGTCCTCCCGCGGCACCGGCATAAACAGGCTTTTCGGCAAATGCAGACGAATTTCCTTCTTCAGGTCGTCGGCCTCGTGCTCCAGCTCTTCAATGGTTGCACGAATGGCTTGCGCTTCGTCCCAATTTTCAGCTATCGCCGCTTCAAAAAAGCCGACGAGCTCACGCGCGCATCGATAGGCGATGTCAACGTGCTTTTCCAGCGGCATGACCGGCGATGAGCCAAAAATATTCGCAAGAAGATTGGCCAATCAGATGTCCTCGGTAGATACGCTGCGCCGCAAATTCGCTTCGCCCGATTCCGGCTCGACGGGTCTTCAGATCCTTCATACAGGTTCACGTCTTGCCGCGCAATCTTACCACCGGCGATCGGCTCCAAGCACCGGAATCGCACCCCGTGTTAGACTGCAATTCGCAAAATTCGCCCCGGACTGCACGTGACCTACTGGTTAATGAAATCCGAGCCCGATACCTACGGGATCGATGACCTGGAGAGAGACCGGATGGAACCGTGGGAAGGCGTCCGTAATTATCAGGCCCGGAACATGATTCGCGACGACATGAAACCGGGCCACCGCGCGTTTTTTTATCATTCAAGCTGCGAGGTTCCTGCAATCGTCGGTGTCATGAAGATTGCCAGTCAGGCCTACGCGGATCCTACCCAGTACGATCCCCGCTCGAAGTATTTCGATCCGAAAAGCACGGAAGAAAATCCCCGCTGGTTCCTTGTCGATGTGGCTTTCGAGCGAAAGCTGAAGCGCCCGATCACGTTGCAGGAACTGAAACGCCATCCGGGGCTGACGGATTTTCTGTTGACGCAGCGGGGAAATCGCCTGTCGGTCTTTCCGGTGAGCGAGGATCACTGGAACCTCATCCTCGGCCTCGAGTAATGGCCACTCTGCTGTATTAGGGCCTGTTAACAATTACCCGATCGCCGCATTGCTGCCCGAAATTTCCTCAGGTAAGGCGCAAGGAGAGAAGTTTGGTTATTCCAAATGAACGACGAGCAACGCGGCCTGAGGGAATTTCGTGCGCAACCCTTCGGGGCGGGGCCATTTTTCCGCAAGGCCGCGTTGCGGCTCGCTTACGTAGCGGTGCTACGCGGCGCTCGCCGCGCCTTGCCTTGCGAAAAAATGGCCGCCGCTGCGGCGATCGGGTAATTGTTAACAGGCCCTAGGGTATGACGCATGTTGAGATTATGCACCACGACATTCGCACTGACATTTCTGATGGTGGCCTGCTCGAACAAAGACACGAACAAAGGCAACAGCAGTTCCGTTGAAGCAAACCCGACAGCAAGTTCGGGTGCGCCGGCCATGAGCCGCGACAATCCGCTATTCGACGAATGGAATACACCGTTCGGTGTTCCACCCTTCGACAACATCGATTCGAGCCACTATCTGCAGGCGCTTCGAGCCGGGATGGCACAGCACAAGAGGGAAATAGATGCGATTGTGGGAAATGCGGAGCCACCGGACTTCGCCAATACCATCGAAGCGCTGGAACGCTCGGGGCGTGCGTTGAGCCGCGTCTCGCGTACGTTCAGCGCGGTCAATAGCGCCAACTCCGATGAGACTACGAAAGACACGGCGCGTACGATTGCGCCTGAGCTGTCGGCGCATCGCGACGACATTTCGCTCAACATCCAGCTGTTCGAGCGCGTAGACGCCGTGTATCAGATGCGTAATTCGCTGAGCCTGACCCCCGAGCAGCATCGCCTTCTCGAAGAAATTCACAAGGACTTTGTGCGCTCCGGCGTCGGTCTCGATGCGCCGTCGCAGGCGAGGCTCAGGGAAATCAACGCCGAGCTGGCGACTCTTGCCGAATCTTTTCGCGAAAACCTGCTCAACGACACCAACCGCTTCGAGTTGCTGGTCGTCGATCGCGCCGACCTCGGCCAGCTGCCCTCGAGCCTGGTGGCGCTCGCGGCCGACGAAGCGAAACGGCGTGACCACGATTGCGAATGCTGGGCATTTACCCTGCAGCGTCCCAGCGTCGATCCGTTTCTGCAGTATTCTCCGAATCGGGAATTGCGCCGCAGGATTTTCGAAGCTTATGCCGACCTCGGCAACAACGGCGACGCGAATGACAACAACGCCGCAGCGAGCAGGATGGCGCAGCTTCGCGCCGAACGTGCGGCACTGATGGGATACAAGACGCACGCGCATTATGTGCTCTCCGACAGAATGGCGGAGTCGCCGGAACTCGTTTACGAATTGCTCGGCCGGGTCTGGAAGCCGGCGGCCAATGCGGCGAAGGCCGAGCGGGACATCCGGCAGGAGATGATGCGCAAGGATGGCGTGGAAGGCGAGCTTCAAGCCTGGGACTGGCGCTATTACACGGAGAAGGTGCGGCAGGCGAACTACGACTACGACGAAGAAGCACTGCGACCTTATTTCGAAGTAACTGCGGTCAGGGATGGCGTGTTCGCACTCGCCAATCGATTGTTCGGGCTGACCTTCGAAAGGCGGCAGGATATACCCGTTTGGCACCCGGATCAGCAGGCGTTCGAAGTCAGGGAGGCGGACGGCACTCACCTGGCAGTCCTCTACATGGATTTCTTTGCGCGCGAAAGCAAGCGTGGCGGCGGCTGGATGAACGCATTGCGCCAGCAATCAAGGGATGATAGCGGCAGGCGCATCGCGCCCATCGTGACCAATAACTTCAATTTTCCCGCACCGACCGCGGAGGGACCTTCCCTTCTCAGCCTGGACGAGGCGGAGACGCTTTTTCATGAGTTCGGTCACGCGCTGCACGGCATGCTGTCGGACGTTACCTACGAATCGCTCGCCGGCACCAGCACTCCCCGCGACTTTGTCGAGTTTCCCTCGCAGGTAATGGAAAACTGGATGAAGGAACCGGAAGTTCTCGCGCTGTTCGCGCGCCATTATCGGAGCGGTGAGGCGATTCCGGACGAGATAGTGGAAAAGATTACGGCATCCGCGAAATTCGACCAGGGTTTCAAGACGGTCGAGTACCTTGCCGCAAGTTATCTGGACATGGCATATCACAGCCTCGATTCTCCGGAAGGCGTGCAACCCGGTAGTTTTGAACACGCCGCCATGGCCGACATCGGCTTGATACGCGAAATCATCCCGCGCTATCGGAGCACCTATTTCGCTCATATATTTGCCGGCGGCTACTCGGCCGGTTATTACAGCTATCTCTGGTCGGAAGTTCTGGACGCTGATGCGTTCCTGGCCTTCAAGGAGACCAGCCTGTTCGATGCCGAAACGGCCGCGCGATATCGGCAGCACATACTGAGCAAAGGCGGCACGCGCCCCGGCATGGAACTCTTCGATAATTTCCGGGGCCGGCCGCCGAGAATCGAGCCATTACTGGAGCGCCGCGGGTTCCTGTGAACCCCGGTCGGAGCCGTAACACGCATCTGCACCGATCCTGAATGCTGCAAGTCGCCGTAGACTATAATTCTTTGCCCAGGAACATCATTGGCCCAGGCCGGGCGCTGCAAGGGGGGATCTGTGTGAAATCGAGGTTTATTCGACCGCTTTTTACGGCGGCATTCATGGTTGTCGTCGGCGTGACCGCGTGCACGCGTTCGGCACCCCCGGAATCGTCGGCAGACAATCCGGACGCAGATAAAAACGAGCTTGTTGCAAGAGCCGGCGCGCCCCTTTTCGACGGCATGGGTGAGCATCACCATCCGATAACGACAGGGAGTCCTGACGCTCAGAGGTATTTCGATCAGGGACTGGTCATCGATTTCGCCTTTAATCATGCCGAATCCGCGCGGTCCTTCCGAGCGGCGCAACGCCTCGATG
>Ga0299913_10004153_pt1 | contig 12077 bp, 8 predicted proteins | sample RVTome_9_FD_201360 | JGI IMG/M metagenome (GOLD analysis project Ga0299913, IMG submission 201360) | Soil microbial communities from uranium-contaminated site in the Upper Colorado River Basin, Wyoming, United States - RVT155D38 (version 2) ... | reverse complement strand
GCTCGGCCATCCGGTCGGCGACCTGCTCCTGAAAGAGGTCGCCCAGCGGCTGTCGGCGGTCGTCGGCAGCGAGGGCCAGGTCGGCCGCTACGGCGGCGACGAGTTCGAGGCGCTGCTGCCCGGAGTCGACGAGGAAGGGCGGCTGGCGGCGCTCGCCGAGCGGATCGTCGGCAAGCTCTCCGCTCCCTATGTCGTGCGCGGCCACAGCATTTCGATCGGCGCCTCGATCGGAATCGCCATCTCGCGGCCCGGCAAGACGCTGGCCGAGGCGCTGGTCAAGGAGGCCGACCTCGCCCTCTACGCCGCCAAGGACGCCGGGCGCGGCACCTACCGCTTCTTCGAGCCCGAGATGCACGCCCTGGAGAGCGAGCGGCGGATGATCGAGAACGACCTTCGCCTCGCCGTCAACAAGGGCGAGCTGCGGCTCGTCTATCAGCCGATCGTCAGCGCGACGACCGAGGATCTGATCGGCTTCGAGGCGCTGCTGCGCTGGATGCACCCGGTGCGCGGGCTGCTCGCGCCGCCCGACTTCCTGGCGCTGGCGGAGGCGGGAGGCCTCACCGGCGGCATCGGCGACTGGGTGCTGCGCACCGCCTGCGCCGAAGCCGCGAGCTGGCCGCCGCATCTGCGCCTGACCGTCAACCTCTCGCTGGCCGAGGTCGAGCAGCCGCGGCTCGCCGCCATCGTCGCCGGCGCTCTCGCCGCCGCCGAGCTCGACCCCGAACGGCTCGAGCTCGACCTGGCCGAACCGGCGCTGCTCGCCGACGCCCCGTCGATCCGGACGGCGCTCGCCGGGCTGAAGGCGCTCGGCGTCCGGATCGCGCTCGACGATTTCGGCGACGGCACGGCGAGCATCGCCAGCCTCAAGGCGGCGCCGCTCGACCGGATCAAGATCCACCCGGAGCTGCTGCGCGCCGCCCTGCCCGAGGAAAGCCGGACCGGCGCGGTGCTCGCCGCCATTTGCAGCCTTGCCGACGGCCTCGGCGTCGGCGTCACCGCCGAGGGCGTGGAGACGCTCGAGGAGCTGGCGCTGGTCCGCAGGCTCGGCTGCGGCGAGATTCAGGGCTTCCTGTTCGGGCGCCCGGTCGCGGCCGACGAGGCGCGCGCGCTCGCCGCCGCCAGCCGGCCGATGAGCGCCGGCGAGGAAGTGCAGCCGCGACCGCCGCGCCACAGCCTGATTCGCCGCGGCGCCCTGCGCTGGGGCGGCGGCAGCCTGCCGGTGCGGCTGCGCAACATCTCGGCCGAGGGCGCGATGCTCGAGAGCGACCAGCCGATGGACGCGGGCGTCGCGGTCGAGCTCGACCTGTCCGAGGGCGTGCGCCTCGCCGGGGAAGTGCGCTGGTCGCAGGACGGCCGGCTCGGCCTCAAGTTCGCCGAGGCGTTCGACCTCCAGCGGCTCGGCACGGCGCGACGGAGCGGCGCGGGCATCCTGAAGCCCGATTATCTGCGCACCGAGCTCCAGCCCGATTCGCCCTGGGCCGCGCGCCAGGACCGGCTGACGATCAAGGACGTGAAGCGCAAATAGGCGCCGCGATCCGGCGCACGCTGGCGCCGTAGCGAAAAATCAAGAGTTTCCGGCGATAAGGCGGTTTTCGCTCCTTCCGGGGGAAATGCCGTGCACGAATTGCGATCGACCCTGGTCCGCGGCGAGCAGCGCGTGCCGCTGGCGCGCAAGGGCTCGGGCGACCGCGGCGCCGGCACCGGCGGCCTCTCCGGGGTCCGCATCCGCCGCGAGGAGGCGCGCAAGGTCGACCAACGGCGCGAGGACCGGCACCTCGACGTCGTCGACCGCGCCTTCGTCCGCCACCAGCGCAAGACCCGGGAAGTGCGCGTGCTCAACGTCTCCTCGCGCGGCGCGATGGTGGCGTGCGACCTGGCGCCCCGCATCGGCGACCGGATCGAGATCCAGTTCGCCGACTGCAACCGCACCGGCTGCTTCGTGCGCTGGGTGCGCGACGGCCGCATCGGGCTGGAGTTCGACAAGGAGACCCTGATCATCGGCGCCAACGACGTGCGCGACCGCATCGTCAGCGGCCGTCGCTCCGGCGAGCATCCGACGCTGGCGGTCAAGAGCGAGCGCGCGCCGCGCCAGTGCCTGATCCTGCGCGGCGAGCTGCACTGGCGCTACGGCACGATGCCGGTGCGGCTGCGCAACATCTCGACCGACGGCGCGATGCTGGAGGCGACCCAGGACCTCGAACCGCCCGCCGAGGTCGTGCTGGAGATGGCCGACGGCCTCGCCGTGCAGGGCGAGGTGCGGTGGTGCCGCTCGAAGCAGATCGGGATGCACTTCGACAATCCGTTCGATCTCGAAGCGCTGGCCCGGCCGCACGAGCCGGAAAGGCAGCAGCCGGATTATCTCAAGCCCGATTACCTGAAATCGGACGGCGAACCCGATTCGCCCTGGTCGGCGCGGCGCACCGGGCTGACCGCCGAGGACCTGTAGCGCCGCGCTTCCGCCGGCGCCGGCAAGCGATTAAGCGGCCGGCATGATTCCCGCGATCTTCGGCCTCGCCGGCGAAACGCTCTCGATCGAGGAGCGCGCCTTCGCGCGGGCGGCCGATCCGGCCGGCTTCATCCTGTTCGCCCGCAACTGCCGCGACCGCGTCCAGCTGCGCGCCCTGACCGACAGCCTGCGGGAGGCGACCGAGCGCGCCGACCTGCCGATCCTGATCGACCAGGAAGGCGGCCGCGTCGCCCGGCTCGGCCCGCCGGAATGGCCGGCATTTCCCGCCCCCTGGCGCTTCGCCGAGCTTTACGGCCGGGCGCCGATCAGCGCGATCGAGGCCGCCCGGCTCAACGCCGAGGCGATCGCCGTCACGCTCGCCGAGGCCGGCATCAACGTCGACTGCGCGCCGCTGCTCGACCTGCGGCATCCGCACGGGCACGACGTGATCGGCGACCGCGCGCTCGGCGCCGAACCGATGCAGGTGGCCGCGCTGGGCCGGGCGACGCTCGACGGGCTGGCCGCGGGCGGCGTGTGCGGGGTGGTCAAGCATGTGCCGGGCCATGGGCGCGCCCGCGCCGACAGCCATTTCGAGCTTCCGGTGATCGAGGCGACCGAGGCGGAGCTGGCCGGCGACCTCGCCCCGTTCCGCGCGCTCAAGGACGCGCCGATGGCGATGACCGCCCACGTCGTCTACGCGGCGTGGGACGAGGCGCGCTGCGCGACCGTTTCGCCGGTCGTGATCGGCGAGATCGTCCGCGGCCGGATCGGCTTTGCGGGCCTGCTGGTCAGCGACGACCTGGCGATGGCGGCGCTTGCCGGCACCATCGCCGAACGCGCGCTGGCGGCGCTTGCCGCCGGCTGCGACCTCGTCCTCCACGGCAGCGGCGCCCTCGACGAGAACGAGACGGTCGCGCGCGCGCTCGGCGAGGCCGGCGCGCCGGCGCGGGCGCGGCTGGCGCAGGCAATGGCGGTGGCCGCCGGCCGGCCCCCCTCCCGCGACGTCGCGACGCTGGTGGCGCAGCGCGACGCACTGCTCGCGCTGGCCGTTGCGGGAATCGAGCACGGACCCTAGGCAGCGGGCATGACCGAAGTCGCCGTCCGCCGCGTCTCCTCGAAGGCCGACCGCCGGGCGTTCGTCGAGCTCGCCTACCGGCTCAACGCCGCCGACCCGAACTGGGTGCCGCCGCTCAGGGCCGAGGTAAGGGCGCTGATCGATCCCCGGAAGAATCCCTGGTTCGGCCATGCCGAGGCCGAGTTCTTCCTCGCCTTCCGGGCCGGCTCGGACGAGCCGGTCGGTCGGATATCGGCCCAGGTCGACCGGCTCGTCCTCGACCATATCGAGCCCGGCCTCGGCCAGTGGGGCATGTTCGAGGGCGCCGACGAAGCGGCGGCGCGCGCGCTGCTCGACGCCGCCGAGGGCTGGCTGCGCGGCAAGGGCACGACCAAGGCGATGGGCCCGTTCTCGCTGTCGATCTGGGACGAGCCCGGCCTGCTGGTCGAAGGCTTCGACCATCCGCCGATGGTGATGATGGGCCACCATTCGCCCGCTTATGCCGCCTGGATCGAAGGCGCCGGCTACGCCCGGGCGAAGGACCTCTACACCTACGACCTGCCGGTCGACCGCCCGTTCCCGCCGCTGGTGCGGCGGATCGTCGCGGCGGGCGAGCGCAACCCGCGCATCCGCATCCGCCATGTCGACAAGAAGAAGTTCGCGGCCGAGGCGGCGCTGATCCTCGAGATCCTCAACGACGCCTGGTCGGACAATTGGGGCTTCGTGCCGCTCACCGACGCCGAGATCGCGCATGCCGGCAAGAAGCTGAAGCCGATCGTGCTCGAGGACATGATCCTGATCGCCGAATATGATGGCGATCCGGTCGCCTTCATGATGTCGCTGCCCGACGTCAACGAGTTCCTGGCGGACCTGGACGGCAACCTCTTCCCGTTCGGCTGGGCCAGGCTGCTGTGGCGGCTCAGGAAGATGCGCCCCAGGGGCGGGCGGGTGCCGCTGATGGGGGTGCGCAAGTCGCTGCACGCGACCCGGCTCGCCAGCCAGCTCGCCTTCATGATGATCGAATATATCCGGCGCGCCGGCAACGGCCATTACGGCATCGTCCGCGCCGAAGTCGGCTGGATCCTCGAGGACAATGCCCCGATGCTGTCGATCGCCGAAGCGATCGAGTCGCGGCGCAACCGCGTCTACCGTCTCTACGAAAAGTCGCTGTGACGGCGAAGTACAGGCGCCGAGAAGACTTTCGCGCGCCTGCGAAACGGTGTATTCCTCGTCTTGCGCGCACCGGCGCGCGAGGGGAGACAAAGACATGATCGGCAGGCGGACGACGGGCGCGGGCGCAGCGGCGCTGGCGGTTGCTTTGGCGTGGGCGGGCGCGGCTTCGGCGCAGGCGACCCGCACCTGGGTGTCGGGAGTGGGCGACGACGCCAATCCGTGCAGCCGCACGGCGCCGTGCAAGACCTTCGCCGGCGCGATCTCGAAGACCGCGGCCGGCGGCGAGATCAACTGCCTCGACCCCGGCGCCTACGGCGCCCTCACCATCACCAAGTCGATCTCGATCGTCTGCCAGTACACCCAGGCCGGGGTGCTGGCGACGTTGAGCTCGAACGGCTTCACCATCAACGCCGGCGCCACCGACGTCGTGTTCCTGAGCGGGCTCGACATCAACGGCGCCGGTACCGGCGGCATCGGCATCCGCATCCTCGCCGCCGGGTCGGTGCACGTGCAGGACAGCGCGATCTACGGCTTCCGGGGCGGCAGCGCGCTCGGCGTCTCGATCGCGCCCGGCGCCGCCACGCAGGTGACGATCACCGATACGACCATCACCAACAACGGCACCGGCGCGACCGGCGGCGGCATCCGCATCCAGCCGACCGGCGCCGCCGGCAGCGCCCGGGTGACGCTGCGCAACGTCTCGATCCGCAACAATGCCGCCACCGCGCTGCGCGTCGACACGACCGGCAATACCGGCCCCGGCGTGTCGCTGTTCGTCGACGACAGCCAGGTCCTCGGCAGCACCAACGGCATCGACATCCTCGCGCCGGTCGGCACCACCAGCGTCCAGGGCGTGGTCACCGACACGCTGATCGCGCTCAACACCACCGTCGGCTTCCGCGCCAACGGCAGCACGATCGCGATGCGCGTCGCCAACCTCGACATCACCGGCAACGGGACCGGCGTGATCCGGCAGAATAGCGGCGGCATCCAGAGCTACGGCACCAGCCGGCTCGACGGCAACACCACCGACGGCAGCTTCTCGCAGCCGGTGATCCCGCAGGAGTGAGGCGGGCGGCGGCGCCCGCGGACCTCGCCGCGAGCTCGCGCCGGCGTGCCCGTCGACGGGCCGGCTCTGAAGGCAAGGACGGTCGCCGATGAAGCCCGAGCCGATTCGCGGGCGGAATCTCGCCGATCCCGCCGCCGCCGCCGCGGCGTCGGGCGCGCCGCCAACGCGTCGTAGGCGGCCGTCCCGGCTGGAACCCGGAGCGCAGGGCCGCCGTTCTGCCGGCGTCGTTCCAAACCCCGGACCCGTGGAGTTCCTCGCCATGTCGCACATCCCCAATTCCGCCATGCCCCATGCCGGCCCGCAGCCCGGGACGGACGAGAAGGAAAGCGAAGCCTCCGGGCGCTTCGCGCGCGTGGCGGAGGTCGGCTCGGGGTTGGCCGACATGGTGCGCGAGCATCCCAAAACCGCAGCCGCGGCCGGCGCGGCGGTCGCCGGCCTGGTCGCCGCCGCCGCCATCCCGGCGCTGCGCGCGCGCGGCCGGAGCGACGGCAAGGCGGCGTCGGGCGCGGGCAAGGGTTCCGGAAAGAAAGGATGATCCGGCGCCGGGGGTCCGGTCGGCATCGGGCGGCAAGCGGGCCGGGCGCGAAAGGAACGTCCCGCGCGCCCGGCCCTGACCGCTTTCCTTGGGGGGAAATCGTGCGGCTGGCGCCGTCATAGCCCAAATTACCGATAGGTCCAAAATGGACTTATCGCGGCGCGCTTCGGGCCGGCGCGACCGCGCTCCGCCGCGTCGACGGTGCGACGCGGCGGGCGGGCATGCGGGATGAAGGGTTGCCGCCGGCGAACGGCCGGCCGCATTCTAGCCGGCGGCGAGAGTCCCGCCCGCCAGCCCGTCCTCGGCCGCGGCGATCAGCACGCGGTCGTCGTGGTTCCAGGGGTGGAAGCCAGGGCGGAAGAAGCCGGCCCAGGCGCCCAATATCTTGCGCAGCATGCCCGGGCGGACCCAGGCGAACCACAGCATCCGCGCCCACGCCCTCGGGCCGGTGATCCCGTCCTGCGCCAGCAGCCACAGCGTGCCGAGGCTCCTGTCGACGACGAAGTTGCGGGTCACGAACAGCATCACCTTGGCCTTGACCTTCCAGCGCCTGGCCCGCGGCCAGTGCCTGGTCGCATGCAGCCAGGTGTCGTAGGCGACGCCCTTATGCTCGATCTCCTCGATCGCATGCCAGCGCCACAGCGCCGCGCTCTCCGGGTCGGCGCGGCCGAGGTGGCGCCGGTCCTTCAGCAGCTCGTGAGCGAGGATGGCGGTGAAATGCTCCAGGCACATCGTCGCCGCCAGGTTGACGATCGGCGGCCGCGAGCGGGTGATCGACAGCCGCCATTCGACCCGCTTTTCGAGCGGCCTCATGTCGTAGCCGGCCTCGAGCGCGCGCCGGTTGAACTGGACGTGCTCGCGGCTGTGCATCACCTCCTGGCTGACGAACGCCCGGATCTCGGCCGCGAGCCTGGGGGGCGCATCGTCTCGGAACTGCCGCACGCTCTCGACGAAGAAGGCCTCGCCCTTGGGAAAGGTCGCCGACAGCGCGTTGTAGAAAGCGGTCGCGACGGGATCGCCGCCCATCCACCAGCGGTCCTGCCGCATTCCGCGGCCGAAGCGTCGGTCGCGGGGGGTGATCGTGAGGTCCTGGGGTGTCACGCTGCTCGCCATGTTGTATCTTCGCCCGCGATGGCGGGTAGACCGTACTTACAGCAATGTCAATAACTCGCGAGCGACTCAGCCCGGAGGAAAGCCGCGCGGCGGCGCTGGAAGCGGCGCGGCGACTGCTGATCGAGCAGGGCCCGCAGGCGGTGACGCTGAAGGCGGTGGCGGCGGCAATCGGCAAGACCCACGCCAACCTCCTCCACCATTTCGGCTCGGCCGCCGGGCTGCAGGCCGCGCTCGCCGCGTCGATCAGCGACCGTGTCTGCGCCGGGATCGCCGACGCGGTACAGAAGAGCCGCGCCGGCGAGGCGGACCCGATCGAGATCGTCGACCGCACGTTCGACGCGTTCGGGCGCGAGGGCGCCGGCGCGCTCGCCGCCTGGATGATCCTGTCCGGCAACCGCGACGCCTTGAACCCGATCCTGGAATCGATCCACCGGCTCGTCGACGGGCTCGGCGACGGCCATGAGAACCGGCCGGTGCACGAGAACACGCTGTGGCTGGTGCTGGCGGCGATCGGCGATTCGCTGCTCGGCGAGGAGATGGCCGAAGCGCTGCTGCTGCCGCGCGGCAAGGCGCGGGAGCTCGCCCGGCGCCAGCTCATCGCCGCCCACAAGGCGCGGGAAATGGAGGAGCGATGATCGCCGGCGCCCTCCGCGAAGCCCGTCCCGCGCGGCCGTGAGGCGAGCTGCCCGGGGCACGCCCGGTCGACCGCCATGCCCGCGCGGCACGCAGGCGAGCGCCCGGCCGACCCTCCGAGCGACCGTCCCGGCAGGCGCCGGCTCGACATCGCACTTCCTTCGCACCTACAAGCGCTTATGACCGTGCTGCGTTCGATCCTCCTCGCCTTCGCCCTGCTCCTCGCCGTCCCCGCCGCCGCGCAGGGGGGCGACGCCGACTGGCTCTATCGCGGCAGCGACATCGCGCGCGATCCCGCCTGGCGATTCGGCACCCTGGACAACGGCCTGCGCTACGCGGTGCGCCGCAACGCGCTTCCGGAGGGACAGGTTTCGGTGCGGGTGCACATCGACGCCGGCTCGATGCACGAGGCCGACGGCGAGCGCGGCTGGGCCCATTTCGTCGAGCATATGCTGTTCCGCGGCACCGAGAGCTATCCGGACCGCCGCGCCCGCCAGATCTGGCAGGAGCTGGGCGCGAGCTTCGGCAGCGACAGCAACGCCCGCACCGGCGCCAGCTCCACCGTCTATGTCCTGAACCTTCCCGATGCCGGCCGGGAGGCGCTCGACACCAGCCTCGCCGTGCTCGCCGAGATGGTGTCCCGCGCCCGCTTCGACCCGGCCGCGGTCGAGGCGGAACGGGCGGTGGTGCTGCAGGAAAAGGACAGGCGACCGGAGCTCACGCGGCTGATGGTCGAGGCGACGCGGCCGCTTTTCTACTCGGGGCTCCGCTTTGGGGAGCGCGATCCGATCGGCACCGAGGCGACGCTCAACGCCGCCACCGCCGACGGCCTGCGGGCCTTCTACCGCCGTTGGTACCGCCCCGAGCGCGCGACCGTCGTCATGGTCGGGGATGCCGACGAGGCGGCGATGGAGGCGCTGATCCGCGCGCGCTTCGGCGGCTGGGTGGCCGCGGGTCCGGCGCCGGCCGAGCCCGATTACGGGCGCATCGCCGAGGCCGAGCCGCCGGTGGCCGGCCTCGCTTATCCCGGCACGCCGGTGAGCGCGAGCCTGGTCTGGCTGCGGCCGTGGGAGCCGGCGGCGCACACGGCCGAGCGCGAGCGGCTGTTCCTCGCCGAATCGCTCGCCGCCCGCATCCTCAACCGCCGGCTCGAGGCGAGGGCGCGCGGCGACGCGTCATTCCTCAACGCCGGACTCAATGTCGGCCGGTCGCGCAACATCGCCAACATGACGACGCTCGGCGTCGTCGCGCGCGACGAGGACTGGCGCGGCGCGCTGGCCGGGAGCTTCGCGATCATCGCCGACGCCCTGCGCGCGCCCCCGAGCGCGGAGGAGATCGACCGCGAGATCCGCAACCTGCGCACGGCCGCGAGCTCGGCCGTCCAGGGCGAGCCGACGGTGCGCTCGCAGGTCCGCGCCGAGCAGCTGATCGGGGCGATCGAAAGCGGCGCCGTGGTGGCGAGCGCGCAGACGGTGCTCGACAATTTCGAGCGCAACGCGCCGCTGATGACGCCCGAGCGGGTCGGCGCGGCGATGCGGGCGCTGTTCGAGGGCTCGGGGCCGCGGATGCTGCTGACGACGCCGCGGCCGCTCGAAGGCGGCACCGCCGCGCTGGCGGAGGGGCTGGCGGTCGCCCGCGCCGCCGCGCCGGCGCTCCGGGCCGCCGAACGGACGGTGAGCTTCGACGAGCTGCCGCCGCTCGGTCCGCCCGGGCGCGAAGTGTCGCGCGAGCGGGTCGAGGACATGGACGTGACGTTCGTCCGCTTCGCCAACGGCTCGACCCTCACCTTCAAGCGTACCGGATTCGAGCGCGGCTCGGTCCAGGTGCGGCTGCGCTTCGGCGACGGCATGGCCGGGCTCGACCCCGACCGGCCGTCGCTCGGCTGGCTCGGCGGGCTGGTGGCGCCGTCCGGCCTTGCCGGGCTCGACCTGGAGGCGATGGAACGGATGCTGACCGGCCGCCGCATCGCCCTCAGCTTCCGGGTCGAGGAGGACGCCTTCACCCTGGCCGGCCAGACCAACGCCGACGATCTTCGCGACCAGCTGCGCCTGCTCGCCACCAAGCTCGCCCATCCGCACTGGGACCCGGCCCTGTTCGCCCGCTTCCGCTCGGCGGCGGTGCAGAGCTTCGACCTGCATTTCGCGTCGGCCGCCGCCCGCGCCAGCCGCGAGCTCGGCGGCGTGATCCGCCCCGGCGACGAACGCTGGCGGCCGATCGAGCGCGAGGAGATGGCGGCGGTGACGGTCGAGCAGTTTCGCGACTTCTTCGCCCCTCTGCTCGCCGCCGGCCCGGTCCACGCCGTCATCGTCGGCGACATGGAGCTGGAGGCGGCGGTCGAGGCGATGCGCGTCACCGTCGCCGCGCTGCCGCCGCGGCCGGCGCCCGCCGCGCCAGCCGACGCGGCTCAGGTGCGGCCGCCGGCGCCGGACCCGGAGCCGCGCGTCTTCACCCACCAGGGCGACCCCGGCCAGGCCTATGCCTTGATCGGCTGGACGACGCTCGGCGGGCGCGACCACATCCTCGAGCGGCGCGCGCTCGCGCTCGCCGCCAACATGTTTCAGGTGCGGCTGTTCGACCGGCTGCGCGAGGAGGAAGGCGCGACCTACTCGCCGAGCGCTTCGCACCAGAGCTCCGAGGCCTTCCCCGAATGGGGAATCTTCTATGCCGCCGCCGAGATTCGCCCGGCGAGCGCCGACACCTTCTTCCGAATCGCGCGCGAGATCGTCGCCGACCTCGCCGCCCGCCCGGCGCTGCCGGACGAGTTCGCGCGCGCCCAGAACCCGGTCGTCGCCGGCATCGAGCGCCGGCTCGCCACCAACGGCTATTGGGCCGGCGCGATCGAGGACTGGATCGATCATCCCGAGAAGATCGACCAGACCCGCCACTATCTCGAACATTACCGGCGGATGACCGCCGAGGACGTGCGCGACGCCGTCGCCCGCCGCGTCGCCGACGCGGGCGACTGGTCGATGCTCGTCCTTCCCGCTAGAGGAAGCGGCGAAAGTAGCGAATAGTGCCCGACAGCGCTCTCCAGATCACCGCTCCGGCGCCGCGCCCGGCGCAGCCGGCGGGCTGGAACCCGTTCCGGCTGCACGGCCGGCCGTTCTTCCAGGACAAGAACCGGGCCTTCTGGATCCTGCAGTCGGTCGGCTGGGCCGGCTATTTCGTGCTGCGCACCCTGTCCGGCATCGGCAACGCGATGGGCTGGACCTATATCCTGCACACGCTGCTGCTGACCGCCGCCGGCTACTCGATCACGCTGCTGATGGCGGCCGCCTACCGCCGGCTGATCCGGATGAAGCCGCTCTTCACCTGGGCCGGGTCGATCCTGATCGTGATCGTCGCCGCCGCCGTCTTCTCGACGATCGAGACCTGGAGCGTCGCCACCTTCGTCGATCCGGAGATCCGGATCGGAGGCCTCAGGTTCCTCGGCGCGATCCTGCTCACCGTGTCGCTGCTGATCGCCTGGTCGGCGCTCTATTACAGCATCAACTTCTACCTGCTGCTCGAGGAGCAGGCCGGCCGGCTGCTGCGGCTCGAGAGCCAGGCATCCAACGCCCAGCTCGCCATGCTGCGCTACCAGCTCAATCCCCATTTCCTGTTCAACACGCTGAACTCGATCTCGACTTTGGTGCTGCTCAAGCAGACCGAGCGCGCCAACGCGATGCTGTCGCGCCTCTCATCGTTCCTGCGCTACACGCTCGTCAACGAATCGACCGGGCTCGTCACCATGGCCCAGGAGATCGAGACGCTGAAGCTCTACCTCGAGATCGAGAAGATGCGCTTCGAGGATCGCTTGCGCCCCCACTTCCACATCGACCCGAGCTGCAACCAGGCGCTGCTGCCGTCGCTGCTGCTGCAGCCGCTGATCGAGAATGCGATCAAATATGCGGTGACGCCGCAGGAGGAAGGCGCCGACATCTCGCTCGAGGTCCGGCGCCAGGTGGACCGGGTGATGATCAGCGTCGCCGACACCGGCCCCGGCGCCGACGCGACCTACCGCAAGCGCGCCGACGAATCGACCGGCGTCGGCCTGGCGAACATTCGCGACCGC
>Ga0299913_10004152_pt1 | contig 12077 bp, 11 predicted proteins | sample RVTome_9_FD_201360 | JGI IMG/M metagenome (GOLD analysis project Ga0299913, IMG submission 201360) | Soil microbial communities from uranium-contaminated site in the Upper Colorado River Basin, Wyoming, United States - RVT155D38 (version 2) ... | reverse complement strand
GAGGGGGCGAGGGTGCCACCCATGTTGGCGGAGTCGTACTGACCTACGTTGGGGGCGTATTCCCTCGAGATCACGCTGCCTTCGTTGGCGTCGAACCCTGAGGCGGCCATCCCGATTGCCGCTCCACCTGCCGTGCCCACCGCAAGGGTCGCAGTGAGGAGGCCGGCCGCCATCAGATTCCGACGGAACTCGTTCGCGTCGTGCACGGAAGGGAAGTGAAGGTTGAGCGCATGGCCTTCGGTGTCGTCTTCGTCGGTGTCGACCAACACCGTGATGGCGGTCGAGAGCTGATGACCCTCGGTGTCGTCATCCTCGGGGATTCGGATCCGGACCACCTTCTCCGCATCACTGAGCTGCTTGATCCAGGTCTCGTCATCCGAGCTCCACGCAGATGCGCGGGCCCGAGTGTCTTCTCCCGCGATCTTGATGGCGATTGATGTGTCGCTCATTGCCCAACTTCCTCCGTCCCCGCCTTGTACGCGCAGTCTGCGCTCGCGGAGATGTTCTGTCGAGGTTGGGATTTGGGGCTCAAGATCTAAAGCCGATGCCCGACGGGTAGCTTGTCAACTCGCAGACCACTGCCCTGTCGCACCCGGAAGGCAGCCCGAGCCACGGGGGCCGACCTCCGGTCGTGCCCGGCGTCAGCGCGGATCCAGCTGGCTTCGGTACGGCAACGTCACCTGCGGGCGGACGTAGCCTTAGCCAGGGCTTCGGCCAGCGGCATGAGGCGCTGCGTCATCTCGCTGTCGAACGCGCGCCGTGCCTGGATCAGCGTCTGGCCAAAGAAGAGGACGCGCTGGGGTGGTTGCGACTCGAGGCGGGATCGGGCGAGGAGGGTGTGCTCGAGCTCCATCGCGAATGCCTGCAGCTCGCCGAGACCGATGTCATTGGCGGGCAGGCCCGAACGGAACGTGTAGGTTCTCTGTGCGAGCCGCTGCCACTCGTCGGGGTCCGGCGTCTCAGAGTCCAACTGCAATCGCGCCAGGGCAAGCGCCTCCGTGAGCAACTCGTGCAGTTGCCGACCATAGGCGGCCATGGGAGCGAGCTCGGCTTGGTGGGTCATCTCCGGTCCTGCTCGCGGGATCTGCGTATCCTCGCATGGATGTCCCCCGCGGGCCCGGCAACGCCTCTTCCCTTCCGCGCCGGTGTCAGCCTTCTTCCTCCTGCTTGCGCACGCCCCCGAACGCCTCTCGCCAACCGGGCGCGTCGCAGCCGGTTGATTGCAGGAAGTTCACGCGGCATTCCATCGGTGACCCACGGGTGCTCGACAATTGACAGATAGGCGTGCGCATCACCATCGGAAATCCGCGGATCAGCAAGGAGCCACTCCAGCATGGCGCGCTCGTTCGGGGTGACGGCCCGTTCCATGCAGCGACTCACCGTCTTGCGGTGCCTTCGCGTGGCGCCGCGCCGGTGGTCAACGTGTCATGAAGCGACGAGGGCGTGACTGCCCTCGTCGCGTGCGGGACCTTAGAGTGCGACGAGCGCCTCCTCGTCGGACGTGGCGGTGCCGTTCGTGGCCTCCGCTGCCGGCATCCCATCCGGGCCGGCCTCGGCGACGACCTGCGCCTCCTTGGCGTACTCCTTCTTGCCGCGGCCGGAGAGCATCTCGAGCCCGTTGGCCACGACCTCTGTTTTCCAATGTCTGACGCCGGCGTCATCGTCCCACTGCCGAGTCTGCAGGCGTCCCTCGATGTCGACCAGCTGCCCCTTCGACAGGAACTTGCCGCAGATCTCTGCCAGGCGGTCCCAGGCGACGATGTTGTGGTACTCGGTCCGCTCCGCGGCACCGCCGCCGCGGTACTCGTTCGTGGCGATCGTGAAGTTCGCGACCGGCTTGCCCGATGGCAGCGACCGCAGCTCCGGGTCTCGGGTCAGCCTCCCGACCAGCAGCACCTTGTTCATTCCGACGACTCCTCCATGCCCCGATGCGGGGCCTCAGCGACGCACCGGGCGAGGCGGCCGTCTTGGAGGAAGGCTAGGCGGCGGGCCGTTATCGGCCGGTTACCGATGGCTTATCGTCAGGTGGCGGCTGCCCGGCGCGGTGGACAGCCGATTCGGCGACGGCATAGGCCTCGCGCCGGCCAAGTCCGGCGGCCCGGAGGAGCTCGACCGTCGTGCGAACGCTCAGCCCCTGCGCGGCCGCGGCGCTGGCGAGCGCACCAGCGTCGAGGCCATCGGCGCGGGCTGGTGGCGCGGGAATGGCGGAAACGACGATGGTGAACTCGCCGCGCGCCTCGGTCAGCGCGGCGGCCACCTCCGCCGGGATGCCCGTGATCACCTCTTCGTGCCGCTTCGTGAGCTCGCGGGCGAGCGCGACGCGGGCGTCCGGCACGCGCTCGGCAAGGGCGGCGAGCAGCGCTCGCACGCGCGGCGGCGCCTCGTACAGGACGAGCGGCAGCCGCATCGCACCGGAACCGGCCAGCAGGCGCTCCAGGGCGGCCATGCGCGTCGAAGCCGGTCTCGCCGGCAGGAAGCCGCCGAACACGAAGCCGGCCGCCTCCTCCCCGGCGAGCGACAGCGCGGCGGTGACCGCGGCCGGGCCTGGCACGACCGCCACCTCGTGCCGCGCGGCGCGTGCGGCCGCCACGAGGCGGGCACCCGGGTCGGAGACGGCGGGCATGCCGGCATCGGTCGTGAGGGCGAGCGTCTCCCCCGACGCCAGGCGCGCGAGAAGCTCCGGCAGCCGCGCTTCCGCGTTGTGCTCGTTGAACGAGCGGGTCGGCCGCCGCGCGTCGAGGTGGGCGAGAAGCCTCGCCGCCACCCGCGTGTCTTCGGCCACGACGAGGTCGGCAGCCCGCAACGCCCCGGCCGCCCGCGGGGACAGGTCGCCGAGATTGCCGATCGGCGTGCCCACGACGACGAGCCGCCCCATGGCTCAGCTCTCCCGGCGCGAGCCGGGCCGCCGGCGCGGGTAGAGGTGGTCGATCCCCGGCGTACGGAGGCTGATCTTCGCCACGGGCGGCAGCTGCCGCTTGAACTCGGTCTGCGCCACGCGGTGCGCGACCCACTCGACGAGCGAGCGGTCGAGGCCCGCCGCCACGCATCGGTCCTGCGTCCACCGCCGGTCGACGAGCGCGAACAGGATGCGGTCGAGGTCCTCGTACGTCGCGCCGAGCTCGCCCTCGTCCGTCTGGCCTGGCCACAGATCGGCGGACGGCGGCTTCGCCACGATCCGCTCCGGCACCCCGAGCTCGGTGGCCACCGCGCGCAGCTGGCTCTTGTACAGGTCGCCGATGGGCTGCAGCGCCGCCGCCATGTCGCCGTACAGCGTCCCGTAGCCGAGCAGCGCCTCGGTCTTGTTGCTCGTCCCGAGCACGAGGGCGTCGAACGCGGCGGATCGGTCGTAGAGCACGATCATCCGCTGTCGGGCCATGACGTTACCGCGTCGAACGCGGAGCGACGGGTCCTCCTCCGGACCGATGAGCCCGAGCATCGGCTCGACCATTGGCGTGATGTCGACCCGCTCGGTGCGGCAGCCGAGGGCGTCGACCACGAGCTGAGCATCGGCCTCAGACCCCGGCGAGGAGGTCCGGTACGGCATCCGGATGACAAGGAGGTCGTCGGGGGCCAGCGCCCGGGCCGCGAGGAAGGCCGCGGCCGAGGAGTCCACCCCGCCCGAGAGGCCCACCACGAGCCGCCGGAAGCCGGTCTGCGCCAGCTGGGAGCGGATGAAGCCGACGATGACATCGATCGTCTGCGCCGGATCCCGCTCGGGCAGGGGCGCGGCCTCCGGCTCGTTCACGACTCGGGCTCGGGCGGGGGCTCCAGCCCGCCGCGCTCGGCGATCACCCGATCCAGCTCCCGTCGGACGAGCTCGAGCCGCTCGTCGGCGAGCAGGGGCAATGCATAGCGCTGCATGCGCAGGTCGTCGGTCTCGAGCGCGCCCACCACCAGCGCCTCCTCGTAGAGCGGCCCCTCGGCCAGGACCGATCCATCGGCTCCCAGCAGGCGCGAGCCGCCCCAGAAGGTGAGCCCCTCCTCGTTGCCGACCCGGTTGCAGAACGCGACCGCCACCGTGCCGAGCAGCGCGTAGGTGTCCTGCATGCGGTGCCAGCCGGCGATCGCCCGCAGCCCGGCCGCGCTGCCCGGGGCGCGCGCCGGGCCGGCAGCCACGTTGACGAGCAGCGTCGCCCCATCCTGCGCCTGGAGCATCGGCAGCGAGGCGTGCCAGAAGTCCTCGCACACCGAAAGGCCGATGCGCCCGAGCGGCTCCCCCACCGCCACGGTCCGGATCCGGTCGCCGGGCCGCGTGAAGCGGCCCTCGTCGAAGAGGCCGTAGGTCGGCAGGTACACCTTGCGATGGGTGCCGATGAGCTCGCCGTCGCGCAGCAGCGCGGCGCTGTTCGCGAATCGATGGTCGTCGGTCTCTTCCACGAAGCCGACCGTCACGAGCATGCCGGGCGCCTGGCGGCTCAGCTGGGCGAGGCGCGGGTCGTCGGCGCGCAGCGCGACCTCCGGCACGAGGTCGGAAAGGAGGTAGCCGGTGAGGGCCAGCTCCGGCAGCACGGTGAGCTGCGCGCCTTCCCCGGCCGCGCGGCGCAGCCACCCGGCGGCGAGCTCCAGGTTGGCGTCCACCTCGCCGAGCCGCGGGGCGAGCTGCGCCAGGGCGACGACGTACCTCACGGGCGCCAGTATCTCAGCCGTGCGGCTCCGTGGTGGGCACATCGGTGCCCGGAGCGATGAAGGCGCCGTCGTCGGCCGGGGGCTCGCGAGGCTCGACCGGTGTGATCGCCTCCTCGAGGTCGATCGTGCGCCCGGTCACCTGGCCTGCGGCGACCTGAATGAGCTCGTCGCGCTTCTCACCGGAGAGGTCCTCGGCGAAGTGGCAGGCGACGTGGTGGCCGGGGCGCAGCTGACGGAGCTCCGGGGGCTCAGCCACGCAGCGCTCCGGGTCGCCGAGCTCGCGGCGCAGCCAGCAGCGGGTGTGGAAGCGGCAGCCGGACGGCGGGTTGGCGGGCGACGGGACGTCGCCGACGAGGATCATCCGCCGCCGTTTCAGCTCGACTGCCGGGTCCGGGATCGGGACGGCGCTGACCAGCGCGACGGTGTACGGGTGGAGCGGACGGTGGTAGAGCTCGCGGGAGGGCGACAGCTCCACCACCTCGCCGAGGTACATCACCGCGATCCGGTCGGAGATGTGGCGCACAACCGACAGGTCGTGGGCGATGAACAGGAAGGTGAGCTCCAGCTCGCGCTGGAGCTCGGCGAGGAGGTTGATGATCTGGGCCTGGATCGAGACGTCCAGGGCCGATACGGCCTCGTCGGCCGCGATGAACTCCGGCCGCACCGCGAGCGCGCGGGCGATGCCGGCGCGCTGGCGCTGGCCGCCGCTGAACTCGTGGGGGTAGCGGTTCACCGCGTTGCGCGGCAGGCCGACCATCTCGATGAGCTCGGTGACCCGCCGACGAGCATCGGCCCCGCGGGCGATTCGGTGGACGCGGAGCGGCTCGGCGAGCATCGAGCCGATCGTCATCCGCGGGTTGAGCGACGCGTACGGATCCTGGAAGATCATCTGCATCCGCCGCCGCATCCGGCGCAGCGCGTCGCCCCTGACGTTCGTGACCTCCTGGCCGTCGAAATGGATCGAGCCCTCGGTGGAGTCCACGAGGCGGAGCACGGCGCGCGCGTACGTAGACTTGCCGCAGCCCGACTCCCCGACCAGGCCGAGGGTCTCGCCGCGCTGGACCTCGAGCGAGACGCCGTCCACGGCACGCACCGAACCGACCGGGCGCTCGAACAGGATCCCCTCGGTGATCGGGAAGTGGACGCGCAGGCCATCGGTGCGCACGAGCGGCTGGCCGGGCGTGGCCGTCGCCTGCGGGGCCACGGTCACGAGGCCGCCTCGGCGGATTCGAAGCCGGACGGCACGAGCCGCTCGCCCTCGGCCGGGTTCCAGCACGCCACATCGTGCCCGTCGACGGCGTTCGGCGCCTGCTCGAGCGGCGGCATCTCCACACGGCAGCGGTCGATGACGTTCATGCAGCGCGGCGCAAAGGGGCAGCCGGGGATATCGCGCGAAAGGTCTGGCGGCTGGCCCTGGATCGGGACGAGCTCACCGCGTCCCTGCTCGTCGAGGCGCGGGATCGACTGCAGCAGGCCGACCGTATATGGGTGCCGTGGCCGGCCGAAGAGCTCAGGCGTCTCCGCACGCTCCACGATGTGCCCGGCGTACATGACGTTGATCGTGCGCGCCATGCCCGCAACGACCCCGAGGTCGTGGGTGATGAGGATGAGCGCTGTGCCCGTCTCGCGCACCGCGCTGCGCATGAGGTCGAGGATCTGGGCCTGGATCGTCACGTCGAGGGCGGTCGTCGGCTCGTCGGCGATGAGGAGCCGCGGGTCGCAGGCAAGGGCCATGGCGATCATGACCCGCTGCCGCATCCCGCCGGAGAACTGGTGCGGGAAGTCGTTCAGCCGCTGTCTCGCCGCCGGGATGCCCACGATCTCGAGCAGCTCGAGGGCGCGGCCGGCAGCCCGCTTTCGCTTCAGCTTGCGATGTGTCTCGAGCACCTCGGTCAGCTGGCGCTCGATGCTGAGCACCGGGTTCAGCGAGGTCATCGGGTCCTGAAAGATCATCGCCATGCGGTCGCCCCGGATGTCGCGCATCTCGGCGTCGGACAGCTCGAGCAGCTCGCGCCCCTCGAACAGGACCGATCCGGTGGGGATGCGGGCGGCAGGTTTCGGAAGCAGGCGCATGACCGCCAGCGAGCTCACGGTCTTGCCGCAGCCGGACTCGCCCACGATCCCGAGCGTGTCGCCGGGTGCCATGTCGATGCTCACGCCGTTCACCGCGTTCACCTGGCGGTCGCCGGAGCCGAAGGTGACCCGCAGGTCGCGGACGCTCAGCAGCTCGCGGCTCGACCGCGCGGCCACTGCTTCCGGACGCTCGTCGGGCACGGGCGTGGGCTCGAGCTCGTGGATGGTCATCGGCGCAGCTTCGGGTCGAGGGCTTCGCGCATGCCGTCTCCGAGGAGATTGAATCCGAGCACGCTGAGCACGATGGCGATGCCCGGGAAGAAGGCGAGGTACACCGCGTCGTTCAGGTAGCGGTACGTGTCGGACAGCATCGTGCCCCACTCCGGCGTGCGCGGGTCGGGTGGCCCGAGGCCGAGGAATCCGAGCGCGGCGGCGTCGACGACCGCGGTCGCCAGCGCCAGGGTGGCCTGCACGATGAGCGGGCCGATCGCGTTCGGCAGCATGTGCTGGACGAGGAGCGGCGCGCCACCGACCCCCACCGACCGGGCGGCGATGACATAGTCCGCCTCGCGCAGGCTGAGGAGGCTGCCGCGCAGGAGGCGAGCGAAGATCGGGATGTTCACGATCGCGATGGCGATCGCGATCTGGATGACGCCGCGGCCGAGCCAGGTGACCACCGCGATGGCGAACAGCAGCCCCGGGATCGACAGCATGATGTCGACGACGCGCATGATCACCGAGTCCACCCAGCCGCGGAAGTAGCCCGCCAGCGCGCCGAGGACGGCGCCGACGCCCACGCCGATGGAGACCGACAGCAGCGCGATGCCCAGCGTCAGGCGCGACCCGAACACGATCCGGCTGAACACGTCCTGGCCCTGCACGTTCGTGCCGAACAGGTGGTCGGCGGTGAACGGCGGCAGGTAGCTCTCCGCCAGGTTGCCGCGCGTCGGGTCGTAGGGCGCGATGAACGGGGCGAAGATCGCCATGAGCACGAAGAAGCCCACGATCGTGCCGCCGATGATCGCCGCCTTGCTGCGGCGCATGCGCTGGAAGGCATCGGCCCACAGGCCGACGGCGCGCTCGTCGTGCACGGCATCGATCGTGGCGGCGGCCTGGCTCATCGGTCCGACCTCGTCATCCGGCTCACGAGTAGCGGATCCTCGGGTTCAGGAAGGCGTAGCTGATGTCCACGATGAGGTTGACCAGGACGAAGATGAAGGCGAGCAGGAGCACGCCGCTCTGGATCTGCTGGTAGTCGTTGGCGACGACAGCGTCGTACATCCACTTCCCGACGCCTCCCCAGCCGAAGATCGTCTCGGTCAGGATGGCCCCGCCCAGGAGCAGGCCGGTCTGGAGGCCGATGACCGTTACCACCGGCAGCATCGCGTTGCGCAGGACGTGCCGCGTGTCGACGGTCCCCTGGCCGAGGCCCTTGGCGTGGGCAGTACGCACGTAGTCCTCGTTCAGGACGTCCACAACGCTCGCCCGGGTGATGCGCATGATGATCGCCAGCGGGATGGTGCCGAGCGCGATGCCCGGCAGGACGAGGTGCCGCAGCGCGTCCACGAAGCCGCCCCACTCCCCCGCGATGATGGCGTCGACGGTCATCATGTTGGTGACCGGTGGGATGTAGTACTGGATGAGGTCGATCCGGCCCGAGTCCGGCAGGATCGGCCACTGGATGGCGAACAGCCACTTCAGCATGAGTCCGAGGAAGAAGATCGGGATGCTGATCCCGATGAGCGACAGGATCGTGCCGCCGTTGTCGATCCAGGTGCCCCGTCGCTTGGCGGTGATCATGCCCAGCGGGATGCCGAGCACGAGCGCGAAGGTCATGGCCGTGACCGTCAGCTCGATCGTGGCCGGGAAGCGCTGGAGGAAGTCGTCGACGACGTCCCGGTTGGTGAGGAACGAGCGGCCGAGGTCGCCGCGCAGCAGCCCGCTCATGTACTCGAAATACTGCTCGGGGAGCGGCCGGTCGAGGCCGAGCGCCTCCCGCACGCGGATGATGTTCTCGGGCGTCGCCCGCTCGCCCAGGATCGTGCTCGCCGGGTCGCCGGGGAGCAGGCGGATGAAGAGGAAGATGAGGACGGACAGGCCGAGCAGGATCGGGATCAGCAGGAGCAGTCGCCTGATGATGAACTTCGCCACGGTGCGGCTCCGGTCCTCGTCGGATGGTCAGAGGGCCCCGGCGTGCGCCGGGGCCCTCTCAGTGTAGGCGCCGAGTCAGGCCCTACTCGCCCTCGTCGAGCCAGACGGTCGCGAACGACTCCGAGCCCGTCGGGTTCGCGGTGTAGCCCTGGACCTCCGGGCGGAGGGCCAGCGCCGTGTCGCCGTGCACGAGTGTCACGAAGCACACGTTCTCGTGAACGATGCGCGCGACCTCGGCCCATGCGGCACCGCGAGCGGTCTCCTCGAGCTCGGCCTCGGCCGTGTCGATCGCCTCCTCGAGGCCATCGACGTCGCAGTTGAACTGCGGGTTCGGCTCGCCCTGGCTGAATCCGAAGTGGACGCCGTACCAGTTGCCCGGATCGTCCCAGTCACCTGTCCAGCCGAGGAAGTGCATGTCGTACAGGCCGCCCTGCGCGTCCTCGAGATAGCCGGGGATGTCCCAGATGTCGCTGTTCGGCGTCACTTCGAAGCCGACGTCCTCGAGCATCTGGGTCACGGCCTCGTTGAGACCGCGTGGGTCAGGCATGTACGGTCGGGTCACCTCGGTCGGGAACCAGAACTCGACCTCCGGCGGGTTGTTCGGCCCGTAGCCGGCATCGGCCAGCAGCTGCCGGGCCGCATCCTGGTCGAAGGCGACCGGCTCCACGCCGGCAGACACCGCGTCGTACCAGCCGCTGCTCGGCGGGATGAAGTTGTCCGCCACGCTGCCGCGCCCTCCGTAGAAGGTGTCGAGCAGTGCCTGCTTGTCGATCGCGGCGGCCACCGCCTGCCGGACCTGGAGCTCGGCCAGCGGGCCGCCCTCGGTCGCGGTCGGGGTGATCGCCAGGTACAGGGAGTTGAACGACAGGCGCTCGACCAGCTGGAAGCCACCGTCGGTGACGGCGCCGTAGTCGGTCGGGCTGACCAGGTCGTAGCCATGGATGCTGCCCGCCTGGAGCGCCTGCAGTCGGGCGGCCGGGTCGTCGATCGGTCGAATGATGAGCCGATCGAGCAGGGCCGGCGTGCCCCAATAGTCCTCGTTGCGGACGAGCGTCACGTTCTCGTCGGGCGTGTACGACTGGAGGACGAACGGTCCGGTGCCGCCCTGGACCTCCTCCGTGTCGAACGTGCTCTCGGCCGGGTCGTCGGCGTTCGTCGACTCGAGCACGGCCGGGCTGACGATGCCGAAGGCCGGCAGCGTGATCGCGTACAGGAACGTGGCGCTCGGCTCGCGCAGGGTGACGGTCACCGTGTGCTCGTCCGTGGCCTCGACGCTGCTGATGAGGTTGTCCGGGCCGAAGCCGTCCATGGTCAGGTCGTAGTAGTAGGCGTTCGCCTGCAGCTCCTCGGGGAGGTTCTGCCAGCGGTCGAAGTTCGTCTTCACCGCCTCGGCGTTGAACGGCGTCCCGTCGTGGAATGTCACGCCCTGCCGGAGGTGGAAGACGTACGTGTCATCCGCCGCCTCACCGTCCCACGTCTCGGCGAGGACGCCGGTCAGCTCATTCGTGCTTCCCGGGGCCAGGTCGATGAGTGGCTCGTAGATCTGCTGCAGGATCCGGAACGACTCGCCGTCGCTCGTCTGCGACGGGTCGAGGCTCGCCGACAGCCGCGCGCCTGCGAAGACCATGGTGCCGCCAGCCTGGCCGTCCACGCTGGGAGCAGCGCTCCCGTCCGCGCCCTGGCTGGCTGACGTTGATGGGGACGCGCCGTCACCGCCGCACGCGGCGAGGACCAGCGCCAGACCCACCGTGATGGGAAAAGCCTTCCATCTGTGGTTCATGCAGAACCCTCCGCTACCTCACTCCGATGCGCCGGCGGGCCGGCCTCGTTGCGTGAACCCCCCTTATATCAGGGTCATACCCCTCTCCGGAAGCCCCGGTTCACGACTCCCGCGTGGTGCCATGCGCGTCGGGCTCGGTGACCAGCGTGGCCGGGACGTCGTCGGCGGCCTCGACCTTGTGGGCCGCTGGGCCTGCACCGAAGGCCTTGCGCTTGATCGGCTCGGCGGTCATGTGCGCCACGCCGACGTCGCTCTGCAGCGCATCCTCCGCGTAATGGCATGCGGCCCGGTGATCCGGCTGCACGACGCGCAGCTCCGGGTCCTCGGTCCGGCAGTTCTCCGGCCGCCCGAGCTTCTCGTACAGCCAGCAGCGGGTGTGGAATCGGCAGCCCGCCGGCGGGTTGGCCGGGGACGGCACGTCGCCGGTCAGGATGACTCGCTTCCGCGCCCGCTCGGCGCGCGGATCGGGGATCGGCACCGCCGAGAGCAACGCGCGGGTGTACGGATGTGCCGGCGTCTCGTAGATAGCCGATGGCGGCCCGAGCTCGACGATCTTGCCGAGGTACATGACCCCGACCCGGTCGCTGATGTGGCGGACGACGCTCAGGTCGTGGGCGATGAACAGGTACGTCAGGCCGAACTGCTCGCGCAGCTCGACGAGCAGGTTCAGCACCTGGGCCTGGATCGAGACGTCGAGGGCGCTGATCGGCTCGTCGCAGACGATGAACTCCGGCTCCACCGCGAGCGACCGGGCGACCCCGATGCGCTGCCGCTGCCCGCCCGAGAACTCGTGCGGGTAGCGGTTCGTGTAGTTCGGGTTGAGGCCGACGAGCGCGAGGAGCTCCTTCACCCGCTCCAGCTTGGCCTTGCCGCTGGCCAGGTTGTGGGTCTCGATCGGCTCCGAGATGATCGAGCCGACCGTCATCCGCGGGTTCAGGCTGCTGTACGGGTCCTGGAAGATGATCTGCATCCGACGGCGCATCTTGCGCAGCTGGTCGCGCTTCAGCGTGGTGAGGTCGACGCCGTCGAACTTCACCGTCCCATCGGTCAGCTCGCGGAGCCGGATGAGGGCTCGCCCGGTCGTGCTCTTGCCGCAGCCGGACTCCCCCACCAGGCCGAGGGTCTCACCCTTGCGGATGTCGAAGCTGATGTCGTCCACGGCGCGCACCGCGCCGACCGTGCGCTGGAACAGCCCCGCGGTGATGGGGAAGTGGACCTTGATGTTCTCCGCCTCGACGAGGGACTTCACGGCGGACGGCTCGGCCTCGTACGCGCCGCGCTGCTCGGCCTGCTGGGCGGTCACTGGATCCACCCCCGTCCGGGCTCGGTGCCGTGGCAGCGAGCGAGATGGTCCGGGCCGCCTCGCGCGGTCAGCTCTGGTTCGTCCGCATGGCAGATGTCGCGCGAGTACGGGCAGCGCGGCGAGAAGCGGCATTCGTCGCCGATC
>Ga0299913_10004151_pt1 | contig 12079 bp, 12 predicted proteins | sample RVTome_9_FD_201360 | JGI IMG/M metagenome (GOLD analysis project Ga0299913, IMG submission 201360) | Soil microbial communities from uranium-contaminated site in the Upper Colorado River Basin, Wyoming, United States - RVT155D38 (version 2) ... | reverse complement strand
AATGGTGCTGCGGCGTCGGCGACTGCGCCGTCATGGATCCCAAGGCCGTCGGCTTTACTTCAACGGGCTACTCCGTCAGCGGCTACGGGACCATCGAAGGTACCCGGGTTCGCGAGTTCTACAACGAGATCGTGCCGGAGAACGAAGCGCAGCCGAGCCCGGACGGCGCCTATTGGCGCTGCAAGCGCCCGGACGGCTCGCGCCGTTGCTTCTTCGCACCGCCGCCGCGAAGCTGATCAGCCGACAGGCTGTCGCAGGTTCGCGGACGTCAGGCCGCGATCCGTTTCTGCCGTGAGTTCGTATGGCGCCGTCGCCGGCTGGGGCAAGTCGAGGTCGTGCGGCTTCTCGTAGCCGACGACCCGCAGCATGCCTTCGGCGGGGCACATCTCTGCGGCAAGCCGCGTGTAGCGGTTGAGCACCGGGGCCGCGACCCAGGCGAAGCTGTCGCGTGCGAAGCTCCCCTGCCATTCCGCCACGGCATCACTGCGCCGGAGGCTGTTGGCGGCAGCCTCCGCATAGGTGGAGGTGAGCGCCTTGTCCGCGCCCAATCGCGCCTCGTAATTAGCATCGCCGACCTGCCAGTCATTGGCGGCGCACACGTACTCGTGGCGGGTGCGGTAGGTTTCCTCGGTCCGTTCGATCACGCACCGCTCGCCGACAGCGCATCCCACCAAAGTATAGATGACTGGCCGCGCCACCGGCACGGTCTCGAGCTGTGCGCGCGCCTCGGCAAAGCTGGCGCAGGTCTCAAACACCTGCCGCAGCAGTTGATCCGGCGGCATGTGCCGCACATGCCGCCACGTGTTGACGGCATTCAGCGCCATGTCGGGGAAGCGCAACGCGCGCCAGTGACTGCGGCGCCGCACCGGCGCTTGATTGATCGCCGCGGCGAACCGCTCCGGCGCCATCGCGGTGAGCACACCGACGTAACCGGGCCAGGTGACATTATAGAAATCCCCCGCGGGCCCCCGCATGCGCGCGACATCGACATGCCGACCCATGCCGGGCAGCGGCCAGTCGAGCGTGCGGGCGAGCCACGGCGCGCCGCGCTCCTCGCGCGCCAGCGCCGTGCAGCCCCATTGATAGGAGCCGTTGAGGAACCAGGCGCCGGAGAAGCCGAGCGTTGCCGCGACCGCTTCGATCTCGCCGACATACGGTGAGCAGGACCGTCTGAACCAGGAACGGGCGAGACGGTCCAACAGAGGCATCAACGGACGCGCCAGCGCGAGCGGCCCCCACGCCATGCAGTCCCGGTGCAGAGCGTGGGCAAGCTCTGCGCGCTCGCGCGCATGCCGCACAACGCCGCCTTCACGGACATCGATGAGTTCGATCACCCGCAGCGGCGCGTGCATCTCCGTCACCTACGCGGGCATCGGGATTTCCTGTACCTTCTTCGGCACATGATATCCCTTCTGCACCGCCGGCCGGTTGGCGATGGTGACGTACCAGCGCTTCACGTTCGGATATTGGTTGAGGTCAATCGTCTGCCAGTCAAAGCGCGAGATCCACGGCCAGATCGCGATGTCGGCGATCGAGTAGTCGCCGGCGATGAATTCGTGGTCAGCAAGTTGCTTGTTCATCACCCCGTAGAGGCGGTGCGCTTCTTTCAGGTAGCGCTCTTCCGCATAAGGCGCCTTGCCGGGATTGTACTTCACGAAGTGGTGGACCTGACCGAGCATCGGTCCCGGCCCGCCCATCTGCCACATCAGCCACTCCAGCACGCGATAGTGCGCCTCTCCGGTCTTCGGTAGCAGCTTGCCGGTCTTGTCGGCGAGGTAAATCAGGATCGCGCCGGACTCCATCAGCGACATCCCATTGTCGCGATCGACGATCGCCGGAATGCGGTTGTTCGGGCTGATCTTGAGGAATTCCGGCTTGAATTGCTCATCCTTGGAAATGTCAACGGCATGCACTGTGTAAGGAAGCCCAAACTCCTCCAGGGCAATCGAGGCCTTGCGGCCGTTCGGCGTGGTCCAGGTGTACAGGTCAATCACGGTTCATTGTCCTATGGTTGGCAGAAAACCCGGCGTCTTTTGCCACGGGACGCCAGGGCGGGAAAGCGGACCCGCATCACAACTCGCGTGAAGCCGGCCGGCAGGCGGCCCACAAGAGCCCCATGAACAGGACATTGAGGACCGCAAAGGCCGCCAGGACCGCCACCGTCGCGCCCGCCCCGGCGTGATCCACCAGCACGGCCCCGACAGACGGCGCCAGGGCCTGGGCCACCAGGGCCGGGAGGGCCAGGCGGCCCATGAGGCTCGCGTAACGCTCCGGCCCGAACAGCGCCAGCGGCAGGGTTCCGCGCGCGATCCACATGATGCCGTAGCCGGCGCCGTAGAGCAGGATCGCCACCGCCACGATCGGCAGGTCGACCAGCAGCAGCAGCAATCCGATGGCCATCAGCCCGCATGATCCGATCATGGTCCAGATCGGATGGTAGTGACGGCCGAACAGACTCTCGATCAGCCGCGCCCCGACCTGTGAAGGACCAAAGAGCGTCCCGAGAGTGACCGCCGTTGCGAAGGCCAACCCGCGCGCCTGCAGGAAGATCAGGAGATGCACCACGATAATGGCGCCGACGGCCGAAGAGATGGTGAGCACCAGCGCAAGCAGCGCGAACTGGCGCCGTTGCGTGGATGTCAATCCGCTCGCTTGCGTCTCCCCTGCGCTCCCCGCCGATGGCGCTGCATCCGGACGGTCTGCTTCGTCCACGGGCGCAGCCACGGTCCGGCGCGGCACGGCGATCAGCTGCATCGGCAGCGCAATCGCCAGATGGATCGCCGCATAGACGAGGCTGGTCGTGCGCCAGCCGTAGGCATCGACCAGCGCCGCACCAAGCGGCCAGCATACCGTGCTGGCAAAGCCGCCGAACAAGGTCAGGTTGGTGATCGGCGCTCGCGCCGCCTTGCCGTAGATCACCCCGAGCGTGGCAAAGGCCGCATCGTAGAGCCCGGTCCCCATGCCGAGGCCGACCACCGCCCACGCCAGCAGGTACACCGGCAAATTCGGCGCGAGCGCGATGCCAGCCAACCCGGCGGCAAACAGGAAGGAACTCAACACCAGCACCGGGCGTCCGCCATGACGCTCGATGGTGCGGCCAACCCGCGGCGACACCAATCCACCGACCAGAAGGCCGATCGAGACGCCGCCGACCACGCCGCCGAGCGGCCAGCCGGTATCGGCAACGATCGGCGCGGCCAATACCGCCGGAAAGTAGAAGGACGTTCCCCAGGCAAAAATCTGCGCGACGCCGAGACAAGTCACAACCTTGGCCGGCCGCGGCGTGGACGCAAGTGTATCGGTCAATGCAACTCCCCGGCCTCGCGACGCGCGCGCGGCGCATGTCTGCCCGCATCATACACGGTAGCGGTTTGCTTGCTCCCCCTTTGGCGCCGGTGGTCAAATGCACGGCGAGACGGACGGACGTGCACAGCGTCAAGTGCAGCGTACAAAAAGAGGGAGGAACAGCATGATCCCGGCATCGCGTATTGCCGCTCTCGCGCTGGCGGGCGCCTTGATCGGCGGAACCGCTTACGCCCAAGGACAGCCGGACAGTGTCAGCTACCCAAGCCGCAACGTCCATCTGATCGTGCCGTTCCCGGCAGGCGGGCCTGCGGATATCGTCGCGCGTCTGCTGGCTCAGAAGCTCAGCGATGCCTGGGGGCAACCGGTGATCGTCGAGAACAAGGCGGGCGCCAACACCGTGCTGGCGGCGCAATACGTCGCGCAGGCCGCGCCCGACGGGCACACGCTCTTGGTGGCGATCGACTCGACGCTGGTGATGAACCCGTACCTCTACAAGAAGCTGCCCTATGACCCGTTCAAGGACTTCGCGCCAATCACACAGACGACGCAGTCGATGTCCGTGCTGGCGGTCCGCGCCGCGGACGGCCCCAAGTCGGTGAAAGAACTGATCGCGCAGGCCAAGGCCGCGCCCGGCAAGCTCAACTACGGCGGCGGCACGCTCACGCCGCAGCTCATGGGCTACGTCTTCAACAAGACCGCCGGCATCCAGGTTCAGTACATCCCGTACCGCGGGACGCCGGCGACCGTGCAAGGCCTGCTGACCAAGAGCGTGGACATGGTCTACGCGGCGACCTCCATCGCCCTGCCGCTGGTCGCAGAGGGCAAGCTGCGCGGCCTGGCGCGGCTCGACAGCCGCAGCTTCCCGGCGGTCAAGGACATCCCGACGCTGCGCGAGGCGGCCGGCTTTGCAACGTTCGATGACCTGTCGGTCTGGCTCGGCCTGGTCGCGCCAAGCGGAACCCCGAAGCCGGTCGTCGACAAGATCCACCGGGAGGTCGTCCGAATCCTGAACGACCCGGCGGTGAAGGAGCGGGTCGACCGGTCGGGTAACTACATCAACACGAGCCGGAGCCCCGAGGAATTCGGCGCCTTCATCCGCAAGGAGGCGGCCCGCTGGTCGAAAGTGCTGCCGGAAACCGGGATTCGCTACGATTAGCCGGCTTTTTGGTCCGCTTTCCGCCCGAAAGGCGGAAAAAGCACCGCGATTCCGGCCCTCGGCAGCCCGCTCTTTCCACGCCGAGCCGCTGATCCACGGCTTAACAAGCCGTTGCCTAAGCCATGCAATTTAGGATTAGCTGCATCGCAACATGAAAGGTTTTGCGATGCATCATTCCCCATTATCTAGAGGCCAAGAAACGAGTTCGCGACGACTTTCGCCAGAACGGGTTCTGTTTTGGCCGCCGCCTCGGAATGGAGACAAGAAATGCTGCTTTCTGTCATTCGCTTCCTGCAGGTCTGGAAGCGCTACAACGCCAGTGTCTCCGAGCTGTCCCGGCTCGGCGACCGCGAATTGGCCGACATCGGCATCAGCCGCTCGGACATCAGCCGCGTTGCCTGGGACAACGCCAACAGCCAGTAGGCAATTCGCCTGTCCTGTCTGGTTCCAACAGCGCCCGCCTCGTGCGGGCGTTGTCGCGTTAGGGCCTGTGCATCCCGCAGGAGGCCAGCAGCGGGGTCACAGCGGGTCCGGCGAGCGCCGCTATCAACGCCTCGGCGGCCGAGCGGTCGCTGACGTCCGCGCCGATGCCGGCCGCATAGCTCGTGTAGTTCTGGATCGCCGCCGGCAGCGGTCCCGCCAGGATCACCCCCTCGGTCGCGACGATCTCGCTCATCTGGTGGATGCCGAGTTCCACCTCCCCGCTCAGAACGAGGTCTGACACGTGACCGCCGCCACGCTTCAGTCTGACCCTGTCCTTCACCCGATCGGCAAGGCCGAGGCGCTCGAATAGACCGGCAAGATAAACCCCACTCGAACCGCCGCTTTCAGGGTCGATGTAGCCGACTGAGCCCGCATTCAGCACGGCCCGCGTGAACGCCTCAACCGAACTCACGTCCGGCTTCAGTGCACCGGCCTTGACCATCACCCCGATCCCGACCTTGGCGAGCGCGACATGGGCATCCGGCATGACCTTTCCCGCACGGGCAAGCTCATCGAGCGCCGCCGGCGAGACGATCACCACATCGAAAGCTTCGCCGTCCTTGATCCGCCGCACCAGCGCACCGACCGTGTCGTTGACCACGGTGACCGTATGGCCCGTCTCCCGCTCGCACGCCGGCACAGCCGCCAGCAGCGCCCGCCTGAATGCGCCCCCGGTCAGGACCTTCATGGCAGGTGCCCCAAACACGCTAGTTCTCCTTGAGCCAACGCTCGAGCGGCATCACCTCCGCCGGGGCGCCGTATGTCGTGGTCCACATGTCGATGGACCACGCATGGCCGGTCCCCGTCGCGATCAGCACCGCCGTGTTGTGCGGGGTTTGGCCAACGAGGATGTTGCCGCGGAACCGCGTTTCGCCGACCGTGTGATGCTTGAGCAGGTTCCACTTCGCGAGCAGCAGCAAGATGCTGGTGACGTTGGTGCTGGTGTCGTGGCAATCGAAGTTGTGGGCATCGTCTAGATGGCGAAAGTCCGCGCGCACGACGCGCCGTGACGTTCCGATCACCGGCCCGACACGGCGGTCGAACCAGGCGACCGCCTTTGCCACCGCGGCGCGCTCGGCTTCCGGTGAGGCCTTTCCGGCGGCGAGAATGGCCTCCAGCGCCTTCCGGTCCGCGCCCTCGAAGTCGATCTCATAGCGGCGGCGGCAGCCGAAGCCATAGCAGATGGTCATGCCGGTCGCAGTCGGCGGATAGACCGACTGCCGCTGATAGACGTCCCTGACGATCGCATCGTAGCTCGCCGAGACGCCTTGTGGCGCGGCCAAGACGCCACACATCAACACCAACGCCGCCGCACGCCGTCTGGCGACCATATCAGCCACTTTGCTACCTCTATTGTGGAACGCCGTTCCCCACCTGAGCTATTGTCTATGGACGGCAGTGTGATGCAAGCCGTTGACACAGGCCGCCTTCAGGCCATGGAAAAGCGGCGATTTCGATACGACGAAGGCCGGATACCGCGCGTAGATGACCAAGGCTGTGCACATCATCGGCGGAGGGCTCGCCGGCTCGGAAGCTGCCTGGCAGGTCGCCAGCCGCGGCGTGCCGGTGGCTGTGCACGAGATGCGGCCCGTGCGCATGACCGACGCCCACCAGGGTAGCCGCCTCGCTGAGCTGGTCTGCTCCAATTCATTTCGCTCGGACGATCACGAGACAAGCGCCATCGGCCTCTTGCACGAGGAGATGCGCCGCCTCGGCTCGATGGTGCTGAAGGCCGCCGACGCCAACCGGCTTCCGGCCGGCGGGGCGCTGGCCGTCGATCGCGACGGCTTTGCCGCCGCCGTGACGGATGCACTCGAACGTCACCCGCTGGTGGAGATCGTGCGCGGGGAAATCGCCGGCCTGCCGCCGGCCGATTGGGACAATGCCATCATCGCCACCGGCCCGCTGACCTCCGCCCCGCTCGCAGACGCCATCGGAGGGTTGACCGGCGACGATGCCCTCGCCTTCTTCGATGCCATCGCGCCAATCGTGCATCGCGACTCTATCGACTTCGACGTCGCCTGGTTCCAATCCCGCTACGACAAAGCCGGGCCCGGCGGCTCGGGCGCCGACTACATCAACTGCCCGCTCACGCGCGAGCAGTACGAATCCTTTGTCGACGCGCTCATCGCAGGCGACAAAGTCTCGTTCCACGAGTGGGAAGCTTCGACCCCCTACTTCGACGGCTGTCTCCCGATCGAAATCATGGCCGAGCGCGGACGCGAGACGCTTCGCTACGGGCCGATGAAGCCGGTCGGCCTCACCAATCCATGCGCGCCGGAGACCAAGCCCCATGCGATCGTGCAACTCCGCCAGGACAACCGGCTCGGCACGCTGTTCAACATGGTCGGCTTCCAGACCAAGCTCAAACATGCGGAGCAGGTGCGCATCTTCCGCACCATCCCGGGACTCGAGCGCGCCGAGTTCGCCCGCCTCGGCGGGCTGCACCGCAACACGTTCCTCAATTCGCCAAAGCACCTCGACAATCTGCTCCGCCTCAAGGCTGATCCGCGATTGCGCTTCGCCGGCCAGATCACCGGCTGCGAGGGCTATGTCGAATCCGCCGCGGTCGGACTGTTCGCCGGACGCTGCGCCGCCGCGGAGCGGCTCGGCGAACCGCTGACGCCACCTCCGGAGACCACCGCCCTTGGCGCGCTCTTGTCGCACATCGTCGGCGGCCATATCGAGACCATCGATCCAGGCCCCCGTTCGTTCCAGCCGATGAACATCAACTTCGGACTGTTCCCGCCGTTGGCCCGAACGCCGACCCGTGACGAATCCGGCAATCGTCTGCGCGGCAGCGCCAAAGCGGTTGCCAAGAAGCAGGCGCTGTGCCGGCGCGCGCTCGCCGATCTCTCCGCATGGATGTCCGGAGCGCACTTCGGCGCGGCAGCCGAATAGGATCGGGCCTTGGCCGCGCACACAGACAGCTCATCCCCCGCGCGTGCGCATCCACTGGTGCCCGATGAGCTGGCCGGGCGTTGGCGACCCGGGACGGTGCTTAAGCGCGATGTCTTCTCAACAGTCGAGCGGGGCCATTTCCAAATGCCCGCGGGCGAAGTCGAGGCGATCCTGCGCCGCATCGACGAAGTCCATTGGTGGTCCTGGCCGATCGCACATCATCTCTTCCAGCGCGAGCGCAAGGCGCTGACGATCGCCGGCAAGCTTGGTGTCGGTCCCGTTCTTCATTTCGCTGGCCGCCGCGCCCTGGTACGTGGCTGGATCGACGGGCTCGCCTTGCACATCTCACAGCCGCATGGCGACGCCGCCTATTTCCGTTCCGCTAAACGCGTTCTTGCCAGGCTGCATCGCGCCGGCCTCACCCACAACGATCTCGCCAAGCAGCAGAATTGGCTGCGCGGGCGCGACGGACAGGCCTACCTGATCGATTTCCAATTGGCGCAGACGTTCAAGAGACGCGGCCGTATCTTCCGTATCGCCGCCTATGAAGACTTGAGGCATCTGCTAAAGCAAAAGCGGCGCTTCGTACCGGATGCGCTCACCGCTACCGAGCGGCGCATACTAAGCCGCAAGAGTCTTGTCTCGCGCGCCTGGATGACGTTCGGCAAGCCGATCTATCACGCCATAACGCGCGGACTGTTCCGCTTCACCGACCGCGAAGGTGGCGGCCGGCGCCTGGTCTATGACGCTCCGCCGATCGTGCAGCACCTGAAGGCCTATCCGGGTGTCCGAGACGCGGCTGTGGTCGCCTTTCCCGACCGGCGCAGGGGCGTCGGCCTCTATGCCTTTGTCGAAGCCGATTCCTCGGTCTCGGAAAAGGGGCTCGGGCAGAGTATCATCGATGCGGTCGGCGCGGCGAAGGCGCCGGAGCTTCTTCAGATTGTCGCGGCCCTCCCGCGCCAAGTCGACGGTTCGGTACGCAATGAAATCCTGCATCTCATCGCGACAAACCAGGTCGAATTGATCCCGCCGCTGATCACCACCGAATCCGAACGTACTGTCGTCGACCGCATCATCGCCGACCGCCGCTTCCTGCAGGATCGTCTCGCCTGACATTCAGGAAACGCTCCGGCCCGCGCGCCGCGCGCCACAGCGTCAACTGCCGCCGCCATTGCGGCACAACCGGGGGACGGAACGGATCGGCCTTCGCCCGCTCCATGGCCGCAAGAACGAGCGGCGCGGTCGACACGGGTAGAAACGCGGGCGCCAGGCGCCCCGGAACACCGGGGCCCTCATTCTTCAAGGTCGCCAGGTGACTGCCGGCAAGCGCGCGCAATCCCGCGAGAACAGACCGTAACTTTTTGCTTACCCGACCCGCACCGATGTCCGCAGCCTGAGCGCCGTGCCTCGCAAGCACATCGTTCGGCAGATACCGCTGACCGCGCGAGGAATGCGTGCCGAACCGCCGGAGCAACCATGTCAATGTGCTTGCCATGCCGGCATGCCGAAATGCCTCCTCGTCTTCCGCTTCCGCGCCATCGTTAACAACCTTGGCCGCAAGCCGGATCATGGTCGCCGATGTCGCGACCGCGTAGGCCTGCAACGCGCTAAGCGTCGGCATCGGCCGGTTGTAGAGGTCGAACGCGTGAGCATCGATAAGGTCGAGCAGTAGCGGCACCGGCAGTGCGTAGTTCCGCACGACCTCGCGGAGCGCCAATGCGACCGGATTCGCGCCGGCATAGCTTCGCTCGGTCTCGGTCAAGACGTCGCGCCACCATTGCAGCCGCACTTCTCCGGGCATTGGCGAATTGATCCGATCGCGAACCTCGGAGATCTCAGCGTCGAAGGCGTACAGCGCAAACAATGGAGCGCGATGGCGCTCGGGCGCGAACAGCGTTGCCAGGAACCGATCTTTGTCGGCTTCGCGCACCCGCGTGGTGCAGACTTCAATCCACTTATCCATATGAGCCCCTCGGCACCGGCTCAATCGACAGCAATGAGCGCTGCCGCAACCCGACGCCGCTCCGCGACCAGCACGTTGTAGGTACGGACCGCCGCCCCTGTCGGCATCGTGTCGGCGGTCACCTGCTGCGTACGGAATTGCTGCCGCAACGGGTCCGGCATGACCCAGAGGTCGCGCCCGGTGCCGATCAGCACGATATCGAGATCGCCGGCCCGCGCCAGGATCGGCGCCAGCGCATCCTCGGTAAGTTCAGCGTGCGAGGTTACGGGCCACCCCCAGATTCCGTCCGGCAGGCACAGAAGCGAACCGCGATGCGACATACCGGCGAAACGGAAGCCGCCGTTGCCATAGGCATCGATCGGAGCCGTTCCGGGAAAATGCGGCTGTTGCTCAGCCATGCCGGGCCTCACGCCCGCGCCTGGGCCTCGGAGCTTGCCTCGGTCTCGGTGCCGTAGGTGGTCACCCCAAGGTAGATCAGGAGCGGCGCCGCAATGAAAGCCGACGAATACACGCCGACGATGATGCCGAACAGCATCGCCTGGACGAAGCTCTGGATCACCTCGGGTCCGAAGAAGAACAACCCGAGGGTCGCCAGGAACGTCGTTGTCGAGGTGATGACGGTGCGCGACAGCATCGAGTTCATCGCGAGATCGAGCAGTTCGTCGATCGGCATGCGCTTGTAGCGGCGCAACATCTCGCGGATGCGGTCATAGATGACGACCGTGTCGTTCACCGAATAGCCCATGATGGTGAGAATAGCGGCGACCGAGGATAGATCAAAGTCGACCTGCGTCACGCAGTAGAAGCCGATGGTCAGCACCACGTCATGCATGGTGGCGACGATGGCGCCGACCGAGAACTGCCACTCGAACCGGAACCACAAGTAGACAAAGATGCCGAACATGGCGACCATGATGCCGATGATGCCGTTCGTCACCAGTTCGGCGGACACGCGCGGCCCGACCACCTCCACCCGCCGGTACTCGTAGGTATCGCCAAGCGCCTGCCTGACCTTGGCGACGGCGGCCTGCTGCGCCTCTTCGCCGCCGGGCTGCTGAGCGATGCGCACCAGCACGTCGGTTGGCGCGCCGAATTGCTGCAACTGAACGTCGCCCAGGCCGAGAGTGCCCAGCGTGGCGCGCAGTCCGGACAAGTCCGCCGGTCCAGACCTCGATTGCAACTCGACCAACGTGCCGCCGCGGAAGTCGATACCGAAATTCAAGCCAACCGTGAAAAACAAAAACACCGCCAGCAATGACAGCGCGGCCGACAACGGGAATGTCACCCGCCGCCAATACATGAACGGCAGGTTGGTGTTGTCCGGTACGATGCGCAGCAGTTTCACGGTCGGTTCTCCTGCGCGCTATACCGGAACCGCCGCCGGGCGGACCCAGCGGACCCAGCTCGCGATCAACAAGCGGGTGAAGGTGAAGGCGGTAAACACGGTCGTGAAGATTCCGATGGACAACGTCAAGGCAAACCCGCGAACCGGACCGGTGCCGAGGAAGAACAGCACCACGGCTGCGATCAGCGTCGTGATGTTGGCGTCGAGGATCGTCCCCAAGGCGCGGCTGAACCCGGTGTCGATGGCGGCGATCGCGGTACGCCCGTAGCGCGCTTCTTCGCGCATGCGCTCGTAAATCAGCACGTTCGAATCGACAGCCATGCCGACGGTCAGGACGATGCCGGCGATACCCGGCAAGGTCAGTGTCGCGTTCAGCGCCGAAAGAACGCCGAAGATCATAAGCACGTTGACGATCACGGCAAGGTTCGCGATCAGGCCCATCAAGCCGTAGGTCGCGAAGATATAGACGAACACCAGGAGGCTGCCGATGACCGCGGCCACCTTGCCTTTCTCAATCGAATCCTGGCCGAGGCCGGCGCCGACTGTCCGCTCCTCGATGATCGTCAGCGGCGCAGGCAACGCGCCGGCGCGCAGCAGGATCGCAAGGTCATTGGCCTGCTCGACCGTGAAATTGCCCGAAATCTGGCCCGACCCGCCAAGGATCGGCTCGCGGATCACCGGCGCCGAGATGACTTCATTGTCAAGCACGATTGCGAACGGCCGGCCAACGTTCTCCTGAGTTGCCTGGGCGAATCGGCGTCCGCCGCGGGTGTTGAAACGGAAAGTGACAATCGGCTCGTTCGTGCGCTGATCGAAGCCCGGCTGGGCGTCCGTCAGGTCCTCACCCGATACCACCACCCGCTTCTGGATGACGTATGGTGCGCCTCCCTCACTACGGCTGCCGCGGAGGATTTCGGAATCGGGC
>Ga0299913_10004150_pt1 | contig 12079 bp, 6 predicted proteins | sample RVTome_9_FD_201360 | JGI IMG/M metagenome (GOLD analysis project Ga0299913, IMG submission 201360) | Soil microbial communities from uranium-contaminated site in the Upper Colorado River Basin, Wyoming, United States - RVT155D38 (version 2) ... | reverse complement strand
GAACCCGAGGCCCCCGAGGTGGACCGGGCGACTGACGCTCGGCCACGCCGTCGATTCCTCTGCCAGCATCAAGACACCGGGGTGTTCCCCGTGCACGATGGTGTTCAGCTCCTTGAGGAAGCCGATCGCCTCGAGGTTCTCACGGCCCCCGAACGCGTTGGGTATCCACTCACCTTCTTCGCGCGAGTAGTCGAGATAGAGCAACGAAGCGACGGCGTCGACCCTTAGCCCGTCGATATGGAGCTCATCGATCCAGAAGAGCGCGTTCGCGATCAGGAAGTTCCGTACCTCGTTGCGCCCGTAGTTGAACACGAGCGTTCCCCAGTCGGGGTGCTCACCTTTCTTTGGATCGGCATGCTCATAGAGTGCGGTCCCGTCGAAGCGGGCTAGCGCCCACTCGTCACGCGGGAAATGTGCCGGGACCCAGTCCACGATGACGCCGATGCCGGCTTGGTGCAGCGTGTCGACGAGGAACCGAAAATCGTCTGGGTCACCGAATCGCGCTGTGGGTGCGAAGTAGTTGCTGACCTGATAGCCCCACGACCCTCCGAAAGGGTGCTCCGCGACGGGAAGGAACTCGACATGAGTGAAACCCATCTCGCGGCAGTAGTCGCGCAGCAGCGGGGCGAGGTCGCGATAGCTCAGCGATTCGCCCGTGGCGGTTCGACGCCATGACCCGATGTGAACCTCGTAGACCGAGATCGGCGACGAGTAGGGATCTCCGGAATCACGACGTTTCATCCAATCGTCGTCGGACCACGCGTAGTTCGACTCGAAGATCCGACAAGCGTTCGCGGGGGGAGCTTCGGTCGAGAACGCGTATGGATCGGTCTTGAGCACGAGCTTGCCCTGAGCGTTGATCACCTCGAACTTGTAGTGGTCGCCCGGACCCAGCTCCGGTACGAAGAGCTCCCATATCCCCGACGAGCCGAGGCTGCGCATCGGGTGTAGCCGGCCGTCCCAAGTATTGAAGTCTCCGACCACGCGGATGCTGCGTGCGTTGGGGGCCCACACCGCGAAACCGACGCCTTTGACGCCGTCCATCGTCCTCAGGTGCGCGCCCAGCTTCTCCCACAGCCGCCGATGGCTGCCTTCACCGGCGAGGTGCAGATCGATCTCGCCGAGCGTGGGCAGGAAGGCGTACGGGTCGCGCAGGGTGAAGCTGCTTCCGTCGGGATAGTCCACTTCGAAGACGTAGTCGTTGATGTCGCCATCGACGACCCCCTCGAACAACCCGGCGGGATGGATCTGCTCCAGCTTCGCGATGATCTCGCCGTCGCTCACGGCCCGGACGGTGGATGCGTCAGGGCGCCATGCCCGCAGCACCGTCTTGTTGCCGGATGGGTGGCGTCCCAGGAGGCTGTGTGGATCGCGGAGCTCGCCGTTGACGAGCCGTTCGATGTCCTGGCTCAGAGGTTGTTTCTTCATCTATCGCACCCTTTCGGCAACGCGCACGATGCCTCTCTCGGGGATCCGGATCCAATCGGGCCGGTGCCCCTTCTCGTACTCGAGCTCGTAAAGCGCTTTCTCTATCTCGAACGCGTCGAGCAGCGTGCCGAGACCCTCCCGCTCCACCGGGAGGAAGCGTCCCTCGTGGGCTCGCGTCAGATAGGCGGTCAGGAAACGGTCGCGCGCCAGGTCCTCCCACACGTCGCCCCACGGCGCCAACCGCTCCCATTCCTCCGAGTCGGGTTCCGTTCTCTCGAACAGAGCGGCCGTCGCAACGTAGCTGAACGAACGAAGCATGCCGGCCACATCCTTCAGCGGCGAGAGCTTGGCGCGTCGTTCTTCCAACGGCCGGAGAGGTTCCCCTTCGAAGTCGAGGATCATCCACCCACGTCCGCTCTTCAATACCTGCCCGAGGTGGTAATCGCCGTGGACCCGGATCCGCGTACCCGCATCTTCGATGCTTCCAAGGTCCTTCAATATGCGGGCAACACCCTTGAGTGCGGTTGCCGGCAAGTCGGTCAAGGATGCTCTGATCCGGGCAACGAGCTCATCGAGGTCGGATGCGGTCATCGCTTCGGGTGCCAGATCGGGATTCGACTCGTCGCGCGACAGTGCGACGTGCAGCGACGCAGTCACATCGCCCAGGTCATCCAGCGCGTCGAGCGATTCTCGCGCGCGTTCCTCGGTCAGGAAGGTCCGGTCCTCGGGGATGTCCGCAGCATCGACCTCGTCGTAGAAGCGATGCAACGCCTGCAGCAGGTAGGTCCAGCCTTCGGTTCCGTCGGAGATGAGCTGTTGTGCGATGCCGAGGTCGATCGTTGCTTCGGCGCCATCTATCTCGCCTTCGTACGTCACCTCACCGACCTGGGAAGGGATGTTGTCGAAGCCTTCGCTGGTCAGCAGCCGGTTGAGCTCGAGATCGGGATTGGGACCAAGATCTAGTTTGCGGAAGAACTTGAGGATCACTTCCTCGTCGAGGACGATCGACGTGTTGGATTGCTCGGCCCCCACGACGCGTACGGATCCGTGCCCGGGCGCGGGAGCCATCGGGTCGAGGCCCGGGCCCCCGAAGTGGAAGACGCCGCTGGCGCCCTTGATCGAGTCGCCGTGCGCCATCAGGTCCCCGAAGATCCGCAAGCGCTCGGGGTCCTCGGTCGCTTCACGATTGGAACCGTCCGCCTCGACGAGGAGGGGGAGCTGGAAGAGAACGGATCCACCTTCCATGACCACCCGGATCAGGGCGATGACGAGCGCAGGGGGGCCGTCGTCGATGGTCGCCTCGTCCACCAGCTCGATCCCGGAGATGGTGCGCCCCTTGTAGCCGAACCACCGTTGGTCCTGCAGACGTCCGCCGATAGCTTGGGTGTCGGTGATCACTCGCCGTCCCCTTCCCGCGTCAGTTGGAACCAATAGAAGCTGTGCGAGCCGAACGTGAGCAGATAGGGCAGTTCACCGATGCGAGGGAAGCGTTCCCGCCCCAGGAGCTCTACGGGATACATACCCTCCCACGGGGACAGGTCTAACTCCGCCGCTTGGGCCCGCCCGGAGAGGTTGTTGACGATCAGGATGATGTCGTCGCCGTGGGTGCGGACATAGGTGAATATCGCCGCGTTGTCGGGGTGGAGGACCTGGAAGTCGCCGAGCCCGAACACCGGGTGCTGCTTGCGCACCGCGAGGAGACGCCTGAACCACTGCAGGAAGGAGTGTTGGTCCCGGAGCTGCGCTTCTACGTTGACCGCCTGGTACCCGTACACCGGGTCGAGGAGTGTCGGTAGGTACAGCTGAGCGAAATCGCACTTCGAGAACCCCGCGTTCCGGTCTCCGGTCCACTGCATCGGTGTGCGCACCCCGTCGCGGTCACCCAGATAGATGTTGTCGCCCATCCCGAGCTCGTCCCCGTAGTAGATGATCGGAGTGCCGGGGAGCGAGAACAGGATCGCGTGGAAGAGCTCCATCTGATCGCGTGAGTTCTCGAGGAGCGGTGCCAACCGTCGCCGGATGCCCAGGTTGAGCTTCATGCGTGGGTCTTTCGCGTACTCGTTGTACATGTAGTCACGTTCCTCGTCGGTCACCATCTCGAGCGTCAACTCGTCGTGGTTGCGTAAGAAGATGCCCCACTGGGTTCCATCCGGGATCTCGGGCGTGTTCTCGAGGGTTTCCACCACCGGATAACGGACCTGCCTCCGTGCCGCCATGAAGAGGCGTGGCATCAGTGGGAAGTGGAATGCCATGTGACATTCGTCGCCGTCCCCGAAGTAATCGACGACGTCTGCGGGCCATTGGTTCGCCTCGGCAAGAAGGACGACGTTGTCGTAAAGCTTGTCGACTTCGCTGCGCACTTCCTTCAGGAAGGCGTGGGTCTCGGGAAGGTTCTCGCAATTCGTGCCTTCTCGTTCAAAGAGGTAAGGCACGGCATCCAGCCGGAACCCGTCGAGACCGAGGTCCAACCAGAAACGGACCACCGCGAGCATCTGCTCGCGGACCTCTGCGTTGTCGTAGTTGAGATCCGGCTGATGGCTGAAGAAGCGATGCCAGTAAAACGCGCCGGCTTCTTCGTCCCACGACCAGTTGGATCTCTCGGTGTCCAGGAAGATGATCCGTGCATCTTCGTAGTTCTTGTCGGTGTCGGACCAGACATACCAGTCATGCTTGTCGGATCCCGGGATCCTCGATTCCTGGAACCAGGGATGCTGATCGGAGGTGTGGTTCATCACCAGGTCCGTCACGACGCGGATGCCACGCGTATGCGCGCTGTCGAGGAACTCCATGAAGTCGTTGAGGTTTCCGTATTCGGGAAGGATCGAGAAGAAGTCCGAGATGTCGTAACCGCCGTCGCGCAGCGGCGATTGATAGAAGGGAAGGAGCCACACGCAATCGATCCCGAGCCACTCCAGATAGTCGAGTTTCTCCATCAGCCCCCTGAAGTCGCCGGACCCATCGGCGTTGGAGTCGTAGAAACTCCGGACGTAGCCCTCGTAGAAGACCGCGGTGCGGAACCAGTTGGGATCGCTACGCAGGTGTAGCTGTGCACCCCCCGCGAGCTTGGGGTCGGGGGTGGTCACGTCTGTATGCGGAAGACGTGCGCCGGCTCGTCCTGGGGATCGAGCCTCACGTAGTTAGACGGACCGTTCCACACGTAGCGCGTGTCGGCGATCAGGTCCTGCACCTCGAACGGTTCGCCGGGCTCGACGCCGAGCGCGTCCAGATCGAGATGAAGTGTTGCCTCTTCCCAATGGAACGGGTTCAGATTGACGACCGCCAGGATCGTTCCGTCGCCGTTGGCCGATGCCTTCGAGAACGCGATTACGGCCTCCTTGTCGGCGTCGTGGAACGTGAGGTTCGTGAAGCCGGTGAGCGCAGGGTGTTTCTTGCGGATGTCGTTGATCCGACTCACGTAGTCGACGATGTTGGGCTTCTTGCTCCAGTCGCGCGGCTTGAGCTCGAACTTCTCCGAGTTGAGGTACTCCTCTGATCCTTCTTGGGCGGGCACGTTCTCGCACAGCTCGAATCCCGAATAGATGCCGTAGCTCGGTGACAGCAGAGCCGCGAGCACCAACCGGATCTTGAACGCGGGTGGGCCCCCCAACTGGAGGTACTCGTGGAGGATGTCGGGGGTATTTGCGAAGAAGTTCGGGCGGAAGAACTCCGCGACCGAGCTCTGCGTCAACTCGGTCAGGTACTCCGTCAGCTCCCACTTCGCGTTCCGCCACGTGAAGTATGTGTAGGACTGTGTGAAACCGAGCTTGGCGAGCGCGTACATCACCTTCGGTCGGGTGAACGCCTCGGACAAGAAGATCAGATCGGGATCCTTCGACTTGAGCGCGTCGATGACCCATTCCCAGAACGCGAAGGACTTCGTGTGTGGGTTGTCGACCCGGAAGATCTTGACCCCGTGCGAGATCCAGAACTCCAGCACGCCGCGTAGCTCGGTCCACAGGCCTTCCTGATCGGTCGTGTCGAAATTCACCGGATAGATGTCTTGGTAGCGCTTCGGTGGGTTCTCCGCGTACTGGATCGACCCATCGGGCCGCTGGACGAACCACTCGGGATGCTCGGTGACCCAAGGATGGTCGGGCGAGCATTGGATCGCGAAGTCGAGGCATACCTCGAGGCCCAGTCGTTCTGCCGCGCCGACGAAAGCGTCGAAGTCCTCGATCGTGCCGAGATCGGGGTGGACCGCAGTGTGCCCACCCTCCGCCGACCCGATCGCCCACGGACTGCCGATGTCGGCAGCCGTTGCCTCGAGCGTGTTGTTCTTGCCCTTGCGAAACGCCGTGCCGATCGGATGGATCGGGGGCAAATACACGACGTCGAAGCCCATGTCGGCGATCCGAGGAAGCTGTTTGATCGCGGTCTGGAATGTGCCGTGTTTCGTCTTCGTGCCCGTGGACCGCGGGAAGAACTCGTACCACGCTCCGAAACGAGCGCGCTCGCGATCGATGGTCAGTTCGAAAATGTCGGAGGTCGCAGCGCGCGTGCGGTCCGGGTACTTCGTGAGGATCGCCTCGAGTTTTGGGTCGAGCGCGGCCGTCACGCGCGCGTCGGGTTTGTCGGCGGGGCCTTTGCGCCCTTGGGGAGCGCGTAACTTCGCGACGGAGTCCCTCAGTTTCTTCTGCTGACCGGCCGGCACCGTCTCGATCCGGCCCTCGATCAGACGGGCACCTTCTTCGAGCTCGAGGGTGATGTCGAGGCGCGCGGAGGCCTTCTTGTTGAGGTCCCGCCGCCAGGTCGCGAAATCATCGGTCCACGCTTGGATCGAGTACTGGTAGCGCCCGATGCGCTCGGGACGGAAGCCTCCCTCGAAGCGATCGTTGCCCACATGGACCAGCGGCTCCTCGGACCAGCGGGTGGCTCCGGGGCCCCGGAAGCGAACGACGGCCCTCAGCTCGGCGGGGCCGTCTCTGAAGATGTCGGCACCGACGGGGACCTCGTCTGAGGACACGGCCTTGGCGCGGTACCGGCCGCAGTCCACCTGAGGGCGCACCGCTTCGATGATGATGTGGCTGTGATCGTTCTTCGGGGGCATACAAGGCCTCCGGATACGTAGTTTGTGGTGCTTCCTGTCAGGCTAGCAGTCGATTAGCCTGCGAAGGTGTCCACGATGCCCGCTCGATGCCATAGCGAACGCCGCCCATGAAGGCCTTACGAAGCTTCGCCGTACGGGCGTCTCTACCCGAGACGCTCGGTGCTCTCGTGCCCATCGCCAGCAACCTCAGATGGAGCTGGGATGCCCGCGCGGTCGAGTTGTTCAAGTGGGTCGATCACGACGCATGGGAGCGCGCGGAACACGACCCGGTACGGATGCTCGGCCTCGTCTCGAAGGAGCGCTTCGATCAGCTCGCCGAGGACGGTCCGTTCATGTCTTTCCTGGCGGGCGTGTCGGAAGACCTCGACAGCTACCTCGCCGAACCTCGCTGGTTCCAAGCTCGCAAGGGCAAGGTCAAACCGAAACAGATCGCTTACTTCTCGCCTGAGTTCGGGGTGAGCGAGGCGCTCCCGATCTATTCGGGCGGTCTGGGTGTGCTTGCCGGGGACCACTTGAAGGCGGCGAGCGACCTCGGCGTTCCCCTCGTCGGAGTCGGACTTCTCTATCGCCAGGGATATTTCCGTCAGTCACTCAATGCCGACGGATGGCAGCAGGAGTACTACCCGTCGTTGGATCCCCACGGCATGCCTCTCACCTTGCTCTCCGGTGCCGACGGGTCGCCGTTGAAGATCGAGGTCGACCTCGCGGGGACCCGCTGCGCGGCGCAGTTGTGGAGAGCGCAGATCGGTCGCGTCCCACTATTGCTGATGGACTGCGACATCGAGGAGAACGATCCGGAGGAGCGAGCCATAACGGATCGTCTGTATGCGGGCGGGGGAGAGCACCGGCTCCGGCAAGAGATCGTCTTGGGAATCGGTGGTGTGCGTGCGCTACAGGTCGCGGGCTACGAGTGCGACGTCTTCCATTCCAACGAGGGCCACGCAGGCTTCTTGGGGCTCGAGCGGATCCGTGAGCTCGTGAACGCGCAGGACCTTTCTTTCGCCGAAGCGCTCGAGGCAGTGCGGGCGGCAACCGTCTTCACCACCCATACTCCGGTCCCTGCCGGCATCGACGTGTACGAGCAGGACCTCATGGAGCGCTACTTCGATTCGTTCTCCAAGGAGTGCCACACGAGCCTCACCGAACTGATGAGCTTGGGCCAGACCGATCCCGAGAGCGAGGAATCGTCGGACGCGCCGACGTTCAACATGGCCGTGATGGGTTTCCGCTTGGCGGCCCGATCGAACGCGGTGAGCAGGCTGCACGGTGTCGTGTCGCGCGCGATCTTCTCGGAGATCTGGCCCGACGTGCCCGAGGAAGAAGCACCGATCGGTTCCATCACGAACGGCGTGCACACATCCACGTGGTTGGGGCCCGAGATGACGGAGGTGCTCGATCGCCGGCTCTCGCCGGGTTGGGCAGAGAGTGGTGACGCGAGCTGGGACAGGATCCAAGAGGTTCCGGACGCTGAGTTGTGGCGTGCGCGTGAGCGCGCGCGCGAACGGCTCGTGTACTTCGTCCGTGAGCGGGTCCGCGCGCAGCTCATGGCGCGCAATGCGAGCGAGGCGGACACCGGATGGACCGATGAGATCTTCGATCCCGGGATCCTCACGATCGGGTTCGCTCGCCGGTTCGCGCAGTACAAACGAGGTTCGCTGATCCTGTCCGACATCGAGAGGCTGAAACGCCTGCTGCTCTCCGGCGACCGGCCGATCCAGATCGTCATCGCAGGCAAAGCCCATCCGATGGACGACGGCGGCAAGAAGATGATCCAGTCCCTGGTCCACTTCGCCGCGGACCCCGAGGTCCGGTTGCGCTTCGCTTTCATCGAGGACTACGACATGGAAGTGGGGCGGGTCTTGTGCCAAGGCTCCGATGTGTGGCTGAACAACCCGCGCCGTCCTCTCGAGGCGTGCGGCACAAGCGGCATGAAGGCCGCGATGAACGGAACCATCAACTGCTCGGTTCTCGATGGATGGTGGGACGAGTGCCACACGGGGCACAACGGATGGGCGATCGGGACCCGCGACGCGTTCCACGATCCCGACTATCAGGATCGCGTCGAAGCCAGCGCGCTGTACGACCTGCTCGAGAGAGAGATCGTCCCTCGCTTCTACGACCGGCCCGAAGGTCCGATCCCGCGGCGCTGGTTGGAACGCATGAAGGCCTCGATAAGCAGCCTCGGACCCTTCGTCACTGCCGACCGCATGGTTCGCGATTACGTGGACGCGCTCTATGCCCCCGCGGGCGAGCAGGGCCGCCGGATGCACGCCGACGGGTTCGCGCGAGCGCGCGGCCTCGCCGATTGGAAGCGTCGGGTTCGTGAGTCGTGGAGCGACGTCCAGGTGATCGACGTCGACGGGGACCTGACCGCAGCAGAGGTCGGAGAGGAGCGTCACGTGGCAGCCACGATCCGCGTGGGCCGACTCTCCACGGATGACCTCTCGGTGCAACTCGCACACGGTCGGGTCGGTGCCAACAACGAGTTGATCACGCCGCGCTTCGCGGTGATGCAGTCCGACTACTGCGAGGAAGGCACGTGTACCTACCGGGGCAGTTTCACGACCGAGGAAGCCGGTCTCTACGGCTACGCCGTTCGCGTCACGCCCCGCCACGAGGACGTGACGAACGCCCTGGACCTCGGGCTTCTGACCTGGGCGTAAGCCCGGTTCCGTTCACCACCAGGCCCGAGCTGCTCGGGACCTTCGGGATGGTTTCGTCGACCCATTGGCTCGCATCTGCTACCGGGATGGCGATCCTCGAGGCTGGAGGGAACGCGTTCGACGCAGCGGTTGCGAGTGGGTTCGCGCTGCAGGTGGTGGAGCCTCACCTGAACGGGCCGGGGGGAGAGGTCCCGATCATCGGTCACTCGGCGGATCGTGACTCGGTCTTCGTCGTCGATGGCCAAGGACCCGCGCCGGAGGGCGCCACGATCGAACGTTTCCGTGAGCTGGGATTAGATCTGGTCCCCGGCACGGGATTGTTGCCCGCCTGCGTTCCCGGCGCGTTCGGGGCGTGGCTTTTGCTCCTGGCCGAGTACGGCACGATGCGCCTACGGGATGTCCTCGCTCACGCGATCTCGTTCGCACGCGCCGGTTACCCGCTCGTCCCAAGGATCGCCTCGACGATCGCGCTCGTGGAGGACGTTTTCCGTGAGCAATGGCCCTCATCGGCCGAGATCTATCTCCGCGACGGTCTTCCGGCCGCCGGTTCGATCTTCCGTAACGAGGACCTCGCCGGGTGTTTCGAGCGGATCGTGGAGGAAGCTGAAGCCGCGTCCTCGGATCGGGACGAACAGATCGAAGCCGCTCGCCGTGTCTTCTACGAAGGTTTCATCGCCGAGCAGATCGACTCGTTCTCCACGGAGCACGAGGGTTTCTTGCGCGACTCCGACCTCGCGGCGTGGCGCGCATCGTTCGAGGACCCGGTCTCACTGTCGTACGGCGACTACGAGGTCTTCAAGTGCGGCCCGTGGAGCCAAGGGCCCGTGTTCTTGCAGCAACTCACGCTCTTGGAAGGGTTCGACCTCGGGTATGCGGCGAGCGCCGACCGGATCCACGCCACCGTCGAGTGCGCCAAGCTCGCGTTCGCGGATAGGGAGAGCTACTACGGCGATCCTCGATCGGTAGACGTTCCGCTAGCCGAGCTCCTCGACCGTTCGTACGCGAAGGAACGTCGCGCTCTGGTCGGCGATCGGGCGTCACGCGAACTTCGGCCCGGGAGCCCGGGAGGACGCGTCCCCGTGCTGCCGCCGATGCTGCTCGATGCCGACCGGATGCCGGGGCATCTGGCCGGCGCCGGCGAACCGACGCGCGGGGACACCTGTCATGTCGATGTCGTCGATCGCTGGGGCAACATGGTCGCGGCGACACCTAGTGGAGGCTGGCTGCAGAGCTCGCCCGTCGTCCCGGGCCTCGGCTTCTGCTTGGGGACCCGAGCCCAGATGTTCTGGTTGGACGAGCGGCTTCCGAACTCGTTGGCACCGGGGAAGCGGCCCCGCACGACGCTGACCCCGTCGTTCGCCACGCGCGACGGCGAGCCGTATCTCGCGTTCGGGACACCGGGTGGCGACACGCAGGACCAGTGGTCGCTCAACTTCTTCCTGAACCACGTCCACTTCGGGATGGATCTCCAGGAGGCGATCGACGCCCCGACGTTCCATACGAACCACTTCCCCAGCTCCTTCTTCCCGCGCGCCGCGGCCCCCGGCCAGATCGAGGTCGAATCCCGGGTCGGGCCCGAGGTGATCGAGGAGTTGCGCAACCGCGGCCATGAGGTCATCGATGCGGGTCCGTGGGCGCTGGGACGCCTGTGCGCCGTGGCGCGCGATCGCGGTGTCCTCAAGGGGGCCGCCAACCCCCGCGGCATGCAGGGCTACGCGATAGGCCGCTAGACGCTTCTTTCGAATTCCAGTCCCGCTTTCCGGGCCTCAAGTTCGAAAGAACGAATCTTCTGCTCGGTCCGTCCTATCCCCTGAAGGGGAGGACGGATGAAATCAAGTCGTGCGTTGCTCGTTGGGGCCATTTTCGGTGTCGTTACCTTCATCGCCCCACCTGCGAACGCGGGTGGCGGTAGTTGGTTCATCAACGGCCATGATGCCGGCCAGGCGGTTGTCGTGGTGGGGGAGCAGGTCGAGGTTCGAGCGGATGTGTGGCTGGGCGAGAACGGTCGTGGAGAAGAGGGAGAAGGCTTCCACGCCGGCCCGGAGCACGGGCCCTTCTATTTCTATGTAGTCGGACGCGAGGGCGAAGATTGGGGACCCTTTCCTCCACCACTGCCCGAGACCGCGATCTATGTTGCAGACGTCGAGTTCGGATCGCCCGAGCGATACAGCGTTCCCGCCGGTGCGACCTTCACGATGCCCGAGCTTGAGCCCGGTGCTTACTCACTGCTCCACTGCAACGACCCGTGCACGCGCCACCTCGGCGATCTGATGTCGACACCGTTCACTCTCGTGGAGGACGGGTCCGAAGCCCGCCTGACGCAACGCCTCGACAAGTTCGAGAGGCGCTTGTTCGATCAGGATCAACGTGTCGGAAATGAGTTCCGGATCGTGAGGCGCGATCTCTCGTCCGAGTTTAGAGAGTTGCGTAGCGAAGTAACGGCATTGCGCCGTCGCATCACGGCTATCGAGGAACGTCCCGAAGCCGAAAGACTCACATCGGGATTCGCCGAAGGCGGGCTCGCGGCTGGTGCAGTCATCGTGCTTCTGGTCGCGTTCCATTACTTGTCGACCCGTCGCAGACATCACTGATACCGGTAAGGCGATCGGGGCCGGCTAGACATCTGAGCGAAGCCAGGTGGGTCTAGAAGCCGCGTAGTCTCCTCCCAGATACCCCCGATTTGCGGTGCACGTGGTCCATGTACCGCATGTACCGCTGCTCAGTGGTCCATGTACCGCATGTACCGCTGGAGAGGCCCTCTCCGGAGAGACATAGTGAGTCCCGAGCAACAAGGAGCTAATGCTCGTGTAGGTCGTGAAGGATCACGACGCTCTCGGGAGCGAGCTTCAGTGAGTCGCCGCGCGGCTCGGGGTCCTTGGACGAGGTGAGCAGTAGCTCGGCCCCCGTGCTGCGCACCGGGACCTCGACCGGGACGGGGGCG
>Ga0299913_10004149_pt1 | contig 12082 bp, 8 predicted proteins | sample RVTome_9_FD_201360 | JGI IMG/M metagenome (GOLD analysis project Ga0299913, IMG submission 201360) | Soil microbial communities from uranium-contaminated site in the Upper Colorado River Basin, Wyoming, United States - RVT155D38 (version 2) ... | reverse complement strand
GCGCACGGTCGGGACCGTCGTGACCGCGCGGAGCGGCTGCGGCATCTGCTCCCGCATCTCCTCCATCAGTGCCGCCAGGACCACCCGCCGCCTCGGCGATGGCCGTTCGGTGACGGCCCGCATCAGTCGGAGGGCGAGGAGACCGACCAGGACGGTGGCGACGAACAGATAGTCGAGACCCCGCAGGTCCACATTCACCGCCACGGAGAGTCGCTGGGACTCCAGCCAGTCGGCCGAGAGGCCGGCAATGACGGGTGCGAGAGCCGACGCCGCGCCGGAGACGAGCGAGTTGGTGGCGAGATAGCCGGCGGCCGCGCCACGGGGGGCGAGCTCCATCGCCACGGTGCCGGAGGCGAGATTCACCCCCGCGCTGCTGAGACCGGCCAGGATGTGGATCAGGCCCACGCCGGCCACCGCCAGCCATGGCTCGCGCACCAGCCCGATTACCGGCCAGCCGGCGACGCTGAGCAGGAAGCCCGCGCAGCTCACCCGCAGCACCGCCAGCGTGGAGAAGCGGTCGGCGACGCCGCCCCAGGCGCGAAGAACGATGGCCGCCGTCAGCTGGGAGAGCACGGCGAAGGCGATCACGGCCCACATCGGCAGCCCCAGGCGCCGGAGAAGGTAGACCGTGAAGAACGGGGTGGACAGGTGGGTGGCGAAGGTCCACGTCGCGAGGAAGGTCATCAGCGCGCGGAATTCGCGATGTCTCAGGGGAGCCCGCACGATGTCGGCCCACGGCCGGTGGGTCGCGGGTGGCATGACGGGCTCCGGAATCCGGGCCAGAAAGACGAGGCCGAGCAGCGCCGCCGCGGCCCCGACACCCAGCACCACCACGTAGCCGCCGGCGCGCGACTCGAGCCGCACGCCGAGCTGGTCCACCGCCAGTCCGGCCATGAGGGCCAGGGCCGCGCCGATCCCGGTCGCGATCGCCATCCTGCGGGCGAAGGCACTGTTGCGTACGTCCTCCGGTAGGAAGTCGCGAATCCAGGAGTTCCAGGCGGCACCGGACACGGTCCCCAGGGCCGAGGCCAGCAGCAACAGCCCGAACAGCGCCGGCGGCCTCGCGCCGGCGGGAAGCGCCCACGGCAGCACCAGGACGCCGAGCCAGGCGGTGCGGGCGGAGCAGGCGGCCCACCAGCAGATCGCCTTGCGGGCTCGCCAGCGCTCGATGAGGGCCACGGTGGGCAGCTGGAGGACCTGGGTGGCCGGTCCCAGGGCCGAGAGGATCCCGACTCCGGCATTGGACGCGCCGAGCAGGAGCGCGTATCCCACCAGGAGCGGGCCGCTGAGGAGCGAGTCGCGCACCTGCGAGCACACGCCGTCGCCCTGGAAGGCCCGCAATCCACGGCGCAGCGACTCGGGATCGACGTGGGGGACGGGATGCCAGAATGCCACGGCTCGGATAGTAATGGGGGCGGACGGGCGGACGGGCGGCGCCGAAACCAAACAACCCTCCGGTGTGCTATGACACCGGAGGGTTGTTTCTCATCGGAGCAGGCCGTCCGCCTGTCCGCCCGTCCGCCTACGCCACCAGGTCCCGCAGCCGGTCCCCGGTCTCGCCCTCGCGCAGCCGCAGCAGCGCCCGGTCCCGCAACTGGCGGATGCGCTCGCGGGTGACCCCCATCATCCGACCGATCTCCTCCAGGGTGCGGCTGTTGCCGTCGTCCAGCCCGAAGTAGAGCCGCAGCACCTTGGCGTCCCGGGGCGGGAGCGCGGCCAGGGCCGCCTCGATGTCCCGGGTCTGGCTGTTGGCCATGGTGGTCATGTCGGTGCTTTCCTGCTCCCCGCTGGTGAACCGCTCGATCCGCTCGTTGCCCTCGCCGTCCCGGGTGGGGTGGTCGAGGCGGACCGCCTCGGAGTTGAGGGCGCTCAGGGAGCGCACGGCTTCCACCGTGAGGCCGGTCGCGCGGGCCAGCTCCTCGGTGGTCGGCATGCGGCCGAGCCGGTCCTTGAGGAGCGTGGTGGTGCGGCCCAGCCGGCTCAGGTCGGCGGTCCGGTTGAGCGGGACCCGCACCGGCCGGCCGTGCCGGGCGATGGCCGCCTGCACCGCCTGCCGGATCCACCAGACCGCGTAGGAGATGAACTTGACCCCCCGGTCGGGGTCGAACTTCCGGGCCGCGGTCATGAGGCCGAGGTTGCCCTCGCCGATCAGGTCGACCAGCGGCACTCCACGATTCTGGAACTTTTTGGCCACCGAGACCACGAAGCGGACATTGTGCCGGGCCAGCCTTTCCTGGGCCGCCACACTGCCCTTGAACGCCTTGCGGGCGAGCTCCATCTCCTCCTCGCGGCTGAGGAGCGGAACCCGGCTGATCTCGTCCAGGTACAGGTCGAGACTCTCACGGCCTTCGTCGATAGCACGTGCGATCTGCGCTGGTCGCACCGGGCGACGCTTGCTGCGTGCCTTTATCGTCACGCTGGTTGCCTCCTCGGACTCCCGTCCCCCGCACGTATACTTGCAACTGGACCTGGGGCCGCCCCCAGGTCGAGACGCGCGAATATAGTACCTAAGATGCGAAAATTCAACACCTTAGGCTAAATCGTAGCGGGATGGCAGTTTGCGTGCACCCGGCCTGGGCCACAGCAGCTATGTGATGTGCGGCCATTCCCGGCTGCAACTTTGGCAGGCGGAGCTTCCTAGCGGCGCCGACGTGGCGGTACTGCGATAGGGTGTCCCCCTATTTCGACGGCCCCATCCCCGGCATCTCCTGCGGGGTCTCGGTGATCGACGACTCGGCCCCCGAGCCGCTGGCGGCCAGACTGAGGTCGAAATCCTTCCCCTTCGACTTCACCATGACGAAGGGGCGGTCCGGCACGATCCAGGTGTCGGCGTCGTGCTTACTGTCGTGATACCGCACGGCCTTGAAGGTGCCGGCCGGCACCGTCACGGTCTCCTCCCCAGCCCGGCTCACGCCCTCGCACAGGTTCCCCAGGACCGAGTTCTTCTGGAGCTGCCCGCGGATCATCTTCATCATCATCCCGTTCATCCTCATCGCCTGCTTGTCGCCCGGCTTGAAGACGATCTCCTGCGCCTGGTCCATCTCCGCCGGATTGCCCGGGGTGAGCACCTGATAGACCATGCTCTGGTCCTTCTTCGCCCCGACCATCTTCAACTCCAGCCACTTCATCGGCTTCCCCTCCCGCTCCTCGGCACCGACCACGGCGTAGCGGAGGGTGTAGGGGTCCTTGTTCATCACCCCGGTGTACTCCGCCCACTGCCCCACCTCGGGCATCTTCACCTCGGCCAGGCAGTCCTGCCCCTGGCCCTGGCCCAGCACCGGAGGGGCGGTGACCAGTGAGAGCGACAGCATTCCGGCCAGGGTCCCGCGCATGGCGAGTCTCCGAATGAGGGTGAGGGACGGCGGGACGGCGGAACAGGCGGAACGGCGGACCGCTAGTCCAACTCCTGCCCCAATGACTCACTCGCGGCCACAGTTTGCGCAAGGCCGGCACGGAGACACCTTCCGCCGTACCGCCTTTCCGCCGTCCCACCGTTCCGCCCTAATGCATTCCGCTTCCGCCCGACATCTGCTTCACCAGCTCGCCGATGACGTTCTTGGCATCGCCGAAGAGCATCCAGGTCTTGTCGGAAAAATACAGCTCGTTGTCGATCCCGGCGAAGCCCGGGTTCTTGCTCCGCTTGATCGCGAACACCGTGCGGGCCCGGTCGGCGTCGATGATCGGCATGCCGTAGATCGGACTCCCCTTGTCGGAGCGTGCCGCCGGATTCACCACGTCGTTCGCGCCGACCACGAGGGCCACGTCCACCTGGGGCATGTCGGGATTGATCTCGTCCATCTCCACCAGGTCGGTGTAGGGGATGTCCGCCTCCGCGAGGAGCACGTTCATGTGCCCCGGCATCCGCCCGGCGACCGGATGGATGGCGAATTTCACGGTGATGCCCCGCTTCTTGAGCTGGTCGTAGAGCTCCCGGACCTTGTGCTGCGCCTGGGCCACCGCCATGCCGTAGCCGGGGATGATCACGACCAGGTTGGCCTGCTCCAGCACCTGGCCCGCGCCCTCGACCGACTCCGCCTTGTAGAGCCGCTCCTCCCCGCCGGCCTTCGCCTGCTGCACCTGGCCGAAGGCCCCGAACAGCACGTTGGTGAACGAGCGATTCATCGCCTTGCACATGATGATCGCGAGGATCAGGCCGCTCGAGCCGTCCAGCGCGCCCGCCGTGATCAGCAGCTTGTTGTCCAGCACGAACCCCATCGCCACCGCGGCGAGGCCGGCGTAGGCGTTGAGGATCGCGATCACCGTCGGCATGTCGGCGCCGCCGATCGGGATGATCAGGAGGACGCCGAACGTGAGGGCCAGGGCGATCACCGCGCCGAAGGCCGCCGGGGCCCAGGCCGCCGTCGGCTGGAGCACGACCGCCACACCCAGGGTGGCCGCGATCAGCAGCAGCCCGACGTTGATGACGTTCTGCAGCGGGTACGTCACCGGCCGCTGGGGGATCCACTTCACCTCCTGGAGCTTCCCCGCCGCCATCAGGCTGCCGGTGAAGGTCAGGAAGCCCAGCAGCACCTCGGCGATGATCGCCGTGGTCCGGAAGGCGGTGAGCTGGTCCGAGCCCTCGCCGTACCAGAGGTAGAACTTGGCCGCCCCGACGAGTCCCGCGGCCAGCCCGCCGAACGCGTGCGACAGCGCGGTCCGCTGGGGCACGGCGGTGAGCGGGACCCGGGAGAGCGGGATGCCCACCGCGAACCCGGCGATCACCGCCACCACGATCCACAGGTGGTGCACCACCTCGGGCTTGGCCCAGGTGGCCAGCACGGCCAGGGTCATGCCGACGACGCCGGCGTACACGCCGCGCCGCGCCGTCGCCGGCGTGTTCATCCAGTGGAGCGCGAAGACGAAGAGTGCGGTGGCGACGAGGTACGTGAGCTGGACGAGACCCTCGCTCATGGGCGGGGCCCTTCACCCGGCTTCGGCTGCGTCTTGAACATCTTGAGCATCCGCTCGGTGATGAGGAACCCGCTCACGATGTTGGTCATGGACGCGAACACCGCGATGGAGCCCAGGATCCGGATCTCCACCGGGTACTCGGGTCCCGCCACCAGGATGGCGCCCACGACGGCGATCGCGGAGATCGCGTTGGTGATCGACATCAGCGGCGTGTGCAGCAGCCGGGACACCCGGCGGATCACGCCGAGCCCGATGAAGGTGGCGAGCACGAAGACGAAGATCTGGGACCAGATGTCCGGGGTCTCCGCCGCGGCGGCCGCGGCGGTCTCGGGCAGCATCATGCCGCACCTCGCTGAAGGGCGTCCCGGGTGCGCGCATGCTTCACTTCGCCCTCGTGGGTGATGAGCGCGCCCTGCTGGATGTCGTCGGTAAAATCGAGCTGGAAGGTCTTGTCCCGGGTGAATGCCAGGACGAACGCGGTCAGGTTTCGGGAGAAGAGCAGGCTGGCGTGGAATGGCATGGTGGCGGGCAGGTTGAGCGGTGCCAGGATGGTCACGCCGCCCACCCGCGCCGTGTCGCCGGGGCGCGAGAGCTCGCAGTTCCCTCCGCCGTCGGCCGCGAGATCCACGACGACGGAGCCCGGCCGCATGCTCCGCACCATCTCCGCCGTGAGCAGCTTGGGCGCGAACACGCCGCCGATGAGCGCCGTGGTGATCACCACGTCGGACTGCGCCACCTGCGCCGCCAGCAGCTCCTGCTGGCGGGCCTTGTCGGCCTCGGAGAGCTCCCGCGCGTACCCCCCGCCCGCCGAGGCAGCCTCTCCCAGCTCGATGCCGACGTACTTGCCGCCCACGCTCTCGATCTGCTCCTTGACCTCCGGCCGCACGTCGGTGGCCACGACGTTCGCGCCCAGCCGCTTGGCGGTGGCGATCGCCTGGAGGCCGGCCACCGCCGCGCCGATGACGAACACCTTGGCCGGCGGGACCATGCCCGCGGCCGTCATCAGCATCGGGAAGTACTTGTTCAGCTCGGTCGCGGCGAGGAGCACCCCCTTGTAGCCCGCGATGTTGGCCATGGACGACAGCGTGTCCATGGACTGGGCACGGGTGGTGCGGGGTATGGCGTCGGTGGAGAAGGCGGTGACACCGCGGAAGGCGAGCGCGCGCGCGGCGTCGGGGTTTCGGAGCGGCATGAGGGAGCCGAGATAGATCGCGCCCTGGCGCATCCAGCCGACCTCGTCCCGTCCGCCGCTCGCCGTCGTGGCGGGCGGGCCGACCTTGAGCACCAGGTCGGCCCCACCCAGCAGCGAGGCGGGATCGGTCTCGACCGCTGCGCCGTAGGCGCCGTCCGGATACCCGGCGGCCTCACCCGCGCCCGCCTCGATCGCGACCTCGTATCCAGCCTGGATCAGCTTTTTCGCGGACTCGGGCACCAGGGCGACGCGCCGCTCGCCCGGGGCGGTTTCCTTGGGAACTCCGATGCGCATCGGGACTCCGCTTCGGGATGGGATCGTGCAAACATATCCGGGCGTCGCCAACGGGCCAGGGGCACCCGGATGCGCGGCTACAGACCGATCCTTGGCAGCTTGATGTCCGGTGTCAGCCCGCCGGTGAGCCGCTTGAGCTCCGCCTGCAGCTGTCGCTCGACGTCCTCCACCCGCTTCTCCTCGGTCGCGAGCCGCTGCTCCGCCTGCATCCGGACGTCGGCCACCTGCCGCCGGACCGGCGCCACCCTCGCCTCCACCAGGCTGTCCACCTTGGCCCGGACCATCTTTTCCGCCTTGGCGACCTCTTCGCCGATGACCGCCTCGAGCCGCTGCGCGATGGCGCGGTCCAGGTTGCTGCTCACCGCGAGCTTCGGCGAGCGGAGCGAGCCGCTGACCCGGGCGTCCAGCGACAGCTCACGCAGGCCCGAGACCACCCGCCAGACGATCCGCTCCAGCTCGTTGAGCCGCCGGCCCGCCGTGTCGAGGGCCCAGGCCGCCTGGTCCGAGGTGACGGACCAGCGTCCCGAGAGCTGGTCGTTGCGGAGCGCGAAGTCGAGTCGGGCGGCCCCCCGGCCGGGGTCGAGCGTGAACGGCAGCCCGGGCACCGCGAGACTGGGGAGCTGCACGCCCCGCAGCCGAGCCGACGCGGAGTCGCGCACCCGGTCGGGATTCACGTGGTCGATGACGGCCGCCACCTCGATGCCCGCGATCGCGCTCCCCTCGGCGGTGCGGCTGGTGCGCACGATCATCGGCTTGCCGTAGAGGGAGGGATCGGAGGTTAGCCCCCGGACGACCGCCTCGTAGGCGCCCCGGAGCGGGCTGTCGCCCCCGATCACCAGATCCACCTGGCCGAGCTGCATCAGGAACTTCGGCCACTCCTGCTCCCTGGGGAACCGGACGCTCTGTCCCGACGCGCGGAGCCGCTCGGGCCCCGGGTCCTCCCGCGGCAGCAGGCCGGGGGGCATGTAGTGCCGCGCGAGCTCGGTGTAGTAGAGCGCCTGCTGGAACCGATCGATGCTGACCTTGCCGAAGAACGCCTCCCCGATCTCCGGCGCCGAGAAGCTGGGGAGCTGGAGCAGCGAGCGCGCGAAGGCGTAGTCCTTCCGCCGCGCGTCGTCCAGGCCCTGGAGCCCGACGGTGAGCGCGCCGACCCCGCCCTGCATCTGCCGCTCCAGCGCCTGGACCCGTCCCTTGGCCTCCTCGAGACGGTCGAGCGTCCTGCGGGTGTCCTCGATCGCGCGCCGGGTGCCGTCGAGGCCCAGCTTGCGCGGGTCGGTCGCCTTGAGCCGGTCCGCCAGCGCCCGCGCCGTGTCCACGGTGCCCTTCACGTTGAGCTGCTGCAACGACTGCTCCAGGCCCTGGCGCGCGGAGTCGGCCCGGCCGGCCAGCGCCTGCGCCGCCTGTACCGAGGTGAGCTGCGTCGGGTTGAGGACCAGCTGCCGGATGGTGTCGATCGGCGTCAGCTGGAGCAGCGGCACGTCGAATTGCGCCGCCCACTCGCGCACGGACCGCAGCGCCTGCGGGGCGAAGCCGTCGCCCTCCACCGGCCGGGCCGGTGTCTTCCGCGCGGTGCCGAACCGCAGGCCGCGCAACCGCAGGTTCTCCACCACGAACTTCTTCTCGGCCAGGGCGAGGGGGTTGAGCTTGACCCGGATCTCCTCGGCCTCGATCAGGTTCTTCGCGAGGTCGAACGGATCGGCGATCTGGAGCGCGCGCAGGTCCACCGCGGCCTCGTCGGCCACGATGTCGAGCTTGCCGATGTCCACCTGCGTGCCCAGCAGCTCGGTGCCCACCTCCTCCGTCGTGTCCTTGGCGACCGGCTCCGCGAAGAGCCAGGTCAGGATCGCGAGGATCAGGAGGAACAGCAGCAGCGGCCCGATCGCCTTCCAGCGGAAGATCTTCACCGCCATGGGCTCACTCCGGTCTGAACAGGCGGTACATGTTGTACGCCTTGGAGGCGGTGATCGCCTTGTACAGCCTGGACCGCTGGACCCGCGCCCCGATCGTGGCCCGGTAGCGGGCGACACCCCACCGGGCGGCGAAGAAGATCGGCACGGCCAGGCCGAGCCAGCCCACCACGCTCCCGAGCACGACCGTGTTGTTGAAGCTGGTGTAGGGCACGAGCGGCGTGTTGTACATGGCGGTCCAGAGACCGCGGAGCGAGGGCGCCTCCAGCAGCCCGGCCCCGATGGCGTGGAACAGCGGATCGAGGAGGAAGCCCAGCGGCACGAAGAGAGCCCAGCCGAGCATGCCCCCGCCGAACGACACGTTGAGCAGGACGATCAGCGCGAACACGACGAGGTTGTGGACGTTCATCAGCGGCGTGAGTCCGAGCGCCGCCCCCAGCGCCATGCCGGCCGCGACCTGGCCCGGCGTGCCTTCCGAGTGCAGGGTCTTGATGATGGACTGGATCAGCTTGAGGAGGGCGAACATGGTGGCAATGTAAAGGGCGCCGCTTACTTTCCCCAATGCCTCGCCCCCGCCGCGCACCCCACGTGCACAAGTTCGGCGGCGCGTCGCTGGCCGACTCCACCGCCGTTCGCCACGCCGTCGAAATCGTTCGCCGCCACCGTGCCGAGCCGACCGTCGTGGTCGTCTCCGCGATGGCGGGGACCACCGACGCGCTCCTGGAAGTGGCACAGCAGGCGGGGGGCGGTGAGTCGCGCACCGTCGCGTCGCTCATCACCCGCCTCCGGTCGCGCCACGTGGAGGTGGCGCGCTCCCTGCTCCCCGGCGGCCGGATCCGGGCCGACGCGCTCCTCTACGTCAGTGAGCTCTTCGCCGAGCTGGAGGCCCTGGCCCAGGGGCTCCGGCTGCTCCGTGAGCTGACCCCGCGCACCACCGACTACCTGGTGTCCCGGGGGGAGCGGCTCAGCGCCCGGCTGGTCGCGGCGGCGCTCGAGGCCGCGGGCACCCGCGCCCGGTACCTGGACGCGGTCGATCTGGTGCACACCGATGCCGCGTTCGGCCAGGCGGCGCCGGACTACGCCCGCACCGACCGCGCGGTGCAGCGCGTGCTGGCGCCGCTGCTCGCGCGAGGCGTAGTCCCGGTGGTACCCGGCTTCATCGGCGCGACGCCGGAGGGCGAGGTCGCGACCCTGGGCCGGGGCGGGTCCGACCTGACGGCCACGCTGCTCGCCCGCGGGCTCGGCGCCGCCCGCGTTTCGCTGTGGAAGGACGTTCCCGGCCTGCTCACCGCCGATCCGCGGGTGGTGCCGGACGCGAGGGTGATCCCGCAGCTCCACGCCCGCGAGGCCGCCGAGCTGGCCTACTACGGGGCCAAGGTGCTCCACCCCCGCGCGCTGATCCCGGTGACCGGCCGCCGGATTCCCGTCTTCGTCCGGCCCTTCGCCGACGCCGACTCGGCGGGCACCGAGGTCTCGGAGCGGGTGGGCCCGGGGCGCAACCCGGTGAAGGCGCTGACCGCCGCCGGCGGGCAGGCGCTGGTCACCGTCACCGGCAACGGGATGCTCGGCGTGCCCGGGATCGCCGCGCGCACCTTCGCGGCGCTGCACGGCCGGCGGATCTCGGTCTCCCTGATCTCGCAGGCCTCGTCCGAGCACTCGATCTGCTTCAGTGTGCCCGAGCCGTTCGCCGCCGACGCCCGCGACGCCCTCGAGCGCGAGTTCCGCGGCGAGATCGCCCGGCGCGAGATCGACGGCGTCGAGGTGAGCCCGGGCATGGCGACGATCGCCGTCGTGGGACTCGGGATGCACGGCACGCCCGGGATCGCCGCGGGCGTCTTCTCCGCGCTCGCGGCGGGCGGAATCAACGTGGTGGCCATCGCCCAGGGCTCCTCGGAGCTCAACATCTCGGTGGTGGTGGAGGAGCGACAGGCCGCCGAGGCGCAGCGGCGGGTGCACGCGGCCTTCCAGCTCTCCCGCATCGCGGGCGGCGCCGTGATCCGGCCCGAGCGGATGGAGATCATCCTCCTCGGCTTCGGCCAGATCGGCCGCACGCTGGCGCAGCTGATCGGGAGGGTGCGCCGGCCCGCGCTCTCGCTCAAGGTGGCCGCGGTGATCGATCGCAGCGGCTTCGTCTTCGACCCCCAGGGCCTCGCGCCCCGGCGGCTCGCCGCGCTCGCGGCGGACAAGAAGCAGGGCCGGACCCTGGCGGACGCCCCGAGGGGACGGCGCGGGACGGCGGTGGAGGCGATCGCCCACATCGCGGGCTACGCGCTGACGCGGCCGGTGCTGGTGGACCTCACCGCCACGGACACCGCCGCGGCCCTGGAGTCGGCGCTCACCCACGGCATGGATCTGGTCCTCGCCAACAAGCTGCCGCTCGCCGGGCGGCGGCTCGCGAGCGAGAGCCTCTGGCAGACGGCCCGCGCCCGCGGCCGCCGCGTCCTGCACGAGGCGACCGTCGGCGCGGGGCTCCCGATCATCGACACCTACCACAAGCTCACCGAGTCGGGCGACCGGGTGGAGCGGATCGAGGGGCTCCTCTCGGGCACGCTCGGCTACGTGCTCACCGAGGTCGGTGAGGGCGTCCCCTTCTCCCGCGCGGTTCGCGCGGCGATGCGGCTCGGCTACACCGAGCCCGATCCGCGGGAGGACCTCTCCGGGATGGACGTGGGGCGCAAGGCGCTGATCCTCGCGCGGCTGCTGGGCTACCGCGGCGAGCTGAGCCGCGCCGCGGTCGAGTCGCTGGTGCCCAAGTGGGCGCGCGCGCTCCCGCTGCCGCAGTTCCTCGAGCGGCTCGGCGAGCTGGACGCCGGCTGGAAGCGGCGGGTGGACGCCGCGCGGGCCCAGGGCACCGTGCTGCGCTACGTGGCCACCGTCACGCCGCGCAAGATCGCGGTGGGGCTCCGGGCGGTGCCGCTGTCGAGTCCGCTGGCGTCCCTCAAGGGCTCCGACAACCAGCTGGTGTTCACCACCGCGCGCTACAAGGCGAACCCCCTGGTCATCCGCGGGCCGGGGGCCGGAGCCGAAGTCACGGCGGCCGGGGTGCTGAACGACATCCTCCGCCTGGCGGGCGCGTGAGCGGCGGCGCGGTGACGGCGTTCGCGCCGGGGAGCGTGGGCAACGTGGGGCCCGGGCTCGACATCCTGGGCCTCGCCGTGGCGGGCGACGGCGACGCGGTGCGGGCCGAATGGCTGGCCGCACCGGGCCTCCGGCTGCTCGACCCCGGCCATCCGGAGCTGCCGGCGGAGGCGGAGCGGCACACGTCGGGCCTCGCGGCGCGCGCGGTGCTGGCGCGCGCCGGCGCGGACGCGACGGGCGGGCGCGGCATCGGCCTCTCCGTGCGGAAGGGGCTCCCCCTCTCCGGCGGGCAGGGGGGCAGCGCGGCGTCGGCGGTGGCGGGCGCCGTGGCGGTGAACGCGCTCCTCGGGGAGCCGCTCGGCAGGATGGAGCTGATCGAGGTGTGCCTCGACGCCGAGGAAGCGGTGGCGGGCCGCCACGCCGACAACATCGCGCCGTCGCTGCTCGGCGGCATCGTGCTGATCCGGTCCATGGCGCCGCTCGACGTGGTGCAGCTCCCCGTGCCGGCCGAGCTCCATGTCGTGCTGGCCCGGCCGGAGCAGCGGATGCGCACGGCGGAGGCGCGCGCGGTGCTCCCCCGCCAGGTGTCCCGGGCCGTGGCGCTCCATCAGGCCGCGCACGTCGGGGCGATGGTGGCCGCGCTCGCGCTCGACGACTACGCGCTGCTCGCCCGCTCGGTGGACGACCGGATCGCGGAGCC
>Ga0299913_10004147_pt1 | contig 12083 bp, 11 predicted proteins | sample RVTome_9_FD_201360 | JGI IMG/M metagenome (GOLD analysis project Ga0299913, IMG submission 201360) | Soil microbial communities from uranium-contaminated site in the Upper Colorado River Basin, Wyoming, United States - RVT155D38 (version 2) ... | reverse complement strand
CGCGCCGGAATGCGTGCAGCGGGCCTATTCAGCCCCACAGCACCGGCTCGGAGGGGTGGACGATGCTGCCGTCGTAGCGCAGCGCCGGCGTACGGTCCCGCGCCAGCAGCAGCGGCCCGTCGAGGTCGGCGAAGGCCGCGCCCTGCGCGACCAGCAGGGCGGGCGCCATCGCCAGCGACGTCGCGACCATGCAGCCGACCATGACGACGAGGCCGTGCCGCTTCGCCGCATCCCGCAACAGGAGCGCTTCCGTCAGTCCGCCGGCCTTGTCCAGCTTGATGTTTACCGCGTCGTAGCGGTCCGCCAGCCGATCGAGATCCGCACGCGTATGACAGGATTCGTCGGCGCAGACCGGGATCGGCCGGACGGCCCCGGCGAGCGCGTCGTCCAGGCCCGCGGGCAGCGGCTGCTCGATCAACTGCACATGCAGTTTCCGCAATGCCGTCGAGAGCGGCTGAACCTGTTCGGGCATCCATCCCTCGTTCGCATCGACGATCAGGCGGGCTTCCGGCGCGTTCGCCCGTACCGCCGCGACGCGTTCGAGATCCTCCGCGCCGCTCAGCTTGACCTTCAGCAGCGGCCGGTACGCGTTCGCCTTCGCCACCGCTCCCATGGCCGCTGGCGTGTCGATGCTGATGGTGTACGCGGTCTCCACCGGCTGCGGCGCGGCGAGCCCCGCCAGCTGCCATGCCCGCTTGCCGGCGTGTTTCGCTTCCAGGTCCCAGAAGGCGCAATCGAGCGCATTGCGCGCGGCGCCGGCCGGAAGAGCTTGTTGCAGCCGGGCACGGTCGAGCTTGCCGCTTTCGATATCGGGGGCGAGAGCCGCGAGCGTTGCGATGATGGCCTGCGGCGACTCGCCGTAGCGCGGGTTGGCCATGCATTCGCCGCGCCCGGTGCAGGCGCCGTCGGTCAAGGTAGCGACGACGACCTCGGTCTCCGTTCGCGAGCCGCGGGAGATCGTGAAGGGCGCCGCCAGGGGCCAGATCTCCGCGCACAGTGCGAGGCGCATCTCGACTACGTCGTTTCGTCCGGCGGGAGCGCGGTCACCTCGTCGACGCGGCGGTCCGGGTTCAGGAACCAGAACAGCCCGCCCGGCAGCGCGGTTATGACCATGCCCATGCCGAACAGCACGGATGCGGCAGCGGCGCCGCCCGCCGGGACGCCCAGCAAACCGAAGGTCGCGACCATTGCGCCTTCGCGCACCCCCCACCCCGCTACCGACACCGGTACCGTCGCCAGCAGCAGGACCGACGGGACCATGACGAGGCAATCGAGAAAGCTGACGCCGAGATTCAGGCTCCCCGCCAGGAGATAGACGATCGTCACGGATATGAGATGGCCGAGCACCGACAGAACGGTGACCGGAAACAGGACCGACGGCGTGACGAAGACCTTGCGCGCGGCATGCGACATATCGACCAGCCCGCGCACGGCCTTCCAGCGGCGAACCCGGAGCGGCAGGTACCCGATCAGCAGCAGCGCTAAAATGCCGGAAACGGCGACGATGAAGACCGCAGAGAAGCTCAGGCGGGCCGCCGTCGATTGCACCCGCTCGTAGAACAGAGGCTGCGCCAGCGCCGCAAGCAGCATCAGGCTGGTCAGGCCCAGCACGCGGTCCAGGACCACGCTGTTGACCGCCGCCGCAAGCGGCAAGCCGGCGCGGAAGGAGCGATAGATGCGCACACCGTCGCCGCCGACCGTCGACGGAAGCGCCTGATTGAAGAACAGGCCCTCGAAGAACAGCCGCGTGGTGAGCCCGAAACCCAGGACCCGGCCGAACTGCCGCATGACGATCTGCCAGCGCACGATCGAGAGCAGCGAGAGCAGCAGCAGCAGGAATAGCCCCCCGACCGCCACGGAGGCGGGGATGCTTCGCACGCGCTGCATCGTGTCTTCCAGATCGATATTGTGCAGGACGAGCCAGATCAGGCCAACCGTCACCGCCGCCTTGACGGCGAAGATGGCATACTTGAACAACGGCGTCTTGGTCATGCGCCGTTCCTGACTGCGCCGTGGATGCGCCGCCGTGCTAGACCAGGATGTCGACGAGACGGTCGCTGGCCGGAGCCGACGCCGGCTGTCCGCCTTGCGTCGCTTCGAGCGCCTTCTCGACGAGGGCCAGCGCCGCCTGCTCCTGCTGCAGGCTCAGCTTGAGGGCCAGGATGTCGCCGGCCAACCGCGTGCTGAGCGAGCTTGCTGCGATGTCCGTCATGAGGGAGTGCCCCGCCTTCCGGTCGTACCTGGATCAGGAGATATCCGATGAGCGTTAACAAATGCCTTCTGCCGCCCCGTCCGCCGGGTTACTTGTCCACGTCCGCCGCCACGCGCATTTTCACGATCTTGTCGGGCTTGTCGACGGCGCCGTTCTGATCGTCGCGGCCCTTCTTGATCTTATGGACAAATTCCATGCCCTGGACGACCTTGCCCCAGACCGTGTACTGGCCGTCGAGATGCGGCGCCGTCGCCAGCACGATGAAGAACTGGCTGTTGGCGCTATGCGGATACGAGGTCCGGGCCATCGAGCAGACGCCCTCGACATGGCTGGTGTCGTTGAATTCCGCCTGCAGGTCGGGCTTGTCGGAGCCGCCGCGGCCGGTGCCCGTTGGGTCGCCGGTCTGGGCCATGAATCCGTTGATCACGCGATGAAAGACCACGCCGTCGTAAAATCCGGCGCGCGCCAATTCCTTGATTCGCTTGACATGGTTCGGCGCCTTGTCGGGATACAACTCGATCGCGACACGGCCATCTTTGAGGTCGAGATAAATCATGTTTTCCTTGTCGGCTGCGACAGCGGGATGCTGCAACACCAGCAAGGCGGCCAGGGCCGCCAACGCGAAACGAACTATCTTCATACTCGCTCCATGCCGAATGGCAATAAGACGCGGCACAATATGCCATCGCCGCCGGACGCGCACTCCGGTAAATTCGCCATACACAATTTTTTCGTCGATTCCGACTCAATGAAAACCAGGCCATGACAGGCGCGCCGTCCGGAAAACAACCGATCGAGTTGAGCACGATAACCGTGGGCGGCATCGAACTTCATATGCGCCGCGTCGGCACAGGCGCGGCGCCGCTGATCCTGCTGCATGGGCTCGGCGGCGATTCGACGAGCTGGACGCTCAACCAGCGGTCGCTCGCCGCCGACCGGCCTGTCGTCGCGCCCGACCTGCCGGGCCACGGCCGCTCCGCGCGCGCGATCGGCGACGGAACGGTGCCCTGGACGGGCGACCTGCTGACGGAGCTGCCGGACCGACTCGGGTTCGAGCGCTTCCACCTGCTCGGGATCTCGTACGGCGCGGGGGTGGCGATGGATCTCGCCGGCCGCCTGCCGGACCGCATCCTGTCGCTCACCTGCGTCAGCGCCACCGGCCTCGGAACCGAGGTGAATATCGATTTCATCCGCGGCTTTCTGCGCGCCGAGACGCCCGGCGCGATGCGCCCGCTGCTGGAGCTGCTGTATCACAACCCGCGCAAGATCAACGACGCAATGGTCGGCTATGCGCTTGCCGGGCGGGCCGATCCGTCCTTTCGCGACTGCGTCGACCGGATCACGGACGCCAACTTCCTGAACGGCGGCCAGCGCTTCAATTATGCCCGACAGGTCGTCCGGCATCTCTTCCCGGTCCAAATCTTCTGGGGGCGCGAGGACCGCATCGTGCCGGTCGCCCATGGCGAGATGCTGGGCGGCGGCGTGCCGGTGCATGTCTTCGACGGGATCGGCCACATGCCGCACGTGGAAGCGGCGGACGCCTTCAACCGGCTGGTCCGCGAGCGCCTGCGCGCCGCCGACCCTCAAGCCTAACCCTGCCGGCCGTAGGTCGAGAATTTCGCCAGGACAGTCTTCATTTCCGTCTTCGAGAGGATGGCCGGCTTGCCGATCTGCAGCGCGCGCCAGTATTGCGCGGCCAGCGTCTCCACCTCGACGGCGAGCGCCAGCGCGCGGGCCAACGTCTCGCCGACCGCGATCATGCCGTGGTTCGCCAGCAGGCAGGCCTTGCGCCCGTCGAGCGCGCTCAGCGCGTGATCGGCCAGCGCCGCGCTGCCGAAGGTGGCGTAAGGCGCGCAGCGGATCGAATCCCCGCCGGCCATGGCGACCATGTAGTGAAAGGCGGGAATCTCCATGCGCAGGCAGGCAAGCGTCGTCGCGAACATGGCGTGCGCATGCACCACCGCGCCGACGTCGGGCCGCGCCGCGAGGATGCCGGCGTGGAAGCGCCATTCGCTCGACGGCTGCCGCTGCCCGGACGGCACCGTACCGTCCGGCTTCATGAAGACAATATCGGCGGGCGTCATGTCGTCATAGGCCATGCCGGTCGGCGTGACGAGCAGCCCGCCCTTGACCCGCAGCCCGATATTGCCGGATCGGCCCTGGTTTATGCCGAGGTCGTTCATCCGCCGGCAGGCATCGAGGATGCTGCGCCGCTCCCTGGCGAAGCCCGCGCGCTTGGCGGTCATTTCCTGGCGTGCTCCGGGAACAGCGCCGCGAGGCCGTCGCGGCTTGCGCCCGCCACGCCGCGCTCGGTGATCAGCCCCGTCACCAGGCGGGCCGGCGTCACGTCGAAGGCATAGTTGGCGGCCGGAGAGCCTTCCGGCGTGATCGTCACGGTCTCGATCCGTCCCGTCGCGGTCCGGCCGGTGATCCGGCTCACCTCCTCCGCCGCGCGCTGCTCGATCGGGATCGACGCGACGCCGTCCTCGATCGTCCAGTCGATGGTCGGCGACGGCAGCGCCACGTAGAACGGCACGCCGTTGTCCTTCGCCGCGAGCGCCTTGAGATAGGTGCCGATCTTGTTGGCGACGTCGCCGGTCGCCGTCGTGCGGTCGGTCCCGGTGATGCAGAGATCGACCATGCCGTGCTGCATCAGGTGGCCGCCGACATTGTCGGCGATCACCGTGTGCGGCACGCCGTGATGGCCGAGTTCCCAGGCGGTGAGGCTGGCGCCCTGGTTGCGCGGCCGCGTCTCGTCGACCCAGACATGCACGGGAATGCCGGCGTCGTGCGCCTGGTAGATCGGCGCGCTGGCCGTGCCCCAGTCGACGGTCGCCAGCCAGCCGGCGTTGCAGTGGGTCAGCACGTTGACGCGCTCGCCTTTTTTGCGTTCCGCGATGCCGCGCAACAGGTTGAGCCCGTGCTCGCCGATGCGCCGGTTGATCTCCACATCCTCGTCGCAGATCTCCGCCGCCTTGGCGTAGGCCGCTTCGGCCCGCCGGTTTGCGCCGAGCGGCTGCAGCGCGGCCCGCATGGCGTCGAGCGCCCAGCGCAGGTTGACCGCGGTCGGCCGCGTCCGCGCGAGCCGGTCGTAGGCGGTCTGCAGCGCCGCGTCGGACGGATCGTCCTGCATGGCGAGCGCGATGCCGTAGGCCGCCGTCGCGCCGATCAGCGGCGCGCCGCGCACCAGCATCGTCTCGATCGCCCGCGCCGCGTCCTCCAGCGTCGCGAGGCGGAGGGTGACGAACTCGTGCGGCAGCCGGGTCTGGTCGATGATGCCGGCCGACCAGCCGTCCTCGGTAAGCCAGATGCTGCGGTAGGGCTTTCCATCGATTTTCATGGCGGCGCCACTCTATCTCCGTTGCAGGACGCTGTCATGATTTTGCCGCCGGTCAGTAGCCGAGCGTGACGCCGTCGGGACGTCGCGGATCGGAGGCGCCGGCGAGCGTCCCGCCGGACAGCAGGATCGATTGCGTCGCGCCCATCGGCGGGCCGAGCTCGACGCGATGGCCCAGCGCCTCGAGCATCTTCTGCGTATCCGGGCTGATGCCCTGCTCGATGCGGAGCGTGTCCGGCTGCCACTGGTGATGGACGCGCGGCGCCGCGGTCGCGTCGGCGATGTTCATGCGGTGGTCGATGACGTTGAGCAGGATCTGCGTCACCGTGGTGATGATCCGGCTGCCGCCGGGGCTGCCGGTCGCCAGGAACGGCTTGCCGTCCTTGAGCACGATGGTCGGGCTCATGGAGCTCAGCGGGCGCTTGCCGCCCGCGATCGCGTTTGCCTCGCCGCCGAGCAGGCCGTAGGCGTTCGGCTCCCCCGCCTTGGCGGCGAAATCCGCCATCTCGTTGTTGAGCAGGATGCCCGTGCCGGCGGCGACGATGCCGCTGCCGAAGCTGAAATTCAGCGTGTAGGTGTTGGCCGCCACGTTGCCGTTGCGATCGACGACGCTGTAGTGCGTGGTGTTCGGGCCTTCGAACAAATCGAGCTTGCCGGGCGCGATTTCGCGCGACGGCGTCGCCCGATGGATGTCGATTTCCTGGCGCAGGGCGGCCGCATAGGGCTTCGAGCGCAGTCCGGCGACGGGAACGGGCCAGAAATCCGGATCACCCAGATGCTGCGCACGGTCGGCATAGGCGCGCTTCGCCGCTTCCGCCAGGAGATGGATCGAGGCTGCGCTGTTGTGGCCGAGCGCAGCGATGTCATAGCCCTCGAGGATATTCAGGATCTGGACGATATGAATGCCGCCGGAGCTCGGCGGCGGCATCGAGAGGATACGATAGCCGCGGTACGTGCCGGTGACCGGCTCGCGGATCACCGCTCGATAAGCGGCGAGGTCATCCTCGCCGATCAGCCCGTCGCCCGCCTTCATTTCCGCGACAATGCGCTTTCCGATCGCGCCGCGGTAGAAGGCATCCGGCCCCTGCTCCGCGATCAGGCGCAGCGAGGCGGCAAGGTCCTGCTGCACCAGCCGATCGCCGGCGCGGAGCGGCTCCCCATCCGGCCTGAGGAAAATCCGCGCGCTGGCGGGCCATTTCGCCAGGCGGTCCTTCCGGCGTTGCAGCTCGCGCGCCATGTCCACGCTCACGAGCACGCCGTCCTCGGCGAGGCGGATCGCCGGCGCGATGACCTGCTTCAAGGGCAGCGTGCCATATTGCCTGAGGACGAGCGCCAGCCCGGCAACGGTGCCCGGGACCGCGACCGCCTTGTGGCTGAACTGCTCGCGTTCCTTGTCGATCGCGCCGTCGGGCCGGAGAAACATGTCCCGCTCGGCGCGGCGCGGCGCCGTCTCGCGATAGTCGATCGCCACGGTCCGGCCGGTTTCCGCCAGATGGACCAGCATGAAGCCGCCCCCGCCGAGATTGCCCGCGCGCGGCAGGGTGACCGCGAGGGCGAAGCCGACCGCGGCGGCAGCGTCGATCGCATTGCCGCCGTGGCGCAGCACGTCGATTCCGACGCGCGCCGCCTGCGCCTCCTGGGCGGCGACCATGCCGGCGGTGCCGGCGGCCGGATGGAAACGCCCGAACGGCCGTTCGGGCGTCTCCGCGCGCGCCGGAGCGAGGGCAGCCAGCACGAACAGGGAGATTATCTGTACGCGTGCTGTCTGGCACATGCTCATGCCGGCACCTACAGCGTACCGCGTACGGCAGCCAGAAAGATCGCCTTCAGCTCCTCCGCCGTTACGGGTTTAGGATTGCCGGTCCGCGTCGGATCATCGAAGGCAAGGGCGCCAATCGTTTCCGCGCGCGCTACGTCGACCCCAATTTTAGACAGGGAATTCGGTATTTTGACTGTCTTCCGAAGCTTCAAAACCGCCTTTAGGAAGCTGTCAAAGCCGGGCTTTGCCAATCCGAGCATCTGGGCCAGCGTACGCGTCTTGTCGCCGAGCATATCTGCGTTATGGGCGAGTACGTACGGGAGCACGATAGCGTTCGTCAGCCCGTGATGAGTCGCGTACAGAGCGCCCACCGCATGGCTCACCGAATGCACCGCGCCGAGGCCCTTCTGGAACGCCGCCGCACCCATAGAGGCCGCGACCATCATGTGGGCGCGCGCCGCGAGATCCGTGCCGTCGGCGCAGGCCCGGGGCAGCCAGTCCCAGACGAGCCGGATGCCGCCGAGCGCGACGCCGTCGGCGATCGGATGGAAGGACGGCGCGAAGAAGGCCTCCAGGCAGTGCGTCAGGGCGTCCATGCCAGTCGCCGCCGTGAGGCCGGACGGCAGGCCTAGGGTCAGCGCCGGGTCGGCGATGACGATGCGCGGCATCATCCGCGGGTGGAAGATGATGCGCTTCCTGCCGCCCGCGACATCCGCGATCACCGAGGCGCGGCCAACCTCCGACCCGGTCCCGGCGGTAGTGGGGACGGCGACGGTCGGCGCGATGCCCTCTGCATTCGCCCGCCGCCAGTTGTCGCCGATATCCTCGAAGTCGCCGAGCGGGCGCGACTGGCCGGCCATCAGGGCCACCGCCTTGCCCGCGTCGATGGCGCTGCCGCCGCCGAAGGCGACGATCCCGTCGTGGCCGCCCTGGCGGTAGGCCGCCAGGCCGTCGGCCACGTTCGCGGCAAGCGGGTTCGGCTGCACATCGGCGAACATCGCCGCGCGAAGACCGGCTTTCCGGAGCGCGGCCAGGGCCTCCTGCACCATCGGCAGATCCTTGAGCCCCGGGTCCGTCACCAGCAGCGGCGCCTTCATGCCGGCGGCGGCGCAGGCGTCGGCCAGCTCCGCGATGCGGCCCGGCCCGAAGCGGATCTCCGTCGGATAGGACCAGGTCCCGGTCAGCGTCTTGGGGTCTATCTGCATCTGCAGTCTCCCGTACCAGCTTATCCGCGCTCGAAGGTGCGAATCAGCTCCCAGTCGGTGACGCGGCGGTCGTATTCCTTCTGCTCCCAGCGGCCGGTGTGGAGGTAATGCTCGACCACCGCGTCGCCGAGCGCCTTGCGGAGCACTTTCGACTTGTCCAGCGCGTCGAGCGCTTCCCGCAGGGTGACCGGCACGTTCCGCACCTCCTCCATCGCATAAAGGTTGCCGCTGATCGCCGGCTCCAGCGCGAGCTTCTGCTCGATGCCGTAAAGCCCGGCTGCGAGCGTCGCCGCGAAGACCAGATAGGCGTTGGCGTCGGCGCCGGGTATGCGGCATTCGACCCGGATCGCCGGCCCACTGCCGCAGATGCGGAAGCCCGCCGTGCGGTTGTCGCGGCTCCACGCCGCCTTGGTCGGGGCGAAGGTGCCCGCCTGGAAGCGCTTGTAGGAGTTGATGTAGGGGGCGAAGAAGTAGGTCATCTCGCGGGCGAGCGCGAGCTGTCCCGCCAGGTAGTGGCGGAACAGGGCCGACATGCCGTCATCCGCCTTGGCGTCGTGGAACAGCGCGGCATCGGTCTTGGCGTCCCACAGCGACGAATGCACATGGCAGCTGCTGCCGGCGAGATTGTAGTCCCACTTGGCCATGAAGGTGACCGCCTTGCCGTGCAGGTGTGCGATCTCCTTGGCGCCGTTCTTGTAGATCGAGTGCCGGTCCGCCATCTCCAGCGCCTCGGCGTATTGCAGGTTGATCTCCTCCTGCCCCGGCCCCCACTCGCCCTTGGAGAACTCGACCGGCACGCCGGCCGCGTCCATGCCGTTGCGAATGGCGCGGATCAGTGGCTCCTCCTTGGTCGTCTGGAAGATATGGTAGTCCTCGATATACCAGCCCGCGGCCTTCATATCGCGGTAGCGCTTCTCGCGCGCGGAGTCGTAGGTCTCGTCGAACACGTAGAGCTCGAGCTCCGAGCCCATCTTGGAGACATAGCCGAGCTTCTTGGCGCGGGCGATCTGCCGCTTGAGGATGCTGCGCGGCGCGTGCGGCAGGTCTTCGCCGTGATGGTCGACGCAGTCGGCGATCACCAGCGCCGTTCCTTCGAGCCAGGGAATCCGCCGCAGCGTCGCCAGGTCCGGCTTCAGCGCGAAGTCGCCGTAGCCGGTGTCCCAGGATGCGACCTGATATCCAGGGACCGGCTCCATGTCCATGTCGACGGTCAGCAGGTAGTCGCAGACATGGAGCTCGTCCACGCCCTTGTCGAGGAAGAAGCGGCCGGTCACGCGCTTGCCGATCAGCCGGCCCTGCATGTCGGGAAAGCAGACCAGCACGGTGTCGATCTCGCCTTTCTCCACATAGGCCTTGAGATCGTGGATATCGAGATTACCGGTCATTCAATCTCCCCCGTCATGCGCGCGTCAGGCGTGGCGCAGGTGAAAGGATTTCGGCCGCGTCAGCTGCTCGAAGCCGACCCGGGACAGGCTGCAGCCGCGCCCGGAATTCTTGACCCCGGTCCAGGCCAGCGCCGGGTCGAGATAGTCGCAGCGGTTCATGAACCAGGTGCCGGTGTCGACGCGCGCGCCGAGCGCGACCGCCGCCGTCTCGTCCCGCGTATAGACCGCGGCCGTGAGCCCGTACTCGCTGTCGTTCATCAGCGCCACCGCCTCGTCGTCCGAGGCGACCGGCATGATGCCGACGACCGGGCCGAAGCTTTCCTCACGCATGACCCGCATGCCGTGGGTCACGTCGACCAGCACCTGCGGCGCGAGATAGGGCGAGGCCCCGGTGTCGGCCGAGAACGCCGCCGGATCGATCAGCGCTCGCGCGCCCTCGGCGACGGCTTCCGCGGTCTGCGTCCGGACGACGTCGGCGAGCGCCGTGCGCGCCATCGGCCCCAGCGTCGTCCCCGCCTCGGTCGGATTGCCGAGCACGTATTTCGCGGCGAGCGCGGCGTAGGCGTCGACGAACGGGCGGTAGACCGCTTCGTGCACGTAGATGCGCTCGATGCCGCAGCAGGACTGCCCGGCGTTGAAGAAGGCGCCGTCGACCAGGCCATCGACCGCCGCGTCGAGATCGGCGTCGGCTCGCACGTAGGCCGGGTCCTTGCCGCCGAGCTCCAGGCCCGCGCCGACGAAACGGCCGGCGAGCGCCCGCTGCACCGCATGCCCGCCCGCGACCGATCCGGTGAAGGCGACGAAGTCGACTGCGTCGCTCGCCATGATCCGCTCGGCATCGGCATGGCCGAGATGCAGGACCTGGAAAAGCCCGGCGGGCAGCCCGCCGCGCGCGCAGGCCGCCGCCATGCGCTCGCCGGTCAGCGGCGTCTGGTGCGACGGCTTGAGAACGACCGCGTTGCCCGCCAGCAAGGCCGGCACGATGGCGTTGACCGCCGTCAGGTAGGGGTAGTTCCACGGCGCCAGCACGAAGACGACGCCGAGCGGGTCGCGCCGGATGAAGCGGGTGAAGCCCGGCTTGTCGCCGGGATCGATGTCGGCGAGCGCGTCCGGCGCGATCGCGATCATGTGGCGGGCGCGCTCCTCGAAGCCGCGCACCTCGCCCGGCGCATGGCGGATCGGCCGCCCCATCTGCCAGGTCAGCTCCTCCGCGATGGCCGCGCCGTCGGCGACAAAGGCGTCGACGCCGCGGGTTAGGATCGCGCAACGCTCATCCAGCGGCGCCGCGCGCCAGTCCCGCTGCGCCGCCCGCGCCCGCTGCAGCGCCGATGCGATCTCGCGGCCGCCCGCGAGCGCCCGCTCGGCGACGATCCGGCCATCGACCGGCGATACGGTGCGGAGCGTATTGGACAAGGTCCCGACTCCCGAGGCACAAGTCTTGCTAGATAGCACCTTGCCAAAGGCCGCGAAAGGCAATCTCGCGGCTGACAAAGCCGCCGGCCTCTGCGACGATGCGCCGAGGGAGAAACGCCTTGAGCAAGGGCGCCGGCCACATCATCGCCATCGACCAGGGCACGACCAGCACCCGCGCCATGGTGTTCGATGCTGCACGGCGCCCGGTCGCCCGCGCCGGGCGCGAGCTGCGCCAGATCTATCCCCGCCAGGGCTGGGTCGAGCACGATCCCGAGGAGATCTGGCAGGCGACGGTCGAAACCGTCCGGACGGCAATGGCCGACCCATCGCTCGATGCGGCCGGCATCGCGGCGATCGGGATCACCAACCAGCGCGAGACGACCGTGCTATGGGACCGGCGGAGCGGCCGCGCGCTGCACAACGCCATCGTCTGGCAGGACCGCCGCACCGCGCCTCTGTGCGACACGCTCCGCGCCGAGGGAAAGGAAACGCTGATCCGCGCGCGGACGGGGCTGCTGCTCGACCCCTATTTCAGCGCGACCAAGATCGCCTGGCTGCTCGACGCCGTGCCGGATGCCCGCGCCGCCGCCGCGCGCGGCGACCTTGCGGCCGGCACGATCGACAGCTTTCTTCTGTGGCGGCTGACCGGCGGCGCGGCGCATGCGACGGACGCCACCAACGCCTCGCGCACGATGCTGTTCGACATCCACCGCCAGGCCTGGGACGACGAGCTGCTCGCACTGTTCGCCGTGCCCAAACCATTGCTGCCCGA